>Ga0209515_10000627_pt1 | contig 62581 bp, 39 predicted proteins | sample Subgroupgradi54m_FD_187454 | JGI IMG/M metagenome (GOLD analysis project Ga0209515, IMG submission 187454) | Subsurface groundwater microbial communities from S. Glens Falls, New York, USA - GMW60B uncontaminated upgradient, 5.4 m (SPAdes)... ...
AACGTTGACGCCGGCGGCTGGATAAGCTAGAAGCTTTCCAGTCCCGGCGTCGCTTCACTCCGAAAAAATGGAGCGGAAGGATTGACCGGAATGAGTGGAAACTTTCCGCTGGAATCACTGGAAACTTTCCGCCGGAATCACTGGAAACTTTCACCGGAATACGCATTATTAGCAACTAATATGAAAAATGGGAAAAGATACAAAAATAAGGGGTTATTTTGCGGATTAAGAGATGAGCGGCCAGCGGGAATCGAACCCGCGCCAAGAGCTTGGGAAGCTCATGTACTGCCATTATACTATGGCCGCTCGATCAAGCTTTAATCTAAAAAAGACAAAGTCTTCTGAAATCAGCCAATCGATTCTCGATCTCACCATCTCGGATCGTTCTTAATCGTTCCAAACCGAAATCTTCCACCGTAAATGAAGCGATAATGCCTCCATAAACAACGGCTCGCTTCAAGTTTTCAAATCCGAGATCGCGGGTCTTAGCCAGATAACCCATGACGCCGCCTGCGAACGAATCTCCAGCACCGGTTGGATCAAACACTTCTTCTAATGGGTAAGCTGGCAAAACAAAAAATTGTTCCTCATGGAAAAGAAAAGCACCATGTTCTCCCTTTTTAATAATCACTGTACCGGGCCCCATCGCTTGAATCTTTCGAGCTGCCTTCATCAGAATTGCTTCGTTGGCAAGAAGTCTGGCTTCTCCATCGTTCACAATAATCATGTCTACTCGTTTCAGTACCTTTTCTAATTGGGGGCGCTTGCCTTCGATCCAAAAGTTCATCGTATCACAAGCCACAAAGCGGCATTTGGGTTTTTTGACTTGATTCAAGACGTCCATTTGGAGCTCAGGATCAATATTGGCAAGAAATAAATATTCGGGTTCACAATTGGATTTGAGCTTAGGCTTAAACTGAAGTAACACGTTCAGCTGCGTGTCCAACGTATGTGCGGTATTTAAATCGGATTCGTATTTCCCCTTCCAGTGAAATGTCTTTCCTGGGATTGTAACTAAATGTTCTAATCCAATTGGCCGCTCTTTCAAAACTTTCCGGTAATCCTTCGGAAAATCTTCTCCCACGACTGCAATTAATTCCACGGGCGTGAAGAAGCTGGCGGCATATGAAAAATAAGATGCCGAACCTCCAAAAATAGAATCTCTTTTTCCAAATGGAGTTTGAACGGAATCAATGGCTACCGTTCCTACAACCATCAACGGATATTTTAAAATGGCGTTACTTTTCACGACTCAATAGTCCTTTCAGTTCCAATGCAGCGCGACAAGGATCGGCTGCTGCAAAAATTGCCCGCACGACTGCAATTTTTTCGGCCCCGGCGCCGATCACTTCAGCTATATTGGATCGATTGATACCGCCAATGCAAACCACAGGAATTCGAACTTGTTTCATCACTTGACGGATCATATCAAGCCCGAGCGGTTGATAAGTTGGCTTTGTAGGGGTTTCGAAAATGGGACCGAAACCAATATAATCAGCCCCTTCCCGTTCCGCTTGCATCGCCTGTTTCAAACTGTGCGTGGAACAACCGATGATGACATCCCGCCTACCGATCATTTGACGCGCCGTTTTGATTGGAAGATCATTCTGACCCAAATGAACTCCATCTGCTTCGACAGCAAGGGCTAAGTCAATTCGATCGTTCACGATGAATAATTTTTTGAACTTCAGGGTAAGCTTGCGAATCTCTTTTCCTAATTTAAGCAATTCCAGGTCCGAAAGTGATTTGGAACGCAGTTGAACAATGTCCACACCGCCGCGGAGCGCTCCCTTGATCTTAGCAAAAATTTCCGGATCTTCTTCCTTAAGATCCGTGACCGCATAAAGCTTAAAATCTTTTAAGCACTCTTTTTTCCAACTCATAAAGCTTGAACCGTAAGGATTGAAACGAACGAGATTTCGCTGGGGCAACCACTTTAGAAGCTTCTTCCAAAACCCGCAAGCTTTCTTCGGCTCGTTTCAAGTTGCTAATCACAAGATCATCCCAATTCGGTTTCTCTTTTTCGAAGATAACACTCTTCTTTCCCACATCGCGATCTGCTTCTCTTGTTCCCACCAAAGCTCGATATGGAATTGGAAACTCAATCAGAACCTTAGAACAATCGTGGCGTAGCTTTTTAAACGAATGGGTCAGAACGCGGTCATCATGCATGAACCGCAAGATATCTTCACATACCCTAAGCCCTTCCTTCACACGGTTAAAATTGGCATCGATTAAACGGAGGGCTTTTTTCTTCAACACGTTTTTGATTTTGCTTTTTTCAAAATTCCTGTGCTAGACCGGCCTTTCAAAAGCCGAATCCGCCGGACCCGACCACCCCAACTTAACATTTCGCGCCGGCCGGCAATCGAATGAAGTGGCCAATCAGCACCCTTTACTAACACATGGGGTTTGACAGTCTTAATCAATTCGAGTGGCGTATCTTCATCAAAAATCGATACGTAATCAACGCAGGATAAAGCTCCAAGCACTTGGGCTCTATCCTTCTCAGGATTAATGGGCCTGCCCGGACCTTTCAGTTTTCTTGTGGAACGGTCTGAATTTAACCCAACGATCAGCAGATCTCCAAATTGCTTCGCTTTTCGAAGATATTGGACGTGCCCGGCATGTAAAATATCAAAACAACCATTTGTAAAAACAATCTGTTTTCCGCGGCGTCTCAATTGACCCGCCAAGCGAGAAAGCACACGTCTGGAATATAATTTTGAAGTCATTCGTTACGCAGGAAAGAGGATATCTTCAACCGCTTCAGAAACAGCGTGAAGGGCTGTGATATGCATTTCTTGGACATGAGGCGTTTTTGTAGAACCAGCTGAGAAATTTAAATCGCAAAGCTTCTTGAGATCGCCCCCTGACTTACCCGTAAAACCAATGGTGATGAGACCTATCTCTTTGGCGCGTTTCACGGCTTCAACGACATTCTTGGACGTTCCACTCGTGGAAAGCCCGATCAAAACATCTCCTTTTTCGCCAAGCCCTTCTACTTGCCTGGAAAAAACGGTTTCATAGGAATAATCGTTTGAAAGAGCGGTAAGCACTGACGTATCAGTTGTCAACGCAATTGCGGGAAGACTTTTTCTTTCTTTTTTGAAACGTCCAATAAATTCAGCCGCGATATGCTGGGCATCGGCAGCACTTCCGCCGTTGCCACAAAGAAGAATCTTATTCCCTCTTTGAAATGCTTCCGCAATTTGTTCTGAAACCTGTTCCAAAAGTTTCACATTTTCAACGTTGAAACTCGCTTTAAACGCTGCTTCATGTCCTTCAAGAATGGATCCAATAAGCTGATTTCTGAGTTTTGTTGGCATTGTGTTAAAAAAAGATCTGACAGAGTTCGTAAAATTCCTTGGGAACCAGTTTAAGACTTCCGGTCGCTTCCTTTAAACGTACAGGAACAATTTTGTTTCCTTGTAAACTCACCATGTAGCCAAACTTTTTCTCTTCAACCAAACGAATGGCGTCGATTCCAAAGCGAGTACCTAAAACACGATCAAAAGCAGTGGGCGAACCGCCGCGCTGAATATGTCCCAATACTGTAACACGTGTTTCAAAACCTGTTTTCTTTTCGATCATTTCCGCCAGGATCTGTCCCACTCCACCTAATCGGACATGGCCAAATTGATCCAACTTTTCTTCTTGAATTATATCTTTGCCGGCAAACTTAGCTCCTTCTGCAACGGCCACAATGCTAAAAAGTTTTCCTCGCTTCTGGCGGTTTTTGATTACATTGCACACTTGGTCAATATCAACGGGAATTTCGGGAATGAGAATAACATCCGCACCACCTGCTAGCCCCGCATAAGTAGCAATCCAGCCTGCGTGGCGGCCCATAATTTCAACCACCATCACACGGCTATGAGATTCCGCAGTGGTATGAAGCCGGTCAATACATTCCATTGCAATGTTAACGGCCGTATCAAAACCAAAAGTAAAATCAGTGCAGGCAAGGTCATTGTCGATCGTCTTCGGAACTCCAACGATGGGCAGTTTTTCGGACGCTAGTTTGGCTGCCACCCCGAGCGTATCTTCTCCGCCGACCACAATCAGCGCATTCAAATTGTATTTTTTAAAAGCTTCTTTGACTTTAGCAAGATGTTCCGAGTTTTTATAGGGATTGGTCCGTGAAGTTCCAAGAATAGTTCCTCCGCGGTGGAGAATTCCCGCAATAGCTCGGTCATCCAGATTCATAGTTTCATGGTCTACCATCCCTTTCCAACCATATTTAAAACCGAGCACTTCCCAGCCTTTCTTGGTCCCGCCTTTTACAACAGCGCGAATCACTGCGTTAAGTCCCGGACAATCACCACCGCCCGTTAATATTCCAATAGGCCCTTTCACTTTATTCATCCCCTTTTTTTAAACTTCTTCGGTCACAGCTGGTTGCTCGATAATTTTAATGACGTTGACCACCAACTCGAGCTCGACGCCACCACCCAACATTTTATTAAGCCGTTCGGAAAGTTCGTTTTGTAGGGTATTGATCAATTCTGGCAAATTCCAACCAGCCAAAACGGAAAGATTTGCTGCGATCTTTAGGCGGTTGCCCTGAATGTCAGTTTCAACCTGCATTTCACGCACCACGTCGAATTTCCTAAGCACCTTACGCACTAAATCATCAATCGCTTTGATGGAAACCGTCACATAACCCCATTTTCCATAAAGAACGACGTCATCATCTCGACGCGTACCCTTCACCAAAGTTTTAGTAAATATAAGACCAACGAAAATAAAAAAAACTCCTGTCATGCCCATCTGGAGCGAGCGCCACGGATTCTCATAAACCTCTTGAACCTTCAAGAGCGCATCCTCCATAGATAAAACATGAAGGGACACGATAATCATCAAGCTTCCGATTGTCAAGAAAGCAAAAATGGTGAAAATCTGGACGAAAACGTTAACGATTTTCATGCCCTTCCTCGTTACCCCGCTTTGCGCGCTTCCATTTGCTCCACGCTTGCGGGAACCAAAATGGAGTCTATAAAATTGGTGCTGACTTTTCCCTGTCTGAAGCGCGGTCGATTCAAAATCCGCTCATAAAGCGATACCGTTGTCTTCACCGGACCAATCACCGTTTCTTTTAAAGCCCGTAACATAATTTGAATCGCTTCCGTACGATCTTTGCCGTGGGCAATCACCTTGGCTAACAGGGAATCATAATAAGGTGAAATCGTATACCCTGAATAAACATGGGTATCTACACGAACATTCGGGCCGCCAGGTAAAAGCAAAGTCTCGATCTTTCCAGGACTTGGAAGAAAGTTGTGATCTGGATCTTCCGCATTAATTCGGCATTCAATAGCGTGACCGCTGAATTTTACAGCGTCCTGACCAAACCCTAATTTTTGTCCGCTCGCAATTCGAATCTGCTCCTTGACCAAATCAATTCCTGTCACCATTTCGGTAACAGGGTGCTCCACTTGAAGACGTGTATTCATTTCTATAAAATAAAATTTTTCGGATTCGTCCACAAGGAACTCGACGGTGCCTGCATTTTCGTACTGAAAAGCCTTCGCGGCACGTACTGCCATTTCACCCATTTGTTTCATTAACCGTTTACTCACAGCTGGCGCTGGCGATTCCTCAATCAGTTTTTGATGGCGGCGCTGAACCGAACAATCTCGTGCACCAAGATGAATCATAGTGCCGTGCCGATCGGCCAAAATTTGAAATTCAATATGGCGCGGTTCCGTAATGTATTTCTCAATGTAAACCCCACGGTCCCCAAAGGCCGCCTCTGCTTCGGCTTGTGCCGTTAAAAACGCATTGACCAATTTTCCATCATTGTGAGCAACTTTCATTCCTTTTCCGCCACCACCTGCTTTTGCCTTAATGATCACTGGATAGCCCATCTTATTGGCGACCCGAAGGGCTTCAGCTTGGTCCACAATAACTCCTTTGCTTCCGGGAATAATGGGTACTTTGGCTTTCCGCATTGTTTCGCGGGCAAGAGACTTATCGCCAGCTAGCCGAACGCTTTCTGGTTTTGGCCCGATGAATTTAATTTGGCAGGATTCACAAATCTCGGCAAAGTGCGGATTTTCTGAAAGAAATCCATAGCCGGGATGAATGGCATCGACATCCGCAATCTCAGCCGCGCTGATGATGCTAGGAATATTGAGATAGCTTTCGCTTGAGGGAGCTTCGCCGATACAAATAGCCTCATCAGCAAGCCGTACGTGCAGCGATTCACGATCTGCCTTTGAATAGACAGCCACCGTCCGTATTCCGAGATCTCGGCACGCTCTGATAATTCGGACTGCAATTTCGCCGCGATTAGCGATTAAAATTTTATGGAACATAAAAAGGACAGTTAATTAAAACTTAAGTATTGGTTAGAGCTTCTGGAGTTTGAATAGGGGTTGGTCAAACTCAACTGGTTGGCCGTTTTCAACCAAAATGTCAGCGATACGACCGCTTATTTCGGTTTTAATCTCATTCATAAGTTTCATAGCTTCGATAATGCAAAGCACGTCACCCACCTTCACTTCCTTGCCGCGTGCCGCATAGGGCTCGACATCAGGGGCCGGAGCTGCGTAAAAGGTCCCAACCATCGGTGACCGAATAATCGTCATCCCCACTTCTTCCATCTGTTGCGACTCAGCCGCTTGCGATACTTTTTCTTCTTTAGAAAGCCTGGTTTGGGAGTGAACTTCTTCTTGAACAATGGCGCCGGAAGCCCCTTTTTTGAGTCGGATTTTAAAACCATTTTTCTCAATCTCAAGTTCCGTCAAGCCATGTTCTTGCATCAGATTGATCATTTCTTTGAGTTCTTTGATTGTCATTGGGTAAAGGTAACTCTACTCCTAAAAATTAACGGGTATTATTACCACAAACACCTTATTTTGGTGCTTCTCTACCCGCTTGACTTGATTAATCCTGTTAATTTTACTGTAAAGCAAAAGCCCTGTCAATCGCCTAAAGTACGCCTGTCACTTCCCAAGCGCCTTCACAAGACCTTCCAAACCCAGGAGATAGCTCTCCTCGCCAAAACCACTCACCTGCCCAATGCAGACAGGTGCCGTCAGTGAATTGCGGCGGAACTCTTCTCTGCCATAAATATTGGAAAGGTGAACTTCCACGGCCGGAAGTCCGCAGGCCGAAAGAGCGTCTCGCAACGCAACACTGGTGTGCGTATAAGCAGCAGGATTGATCAGAATCCCGTCATAATCTTTTCGTGCATTTCCAATCAAATCGACCAACTCGCCCTCATGATTGGATTGAACTGTCTCAATCTGAACGCCAATCTTTTGAGCTTCGTCTTGAATGAGTTGATTGATCCGTGAAAGTGATGCTTTGCCATAGATCTTAGGCTCGCGTTTGCCCAAAAGATTCAAATTGGGACCGTGAATCACCAATACTTTCCAGTGTTTTTTCGTCTTACTTTTTTTAACCGGCATAAATTTTGTTAGTGTGAAACTTATTTATTGGCTTCTTCAACTAACATGACGGGGATTCCATCCCGGATAGGAAATCGGAGTCTGCACTGCACATTAGTACACACAATCCTATCGTCTTCCAAAACAATTTTACTCTTGCAAGATGGGCAGGCCAAAATTTCTAAAAGTTTTGAATCGATTGTAGCCATAATTGTTTAGCTCTCCATACGTTCTAGTTCACGAATCGAAGCACCGCCGCGAACGGCATACAGAATACCACAAGCACAACCTATTCCATAAAGGAAAAGATCGCAAATTAAAGAAATGGCGACAGCCTGATCTAAAGAAGCATAGCCTCGAAACAAATAAACCGTAGCAGCTTCCCGAACTCCCAGTCCTCCAATGGATGGAATCATAGAAACCACAGCAATCAGCGGCAGAAATAAAAAGAAAAGGGCGATTGGGAGATAAATATGAATGCTTCTCGCCAAAAAGTAAATAAGCGTGATAAACATGGTTTGAGCAAGCAGCGAATAAAAATAAGCCAAACAAAAATCAATGCGCCGCTTCCGATATAAATCCAGCGCTTCGAAAAGTTTGTTGAACTGTTCATGAAACCGTTTCGGAAATATGCCCAATAGAAGCAATCTGGCCGGTTTCGAAAACCGATGACTCATCACGAATAAAACAATAACCAACACCACCCCAGTCACACAAAAAAGCAGTTGTCCTATTTTGGGGTTATCAATGTGTTGATGTGCCAACAAAAAAGTAAAAAACCCTATCGAAATCGTTGCCATTAATCCAAAAAATCTATCGAACAAAACAGACGTAACAGAAGCCATTTTCTTGCCAGAATCCTTGTAAATGTAATAGGCCTTTGCGATATCCCCTCCTACCGCGGACGGCAAAAACAAATTAAAAAAAAGGCTGATCATCCACAAATAATAAAGCCTCTTGAATGACAGGTGGATTCGCTGAATTGCCAGGATCATGTCGATTCGAAAGGTCACCACACCCAGCGAAAGAAAATTGATCCCTAAAGCAATGAGGAGAGGAATGATTTCAATATTGGCAAGATGCGACAAACCTTCCGTAAATTTTCCACGGACCGAATAAAAAACGAAAATCAGGGAAAGAGCGCTAATAGTAACACGAAGCAAAATAGTTTTGAGTTTTTTAAGCATCCGCGTGAGAGTTTTGCTTAAACCATTTTATGTTGAACGAATTTGAGCTGTAGGTCAGCAATTAACGAACTCAAAAGATTTTCCTCATCCGGTGTCAAATTCCCTTTCGTTTTTTCCTTGAGCATCAACAAAAGATCAATGGTTTCTTGAGCAGCTCCTAAATCAATCTCGACTGTTTCAGCATTGGGCGGCCTCAATTCTCCCATTTTGATGAATGCTTGAATACCAAGCGAGGTCACGAAAGTGGAAAAGGAAAGTGGCCCGGATTCTGCCGTTGCCTCAGAGGCATTTCCTTTTTCCTTGGAAATTGTTTCTTTCCAAGTTTCATCGACACGTTTTTTAGTAAAGTGCACCTCTTTTTCGTCCATGGCTGTAAGTCCAACCAACAAAAAGAGGCTCACGGTCAAAGTGGGGAATGTTCAACCATGAGCCTCGTTAGGGTGGGTAGAGACCTTACGTCTCTAGTTTTTTATATCACCGAGGATTGCTTTTGTCAACCCCGTTCAAAGGCCACTGCTTATATAAATTGGATAGCAATTCCAAACTGTTTTTTCAACAATTCAAATCGAGCTATTTTCCCGGGAGCAGTTAATTCCTCCTTAAAAGTTTCATTTGCAGGAACTGTAATCGTAACTTCTGTTTGCTCAAGTCCTTGCATTTTAGGATAATTGGGGGCATCTAGATCTAAAAACTCTGCAAAAAGCCCTCCTTGACTTACATTCGTCGCAATAGCTTTAACGACCAACGCGCTTCCATCTTTCATATGAAAGGCAAGTTTCACAGGAATGGCAACCCGAATACGTTTATTGCGTCTACGTTCGAGACCATAACCTTTCGATTGAGGCATTGTCTCATCTACCTGAACTTCAAACATCTTATCTTTGAGGAAAAGAAAAGAACCGAAGGCATCGGCAACTTCCTCTTCATTTTTGCAGAGTTTGATGTTACTCGGTAGATGTGTCGTCGTAAAAAAATCACGACTTGCTCCATCCGGCGCATAAATGAGGCTGCGCTGAGGCCTAAGCAAACAGGCGACAATTTTTCTGAGAGCAATCTCATCCATGGATTGAACTTTCTGTAAATTCAAAATCACCCGCCTTAACTTCTTCTTTTGAATCACTTGATCGATCTTCTGGGTGACAGGCTCCATTTCCTCACCCGTAAGCACTCCTCCTAAATCAAAAACCTGAACGGATCCGATTTTCCTTAATCCCAAATGCACCATTTCTGCCTGTTTCATCTTAGAGTCCCTTCCTTTTCTTGAGCTGAATGAGTTAACATCTCTTTTTCAGAACCATGTAATTTTAAAAAACGCCGAATTTCTTCACGTTCCTTGGAACCAATTCGTGCAAATTGAAGGCCAATACCCACTTGCTCTCCGTCCAACTTTCGATAAACGACTTTCCCTTCTGTATGAATGGGTTTTTTGTTTGGAAGCAAAAGCTTCAAGTGAAGAACTTTTAAATCATAGGGATTCAGTCGCTTGAGTGATTCTTCTGCGATTTTTAAATCAATATATTGCGCAAAAAGTCCCCCTTCACTTAAATTCGTCACAATCGCTCGAAATTGAATTTTTTCGCCTCCTTCTTCATAATCAAATTCAAGGGGCACTGCCGTTTCCATACGAACGGTCGTTCTTTGTTCTTTTGAATTAACGGCAGACACCAAATCCTCTCCAAATACGGAAACGACTTCTCCCTCGTCCCGAAACATCCGAAAACGCTTGCTTTCTGGAAAGTGGCTCATGAGGTCCCTCACTCCCGCATTTCCATAAAGAACGCCTGCTTCCTTTTGACGAGAGACGCTTTCAAAAAGCGACTTCACACCCAAAGTGTCCATACCTGTCACACCACGTAAATTAAAAATAACTTTTTGACCGCGCACAGCTTCCAGCATTTGACTCAGCTTTTCCTTCCCCCTTAAAGCCCAAGATCCGGATAACGTCCCGTTGATGTCAATGATCATCACATTTCCGATCTTTCGCTGCGTAATCTGAGGAATCATGTTTTTAGGCTCCTTTAGTAACTCTACTATTAAGGATACCTGATATTTTTCTAAAATTCAATTAAGGAACGATAATATTTATAAGCCTTTTATTTTAAATAGGTTACAAATACTATTTTATTTGACAATGTAAAAAAACAATCAAATTGTAACAAAAATATTACACTTCTGACAGACCCATGGGCTGGGGCTTAAACAAGTGTTAAGCTTTAATCTTGTATGTGGAAATCTTCCGAATGAGCTCTTGGCGGGAGATGGCTAAAAACTGGGCCGCTTTGGTACGGTTTCCAGCTGTTTTTCTGAGGGCTTCCTCGATCGCATTCTTTTCAAGAACGGCGATCATCTTGCGCTTCTGGTCTTTTAAAGAGCCGCGTGAAACCAGCTTCGAATTGATGGCAGAACGCTTTCGTTTGGCAAGAATGGGGGCTAAATGGTTGGGACCAATTCTTTTATTTGAACCGGTGAGAATGACACTTTTTTCAACTTCTTTTTCAAGCTCCCTAACATTGGCTGGCCAATCGTAGGACCTCAGAATAGACTGTGCCTCTTTGGTAAACTCCTTTTTCTCGGCTCCGTTTCTCTTAGTATTCTCAGACAAAAACCAGTCTGCCAAAATCAAAATATCTTCCCTGCGCTCCCTAAGTGGAGGGATGGTAATGCACATCACGTTAAGCAGGTAGTACAAATCTTCCCTGAATTTCCCTTTTGAAACCAATAAACTTAAATCTTCATCCGTTGCCACAATCAAGCGTATATCAACTTGAATCTGGGCTACCCCACCAATTTTGTAAAAAGTCCCATCGCTTAGAATTCGAAATAACTTTCCCTGAAGCGTGGGCTTCATTTTTGAAATATGATCCAGAAAAACAGTGCCTCCATTTGCAAGCTCCAAAAGGCCTTTTTTGTCATGGATCGCTCCTGCAAAGGAACCACGCACATAACCTAAGAGTTCGCTCTCTAAAAAAACGTTGGAATAACTGGAACAATCGATAGCCACAAACTCTCGATTTGATCGAGGGCCTGCAAAATGGATTTTCCGGGCAAGCCATTCTTTCCCCGTCCCTGTTTCCCCTTCAATCAAGACAGTGATATTGTGAGGGGCGACTTTATCCGCAATTTCGATTACGTTCCGAAAGACAGGGCTGAATTTGCTTGGATCTTGAAATAAAGATTGAGATTCTTCCTTCATGTGTCAGATCCATGCAAATCTTTGAGACGTTCTTGATGAACCTTTTCATACCCGAAAGCGGTCGGACGGTAGTAGCTTCCCTTTCGTCTGACGTATTCCTGCTTGACGAAATGATCCTGAAATTTGTGTACGTATTGATAACCTTCGCCATGCCCCATGTGTTTAGCACCGAAATAACTTTTATCACGCAAATGATTCGGCACTTCTTCCACAACTTCTTTTTCCACGTCTTTGGTTGCCTCCTCAATCGCAACATACGAAGCGTTGCTCTTCAAGGCCAGTGCCATATAGGTCACAAGCTGCGATAAAATAATTCTCGCCTCAGGCATTCCAACAAATTCAACTGCCTGAAGTCCTGCAGAAGCCAAAATCAGAGCTTGTGGATCGGCATTGCCAATATCTTCGGAAGCTAGAATCAAAATTCGTCTAATAATAAAACGAGGATCTTCTCCAGCATAGAGCATTTTGGCAAGCCAATAAATGGCTGCGTCAGGATCGCTTCCGCGCATGCTTTTGATAAAAGCGCTCGCCGTATCATAATGGTAATCTTCATCGCCATCATAATACACAATTTTCCGCTGGCAGGATTCTTCCGCTACGCGTTCTGAGAAACGAATGACGCCTTCCAGATCAGGCTCAGTCGTAAGCACTCCCACTTCAAGCGCATTAAGTGCCCGACGCGCATCCCCACACGCGCTTTTTGCAATATGTTCCAATGCTTTTGGCTCAACCTGAATCTTAAGAGCTCCAAAACCGCGTTCTTGATCTTGCAAAGCCTGATTTAAAACTTTGATGAGCTCAGTTTCAATAAGCGGTCTCAATTCAAAAATAATGGAACGGGAAAGCAGTGGGCCATTAACGGAAAAAGAAGGATTGTGTGTGGTCGATCCAATTAAGATTAAAGTGCCGTTTTCAACATCAGGCATAAGCACGTCCTGCTGAGCTTTGTTAAACCGATGAATTTCATCGACAAAGAGAATGGTTCGTTCTCCCTTCTCACGCTGAAAATATTTCGCCTCATCAATGATCGCTCTGAGATCTTGAACATTAGCTGCCACTGCATTCAAACTTTTAAATCGTGCTCCAGTCATATGGGAAATAATTAAGGCGAGCGTGGTTTTGCCGCTGCCCGGTGGACCGTAAAGAATTAAACTCGTCAAACGGTCAGCGAGAATAGTTCTTCTCAAGAGTTTTCCTTCGCCTAGGAGATGTTCTTGACCTATGAATTCTTGAAGGGTGTGGGGACGCATGCGGCTTGCAAGCGGCGCATGAAGATCACAGCTCGTCTGCTGTGGAGTATCCGCTTCTTCGATCGTATTGTGGCCTGCTTTTGATTTCGTCTTTTTTTGAATTGATTCCCGGCCAAATAGATCCATTGAATAACCTAACTTTTAAGTTGCAACCTTGGCTTTCGGAAGTTCTGCGCCAAAGGACTTGTGAAGAGAATCGATGATTGAAAAATGAAGTTGGTTTACATCTTCATTTTGAAGCGTGCGGTCTTTAGCTTGATAAAAAATCCGAAATGATAAACTCTTTTTCCCTTTTGGAATCTGGCCACCTTTAAAATAATCAAAGACTTCGATCCTTGCAGCTAAAGCTCCCGCCATTCGACGAATCTCTTTCATAATCGCTTCGGCTCTCACTGTTTCGCTTAAGATTAACGTTAAATCGCGTGGTGAAGATGGAAACTTGGGAATCTCTACAACAGAACGACTTTTTCTAATCAGAGGCGGAATCTTCTCAAGGTTGATCTCAGCATAAAAAACAGGTTTTTCGATATCATATATCTTTCTCACTCGATCCGAAAGACTGCCGTAATATCCAATAAGCTCACCTTTCACAAATAAGGAAATTCCTTCACCACTCTGAAAAATAAAATTGGTGTCTTCTTGAACTTCAACAGATTCAATTCCAATTTGATTTAACAATTCTTCAACGGTTCCTTTAATATCATAAAAACTTGCCTGGCGTTTTTTATCAAGCCAGTTTAAGCGCCCTTCGCCCGAAAGCATGAGAGCCAACACGCGCTCTTCTTTTGGTAATTGTTTGTCCTGGTCCAAATAACGATTGCCAACCTCAAAAAGCCTGACGTCGGTCTCTCCGATAGAGAGATTCCGCCTGACAGCTTGGGCTAACCCTGAAAGAAGATTAGGACGCATTAAGCTCAATTCCTTATTTTGCGGATTTACCAATCGTACGCGTTCGTTCGAATACAATCCAAGTTGATCATATGAAGTCGACTCCACCAAACTAAATGACACTGCTTCATAAAATCCAAAACCCACGCACACGCTGCGGATTTGATCTTCCAAAACTAAAATGGGATTTACTCTCGGCTCAATGGGGCTCATTACGGGCAGTGTTTCGGGAATCTGGTGATAACCATAAAGACGGGCAATTTCCTCAATCAGATCAATCGGCCGCGAAAGATCCGATCTGAAAGAAGGTACCTGTACGTTAATCGTCTTTCCATTTTGAGAAACGCGTAGACCAAGACGGCTCAGATAAGATTTAATTTCCGTTTTTGGAATCTCAATCCCCAAAATTCGCTTAATTTCAGAATGTCGTAATGCAATCTTTGTACTTCTAATCGGCGGCTTGCCTGCTTTGAATACGGGGCTGATTCGCTTGACGCGGGCATATTTCGCAATGAGGTAAACAGCGCGTTCCCGAGCTTGATCCACACTAGCCGGATCCACTTTTCTTTCAAACCGGTAAGCGGATTCGCTTCCAAGCGCTAAGCGACGTGCCGTAGCACGGATTCGAGGCGGAGCAAAAAAAGCCGACTCCAGTAAAATATCCCTTGTCTTTTCACTGACTTCAGATTCTTTTCCACCCATAACACCACCAATTGCAACGGGCCCTTTGGAATCGGCGATCACAATATCCTCTTTGGCAAGTTCGTAAGCCACGCCATCAATTGCGGTAATTCTCTCACCTGTTCGAGCACGTCTTGCAAAAATTTCGGTTCCGTTCAAACGTTCCGCATCAAACGCATGAAGCGGCTGACCCCATTCAAGAAGTACATAATTGGTAATATCTACAATCAAATTAACAGATCGGACTCCACAAGCTTCCAAACGCTTTTTCATAAAGCCGGGTGTTTCGCCCCATTCCACTCCTTCTAAAAGCACGGCGGAATAGTAAGGACAAAAATTAGGATCGGGAATGGAAATTTTAAAAGATTTGTCATTCCTTCTTTGAGTTTTGACTTGGAAAGGAGGAATAACGAATCGGCTTCCGGTAACAGCGTGAATTTCGCGCGCAACCCCAATATGGGAAAGCCAATCGGGGCGATTCGTCGTAATTTCAATTTCAAAAATGGTATCATCCTTCACGCGTTCCAATTTTTCGACATTGAGACCAGCCATCGTCAGAAGTTCAGACAAAGATTCAGCCGATCCTTTGATTGGAACATAATCTTTAAGCCAATTCAGCGAAACTTTCATTTAAAATTGCCTCAGAAAACGAAGATCATTTTCAAAAAAAAGCCGAATGTCTTTAATGCCGTACTTGAGCATGGCAATTCGCTCCACACCCAATCCAAACGCAAACCCTTGAACCTTTTTGGGATTATAGCCCACCACTTCAAACACAGCAGGATCCACTTGACCTGCTCCTAAAATCTCAAGCCAACCTTTGCCCCAACTGATATCCACATCGACACTTGGTTCCGTAAATGGAAAAAAGTGCGGTTTAAAACGCATTTGGATATTGTTGCCGAATAGTTTTCTTAAGAAAAGATGAATGACACCTTTTAAATCAGAAAAAGTGGTTCTGTCGTCGACCATAAGTCCTTCAATCTGATGAAACATAAATGAATGACTCGCATCCACTTCATCGGGCCGATACACCTTTCCAGGCGCAATGATTCTCAAAGGCGGTTTGCGATTCTCCATCACACGAATTTGAACCGTTGAAGTTTGTGAACGAAGGAGATGCCCACGGGTTGTATAAAAAGTATCAAAAGCATCCCGCGAGGGGTGATCAAGTGGAATGTTTAAAGCGGTGAAATTATAAAACTCAGTTTCGATTTCACGACCGTCCACTACCTCGAAACCTAAGCGGACAAAAATATCGCTGATTTCACGGATGGTCTCGGTAATCGGATGGAGCCCTCCAATCCGCGGTCTTACTCCAGGAAGCGTAGAATCAACACTGGAATTGACTTGAGTTATTTTCGTGCCAAGCGACTCTTCTTTCTCGTGGATTTGTGCCTCAACGAATTCTTTTAATTCATTAAGAGCCTGACCAAAACGCGGACGCTCTTCTCGAGAAATGGCCCCCAATTCCCGAAAGAGACTTGCCACCTTTCCTTTGCGGCCCAGATAAAACATACGAAACGCTTCGAGTGCTTGCGGATCACGAACTTCCGCCAGTTGAGATTTGAATTCACTACGGAGAGAATCTATATCCGTCATAAATCCGAAGCTCCAATTTCAAAATCCGAAACAAATCCAAAATTCGAAACGACAAGATCCAAAATAAACCGGTTTTGAAATTACAACTTAGGCCATTTAGATTTGTTTTGAAATTCGGGTTTCGAATTTCAGATTTACTTCTTTTGGGCAAGATCAACCAATTGCTTAAATGCCGCTCCATCACGGGCAGCTAATTCAGCCAACGATTTTCGGTCGAGGAGAACTTTGGCACGCTTAAGACCTCCGATGAATTTTGAGTAAGAAATCCCGTTTTGCCGACAAGCCGCATTAATTCGAATTGTCCAAAGCGTTCTAAAATTCCGCTTTTTCTTTTTCCGGTCACGCGTTGCAAACGCAAGTGCCCTTTGAACCGTCTCGCGCGCCGTGCGGTACAGTTTGCGCCGTCCACCCCAAAATCCTTTGGCCCGTTTTAAAAACTTTTTCTTTCGTTTTCGTGTTGCTGGAGTTCGTGTTGCGCGTGGCATATTAAATTACCTTTCTATCCGTCATTGCGAGACAGCGTACAAAGCTTGGCCGAAGCAATCTCAGTTTTTGGATTGCTTTGTTCACTTCGCCGGACCGACCGTCCGGCACCGGAAGACCAAGCGGCCGTCCGCCGCTCGACCAACCGGCGTTCGCTCGTAATGACAAAAGAATTATCCATAAGGAAGGGCTCTGATAACGGCTTTGCGATCCACTTTTCCCAAACTCCATTTCTTCCGAAGATGTCGCTTTTTGGCAGCCGAACGATCTCCCAAAAGATGACGGCGAAGAGGTTGTGAACCGAGCACTTTTTTTCCTGCGGTGATTTTGAATCTTTTACGAATGGCTTTGTTTGTTTTCAGTTTTTGCATCTTCTTGAACCGTTTTAGGTTTTTTTTTAATGATGTTTGCTTTCGGTGTGAATAAGATAATGATCATACGACCTTCAAGGCCTGAATTCTTTTCAACATCGCCAATGTCAACCAAATCTTCAGCAAATCGATTTAGAACCCGTTTTCCGAGATCAAGGTGCGTCACTTCTCTTCCGCGGAAAAACATGGTTAGTTTCACTTTATCTCCGCGCTCGAGAAATTTAACGGCACTCCTCAACTTCGTCTGATAATCGTGCTCCTTAATCTTGGAAGTAATCTTAATTTCTTTAAGCTGAATGACGTGCTGTTTTTTCCGCGCCTGTTTTTCTTCTTTTTCTAAAGTATATAAATATTTTCCAAAATCAAGAATCCGGCAAACAGGCGGTTTTGCCGTCGGCGATATTTCCACAAGATCAAGCCCTTCTTCCCGAGCTTTCACAATTCCTTCCTGCGGCGTTACAATTCCAATTTGTCTTCCATCAGAACCAATCAAGCGAATTTGTGGTACGCGGATTCGCTCATTCCTTCGGATGAAACGTTTATCGATCTTACACCTCCTGTGTTAGCGTTTCGCGTATACAACCTTCATTGCGAGGCATCGTTTCAAGCGTGCCGAAGCAATCGCTTGGGATCGCTTCGTCGCTTCGCTCCTTGCGATGACGACAATGAGTTACGCCTTTTGATTTATTTCGTCTTTCAATTTCTCGATCAACTCGCCGATTTTGATCACGCCTAAATCTTTTCCGCCTCGAGCGCGGAGGGAAACGGTATTGTTTTCAACTTCTCTTGCGCCGATGACGCCAATGTAAGGAACTTTCTGGAGCTCGGCTTCACGGACTTTGTAATTAATTTTTTCAGATCTTAAATCAAGCTTGCTCCGGATGCCGGCTTCGCGCAATTGCTTCTGAATGGCTTCGGCACCTTGTTCCTGCTTCTCAGAAATGGCAGCTACAAGCACTTGAATCGGTGCAAGCCACAACGGAAATGCCCCACCGTAATGTTCAACCAAAACCCCGTAGAAACGTTCCACCGAGCCAAATACCGCTCGGTGGACCATCACAGGACGGTGTATTTTACCGTCTGGGCCGACATATTCAAGTCCAAAACGTTCGGGCATCATAAAATCAAGCTGGATCGTCCCGCATTGCCACTGGCGCCCGATGGAGTCTGTCACCTCAAAATCAATCTTGGGCCCATAAAAAGCACCGCCCCCTTCGTTAACTTCGTAATTGATCTGATTGTGCTTGAGGGCAGCTTCAAGTCCGTGGGTGGCTTTTTCCCATATTTCGTCGGACCCCATGGACTCTTTTGGCTTAGTAGAAAGGCCAATGGAAACATCGGTGAAACCGAATGTCTTGTAGATTCTAAGAATGAGCCGAATAACGCCTGCGATTTCCTGTTCGATTTGATCACCATAGCAAAAGATATGGGTATCGTCAATGGTGAAAGCCTTAACTCTGAAGAGTCCATGCAAAACGCCCGAAAGCTCGTGACGATGCACCAGGCCAAGCTCTGCAAGCCGCAATGGAAGATCCCGATAAGAGCGCTGCTGACTTCGGTAGACAAGCGTACTTCCAGGACAATTCATCGGCCTAATTGCAAATTGCGTTTCATCCATTTTAGTAAAGTACATATGATCTTTGTAATGATCATAATGACCGCTCTGTTTCCACAACTGATCGCGCAAAATCATAGGTGTCCTGATTTCAAGATAACCTTCCCGCGCGTGTTCTTCTTTCCAATAGCGGATCAATTCGTTATAAATAATTACTCCCTTAGGATGAAAAAAAGGAATCGCGGGAGATTCATCATGAAAACTAAAAAGATCAAGCTCCTTTCCCAATTTTCGGTGATCGCGCTTCTTTGCCTCATCAAGCTGTTTGATATAATTTTCTAAATCCTTTTCCGAATAAAACGCTGTGCCGTAAATTCGCTGAAGCATGGGATTTTGTTCACTCCCACGCCAATAAGCACCGGCAACGTTTAAAAGCTTAAACGCTTTGACTTCCTTCGTATTCTCGACATGATTTCCGCGGCACAAATCAACAAAAGGACCGTTTGAGTAAAGCCAAATATTATCGTCTGGAAGTGCTTCCAAAATTTCAAGCTTATAACGCTCGCCGCGTTGCTTAAATAATTCTTGCGCCTCTTTCCGAGTGACTTTTTTTCCCGAAAACGTTTGACCTTCCCGAATAATTTGATGACATTTATCTTCTATTTTTTTGATATCGTCTTCTGAAAATGATCTGTCCAAATCAAAATCATAATAAAAACCGTCCTTAATCGCGGGGCCAATTGCAAGCTTCACATTTGGAAAAAGACTCTGCACCGCCTGCGCCAAAATATGAGCACAACTGTGACGGAGGCGTTCTAAATCTTCTGCTTTGGATACGCTAGACATACATGGAAGGTTAACAGCGAAGGTAAGTTGTGGAAATCATTGTAACTTATTTTGTTTCATAGACTTGGGGATTATACCCCCGGATACATTCAAAATGCAAGTTTTTTTTATACCGACAACACCAAACTGGGTCCTTTGATCCACTTTCTCGGCGTGCTTCTTTATGCAGCTTGAGCAAGGATTTTCTGGGCCATTTGCTGGATCGCAAGTCTTAAGGCCGTGGAATCGAAGGCAATGGGACCTGTGGCGAGAAAGAAACCGGGACGAACTTGTACTAAATCATCAGGTATGTTCTGAACCCCTAAGATAACGCCTTTCAGGAATTTCCCTGAAACTGGAACTTGGCGTTTCCCTGAATTGATCACAGGAGTTTTTCCATCAGCATAGGTATTGATATTAAGGATTCGATCGGCTTTTTGATTGGAATCAATGGTAATAAGCACATTCGGGTTTGTATCTAGTGATTTAGTTGTGATATGGATATTGTCCAGATGAGCTCCTTTCTTTTCTAACTTTTCAATCAAACTCTTCAGCCTTCTGGCTTTATTGGAATCGTTGGGGATTACGATTTCAATCTGAATGTATTTCCGGTTCAGAGCTGCCACGTCATGGATCGTTTGGGCAAGCTCCCTGAATTCACGGTTAAAGGTCTCGTCATCATGAATGTCTGAAACTTCTTTCTTAAGCTCATAGCGGATTACGAAAGTTTCCGTAAGGTTCACAAGCTTAGTGACAATGGCTTGGGCGACATCAAGAGCAGTTTGTGTTAGAGCTTGAGTAAGCTCTTCTTTCACTTGAGGCTCATTCTTAGTTCCTTGAGCGGACAGAATCTTTGCGATGGATTCAATATGAGTGCGCACCAACTCATCATCATTCAACATGTCTAACGATAGCCCGATAGAATTTAAGACTTGATTTAAAATTGCTTTGATTTGACCATTCAGGGCTTCGCCTTCAAGACCTTGGGTCCTGAGATTGAGAAGGTTTGCCACAGCCTTACTTTGATCCAATAGTCCTTGCAACCTCTTCCACTCAACAAGGCTTTGATCCCGGTAAGAGCTAACAACACGATCCAAGCTTTCAACTTTGAGCGAACGGTTTTCCTTCGCCCATTCAGCTATCTTGCTAGGTTCTATCGATTGGTTGAGAAATCTATCTGGCGTAACATAATTAACTAAGCTTTTCAAAGCAGACTCAACTTTTTGCTGCTGTTCGTCCACAACTTTCCGTGGAAGATTTACTGAAGATGACAGAGGGTTCACGATTGATGGCTGTTTTTCCCGCACCTCGGAACGTCCAGTTCCGAGGGTCTTTTGCAGTCCCAACTCATTGGAGTTGGGGCGCACCTCGGCGCGGGCGTGAGGTAATGGTTTCACTTCCAAATTGAAACCCTCATTTTCCAATTTTGGAACGAGCGTCAACTTGCGATAAGCATTCTTAGGACCGCCCTCAATACTAATAAACTCTAAAATCATACCGGCAGCCACTTCGGACATTGGAATAACAATTTCTTTTGTCTTTCCATCTATCTTAAATTCCACGTTTTTTGTGACATATGTTAAACGCCTCGATCGATAATGAATTCTCACAAAAACCCGTCCAGGTATTGGATCGGCCTTAACTTCTATTTTCATTTTTGCGAAACGATTTAGATCTTTTAGATCCATACCACTGCCTCTAAGATCATATTCCGCGACAAAATCTACCTTATCATTCATCGCTAGCATTTCCTCTTCACCGAAATTTCCTTTACTCCGAATCCTGCGAGTACTTCTATCAAGCCAAAAATAGAAAGGTTTAGACATAACAAGTAGTTCATTAAGCAATTCTTCTTTTTTAATTTCTTCCTTTTCCCCTTTTCTCTCTGTTTCTAATTCAACCGCTTCCACTGGCATTGGTTTAAGTTTTATTTCCCGATGAATTTTTTCCTCTATTATCTCGTTAATCGCATCATCCCATTTTGGAGAATGAGTTATAAATAAAAAAATAAGACTGGCAATTCCCATAAGAATCAAACCACCAAGGCCCCATGCCACTCTTCGATCGGTTAATAGGTTTAAGAAACGATCATATAAAGAAAGGCTGCCGCCAGTATCAACCACTGTCACCGGTTTGTCGTAAGTAGTAGACCATTGGCTTGGTAACAAAACACTAAAAACAGCGGTCAAAGGGGCGAATGGAATTCTAATATCCCGATATCCCACATTTTTTTGAAAGACCCCAACATTTTCTCCAGAACCAAAGTAAGTAGGTGCCCAAAGGATCGCAATCGGTAAAAGTAGTCCCAGATAGAGAAAAAAGTTTCCGGTAGATAATGAAAGTAGTCCAAAGAAAATGACCGCGCTTAAACTAATAACCTGGGGAAAACGAACGGGCTGCGGATTCGTGAAATAAGGCATGACTGGCTGACCTTGTTCATCCTTCACAGAAAATACTTCTTCTTTAATGATTCTTTGCTGTGTTGGCAAAACAATCTCGTCATACTCGGGATCTGAAGAACTCATGACCGCATAAGTAACTAGTTCGGCAACGTATTCTTCCTTATTCTTGCCGGCATAATGTGTCGGAAGTTTTTTTCCAGCATTCGGCCGGCCGTTTTCATCGAAGATGCCTTCCGAAAGTTTATCAATTAAATCGGTTCCAATAGTTATAGCGTGGGCAAATTCATGAATGAGAACGCGTCTGAAAGTATCCTGCCGCTGAAAAGCAATTAACCAAAACCCAAGCGGACTACCTTCACCGGCGAGACTTTTGAGCGTTAACCGGAACAATCCACGGGGATGCCACCAAGGGAATACAGCTTCTAACAATACCGATTTATCGGTCCAGGAAAGCACATCAGCAATATCTTCCACATAAGCCTTCGGCAAAAATTTCTTAAATGGAATACTCGACTTAATCGCTGCCAATTCTTCTGGCGTTCGTTGCGATGTCCGCACCTCAGCGCGGCCGGAAGAAACAGTAGACTGAGCTGTTAGAGCAGGAGAAATGTTGGTGATCACCGGAGCACTGCTCAGAACATTCGTTGGCGTATTTACTGGAACAACTTTTGGAGGATAGAGTAATTCCCCAATGGGATCCCAATTCAATAAATATTTTGCGTAATCGATCAGAAAAAACCAAAGGACATTCGCGAGTATGGACTGCCCTAACTGCACACTAACGACTCCAAGCAAAATGAATTTTGCTAAGACTCCGGCGGCATAATAAGCTTTGCCTTTTCTCTCACTCAAAAATTTGTCGAAAAACGTTTTGGCAAATGGCGCTTCGAGGACATCCCAGCCAAGAATGAGCGGCATCACTAACCAACTCCATGCAATTGCGTCAGGAAGAAACATGCCGCTGAAAGCACTCATGGCAACATACAAACCGTACTCCAGTCCAAGTTTCAGGGACGCCTTTGCTTTTGACGGCGCTGAACGCATCTCGGCGCGGCGAGTACTTTTCTCTTTCTCATATTGATCAATTTTTTCCAAACGTTGGTGAAGCGGCTTTTCAAACCATTTATTACCTCCATCTCTCAAAAGTTTTGTCACTTCTGCTCTCGAAAAAATTCTCGCCTTATCCAACCCGTAAGTCACCGCGACAAAACGTAAATAGACATCATTAGAAGCAATGCCGGAAGCTCTAGCCAATAAATATCCTCGCCGAATTTGCGTCAGTATGTCGTAAATTTTTTTGGTTTTCTTTTCGGAAGGCACTTGTTGCTCAATTTTCTCTAATAGGAATTTGATTGCTTCTCCTTTTCTTTCATCTGATTCAGCAAATGCAGACAAGTACACAAAGTTGTACAAAGCACCGACCAAAAGATCTAAAGACGCAAAATACTTTTTTTGTTCAAGCGTTAGCTTTTTCCAATTGCCCAAACTATAGGCTGAAAGGGTCACTCGTCCGGAGAAAGCCAAAGACCTTATTAGACTCCAATTTCTTTTGCCAGGCTCATCCAATGCCTGAACACTTCCAGGAACCCCTGCCGTCCGATCTTCAATCGTTCTGCCGGGAAATTGTTCGCTCAAGAGTGAAATGAGAGGTAAGGCGTGGGCAGTTCCGCGGACAACAGCTACCGAAGCATTTTCTCTGTCTTTTAAAAGATTAACAAAAGCCGCTTCCCGTTTATCGAAACTGCGGAAAAAACTTTCGGCCTGTTCTAAAACTTTGTCGGCCGCTGCCTCCATATTTGGCTGAATTTGTTCCACTTTTCTGAAATCTTTCTGCTTTTGATCGGAGAATAACAAATCCTTATGTTCAGCGTTCATCAGGTAGTTCTCCGTGCCAACCCAGACATCAAACCAGTCAAAAAATTTTGTCAACCGTTCGAATTTAACGCGGATCTTACCGTTCCGTATGTTCTGTATATTTTCTTTTAAGAAAACTAACGGACCGTACCAATGGTCTTGTGTATGAGTTCCGAACGAAATCTCTTTTTCGATGGCTTCGGCCCGTTTTTCTATTGCAGTGGGGTTATTCCAAAGATTTTTTTCTTCTCCATCTAAATAGTTCTCTAGCGCACTCGTAAAGATGGGCTCATATCGCAGAAATTTTTGTTTTTCTGTGAGAAGACCCCGCTTAAATCCATAAATAAAGCCGGCTGGAACGATTTTTTGTCCAAATAACTCCTGATCCTTTTTCTCCGCAACAATTTTATCAAGGACTAGTTCTAAGCCTTGTTCCAAATCAATAACGTTTTCCAAATATAGATCAACTGTCTGTCCCTTCTTAATTTGTTCATTGATAAATTTTTGTAGAACCGGTTTGAATTTATTGAAATCAGCGCGAGAACCATGAGTGTTAAAAAACAAATACATACGTCCATTTTCATCTTGAGCCAGAAGAAAACCTTCTCCCTGAGATAAAATGACAAGCCCCAAACCTGTGGTGATTCCTCTTTTCAAGAATTCTCTCCTTGAAAGCACCTCTTTCTTGGGTGTGTATTCGCCAGAAGCCGCTTGGATCCTATTACCGACTTCACCAATTCTCCTAAAAAGCCCGCGGCGGCTTGTGTCTGTCCGCACCTCGGCGCGGCCAAATTTTTGGTTCAGCCCATTGGCAATTTGAGCGGCTTTATCCTCTTGCAGTTGAACACCGGCTCCTCTAAAAGCATTTTTGATTAATTCTATTGTAAAAGCGCCTTGTCCAACCTTAATCAGAACATTAACAATTGACTTCGGAGCGGCTTTTCTTTTGTTGAGATCGTCTGGCATGGTTATGCCGGAAGCTTCTGTAAGTATTTTTTCAATTTCGCGTCGCAGCAAAATTTCTTTCCAAACATCGGTATACATAACTTTATCGGATGGCGATTCGATTTCCGGAATCATATCTTGAAGAATTTTATCAAGCGGGCCTTCAGGAGAAACTGGATATGAAGAGTTTTCAATCTCATGAACTATATTACCTATGACAGCAGCTTTTAAAGGTGGGTTATATAGAGCGTAAACGTCTCGGTAAAACGTGTTAAGCAGATCGGCGGCTTCGTTTTGGTCTTTCACTTTGCTTAATTTTTTTCTCCATGGGCCTATATCTGAAAGAGCGTCAGATATCATTTGAATCGTGTCTTCTTGAGGCAAAGAAAGATTTTTGACGGGCTCCACAATATTGGTTTTGATCGCTTCCCATTCATTAGACTTCTGCATTTGAATGGCAAATTGATGCATACTATGGGATAAACTTTGTTCGTCTCCTAGGATTTGATCCAGTCGTTCATCAACGCTTTTCTGAAGCTTCTCTTCTAAGGGAACGAGCCCTAAAGCATTTTGAGCGGACTCAGCCTCTGTTGAATGTAACACTCGTAACTCAAAAATATCATTGAGCATCGTCCCAATCTCTGGGCCCTGTGGAGCAATCGGTGGAACTGTTTCATCATATTTTGCAAGCACATAGGCAACGAAAAGAAAATCATAGGTGTCATGAATCGTTTTATAATCTTTTTGATCCAAAAGGGGAACAACCTGAATAATAAGTTCATTCATATCGATTAATTTTTTCAAAATGGAAATAAAAGAAGTTAAAGATTCGTCACCGCTCTGAAGTCTTTTTTGATGTTCTTCCAAAAGGATCTTTTTTAAATCCTTGAGACCCCTATCAAATTTCTCTGCTTTGAGCTGAACATCTTCAGCACTCCGCACCTCGGCGCGGCGGTAGCGAGAACCTGCGGGAATCAACTGGTTTAGTTGGATGCCAAACTCTTTAAGACGTTTTGAAATTTCATCTCCATTCTTAAGTCGGCGATCTTCCTTAATTAGATCGCTGCTTTCATACAATTTATCAACGACAGGGCCAAGCACATAATCAAACTCGCGGCGCGCGGCTTCGGCATTTAATCTTGGAGAAGGTGATTTTGAGTCGTCGGTGAAAGAAACGTCAGACAAAATAGTGTATTGATCATTATCTCCTATTTTTTGAATCCTCGTTCTCTTCTTGGCGATTTCTAGACCTTTCTCTCGCTGTTCAAGTACCGTTGCATCGAGAATAACGACAGGCGTGTTCCCAGACAAATCGCTGGTTTTTTCTATAACCGAAGCCTTTTTCCCATCTTTATATAAATGAATCTCATGACTCACATCTGGCCGAGAACTTGACAACGTAAAGACCCACAGTTCATTTAATTCCCTGATTTGAGAAATGAACCTGACTTCTTTTTTAGTCTTTAGTTGATGAAGTTTTAACCTTATTTCAGAAGCGTTTGGAAGATGACTTACTTGGTGCCAACGTAAACCAATTTCACCAAAAAGAGCACGTTCATAAGCTGCGAAAAGTTCACTCAATTGTTGACTATATTGAGGAAATTCTTCACCAAGTTTTTCGAGGGCCGGAATGATGCCGAGTACAGAATTAAACAGCTGATCAGCATGTTGAGCAGTTTGAATCGAAGCTAGAAGCGCCCTTAAAGATTGCTCAGCCGCACTTAAAACAGGACGACCAGCGGAATCATATTTCAATTGCTCACGTAGATCATTGCTTAATTGAGTAGCTATCTCATTTAAAGCGTTACGGTCAGAATTAAAATTAGAATCTATTGCCCGCACCTCGGCGCGACGGACGATCCGAGCTTGGTTCATCAAACGGTCTCTTCGATCAAAAAACCACTTTACAAAAAAAACGCTAAGTAAATAGGCACTTCCTAGACCAATTGTAAACACAAGGGGGCTTCTTGGTGCTGAAGATTTTTTCTCAACTTTGGCACCAACCGGAAAACCCAGAACATTGGTATAGCACCTAGGCCCTGCCTGATAAACTCCTATATCATTACTTGTCACTTGGTGAATCTCCGAAAATAGATTCAGTTCGTTAAAGCGGTCCAGGACCTGCTTATCCAGTTTTTCGATTCCATATCGGGGAATGATTGCGCTACGAATTCGTTTTCCGTTTTGCTCAAAATTGTCCTGGATGATGTTCGTATAGTAAAATCCAAAAGGAAATACCGACTTTAAAAATTCACCATTCTTACCAACGATTTTGCGTTCTAGTATTGTCTTGTGAAATGAAGGAATGCGGACGACTCTGATCCCTTCCTCAGATAATTTTTTTTCAACTTCATCTAATGACTTTACGTACGCTGAATTTTTAACTTCTTCAATTAAATTCCGGAGTTCCGCTTGAGAGAAATCGAGAAACTTGACGTATTCCTTTGGCTCTTGTCCGCCTAAAATTCCCTCTCCGAAGCTTTTAAGAATTTCCGATTTTGCACGATTTTTATCTTCGTCAGTCAATGAAGCAAGAATTTCAAGAAGTTTCACTGGATGAGCAATGAGATTAATTCCTTTGCCGAGCGGCATATGATACCGATCGTTATGCTCATCAGGCCCCGGCAGAACAATTACTTTTTTTCCTGTCATTGCCGCGATTCTTTTCTCTGCTTCGTCGGAATTTGTAAATTCTCCTTGCTCGACCATTTCCTCAACCGATGACTTACCTATATATACGTTTCTTTCATCCGAAGTCACATCTCCTCCAGCTGGAATCCTGAAATTGACCTCATTTCTTAGTAACGTTCCGTAATATTCGTTCCAACTTGGGGAAGATTGCGTCCAAGCATTGGCAATCGATTCTGAGGTTCTGCCCATTCCGTCGGGCGTTTTTGGATTGATTGAAAGCAAAGAATACTGTCCGCTTTCCAGGTTGGAAACACCTCCAAATAAATCTCGAATCCAGGAGTAAAGTAATCGTTCGGAAATCACAAACCGGATTCTGGTTTCCATATTTTTCAGTCCGGATTCTTTAAGATATTTCCAAACGCCTACCGCAGATCTTTGACTGTCGACAATGAACTCTAGTTTCACATCATCCCGGAAGGTTTGGACCAGCTCTTTGAAAAATGGCGTTTTTTTATACTGAGTTTTCCCGGGAATAATCACAACTGTTTCAAGCTGAGTATCAGTATCTGAAATTAATTTGAATCCATCCAAACTGGAAAGAGTTTTAGTTTGAGATTTTGGTTTAGCAAAAAAACCATTTCTTTTTAAATCTTCAACGATTTTGTCTAATTCCGCGTTTAATTTTTCCCGTTCTGCATCTAATTGTCGTTGCTGTCTTTCTATTTCTTTGGGTGAAAGGTTCATTTTTCTACCAGCGCCAGCAAATATCGCTCCTAATCCTAAAAATTCCCTTCTATCTATTTGTCGCATCTCAGCGCGGACGCTTTGAGTCCGTAAATATTTGGCAAAGTTTTTTAATTCTCTTTTAGCAATCCCTGCATTCCAGCCGCGATTTAACATTGGGCCGAACAATCTTAAATATATGGTTGCTACAGAACCAATCGCAGCACCCAGCAATACGCGATGAAAAAACACGGCACTGAATATCGATACGGTTACAAATATTCCTAAATCCTTGAGGTTTTCTAGACTTTTTTCGTCTTCCGTCATCTTAGACTTCATAGGTTGCGTTCTGTGCAATGTACGTAGGAGCTTAAGCAGCTTTTTATCTTCGTCGGAAACCGCCCCTTTGCTAAGAACGGTTTGAGTGCCTCCGGCGTTTAGTTGATTAACGCTGACCCATACCTCATCATTTTTTATTCGAGTGATTTGAAGTTCATACCCGATTGCATCAAGCCAAGGTTTTAGTTGATCCATCCCCGTCTTAGCGTAGGCAACTTCGTCTTCCGTTCGCTCCTCGATAGTTTGAACTTGTCCCTCAGGACGAGCGGAGAGAATATTGATCACATTTCTTGCTTTGGGGTCTTGCTTGATCCAACTCTCTGAGAAATCGATGAGATCCATAAAACCTTGCTTGATTATTAATTGATCGCCTTGGAATTCGGACTCCCTATGCACGAGAATTCTCGCGAGCTTGCTATATTCAGGATGATTAACAAGGAAATCGGGGACCTTCTTATCTGGATTTTCCCAGCGGAAGGCAACAAAGCGCGCTGCCAACTTCGAAAAATTAATGCCCTGATTTTCGATAAAATTAACGAAACCCTTATGGGCAATGAAAAATTGTTGAAGGTCCTCAGCCACCTGATGTCTTATCTGAGCCTCACGCGCTTTCTCGCTGGGTAAAGGTTCACGTTTAATCGCCCGCACCTCGGCGCGGCGTAAAACTAAATTATTTTCTTCAAAGAAGTTTTTAAAGAGCGCAAATCCAGGATTTTCTAAATTATTCAAATAAGGAAAATCTTGATCGGGTGAAGGAACCGGATGGCGTATAATCGCGCCTAAGACGCGCGCAAACACTTCACTTAAATGAATATCGTCGTAGACATCTTCTGGGAGAGATCTTTTTACTAACGATTTAATATTCAAATGAGCAAAATCGTATGGAGGTCGGATCGTTGAAGTATGGCCGTTCTTTTTTTGATCATTCGTATGCAGCTCGATCACCTCTTTAAGCACTTCTATAAAGGCGCGCCTCGTTGCCTTATCAAGAGATGAAAACCACATATCATGACCAATTTCATGTGTAGCAAGCCAAGCATCTTTGCCAACATAATAGAGACGGTGGTTGTTGCTGAGTGCCGAATGATTTTTGTACATTTCTCGAACGGCTTCATCAGTTCGATTGAGTCCTTCATGAAGAAGATCGAAATGCTCTTGATCCGTTTGCTGATCTGGAAGCTGAAATTTGATACCTGGTCTCAATACTTCAGGATTGATACCAAGCATCCCTGCGACAACGCGTCCTACATCTGTTTTATCAGAATCCGCCGCTTTTAAGATAGCTTCCTCAATGGAGAATTTATTTTCCTGACTCCGCATCTCGGAGCGAACAGGGGGTGGGTTTTTAAGCCAATCCCAGGTTTTCTGCCAGCCTCCGTTCTCCGCATTAATCATTTCTCTAATTATCCTTGTAGGATTACTCAGCTTTTCGCGGCGCTCAAAAAAAGGTTGGAAATAAGCGGTTAGAACTCTTATCACCTCTTTTTCAAACTCTCCTTCAGAAACGTGAGGATTAAGTTCGTTCTTATGTTTTACAAAACTTGAGATCCACCCGTAAGGTCCTTCAATTTGATGCTCAATCGTATCCGATGAACGTTTTTGGATGTCTCGTTTTGGGCGAGGCAGTCGAGGTTTACTTTCATTTTGTACAGGTTGAAGTGCTTGCTTTTCTGCTGGTCTCGGATATCGTTCGTAAAGCCAATTCCAAGCATTTCGCGGATCATGAATAATGGTAAGCGGCTCTTTTCCAAAAACTCTTCTAATAAGAACTTCGACAATTATTTGGAATGGCGAATCAAAGAGCCAGCTTCGCGAAACAATGTAAATCGTTTTTAAAATGCGTTGCCGCGCAGTAAGATCAATCGACACTTCCCGATTTTGTTCCTGCAGTTCTCGTCTTAAATCTTCTAAAGGTATATTCTTCTGCTCAGCAAAATACCAATCTAATGCTTCGGAAAGATCTTCTTCGGCTGGCTCTTGAACATCGATTCCTGGGAAGGCTCGACGCAATTCTTGATAGGCCTCTTGGAAAGATCTCTTCCAGCCATATGATTCAGTTTCTCTTCTTTTTTCTTCTCTGTCTTCTTCCAAAACTTTTTTTATTCGCTCCAGCTTTTCCTTTCGTTTCTGGATCATATTTTTTTTGGTCATTTCAATTCGTGTTTGTTCTCTTTTTCGGAGTTCCCGCAATGCCAACTCAGCCTTTTTATGTTCTCCTTCTCTTCCCTGAAGCTTGGCTTCATGAAGTCTCTGCCAGATTTGGAAATGACGATTAAAGATGTTTTTCATGAGAGAAAAGATATCTGTTCGTTGATCGACCCAAGCCTGGATCTGAGAGTCAGTCGGTTCGGGAATCGATTGAATACCCGGCGGAGGATTTTCAGTCTCTATATCGAAGGGCTCTACAATAAGGGAATAAACAGGAAGTTTTTCTTTTGGCAGAATTTCTCTTTTCAAAATTTGATCGGGGATACTGTTTTTTCCACCCGCCGCCACGATGATTCCTTTAACCGGAACGCCTGCACGCCTTAAAATTTCCGCGTTTTCAATCTGAGGAGGGACTTGAGAATTAACAGTTTGAGTGATCACACGCTGAAGATGTTCTGCCTTATCTTCTTTGGCTTCTACCAAATAAAGTCCTTCTTCCAATTTCAGATCCGGAGGGGGCTGAATCCCTGTTCGAGGACTAATCTTGAGCAGAATATCAAATTCGCGGAATCCAATATAAAGGCCAAGCCCGATGACCTCTACGTGATAGTAGGGACTGAAACGCTTTTCCAAGGCCTCCGCAATGAAAAGTTCACCCGCAGCTTCATTAAAATGGGCTTTCTCATTCAGTGAGCTAGCGAGACGGGGAATCAAATTGCGGATTCCGATTACATTTTTATATTTTTCAGAAATTAAATATTTCAACCGGCCGAATTTTGTTTCATTCTCACCTTCCCATAACTTTCGGAAAGCCTGAAATTTTTCAAGCCCATTTAGTCTTGGGCCATTCTCTAGTTCCAATTTATTTTGATCAGTTAACTCCGCCCGCACCTCGGCCCTCAGAGCGAGCGGCTCTGAGGCCAGAGGAGTCCTCGCCTCCGACCGAGGCGAGGGCACCTCGGCGCGGAATTTCATTCCGGTTTTACTGTTTGGAAACTGCCGGGCGATGGCAGCCATACGAACAGTGCTCTTTTCTTCATTTTTCCTTTTTAAGTTCTCCACGACTCTAGCAACCTGCTGAAGAACTTGATTAGTTTCCTTTAAATTCTCAATTCGTTTTAACAATTCGGAATAAATTGGATTTCGGATAAATTCTGGAACTGGATAAGCGATCAGAAGAATCCAAAATTCATCCCAAAGAGATAAGTTCTCTTCACTCAAAGGTAAATTTTGAATATCCGATTCCAGAGAACGCTCATAGGACGTCTTTTTCAAGAGCACGCGCAGGCGTTTCTGCACTTCCGGATCTTCCAAAATAACTTTGTATCCGGATTTTAAAACCGCCTTCTCAAAAGGTTCCGCATTATCAACTGTTAAATGCATACCTTCATGTCGGACCACATATGGAGCTTCTTCCGGATTATCCAGTAAATACTCACCGAAAACAATTCCACGAAATTTAAAAAAGTTTTCAAGGAATTGACGCAGACCTCCCGGCACTTTTTGCCATTGTGTGAATTGTTTTTCAAGAACCTTTGATTCTTCCGGTGCAAGATTACCTCTGAGCATATTATAAATTGTAAAAAGCGCGGTGTGCGCATTCTCGAATTGGACAACATATTGTGAAGGCTCGTGCGATTCTTTCCAGAACCCCTCTGTCGCTCTTCGCCGATATTCTTGAATCGCCCACTGAATTAGAACAGGAGGAGCTTGTAATCGACCAACTAAAATAAGCCGTTTCGTTTTTTCTCGTTCAAAATCTCTAAGTATTTGAACCATCTTATAAAATGCTGTGTTTGCGACAAAAACATCTTCCACGGCAGTTCCTATATAAGCGGGTAAAAAGATAAAGAGATCTAAAACTTTTAAAACAGATGGCGAATTTCCCAAAGCGCTACTTCCTGATAGTTCGTTTTGAAGATCGTCTCGATCGACAATCGAATCTTTTGCCCGCATAAGACGGTCGGCAATCATGTTTTGCTTTCTTTTTTTAACTCCCGCGACAGCAAGACGTTTAAGAATTTGCTCCTTGCTGGCGGTTTTAAAATCCACGGGTTCTAGCGGAATTTCACTCCGCACCTCGGCGCGGGGAACACTTTCAGGAATCTTCATTGCAACATAAAGCGGCGTGCCTAAAGTGGCTTCGCTTTCCGGATAACCCGAAGGAATTTCATTTGGCTCGAGTTTAAAAACCACAAATCCTTTATCTTTTAATGTCCAGAAATGATCTTTAAGCAGGGCTTCGATTTGATTAGGATATAAACCAAGATCTCCGTGGCTAAAACGTAAGAAGATACCACCTTTATCCGCTACTAAATCAATAGCTTCCTTTATATAGGCATCCAAGTTGAACAAAGGCGAATTAATGAAGACAGCGTCTATCTGATGCTTCAGGATGGGCGCACGAGAACCGTCTTCGGCAGCTTTAAATTCCTCAGGATTGTCAAAACTAATTTGAGGATTTCGCATGGCCTCAACTTCTCTAAGAAATAACGTATCTTTAGGAGTCGTTCCAATAACTTCAACACTCCTTAAGCTGTTAACGTCTGAAGCAAAGTAAGATTTTAATCCTCGATCACCTAATAAATCCGCAACTCTTTTGATAAAATCAATTTGAGGATGAGGATCTCTATTTTGATCGTAGCGATGACCGCTTCCGAGATCCATGACCTGTTCTGGTTTTCCTAAAATACGGGTGAACCAATTTTCCGCTGTTTCATTTGAAACCGGCTTAAACCCTTTAAAAGAATCTTCGATGGACTTTTCTACCCGCACCTCGGCGCGGACGAGCGGAAGTTTTCGTGCAATGAGGGCAAGCGTAGCTGTCTCCGGCTTTTTGGAATGCTTATACTGAAAATAAAAATAAGACGGGTTTCTGAGTTCCTGAGGCAATTCATTTAAATGTTCCGCTTCCGCTGGGTTTTCGATCACTTTGACCTGCGACCCGCCAAAAAGCTTCTTCCAAAGCTGTTCCTGCTGTTTACCGTAATCCGACTTGTTTGTGATCAAATAAAGGTGGCCGCCCGGTTTCAAGCGAGAATAAAAGAGCTGCCAGGTTTGTTCTTCGAAAACCATCTCGCCCGAAACAAAAGGAAAGAAAATATAGATATCGCTGATCTGATTTTCACTGATTGCCTCCAAAACTTTTTTGGCATCTGCCATGATGATCATGGCATTTTTCAGTTTTCGATTTTTCCAAAGAGCAACATTCCTTTTTAAATCTTCCTCAAATCCTCCCTTCGTACTCGGCGGTTTGATGCCGATATGCGGAACTTCAGGATTGTCACGTGCCATGTTAAAAAAGGTTTTGCCGGAACCAATGCCAATTTCAAGTCGGACATCTTTATTCCCAAAAAATTTGGACACGGCCTCACGAATCTCTGAAACATCTTTGGACCGGATCACCTGAAGCTTGCTCCGCACCTCGGCGCGGGCAGGACCAGGAGAAGAAGACGCCGAAAAAGAGGCTAACAAGCCTGCAATGTTAGTTTCCTGACCAATACGAACACCCAAAATGGCTTGGCGAATTCGCCGCTGAATATCTGCAAAAACTTCTGGGAAATCTCGCTTGAGGGAATAATTCCAGAAGTTGTGAACCGTCGTGGCATTGGTTTCAAGATAATCACGGAACTTCATATCGTGACGATCTTGAATAGGATAAGACAGAAGATCAATCAGTCGATCTTCAATTCGGGTCAACATCTTATCGATCTGAAGCAGCATTTCATTTTGGTTTGAATTAAAATTTTGGGACCGGCGAGCATAATCTAATTCATAGGCAAAACTACCAAGCCCCGCAATGAGTGAAATACGCGATAAATTGTCCACAACGCGCGGTAGCCCTTGCCAATGAATTCCAGTCACATACGGCCGACTGCCGTCAGGCGTGGTATTTCCCTCGGCATAATGAGCGTAAACCCCTTTCTCGAGCAATAACTGATCGACGTCCGGCTGAAGCTGCGCCAACTTATCTGAAATCTCATCAATTTTTTCCCATACCTGCATGGGAGTCGCGAGCATATTTTTTCCTCGCTTGGCAGCTTCGGCTTCGAGGAGCTGATAATATTTTCCATTGATATCATTACCCTCGAATCCAAGCGATTTGGGACTTGCCCAATCAGGAAGGAGCCGGGCTTTGATTAGAATTTCAACATCCGATGAACGCAGAATACTTGAGGCTTGATGAATGCGAATGACTGTGGTGCGATCAATAAAGGCTCCAAAAGCATGCATGAGGAATTCCTGCGCAAAACGCGCCACATTGTTTTGTCTTTCTTGCTTAGAATCTAACGAAGCTGAAGCTGCTTGGATCGCTGTCCGGTATTGCTCCCCAAGCATGCGATAAAAGGAATAGTCGCGACTGCTAGTATATTTTTCCACTTCCTCATAGAAAGGATGCTCATAAGGGAAGGTGGTATCAATTAATGCGTGACCGAGTTCATGAGCGAGAGAGGCCAAATCGAGATGAGAAACATGAGGAGCCCGCAGGATCACTCCCACTCTTTCATCTTGGATGGCTTCGGCAACATTCGCAGGATGGTAAGGAACCAATTCAAACACTCCCTCTAAGGAAAAATCAGCATGGCTGTTTTGAAGTTCTTTTAAAATATGACCTGTCAAAAAATCTTCATTTAAAAGATCATCGAGTTCCCCTTTTTCACGAGCTTGACTCATCCAGGGAAAATACAGAATTTCGTTAGAAGCTTCTCGAGATGGAGTTTGATTGAGGCGATTGTTGTCTTGGGAAAATAAGCCAGAAAGCGGGTCGGAAGCTGCGCGTAGAACGACAAAATATCTCTGGGGCTGGTTCTGACGCGCTGAAGGGTTCTCAGCGGCAAATAGAATTTCGCCATCCGGCATCGTCACGCGCAAAAGATGCCCTAATTTATGATTGTCCAAAGCGACTTCAAAGAGATCCGCACTGATCCCCGGAGCTATCTGACTCGTAGTGGGAAGTGGTATTTGCGTTGGGTAGCTGACGCGTTTTTGAAATTCTTCCGAAGAAAATTTCTCCATTTCTAAGAAACCGTTCGCTAAAGTGGCCCTTAATTGTTTCACTCGCGCACCCGGTTCCGCCGGCGTTTTTGATCCCGTCCGCACCTCGGCGCGGGCGGCGGAAGTTTTCAAAATTAAAGGTTTGCCCAGTGTATTTTTGATTTGAATTTTATAGTCATTGCCTTGCTGGAGAATGGTTAGAGACAAATCGACCATTTGATCGGGTACAACTTCATCTAGATTCTCATAGTCCACAGGCCATCCTAAAAGAACGACCTGATCTCTCCACCCTGGAATTGATATACGAAAGCTACGACCCAATCCTTCTTCTATTTTTATTTTCTCAATAGTTATAGTTTTTCCATCGGGCAATTGCAAAACCGTAGGCTGACTGACATCAAAATTAAATGTTTCTGCTTTAAGCGGATCAATTTTTATTTCAACTGATCGCGCTTCGGAGCGGAGGGAAATGGCAGGGTAACGCTCCCAAATCAATTGTTCCGCAGCGTTTTCCAGTTCCTTTTGCGGCGGTAATGATTTTTTATATTGAATCGCTCTGTGATACATAAGATCAAACCATAGATTATTTAAGGCATCCGGTACAGCAAACATATTGCCCGACATGGAAGCATTGATTTCGATCAAATAGCCATCAACACGCTTATTCCCCATTGCATCTAATCCGAAGATGTCGGATGGATGTTCGTCTTTTCCCAACTCTCCTTTTTTTCGCATTGTATCTTCCAAACTTTTCACAGCACCTAAGCTAGTTTGCTCGATATTGGACCTCAATTTCCCAATCTCATCCGGATTAAAACCATCCTTTTGAAGGATCGCTGAAAATTCTCCCCAAGTTTTGAGATCATGACCCCGCCAAAGATTGACAGGTGCATTTTCAATTCCTTCTTTTGCTATCGACACAAGAATCCCTGTAACCACTGGTTCGCCAGATTTATTCCATGAAATAAAAACACGAGCCATCCAATCTCCGCCTGTAAAGTCGTGTTTGATTCTTTGCTGAAGGACAACACTTTCCTCTTTCTGAGAGCGAAGATTAAGCAACACCCAAACGGCCGCTAAATTGATATTATTAAAATTGAAAAAACGAACGCCTTTACCACCACTTTCGGAACTTGGTTTTAAAACAGCTTGGGGGTTCTTTTCCAGAAAGGCCAATAAAGACTCACGGACCTTAAGAAATTCAATGTTCGGTTTCTTGAGAATCGCGTCACTGTCAGGCATTGTCACTTCAGCATTCTTTAAAATTTCACCAATGTGCCGTTTGTTTGCTTCGTAATATGCGGTATGGCGATTTTCTGGGGTAGGAATTCCTTGTCTATTAAACTCAGAACCTGTTTGATCATGACGATCAATCACATAATGGAGAAAAACGGGCCTTTTGAATTTAACAAATTGATAGGTTCCGTTGCGGAACATAAAACCAGATGTTACTGCTAACATTTTTTTCCCATTCACGATGACAAATTGTTCTTTTTCTCCTGTTTCACCAATACGATCTCTTATATCAAACGAAATAAAGTTAGCGAGCGGATATTGCTGTTGTAGTAATTTCAAATCACTTTTTTTCATGCCTGGATAGATGCCGATGTTGACAACGCTCTCATCTTGATTCAATTCCACATCTTTTGGCTTTAAAGAATAGCCAAAACTTTCTAGTGCTTGGTTAAATGCTTCATCAACAGCTTCCCGTTCTTCAAAACTTCTCTGTAATTGCGAACTAAAGTTTAACCTTCTGGCATTAAACAAATCCGGAACAAAATCTTCGACTTTCTGGCGTAAGCCTTCCTTGCTTGTTGCCGCGCTTTTGATAGCTTTTGCAGCCGCAATTTGAATGTACGGACTTTCATCTGTTATCGCAAAAAATAAAGCTGAAGCAGCTTCTTCAGTCACAAGCTGTGCAATTAAATCATCTCCGGAAGGTTCGGTACTACTCAACTTTCCTATTAATATAAAAGCTTCCAACATTTTTCGGTAAGCTTCAGTCAAATTTGTTCCCAAAATCTGAAGTAATGCTTGAGCTGTAGCAGCTCGAACCAAATGATTTTTATCATTAAGAAGAACTTGATTTAAGTCTGCCACGGCTTCTTTAGCATCTTTTCCAATTTCACCCAATGCTCGAGCTGCATTCACTCTTGATTGAAAATCTTTATCGTTTAGAGCCACTACCAGAGCAGGCACGAAAGATCTGCCGCCCTTTAAAATATCCAGCCATACATCGGTAGTTGTAATGTCTTGAACTTTTGCCTGACTTATTTGACTCACAAAATAAAAACCGTCGATTATTTTTGCAAAATCTTCTCCAAATTTTTCTGTCAAGTTTGCCCAAGAACGTAAGGCGTTAGCTGACGCCGAACGCACTCCAGGATCTTGATCACTCATGGCTGTTGTGATTAAACGGGACACCACCTCGCTAGAATCCCAACCATTTTCTATCAAGCCTCGGCCAATTTCTTTTAAGACGATGGCGGCTCCTTGACGAATCTCGAGTATGGCATCACCCAAAGCAGCCATTAAAGCAGGAATAGCATGAGGATATTTTTCGTATATTGTCATTTTTGCTATCTTTTTAATTGATTTCTGATCAGATACGAGTTGATAAGCCTTAAGGACTAATTCCGGATCTTTGTCTTTCCCGAACACTTCTTCAAAGTCGCTCTTGGTATATAATTTGTTAAGTAACGCACTCAACAAGGTCGTCGCCGTTAAATCGCGCTCCCTCCTTGAATTGGTCTCATTGAGCAGAGAAATATTTCGCGCCAAAATTTCACGCGGCGAAGCCGATTCCCGCACCTCGGCCCTCAGAGCGAGCAGCTCTAAGGCCAGAGGTGTCCTCGCCTCCGACCGAGGCGAGGACACCTCGGCGCGGGGAAGTCGTGCGACGGTAAATCTGTATTGGTTATTACCTCTTTCACCATAAACCGAAGAAAGAAGTCCTTTTTGCGAAAGCTTTAATGCGGCTCTTTCGGCACTCTCGAAATCAAGATCTTTTCTCGATTCATCTCTAATCTGCACGAGTTCTTCGTCGGTCGCGGTAAGTAGAGCCCGCAATCTTGCATCTTCTCTTGCACGCCCCTCCGGAGTTTCAGAGTCCATTGTGGGGCTTGCTCCCGTTAAATGACCCCCGTTGACAACAAATTTCACATTGGGCCACCCAACAATCCGATCGATCACGTTATCATTGACAAAATCCGGATACTGATTGCCAAGATTGAGGAGAATAACTTCAGATTGTTGAAGTGGATATTCCGCGTACGTTTCATTTCGATTCAAATCACCTTGAATGAGGTTGTAACTTTCTGCGCTAACCCCATCTACTTCTAAATCGGCTTTGGCATTCGCTAATCCTTGGCTGTTCGTATCCACTAAATATGCACGGCGCGCGCCCATCCGGAATGCAGCGCGGGCAAGAATTCCATATGAACTTCCAAGGTCTGACACCACGGCACCCGGAAAGAAACTGGCATTGGCAACCATAGCAGCAAGCGATTGGACGGTTGGCATCCCTAAACCAGTCTGCTGTGTTGCAAAGTAATCAGACGAGCGGGCGATGAGTATGTTGTCTGCATCTTTTCCAAACTTTGTTCTAATTTCGTCTTGAATTTTTTGAATGTCTTTTTGATTCCGCTCTGGATGTACCATAATGAATATTAAGTGGCCAATCCTTTCCAGGCTGCTGGGTCTTCCAGCTCTCCAATTGTACCGAGAGAAGTTAATGAGCTCGTGGGTAACTTCCCCGTTATCAAATGACAAGTTCTGTTTGTAGATGGATCCCCACGCAGGATCAAACTCATTGTCAAAGAAACTAACTACCTTCAGCGCAAGCTCATGTGCCTCTTTATCATTCAAAGGCACAGCACTCCGCACCTCGGCGAGGCCTTTTGACGATTGCTTGCGCAACTGCTCTAGTTGGGGGTGGTATTCTTCAGGCATTGCCCCAACTAAATAGACTTCACTGGATTTGATATCGTAAGCTAAATATCCGAGCAGAATATCACGGATCACTTCCTCATAATTTGGATTGCTTCTACCCGGCATGCCATTTCTCAAATTAATAAACCCTTGATTCGGATAGGCATTTTTAAATAAGTTGGCCCAAACATTTCTCCGTTCTCTTAGTAATTTGTCATATTTTATTGGAGTCATTCCAACTATATAGACTCTCTGAGATTTGGCATTATAAGTTAAATATCCCATTTTAATATCTCGAGCCGCTTCTTCATAATTGGGTTTGCTTCTGCCGGGCATGCCATCTTCAAAATCAATAAATCCTTGCTTTCCTTTATATTTTTTTTCAAAATCATCAGCCATTGTCCGCACCTCGGAGCGAGTAGATGATATTGTCGTCATAATTTCGAGAACCCGGCCGGAAAGTGCTGAAGTCAGTATTTTGTGTGCATTGGGATCCGTAAAATTTTTCTCGTTCAAACCGGCAGCTTTGATTTGCTTCGATAACTCTGTTGCCAAAACTTGTACGAATGCGAAGACATCCGGCTCATTCGATCCTACCAAAGCGGCTCGGGAATAAGGACTAGTTACTTGGGTCACATCATAAGCTGCATTCTGAGACAAATAAGCAAACTGTACTGGCGATCGAGTCTGCAGTGCCTCATGAAACCAAACAGGCATAGGGCCAAATGAAGTATCTATGGCATTCTCGTTCGGCTTGCTTAAAACCTCAGGATGGTCCTCCGCGTACTGAACAAATCGCATCAACATATCCCAATCACCAAACTTATCTCCGAAATTTGAATGATCATCAAGAATGACAGGCTGAGAATTGACAAACTGAGTGTAGGATTCAAATTTAGAAGCACCGATTGCCTTTAACCATACTTGCCGTCTTTTCGATTGAGAATTGACAAACCGAGTGTAGGATTCAGAAACACCGATTGCCTTTAACCATACTTGCCGTCTTTTCGATAATGTATCAAACCTGGCGCCACCGCTATTTAACTCTTTATTTAGGTTTGCAGGAATGTGAATCAAGTTGATGTGGGGAGCGGGCACTCTCTTGGCGCCGTAAAATTGCTTCCAATTTTTCTCAAATAGAACCAAATTTAAAATACCGCTCGCGCCCGTAAACACAACAGTTTGACTTTTAATGTCTACTATCTTTTCAATGATTGCCATCATTGCAGCATCAACCTTTGGGATAAGCTTTTCATAGTCATAATCATCAAGACTGTGCCGCACCTCGGCGCGAGGTTTTAATGTTGTTTGTGTTTGCTGCAACGCTTTCACAAGCTGTTCAAAAACCGCCTCTCGTCTGCTGCGGTCCAACATGAAGCCAGCGTTGTATTCCATCACATGCAAAATATGGGCTTCATTAGAATCAGGCGGAAATGGAGTAGGCTTATCGCTATTTATGAATTGATCTCTTACCCTTTCCAACGCTTGCGTTATTTCCTCGGCAGGAATGATGCTTTTATTGATATTATCAATCATTTTTTGAATTTGTTTTTGTCGACGTCTGGATGCCTCTTCAAATTGATCTAACATTTGATTCACGACCTCAAGCGATTGGCGCTTGTCTTCGACAGAAATGCCACGACGACCCATGACATTAATAATATTTGAAACAGGGCCCTCTTGCGGAAGCCTTTCATTTTGTTCTAGCAAATTCTTCAAATGACCAATATCTTCGTAGTGTACAGAAGCAGGCAAACTTTCAAGGATCACTTCGGCGGTAAGACCATATATATATTGAAGCTGAGATTCCAGCTCCTGTTCAAAAATCTCCTTTTGTTTACCTGAAAGCTCTCTCTCGTGAGCAAAATCATCGGCAATGGATCTTAAAAATTCCGGAAAGCTTGGAATTTTATTTGATTCCAAAATTGGTTTAAAAAAATGATCAAAAAATTGGGGCTGGACACCATATTCACCCATTTTCCGATCCCACTCTGGAACCGAATGAAAAGCATTGTCTAGGGCGTCATAAATTTTTTGCTTTTCTGAATGAACACCAACTCGTTCAACAACGTCTCTAAAAGCCCAATAATATTGAAAAGCCTTGAAGTAAGATTGATCCCATTCATAAGTCCAATGGGATGAATGAGGACCTGCCCAAAGCCCTCGTTCATGACTCCAGGCACCCCACTGCTTGGTCACTTCCCAACTACCGCCCCAACTCCAATTGCTGCCAACTTCGAGATGTGTATTTCTTTTAATAAAATCTTCCGCTTCACCTTGTGTTCTAAAAATTTGAGCTGAAGCAGGCAGTTTGAGATTATCTCTGAAAAAGAAATCGACAGTAGAACCGCCGTAAGCCTTTCCTGGATTTTGACTAATCAGATCTTGCAACGGGACAACAATAAAAATACCCATGTTTCTCCAATCATCGCCTCCGAGGACCGGAGCAACAACATGATTCAACGCCCAATGTATCGTATTGCTGGGATAACGGCCTCGAGTTGCATGCCGGGTTGTCTTAATCAGTCCATCTTGGGGTAAATAACGGGTTGCATGAATAGCATAAAGTTCTTTTCCCATGAATTTTGAAAAATCAATTTGTGTTTCACTCCGCACCTCGGCGCGGGCGGGAGAAACTCGGCGGGCAAGAAGAAGCCCACCGCCCTTCTCAAGAAATGTCCGGTCATAACCCACTACCCACTCCCCTACAGATTTTTCAGGAGGAGAATAGCCCATCCCTTGGATATCTAAATAGACAGCTTGAGAAAATTGATGGGCCATGTTCGGGTCCTGATTTTGATAGATATGGGGCGCGTACATACGGCCCAATCGTATTGGAAGATTTAAATCGCGAGCAATATTAAGAATAATGTTTCCAATTTCTTTTCGGTAGTCCTTTTCTGAAAGACCCAATTGGTTATCCGAATTTTCAACGGTCAAGATGAGGTCAATATCGGTATCTGCTCTCCAAGGACTTCCTCTTTGATTTTCAGGTACCAAAGGAGGCCCACGAAATCTTGAACCAACCCCCCAAACTTCAATGTTTCCAGGTTTATGCCCATGATGGATAGCCAATTCAAGATAAGCCGCTGCCAGGCGCTCTGCCAAAATAGGAAGGCTCTTATAAATTTTCTCAAAATTTTTGGCCATGGGAGCAAGCTCAGGATTCGATTTTGCCTCTTTCAGAGAATCCATCATTTTCTGAATCTCTTGATTTCTAACCTCCTGCCAGTTCACGCTCCGCATCTCGGCGCGGACGAGGCCAAGAGCTTGTTTAATTTGAGGCCCAACAACAGACTCGATTTCTTCTTTATCGGCTGACTCTTTTGTATCTTGGGTATAGTCACTAATTTTGATAGCCCGATAGTAATCCTTACCCAAAAATTCAGATGCCTCGATGAGATCATCATTATCCAAAAGAGCCTTGTACCCTAGGAAGGGAAAAAGTTTCAGAGCAGGAGAATTTTGATAAAATTCTGGAAATTTTTCGGGAGACACTTGATTTGGCAAGACTCCTGGCGCGCTGATGGCTGCTTGAACTTCCTCCTGCGTCCATATCCGATAATTTTCATGGGAAATCACACGCTCAAATAAATTGGTTAAATCAGGTATCTGATAATTGTTCTTAAAAAACTCCTCTACATCTTTTCTGTAAGCAGCTGTCCAAAGAACTAATCTAACATTCGGATGTTCATTCTTAAGTCCTTTCAAAAATTTAACCAGTCCTTGCCGAACTTCATCCGTTCCCTGTTTGCGTAACGTCCGGTCGAGATCAATTGCAAGTGTTGGTCTTTGCTCAGCAATTTGCCGCTCCGATCGCATGAATTCCAGGTCAAGAACTCTTGATTCAAGAAAGGGAATCTGCGTTGTCCGCACCTCGGCGCGGTGAGTTTTCTTGTCCGGTGTTTGTGCGGCTGAAAATTCTTTGACCAATTCGGGCAGCACATCTTGTTCCAAATGAACCACTTGATTTTTATCCAACCTTATTACATATCCGTGACGTAAGAAACCGATTCTAAACTGTCGTTTCTGGCCCTCTTTGATATATGGAATCTCCAAATTTGCACTGGCATTTAAACCGTATGAATCAGTAGAAATTTTTATTTCAGCATCGAACAGAAATCGTTTTATAAGGCCATCATAAATTTGAAGCACTTCTTCTGGAGATCGGTCCAAAAATAAGAAACTTGGAAAACGCGTGGTCATCACTTTGTAAATGCCGTCTAGAATCAGATCATCATGAGAATAAGGAGATTCGTGAGCAAGACGTCGCAAAGTCCTTCCCTCGTCATATAACTCAGGAGATGTCAATAGGCTTTCCGTGTTCGGATGCTGCTTGACAAATTCATCACGAGCTTTTATTCGCATTTCATAATCGGCTTTGTATTTTGCCCTAAACTCGTTCTGTAAGCGTTTGTAATGATAAAGGAAATAAAGCGTTTGTTTATGAGAAGCGTATGAATATTTTTCTTGAGAAAGCGGATATAGATCTAACTGCTGCAAACCATCCAATATTCGAAATGCTTGAGGAAGGTTAAAATCCAAAGAGGTCCATCTTAATAAATCGCGTGCGAGAAAATCGATATGATTATTTTCACTGTAATCCAAACTCAGTCCAACCAACCTACCCGGATAAGAAAAATTCAATAGATTAAAATCTACCTGCCGGGCAAATTCTTTGTCTTCTTCATTGGCTGCCCAATGATTTAACAATCGGTGCCAATTAAAAGCGATCTCGGCTTGAGTCGCGAGCTCATGGGCTAACTGAAAACGAAGATGCTCAGTCCTCAAATGATTTGGTTTCTTTTGAGAAAAAACTTCTTCATATAATGTTTGATCTCTTCCTGTGTATCCAAATATTTCGTTGAGAACATATAAGAAAAATACTTCTACTTTTTCATGTAGATCAAAGGCTTTCCGTGCAGTTGCCGAAAACCGACCAGCATCATATTGACGTGCCGCCTTATCAATCGCGTTATCCGGAACACCATTCATTAGGTTCTCGACGATTTGAGCGAAATTGTCAACCTTCGATTTAATTTCTGAAAAATCGACTTGATCGGTTTTCAAATTTTTCAGTTCGGACAGACTTGTTATCAGCGCCTCTGCTTGTGTTTGTGCCCAAGATTTTTCAAATGATGGATACTGACTGACAACGGATTGATGTTCCATGGCGGCTGCTGAAGAAGTAGGGATCGGTATTGCTCTTTGTCTCATGACTCCTTCTCCCTCTTCACCACTCATCCGCACCTCGGCGCGGGCGGGAGGTTGTTCACGCAACTGACGGGAAGCAGGAATAAGACCAGCTTCCGCAAGATCAGCTTTATCGTTGGAAATATCTAATTCAAAACGTTTGGCTGCAACGAGACTTTTTTCGAAATCCAAGTGGCGGGCTCTTATCCGCTCGATCGCTTGGTCTTGCTTTTCCGTCGTGGGCATTTTGAGGGCAGCATGAACAAGTTCATGCGCCAATACTCCTTCCAAACGGTTCGAGGTTTGCTTGAGCGAGGGATCATAAAAAATCATCCGTAAATCGCCAGACTCATAAAAAGTCCCGTTGGCTGCGCTTTTGACTCCTGAAAATTCCATGCGTTCCCTGCCATGCGTAAGTAATTGGACCGCGTAGGCTGGCAATTCTTCTTGAAGATTCAGATTCACATACTCGTCCTGCGTATGAGCGTCGTAATTATTTTGTTTGCGTACAAAGGCGAGAATTTCCGTATCCCCCAAAGCGAGTTGTGAGGCAACGCGGTGCAGTAGATGGGAAACAACGGCATGCTCAGAACTCTGCGTTATAACTTCCGGCTCTGCTCCAAGAGGAACAAGGATTTTTGTGTATTTGTTACCGAGATTCAAATTTTCAGATGCCTCGGTCTTGGCTTGGGCAAGCTTTGCCTGATTGCCTATGAGACTTTGAATTTTGTTAAGCGTATCCTTTAACTCTTCACTACCGGTCAAAAGAAAAGCGAAACCATCATTTTTAATCCAATAAACTTTAGAAATATCTCCTCGGTCGTCGAAAACGACGAGAAGATTTCTTGCAAAGATGTCTCCCCGCCTTATGGCTTCCATTTCCTCATCCGAAGAGACTGTGACCAATTTTTTCATGCCTGCATCATAAACCCGAACTAAAAACATGGAACCGCCCAAGATCTTTCCTACTTCTTCGTAAGGAGTAAATAGAGCCGCACCCAAAATCCGCATATCTTTAAAATTCCCAAAAGATCGGATTTCCTTATTTCTTCTAGCGCTGATGAGTGAGCTGCTATTTTCATTAAATTTATTTTGCACCTCGGCGCGGCTGGTATTTTGTAAAACTTGCTTTGCCTGTTCGGTAATGTCAATATGCGGTTTGCTTTCATCGAGTGCCCCCATTAATATATGCACACCTTCCCCGCCAGAGAATATACCCAATCGACTTAGGGCAATCATTTCGGGACTTAAATCATCATGGCCCTTAAAATTCAAAAGAATATCCATATCTTTTCTTAGTATATCGTTCCCTTTCAAATCTGCTGTTCCACCTATAATCCAAACACGAAAATCTTGATCAAAATTGGGTACATTAATAATTTCCTCCACAACGGATGCATAATCTTGTGTAAATTGAGAAAGTCTTTTCAAAAAAACTTGTAACCTTTCATAATTTGGGTTGTCCTCCGCTAAACCAGTACCACTTCGCACCTCGGCGCGGCCGGACACATTTTTCATTTCCCTTTGCTCAAATGTATTCGCATCAATCTTCGAAGTTTCGGGATATAAAAATATCTTACCTTCTGTGGTAGCCCTCCGCATGATTTCAAATGCGGTGGTGCGATCAATGGGATTTTTAATGATTTCTTGATACAAAGAAGGAATTTCAAAATTTTGAATTCCTGTGTCTCTAGTAAATATTTTCTGCCACTCTTCCCATGTTTGGACTAATCCATGATATAACGATCCATGATAGATATAGGCGTCAAATTCTCCCTTTGTGCTTGGAGTTTTTAGTGCAAAACGGGCTCCTTCTAAAGGTGAACCTTTTAAAGCTCGTGCAAGAAATGTTTTTTCGACAGGAATTTGTTCAATGGAATATACCGATCCATCCGTCAAAAGGCGTAAATGTTCTGCCATTGAAGGCCCTTCATTTGATACATAATTTTTCTGAGCGTGAGTCGAACCAATAAAGATTAAAACTTTTTCTCCGCGGCTTAAGATTTCACGATTAACAATTTCAGCCATTTTCTCATCACTAAGAGTTTTTGCAGATTCTGTAGTCCTTGAATCGATGAAAACAATTTTAATTCCGTTTTCTTGCGCAGCTTTTAACAGATTAAGGAATTCGGGAGTCCACAAACCAAGCGATCTCTCACCCCGAGCAATGAATTCAATCTCTGGAGTTATTTGGCCAGTTTCTAAAAATTTGTTAATTTGGTTTTGATAAACGAAAGATCGCTCTAAAGCTAAGTAATTAACCCCCCATTCTTTCAAACGAGGGATAACTTCACTCACAAATTTTTCAAGGTCGTAATTTCCATGTTGGTCTCCTAACATAACAACTTTTTTATTACTTTGAAATTGTTCGCCTACCAATTTCATAATCGGATCGTCAATACGATTTCGAGAAACATAATCTCTTGTTTGTTCAAATATCTGCTGCTGAAATTGTTTTGCTGCCTCTCGAACTTGAGGGGATACGTTTTTAGCGCTCCTTGGGCCGCCTATGAGAAAGTCCAGCAGATCAACTTGCGTTCTCCAAACTTCAAAAATTCCGTACAGACTTTCTAACTTCGTTAGGCCCTTCAATAATTCTTCAATAAAAGTTATACCTGATTCAGGATCAAGTTTGCTCAATGCAGTTTCAATTTTGGCTTTATTTTCACGAACAAACCAAAACCTTTCTTTACCAATACCCTCGATTAAACTTTGCAATTCCACTGAGCTTGAAAGATTGTTCCGCACCTCGGCGCGGCCGAGTCTTTGTTCCTTCTCCTTTCGTTTTTCTACATAGTGATCCACAAGTTCTTTGACTTCTCGATAATTTGATATGGAATCAACGTTTCGCAGGAGCGCTCGATACGCCTTTGCGCGATCTCGTTTCAGCACTTCTAAGACAAGCAGGTTTAAAGCTTCCGTCGACAACCCTTTTTCTTTAGCCTGTCCAAGCAATTCTTCGAGAAGAGGCGTTAAGTTCGCCGGTGGGGTTTTGCCACTCCTCCAGTCACTCCAATACCTTACATCTAAAAATCCTCCAAAATTCCTCTCCAAAGATAAAAGCCGCCGCACCACCTTATCCGGCGTCAGAGGCTTTGGTATGTCTTCGTTACTTTGCGGATAATTCAGTGCAAGCTTGTACGCATACAGGGCGTTATTCGCAATGAGAAGATTGGGGTTAGCTGCAGATGGTCTCGGAACAAATTGTATTTCTATTTTTTTGCCATTTTGGACCAGATAATACTCATCCTTCTCCTCGTTATCATTATCGGAGGCCACCTTTTTTGCCTCAAAGATCAATCCTGAAAATTGATCAGGAAAATCTTTAATGAGTGTCTGCGTAGCTGTATGGATAGAGCTTAAAATTCCTAACGGCGTGCCTGATTCTGAATTAACAATAAAGATATCAATGTCTGCCATCTTGTCTAAAGGCGTCTCGCCATTCTCGTCCATCATATCCCAGGCACTGCCTGACAAAATAATGCGAACGGGTACTCCAGTCGGATTTGCTTGATTAATGTCACTCGCTATTTTATTTAGAGATTTCTGCAACTCGGCTGTTTTCAGTCTCAAACCATCCTCACTCAAAAAGCTTCCCCGCACCTCGGCGCGCCCGCCAAAAGGTGCAGCAGGTCCGCCAAGATTTGCGGCGGTGGCAGCGGGTTGTGGAGTTTCGTTTGCAACAACTGGAGTAACGGTTGTTTGAGACAAAGGTTGTGATGCATCCACCGTGACCGGTGAAGCAGGTTCAGGTATTTTTGATTGTATTGCTTCGTGGGCCAATTTAAAGGCTTCAGGAACGAGCTTAAGATCAACACCTGCTTGTTGAGCGATCTGAGTTAGTTTCGCTTGAAGCTCATCGACTTGATTGGTGACATCAAAATGCGCTTGCGTAATTTTCATATCTTCATTCGTGATCGTTCCTTCGTCTAAGCCGGTTTGAATTCTATCCCTGAAAATTTTGGCAAGCGCTTTTACTGCATCGCGCTTTTCACCTTGATATGGTTTCAAAATTGTTTTCAATGCTTGTTTCGCTTCTAGTGGTTCTAACTGGTCTAATTTTTTATTCACAAGCACGAGAGCGGCAGCGAGATTGGAAGTTTTCACCGTATTCACGCGGTCCAGGAGATCGCCAATACTCTTTGGCGTGATTTCTTTTGATTTCCACAGTTCCTTAAGCCCATCCCCAAAGATTTGAATCTTTGTTTTAAGAAGAGATTCGATTTTATTGAAGTAGGTATCGATGAATGAATTGAGTTCCTTTTCAAGCGCCTTTCTAATTTCATCTTCGGTCATTTGTCTTTGTCCCGCAACATCAAAGGGGCTTCCCTTTTCGAATTCTTTTCGAAGAGCTTGTACCAAAGCATCGACATATTTCGTGTACGAGCCAGCTTGGGTGATTCTTCCCTCAGCGATGGAATTCTGAATAATTCGGTCGCGCCATCTTTTGAGATTGGGCGTAAGGTCTTCTTCTTTGAGTGACGCTGCGAGCTTCGAAGCATAGTCTTGTGCTAGGGCATCCCAAAGGCTGCCGTTAAAATATTTCATGAAGCTGCGCTTGTCTTGCATCGCGTTTAAATACACTGAGCGCTCTGTGAATTGATTAATTTTGGGAGAAACTAGAACAAAGGGAGTTTTGGATTCTTTCAGTTGATTTGTGATGCCCGTTACGTGAAAACCGCCTGTGGCCACCAAAACCACTTTGGCTTTCTCTTGTTTGATCAGGTGAGAAATGTTTTGAAATAGGACTGTGTCGCGTTGATCAGCCAATTGGTAAAATTTAAAGTGAGGAGCAAAGAGAGAGTCGAATGCTGCGATATCTATGTCATCCCCGAATCGACGCGTTTTGTCGCCCCCGAATGCTTCAATCGGGGGGCTAGATCCCCGATTAAAACTTTCGGGGACGGATCCATGGATTCCCGCTTTCGCGGGAATAACAAGCGAAGAGCTCGCAGTGACAGGTTGTAACAGTTCACTCGGTTTTTTATTTTTAATCAAACGCCAATCTTCCGGCAAAATTTCCAGTCTCGAAAATTGGCGAAGCAGATCGAGGTCATATTCTTCACGAAGAAGGTTTCTTCCTTCCTCAGTCTTGGGGAGTTGATCCCTTAAATCACCCTCCATTTTTTGGAGTTCTTTAAATACCTCAGTCCCTTTAATCGAAGAAAGCGTCTGGGCATGTTCTGCGGTGGGTCTTAAGACTTTGGGAGTCTCAAAGGAAAAGTTCATCTCTTTGGAAAGCTCTTGGATTCTTTTGACTAAGATCCCCTGTCCTAATTGTCCTATCTGATGCATCTGAATCATTTGATTCAGCTCCATTTGTTTGGCCTTAGGAAGCTTTGGGAGGAGTTTCTCTTTAAAGGTTTGAATCATTCGGGTCATGGCCACTTCGAAGTCTTCACCCTTGAAACGCTTTTCGTTTGACTGGGCGGTTAAGATCTTAGAAAGCTCGGGATATTGAGACCCAAAGGTTTTAAAGGTGCCGTGTTCAAGGACTAAACTTTCGCCTTGGGTTTTGAGTCCATGGTCCACTGTCGATAGTTGACTGCGGATTTCAGATTCATAAAGCTCTTTAAGCGCTTTTGCATATTCAAGAAGGTCGATTTCTTCTTTTTCAAAGGCTTTCAACTGATCCCGAAACTTAAGAGCTTCGGGATTCAAAACGGATTTTGCTTTTTGGTTTAATTCCTCTTGGATGGTATCCAAGCGGTGAGAGATTTCCTCTTCTTTTCCTACCGCTTCTAAAAAGGCTTTCTTATTTTCATTGTAAAGGGCCTGATTTTCGATCCCATAATATTGAGTATCCTCATCATCAAACAAAATGGAAGCGGTCTCACCTCCCGAAAGATCCCCTTTGGCCAGATAATCATTCAATAGCTTCTCTTTAAGCTCCTTCCCTGGGAAAGACTTAAAAAAGAGATTATCGAGTCTTCCTTCACCGCCTTCCAGCAAGACTAAGGGTAAATGTAATTCCTTTTGGAAATGGGCGATCAAGTTCTGGGTACTTCGTTCCGAATCCAGGTTCGCATGAGCATTTTGAACATAAATAATCAAAGGATTATTTGGATTCGTTACAGAAGGGGTAAAACGTTCTTGAACAGCACCTAATTCTTCAGGAATCGAAAGCGTCTTCGAAAAACCGATTGGATCTATTTCTTTTAGGTCTTGAGTTGAAACGGGATTTGCGTAAGTAAAGCTTGAGTTAAAGGTATTTAAAAGACTGAAAGAAAGGAGCACAAAAAAAGCAATGGGCTTTTTTGTCAACTTGAAAAAGGAGTTTTCGTCTCTCATTATCTTAGCTGCCACGGGCTTTTTGCCATTCTAAATACACTTATGAAGTTCTTAATATATAAAGTATACGCTACCTGTAATTGGCGAGCAATTTTTTTCTCCAAAAATAAGGTCTTTTTTTGAAGCTTTAGAAAGTCAATTAACAGTAAAACCGCCGGCACGGGTTTATAGCCGTGGTTTTGCAACACCCATGTATTTGGAGGAACTAAGCTGCGGAAATGGTGGGCACGACAGGACTCGAACCTCTGCCCCGATTCTCATTAAATTAACTTAAATTGGAAATCGGGGCTGTCCCAATCAACGATTGAATATCTATCGGAAGATTGGGCGCCGACCCCTACCATATCAAGTTATACAAAAAACATGGGCGGTACAGGGCTCGAACCTGTCACCTCTACCATGTCAAGGTAGCGCTCTAACCAGATGAGCTAACCGCCCAAATAATTCTTAAGAATTTCCTTCATCTTCCTCAAAGCTTTTCCGCGATGGGAAACAAAATACTTTTTGGCGGGAGGAATTTCTGCAAACGTTTTACCAAATTCCGGATAAAAAAACAAGGGATCATAACCAAAACCATTTTTCCCCATCATCCGCTCTGCAATGCGGCCATCAACACCTTCTTCGATCGTACAAAGCACACGCGAAGGCGTGGCCAAAGCAAGAGCACACTGAAACGACGCGGATCGTTTCGATTCGGGAACTTCCTTCAATAATTCAAGCACCTTTTCGCAATTTTTAAGGTCATCTTTCTCGGGACCTGAAAAACGCGCCGAATAAACTCCCGGCGCACCTTTTAAATAATTCACGCAAAGTCCCGAATCATCTGCAAGCGTCAAACAGCCGGTTTGTTTGGAAAATCCCAACGCTTTTTTTTCCGCATTCTCCCGAAACGTCTCCCCGTCTTCTTCAACTTCCTGAACGCTGGGAAAATCATTCAAAGAAAGTAACTTGATCGGAAGATCTTCAAGCAATTCTTTGAGTTCTTTTAATTTCTTTGAATTATTTGAAGCAACGAGTAAATTTGGCATTATGAAGACGTTGGGGAGCACCCCTTGGAGGCGCCCACAAGAGGGCGGGTACAAGACCCGCCCCTACAGACCAGAAAATTAACGCTTCGCTCGCAATGACACGAAACGCTTTTGGAGACTGGTTAATTCCGAAATACCTTTTTTGGCTAAAAGTAGAAGATCGTCCAATTCTTTTTTAGAAAATGGCATCTGTTCCGCCGTTCCCTGCACTTCCACGAATCGGCCAGAACCGGTCATGACGATATTCATATCCACTTCCGCCTTTGAATCTTCCTCATAACATAAATCGAGGACCGGCTTTCCACCGATAATTCCAACGCTGACGGCTGCGATGTAATCCTTAAGTGGAAGGGATGAAATTTTCCCTTGTGCGCAAAGTTTTTCAAGCGCATCAGCCAAGGCAATAAAACTTCCTGTGATGCTTGCGGTTCTCGTTCCTCCATCGCCCTGTAGGACATCGCAATCAACCCAAATGGCCCGCTCGCCTAGTTCCTTCAAATCGCAGACCGCGCGAAGCGAACGACCGATCAGTCTCTGAATCTCATAGGTGCGCCCGCTTGCGCGGCCTTTACTGGACTCGCGCTGAATTCTTTCGGTGCAAGAAGCTGGAAGCATTCCGTACTCAGCCGTCACCCATCCTTTTCCAGAATCTTTTAAAAAAGCGGGGACTTTCTCATCAAGTGAGGCGGAACAAACAACTTTTGTATTCCCCATTTCGATTAAACAGGAACCAGGCGCATACTTCAAAAAATTGCGTTTGATGAGTACTTTCCTTAATTGATTGGCCAGGCGGCCGTCAGAACGTTGCATTTTTATCCTATCTAATTTTTAAAATTTTATGAAGGCGCGGAACAATGCGCACATCTTTCAATATCCCGAGCCCAATGACTTGAAGTTCACCTAGAAGGCGCATGAGTTCAGAATCTTCGTGCCCTTCGATTTCACCGCTGATAGGCTGTAAAATCAATGGAACTTCCTCAGAAACACGGCCAATTGTTGTGCACAACTCGCGAAACTCGTCCAGATCGATCTCTTTGGAACAAATCATTTTAATGAATGTTTCTTTTTGAAGCGCAATCTTTAAGAACGCTGCATGCTCTTTAAGGAAAGATCTTTCTTTAGTCACCGAAGCCGGCTTCACATCCATCGCTACCACATCCGTCAAGGAAATCACCTGTTCCAATGCTTTCCAAAGAATGCCGTTCGTCTCCAAATAAATTTTGAAACCGATTTCCTTGAGGCGCGGAAGAAGCGGTTTCAGAAACGAAACGTAAACGAGCGGCTCTCCCCCTGTCAAACTCACATACGGATGCGGACCTAATTCCTGATCAAGCTTTATTAGGCTTTCTACAACCGAATCTAAATCAAAATCATAGCCAGGCTTTCCGAGTTCATCACAATATTCACAGTGAATGTTGCAAGATTCGAAGCGCAAAAATAAATGCCGCTCCCCTAAATGAGTTCCCTCACCTTGTAAAGATGAAAAAATTTCAGAAATTGCTGCAACTTGATTCGCCATCAAAACATCCTATCTTTTAGACTGCACAATTAAGGGATCTGGAATTCCAGCTTCTTTAAATCCCTTTTCGCGCAAAAGACACGAATCACAAACACCGCAAGGAAACTCACCGCCTTTGTAACACGACCAAGTCCACTCAATCGGAACACCAAGCGCATGAGCAATACGGATGATTTCTGATTTTTTAAGTACAATAAGCGGCGCCTTGATTTCGACGGATTTTCCTTCCACCCCGCGTTTCGTCCCTTGTTTGAGAAGCATTTCAAAACTGATCAAATACTCAAGCCGGCAATCAGGGTAACCGCTGTAATCTAAGGCGTTCGCGCCAATAAAAATGGCTTCAGCACCACGCGCCTCGGCAAAAGAAGCAGCGAGACTTAAAAAGATCGTATTTCTTGCAGGAACATAAGTTGCGGGAATTTCTTTTGGAATCTCATCCACGCTTCGGTTTTCTGGAATTTGAATTTTAGGGTCTAAAAGTGCGCTTCCGCCCCAGGGTAACTGAATCGAAACGATTCGATGCTCGATCTCAACATGTTTCGCAATTTGCTTTGCTGATTCAAGTTCCCTTCGGTGAAGTTGTCCATAATCGATGGTAAGGGCAAGAGGTGTGAAGCTTTCGTTACGCGCAATGAAAAGTGCCGTTGCAGAATCCAAACCGCCCGAGAGAAGACAAATCGCAAATCGTTTGTTCATAAAGTCCATTTTCCGTTTACGGTGACTTGGGCTTTAAACCGCACTACCTTTATATCTTTAAGCGGCTCGCCCAAAAACCGTGTTCCAATGGTAAGAAAATTGGTGGGGGAATCACTCACAAACACCTGAAGCGTTCCCACACCTCTCTTTTTACAAACCCCATTACCTTCCAATAAAATTTGTTTTAATTCACGAACAGCGGCAGGCGCTGAATCGATCAGCTGAACTTTTGGGCCTACCACTTTTTGAATCGCGCGGTGCAGCATGGGATAATGAGTACAACCCAAAATGAGCGTATCAATTTTATGGGCAAGGAGAGGCTTGAGATATCGGGTTAAAACCATGTGAATCAAAGGACCTTCTAAAATTCCTTCTTCCACAAAAGGAACCAAAAGCGGGCAAGCTTTTGAAAAAACACGGATTTTTCTATCGCTTTTGGCGATCGCGTGCTCATAAGCGTGAGAAGCGACTGTTGCTTGCGTAGCAATCACACCCACTTTTTTGCTTTCGGTCACCCGAGCTGCTCTTGAAGCGGCGGGACCAATCACATCTACAATGGGTAAGGGATAATGGCTTTTAAGAAAAGAAAAAGCGGCGCTTGATGAAGAATTGCAAGCGACCACAACTGCTTTAACATTTCGCCTGAGCAAAAATTCTGTATTTTCACACGAAAAATCACGGATTTGTTTTTCTGATTTAATTCCGTAGGGAAGCCGCGCGATATCGCCAAAATAAACAATCCGTTCGTTCGGAAGCGCATGTCTTAATTCGCGAACTACCGTTAATCCACCGAGACCAGAGTCAAAAACGCCGATCGGCGCGTTTTGTGAAATAGTTTTTTTTGGGAATGTCATTCGCACACCTCATCACAGACAATACAATTATGAGTTTTTCGAAGTAGATTTTCAAGATACTTGATGGGATTTATTAGAATGATAGAAGAGCATTTACTCTTCTTCAATTTCGCACACAATATCGCCTACACTTACAATTTCACCTTCTCCAAAATAAACCTCTCCCAAAATACCAGCACAAGGAGCCGTAATCTTGAACGTCCCTTGTTCTGAAACAACTTCCACTAAATCACTTCCCTCTTCGACATGATCTCCCTCTTCAAAATACCAATAATTAATCGTGGCTTCTTCCATACCATCTGCAAATGGCTCTAACATAACTTCAGTCATGTGCTTGAAATCCCTTCCCATGTTGTCGGCTGAGTTATTGATTGAAACGTATTTTGTGCAAGACTTCTTTCATAAGCTTCACCCGCATGATAAGAACTTCTCACATAAGGTCCAGAATAGACTTCACGGAACCCTAATTTCCGCCCTTCCTCCTCCAATAAAGCAAAAACTTTTGGAGAAACAAATTCTTCCATCTCCAATTTTCCTTCTCTGGGCTTCAAATATTGGCCAATCGTTACAATCTCGCAGCCGGCCGATTTTAAATCGCAAAGCGTGGCTTTCACTTCTTCAAGCTTCTCCCCCAATCCAAGCATTAAACCACTTTTCGTTACAATCGATGGATCATAGGACTTCACATATTCCAACACTTGAAGCGACCTTGCATACCGCGCCTGCGGCCTCACGCGCGGCGTTAAGCGTTCCACCGTTTCTACATTGTGGTTATAAACCGTCGGATGCGCATTACAAACATGTTCAATCAAAAATGCTTTGGCGTGAAAATCAGGGGTCAACACTTCAATGGTTGCTTCTGGAAGCAATTCCCGAATGGCATGAATGGTATTATGAAATGCACCGGCCCCTTCATCCTTAAGATCATCTCGCGCTACCGAAGTCACTACAACGTGACGCAGTCCTAGTTTTACTGCTGCCTTTGCGACTCGAAGTGGTTCATCTTCTTCCACTTCTCGCGGCTTTCCCACAGAAATCGCACAAAAGCCGCATCGGCGCGTACAGATATCGCCCAAAATCATAAATGTCGCCGTGCGGCGAGAAAAACATTCTACACGATTCGGACAAAGAGCAGATTCACAAACTGTATTCAGATCGAATTCAGCCAGCGTCTCATGCGTTACATAAGTCGATCCCGTTGGAATCTCGCGCCTGAGCCACTCCGGAAAACGTCTCATCAATTAATCCACCTATCTTATTATGAGGTGATGAATTACAGACGGGTTCTTCTATCAAAAAAGGAGTTGGCTGTCAAGGTGTTCTGCATTTACGATCATTCCAGGAACAATGTGCTTATTATAGTAACAATATTTTCGGGATTGATATATCCAACACAGCAATTTTCCCACTGCATTTCGGACCAGCCTTCAGAAAAAGACCGCGCTTTGCAGCAGCAAGCGTTCCGGTGGCGCATGCCTGAATTGCAATTCCCAATTCTTCACCGGAATCGCTATCCAGTCCTGAAGGAACATCAATCGCAAGAATTTGTTTCTTTGAAGCATTCAAAATAGAAATCACATCATAAAAAATTCCGGTGACAGGACGCGTGAGACCAATTCCAAAAATAGCATCAATAATGAGATCTGATTCCTGAGCCAAACGACCGAGTAATTTTGTCTTGTTCTCTGATGTAATAAGTTTGATCGGAACCTTCATTTTTTTTAAAATTTTGAAATTGGTTCCTGCATCGTCTTTTAAATCTTGAGGCGGACCAAGTAAAACAATTTGGATTCGATAACCACGATTAAATAAATGGCGCGCCGCGACAAATCCGTCTCCACCGTTATTTCCTTTTCCACAGATAATAAGAATTTTCCCTTTGCGTCTTCTGTCATCCCCGAATTCTTTTACGCCCGCGCCCAATGCGCGGAGCACTTTTCGGGAAGAACTTGACGTTCTTCTCCGAAAATGTGTCGGGGATCCATACTTATAGATTCCCGCTTTCGCGGGAATGACGCGTTCAGCAAGATCTGCAATTCCACGTCCCGCATTTTCCATTAAAATAAGACTGGGAATGCCGTATTGTTGAATCGCAATTTGATCCAGTTTTTTCATTTGCGTTGTGAAATAGATTTCATTTTATGATCAAACTGTATTTCCTTCTCCCATTAAGGGGGGAAGGAATTGAATTACCTCGTAAACAATTTCTCATATGATACGCCACTATTCCAAACGCAACGGTTACGTTCAAGGAATTCTTAAGTCCTGCCATTTCAATTTCAATCGCTGCGTCACAAAGGGACAGAAGTTCATCGGAAACGCCGTTGATTTCATTACCGAGCACGAGACATACGGGAAATCTTGGAATGAACTCCTGATAAGGGACGCTTTGGTGGGTTTGTTCTAAAAGGACAACCTGATAACCGTTTTGTCTCAACTCCCGCAAAAGCGGCAGGGTCTCGCTTCGATGTTCCCACGGAACTGTTTTTTCAGCTCCAAGTGCTGTTTTTTCAATCCGCTCACGCTCCGATTCCGGCGTTCCCGTAATTCCGCAAAGCCATAATTTTTCGATCCCGATGCCGTCTGCGGTTCTAAAAATGGATCCGACGTTATAGAGACTGCGAATATTATTGAGGACTGCGGTAAAAGGTAATTTTTCGGAGGATTGGTTCTGCTGTCTTCCGACAAGCTCTTTATGAGTCAGTTTACGCACTGACTAAACTTCCGAGAAATGTTTCGTGGGAAATATCATCCAAACGAATTTGAACAAATTGACCAACTAATGACGAATCACCTTCCAAAACAATTTTCTTATCTTGGTCGGTCCGGGCAATCACATTTTTTAAATTTTTGGCGCTTTGTTCTTCGACAATGGCGGTCACTGTTTTTCCAATCCATTGACGGCTATTTTCAACCGTAATTTTTTTCTGAAGCGCGAGCAATTCATGATTTCGACGTTCCTTGATTTCAAGCGGAACGTCATCGGGAAGTTTCGCTGCAGGCGTTGCCGGCCGCAAAGAATACTTATAAATATATGCTCCGTCATAGCGAATTTCAGAAAGAGCGTGCATCGTCGCTTGATGGTCTTCTTCGATTTCGCCGGAAAACCCGGCGATGATATCGGTCGTTATAGAAATATCAGGGATCAATTCACGCATTCGATCAATTTTCAATTTATAATCCTCATAAGCATGGAGTCGTTTCATCCGTTTCAAAATCCGATTAGAGCCCGATTGAAGCGGAAGATGAAAACGTCTTGAAATTTTTGGCTGACGCTTAATGACTTGAAAGAGTTCTTCCGTCGCATCATGAGGATGTGAAGTCGTAAACGAAATTCGCTTGAGGCCTTCAATTTCGCAAAGCATTTCTAATAATTCGGGAAAAGAAATTATTTCCTCCCCCATCAAGGGGGGAAGGAGTTTATTTGATCCACCTCGGTACGAATTCACATTCTGTCCAAGCAGCGTAATCCACTGAACCCCTTCTTCAACCAAACGGGATGCTTCCTTATAAACTTCTCGCGCGGGCATTGAAACTTCACTTCCACGTGTGATTGGAACAATGCAATACGTACACACTTTGTCGCATCCGGTCATAATCGGAAGCCAGGCATGAAATTTTCCATGACGTTTGATTTGGTCTGTATATTCAATGGAAATGCCATCTTGCTTGATGCGGGCCACTTGCCTGCGGTTTTGTTTCACTTCTTCAATTAAAACCGGAAGCTCTTTAATGTTGCGCGTTCCAACCATCAAATCGAGTTGAGGAAAACGTTTGAAAATTTTCTCGCGGTGTTCCTCGACCATACAGCCCATGAGACCGATGATCATTTCCGGTCTTGTTTTTTTAATTTTGCTGAGCATTCCAAGCCGGCTGTAAACTTTATCTTCCGCATGTTCACGAACCGAACATGTGTTCATTAAATAAACATCCGCCTTGTCATCCTGAGGCTGATTTGTAGCCGAAGGATCTCTGCTCATAGATTCTTCGCTTCGCTCAGAATGACAATCCTGTACAATTTCAAACCCTGCTTGCTCAAGCAAACCACTGGCCACTTCAGAGTCATAAACATTCATCTGACAGCCGAATGTGAGCAATAGACAACGTAGCTTCTTCTGTTCTCCCGGTTTTTCATTTCTTTGTGCTTCAATGAGTTCTGACATTCCTTGACTCCTTTTTCATAACAATACTTCCAAGGCTGATTAAGATCAAAAGATACAATTTTTTGATCTTCAATCTCAATCTTCCGGAAGATAATTCTCACAAATTCCTTGATATCGTGATCAGTAAACTCTTCGGCCGATGTCAGGTTTTTTATTCTAGAAAGAAAGCCCTGCGCCCGGAGAGTATTATCGACTCCTTTCTGATTATCAAGTAATTTAAGCTGATTATAGCGGATTTCCGTCTTTAACTGCTTTTCCTCATTTCGAAGTTCATCCGCCTTTTCTTTATATACTGAAATATTGATTTTATCATCCACGTGCACTTCGAAGAGGGTCTTCTGGTTTTTCAGGTTCTTTTCCAGTTTAGATTCCAAATCTTTCATTAAGTGTAGATAATGCTCTTCGGGTTCCGCGCTGGCCATCACGATCGCTTCGTCCAAATTTTCCAAAACGCGTATGTTATTTGCAATTACCTCCAATATATCCCAAACTCCCTGATTTAAAGCGTCGGCTGTCATCGCTTTGTTATTACACCGACGTCCAAGATAACTTATTGACGCACAGCGATACCATGCTCTTTTCTCATGGGTTTTCGAATTATGGCTTAACATATTTCCACGGTAAGGCAAGCCGCATTTCTTACAGAATAAAACACCTGACAAATGGTAAATATTATCTTTGAAACGGATTACGCATGTTTTTCGATTCTTTGCTAACTTTTGCCGTGCAGCCTCAAATTCTTCCTTTGTGATGATTGCATCATGAGTGTTCGCAACTTCAATAATTTCTGACGGGTCGTTTGTAATATACCGGTATCCCTTGCCTGATTTTGTCTTGAGTTTCTTGGAATAATGCTTTCTGTTCCATATAAGTACACCCAAATAAACTTTATTTTTTAAAATGTCGTTTATAAGTTTGGGATAAAATTGATGACCTTCTCTCGAACGTACACCTGTTGTAAGAAATTCTTTAGCAATTCTTATTGTGCTGCTACCTGAAGTATATAATTGAAAAATTTTTTTTACCGTTTCGGCTTCAGCAGAGTTCACTTCAAGTCGTTTCAATTCCTTATTATACAAATAGCCAAACGGAGCGTATCGTGCGCCCTGCCAATGACCTCGTTTTGCACCGGCAATCATTCCTGGAAATACTCGCTCTATCAAGCGATTCCTTTCAAATTCTGCATAACTTCCAAGCATTTGAATTGCGAGCTTACCAGCACTATTTGTCGTATCAAAAGGTTCAGTGGCTGACTTAAAACCGATGTTGAGATCATCAAGTTCTTCAAGGAAAATTAATAACTCTCTTAAATTCCGGCTCAATCTATCCTGTTTATAAACCAAAACAAGATCGAAGCGACGCTGATGAGCATCCTGACGAAGAATTTGGAATGCCGGGCGATCCATTGAAAAAGCAGAGTAACCATCATCTTCATAGACATCTGTACCCGGAATGCTACAAAAAATCTCCCAGTTCATAGCATTTGCATGTTGGCGAAGATGGTTTCTTTGAACTTCGAGAGAAAACCCATCCCGCGCCTGATCTTCAGTAGACACACGAGTATATAAAGCGACTCGCTGTTTCTTAGTCACTTCAACACCTCTCTCCATCTTTTTATTTTATTAAGATCAGCTTTAGTAAAAACAGGCCAATTCCTGTAATCCCTTTTGGGTCGAACCCACCCTTTTTTCATCCAATAGATAACCGTTTGCCTATGGATGCCTAGAATTTTTGCCGTATCAGAAACAGTGTAGCGTTTAGTCATGGTATAGTTTTAACGGTCGGCATGATACACTTTTAGACAAGTTAAGACAATGCTTATTTTTTTAGAGGAGCTGATTGGCGAGATTTATAATCAAAGTACATTTTTAGAAGGAGACGAATTCCTTTTTCAAAGTTTATTCTGGCCTCCTCTATTTCAAACTCTTTTAATCCGGCAGTTCTCAGCTCCTGTGCGATAACTTCCCAAGTATATTTCACTTTTGTCCAAGAAAGCCTCCTTTCTCTTGAACCAATTCCAATTTCCGACTCGCAAGTTCAATGAATGTTGGATCTAAGTCAATCCCAATACCATCCCTTTTTAATTTTTGGCAGACTTTTAATGTTGTCCCGCTTCCGCAGAACGGATCCAAAACCTTCTGACCAATAAAGCTAAACATTTTTATTAGCCGGTACGCTAGTTCCTCCGGAAATGGCGCCGGATGAGTCCGGTTGTATTCAGGCTTTATAAACCAAATCGTATGGGACCATTTAAAAAACTCTCTGTAATTGAGATCTGTTTCTTCGCCTTCCAAAGTGTCCTTATCTTTTTGCATCACAAGAATAAGTTCATATGGATATTTCATATGAGGATTTTCTGGACTTATCTTTCCATATATTTTTGCAGGATGAGCAAAATCAAGGCCGTCTAGTTTTACCCAGATTAATGTATCCCGATCAATGAATCCAATTTTTATCATTAACTCATAATAAGGAATAAACATGTTGAACTTGCCGCAAAAGTTATACATTGGAATATTGAGGCAAATTCTTCCTCCATCAATAAGGACTCGGTAACACTCCTTAAGCCACTCTTCTGAAAAGCTCAAATACTCTTCTCTCGTCAAATTGTCTTTATAAGTTCCATAATCAACTCCTACATTGTAAGGAGGTGAAGTTACAATGAGGTGAAATGATTTTTCAGGAAAGCTTTTAATCACCTCACGGCAATCGCCTTGAATGAATTGCTGCATTTATACCTCCTCTAAACATCACTTGAAATGATCCGGAATCTTTCCAGACCAATAATCCCGACTGTACCAATAAACCATGCAGATCACGCCCACAATGTAGCCAAAAAATTTATCCAGGCATTTCTTCATGAGGTAGTCTCCGATTCTTGATTACTAGATCCTAAACATATTGAGATCCTTAATCGAACTTACTTTTTCTGAAACTTTGCTGAAAGTTTATTGAAGCCTTCTTGAACGTCGTTTAACTTCTTTGGATCAATCATAATGCCGCGATTGGTCGGCCAAATACCACTTTCACCTTCCGCAAAATAACGGATATCAGCGCAGGTCTTACCGCCGACTTCAACCACAGAGAACCGAAGCTCTTCGCCTTCGCGGGTAGGAACGCTAAATACTCGTTCTTTTTCTTTAAAATCACTTTTTTTCTTTGTTTGAGTCATTTTTTTCTCCTTTTTCTCTCAACATTGTTGAGAGAGTTGACTAAGATTTTGGATTTTAGATTTATGCTTGGAAGTTTCGCTTAAAGGTTCTTGACCGAGCGGCTTGATTAAAATTTCAAACATATTTGATTTCTTAGGATCCATTCCTTCAAAGCTTTTATTTACATTCTTACAATTAGGAAAATTCATCAAAAAGAACCGTGAGCGAAGGAAATTCATCATCCATTGCTGATTGTGTTTACCTCCCCATTCCATTCGAATAAGCA
>Ga0209515_10000628_pt1 | contig 62568 bp, 57 predicted proteins | sample Subgroupgradi54m_FD_187454 | JGI IMG/M metagenome (GOLD analysis project Ga0209515, IMG submission 187454) | Subsurface groundwater microbial communities from S. Glens Falls, New York, USA - GMW60B uncontaminated upgradient, 5.4 m (SPAdes)... ...
GCGGGCTCGGGCGGCGGGGCGAGCGGGACGGGCACCGGCTCGCGCCGGCGCCGGCGCGGCGGTCGGGGCAGGGGCCGCGGCGGAGGCGGTGGCGCGGCGGCCGAGTCGGTCCGGGCGGTGGAAGCCGATCTCGGCCTCGACGACGCGGCGCGTGTCGACGAGCTCGACGACGACGTGCTCGAGCGTCGGCGGGGCCGCACCCGCAAGGGTCGTCCGGCCGGCCGTTACCTCATGTGCGTGCACGTGCACCCGAACGGCGCGACCCACATCGCGGTGCTCGAGGGGCGCGCCCTCGTCGAGCACTCGGTGAGCCGCCCCGAGGACGCCGATCTCTCCATCGACGGCAACATCTACCTGGGGAAGGTACAGAACGTCCTTCCCGGCATGGAGGCGGCCTTCGTCGACATCGGCACCCCGAAGAACGGTGTGCTCTACCGCGGTGACGTCGCGTACGACGAGTCGGAGGTCGACGAGAAGCAGCCCAAGATCGAGCGGCTGCTGAAGAACGGCCAGTCGGTGACCGTGCAGGTGACCAAGAACCCGATCGGGGCCAAGGGCGCACGCCTCACCCAGGAGGTCAGCCTGGCCGGTCGCTTCGTCGTGATGGTGCCGAACCAGCCCGAGACCTACGGCATCTCGAAGCGTCTTCCGGACGACGAGCGGAAGCGGCTCCGGCACGTCCTCGACGGGCTGCGCCCACCCGACTCCGGCCTCATCGTGCGCACCGCGGCCGAGGGCGCGACGGCCGACGAGCTCGGGCGCGACCTGCGGCGGCTCCAATCGCAGTGGGAGCAGATCGCGGCCCTGGCCGCGCGTTCGAAGCCGGCCACGCTGCTCTACAAGGAGCCGGCGCTCGTCGTGCGCGTCATCCGCGAGGAGTTCACGAAGGAGTACCGCAGCGTCGTCATCGACGACCGCGCGCTCTACGAGGACGTCCTGGCGTACGTCGAGGCCATCGCGCCCGAGCTGGCCGAGCGCATCGAGTACTACGACGAGGCCGAGGAGCACCTCCCGATCTTCGAGCGGTTCCACGTCCACGAGCAGCTCCACAAGGCGCTCGACCGCAAGGTCTGGCTAACCTCGGGCGGCTCGCTCATCGTCGAGCGCACGGAGGCACTCACGGTGATCGACGTGAACACCGGCAAGAACGTCGGCAAGTCGAACCTCGAGGAGACGGTCTTCAAGAACAATCTCGAGGCAGCCGAGGAGGCGGCCCGGCAGCTCCGCCTGCGCGACATCGGCGGGATCATCGTCATCGACTTCATCGACATGGAGATCAAGAAGAACCGCGAGGAGGTGCTGCGGGCGTTCAAGGACGCGCTCGCGCGCGACAAGACTCGTACCCAGGTGTTCGAGATCTCCGAGCTGGGCCTCGTCGAGATGACCCGGAAGCGGATCTCCGAGGGGCTGGTCGAGGCGTTCAGCGAGACCTGCCCCACCTGCAACGGGCGGGGCTTCACCGTCGACGACTCGATGCTCACGTAGTGGCCGCGCTACGATCAATGGGCTTCGTGGGTCTCTTGGAGGGGCGGTGCGCGCCCCGAGCTTGATGGGTGTCGGTGTGATGTACGCGGTGATCGAGAGCGGCGGCAAGCAATACAAGGTCGAGGAAGGCCAGCAGCTCGACGTCGAGCGGCTCGGCGTGGACCAGGGCGGCGAGATCCAGCTCACGCCGGTCCTCCTCGTCGACGACAGCGACGTGCTGGCCACCCCGGCGCAGCTCGGCACCGTGAAGGTGAGCGCCCGGGTGGTGGGCGAGGCGAAAGGCCCGAAGATCCGCGGTTTCACCTACAAGGCCAAGAGCAATCAGCGCCGGCGCTGGGGCCACCGGCAGGGCTACTCGACGATCGAGATCACCGCGATCTCGAAGGGCGCGGCGAAGAAGGCCCGGGCCACGAAGAAGGCTGTGTCCGCTGACGCAAGCACCGAGAGCGAGGGCTGATGTCGAAGAAGAAGGGCGCGGCCTCCTCGCGCAACGGTCGCGACTCCGCCGCGCAGCGGCTGGGCGTGAAGGTGTACAGCGGCACCGAGGTGCGGGCGGGCACGATCATCGTGCGCCAGCGGGGCACGCGCTTCCACCCCGGCTTCAACGTAGGCAAGGGCGGCGACGACACGCTCTTCGCCACCGTCGACGGCACGGTGCACTTCGGCCGCCGCCGGGGCCGCAAGCTCGTCGACGTGGTCCCGGTTAGCTAACCGGCGCGCAGCTCCGCGACGAGCCGCTCGATCCGGGTCAACTCGAGCTCGCGGGCGGTCGCGGCCGCGGCGTCGAGGAGTTCTTGGGCTCGCTGCCGATCGCTTCGAAGGCCGCGGGTCAGCAACATCTCGGCGAAGCGCAACTGCTCGTCGGCGACCAGCCTGCGGTTGCCGCACCGCTCGTCGAACGCGAGGGCCCGCTCGAAGAGACGCTCCGCTTCGTCGTAGTCCCCACGGGTCGCGGCGAGGGGAGCCAGGAAGCGCGCGACCGAGCCGTAGGAGAGCACCATGCCGCCGACGACGGCAGCCCGATCCTCGAAGGGTGCCATCAGCGAGAACAGCACGTCGGCCCGCCGAGCGTCGCCGACGGCGGCGCAGATGTCGGCCATCGACGTGATCGCGACGAGCCAGACCGCGTCTCGCGGCAGGCCGCCGAAGTCGTCGCGGGCGAACTCCTCGTACAGGGCCCGCGCCTCGTCGAGCTTCCCGAGGTCGAGCAGCAGCGACGCCAGCGCGGTGCGCCAGCCGGGGACGTTCGGGTTGTCGGCCACGAAGCCGCGCACCGCGTCTTCCAGCTCCGCGGCGCGGTCCTGCTCGCGGCGGAGGACCACGAGCGCGATGCCGGCCGCTTGCACGATGGTGGGGTGCTGCGACTGAACCAGTGCCTCGTCCACCAGACCCTCGATCTCGCCGAGCGGGGTGTCGAACATGCGGCGGCACGCTCGCCCGACGGTGGAGTTGGCCAGCGTCGTGGGCATGCGCTGCTCACGCGCGAGCCGGGCCTCCCCTTCGAGTGCTTGGTCCGCGCCTTCGATGTCGCCGGCGCCCATCAGGAGGTGCGCGCGCCATACGTAGCCGTAGCTGGCCTGCAGGCTGCCGCTCTGAGCTGCCACGGCCAGCAGCTCGTTCGCGGCCTCCAGCATCTCAGCTTCGTGCCCGGGTCGAGCCGCGAGCAGGCGCGCCAAGAGCACGTGGGAGAGCACGACCTCGTCGCCTGCATCACTCGCCAGCGCGAGGGCCTCGGCCGTGAGCGCGGCCTCCAGCTCGACGTCGTGGCGGAAGTAGTTGGCCGAGCAGAGGTTGGCCAGGAGGCGCGCCCGCAGCGCGCGATCCTCGGATCCGACCGCCGCCAGCGCCTCCTCGAGCAGTGCGATCCTCTCCTCGTCGACGAGGCCGAACACGGCGTACACCTCGCTCCGGATGAGTGCCGCCCGGGCGAGCAGGTCGGTGTCGCCTCTGGATCGGGCGAGCGCGGCAGCCTCGGTCGCGAGATCCTTGCCGGCGTCGATGTCGCCGGCGCGGCTGCGCGAGTCGGCCAGCGTGAGGAGGAGCTCGGCGCGGGTGCGAGGATCGGGAGCGTCGGAGGCGTCGAGGGTGGCAAGCGCACGCCGCGCGAGATCGCTTGCCTCCCCGTAGGCAAGCTGGTCGAGCGCCTGCTGCGCGGCCCGCAGCGCATAGTCGGTGGCCTTGTCCACCTCGCCGGCGGCGGCGGCCTCGCCGAAGTGGTGGGCAAGCTCGCCGAAGTGGGGCTCGAGATGGTCGGCATGGCGCGCCTCGATCGCCTCTCCGATGCGGCGGTGGAGCCGGAGCCGCCGGCTGGTATTGAGCTCGTCGTAGAGCGTCCCTCGCACGAGCGCGTGCGAGAACTGGTAGTGGTCGGCCGCCTCGGGATCGGCGGTCACGAGCCGAGCGGTCTCGGCCCGCTCGATGGCGGCGACGACGTCGGCCTCGGCGAGCTGGCCCGCCTCCGTGAGAGTGCCGAGGTCGAAGTCACGCCCCATCACCGCAGCGACGGCTAACACCGCGTTGTCGGTCTCCGAGAGCCGTGACAGCCGGCGACCGATGACCTCGCGCACGCCCTCGGGGATGCCCACCTGGTCGACCGTGAAATCGGAGACCCAAAGGCCGTCGCGCTGGTAGATGGTTCCCGACTCCGCGAGGTGGAGGAGGATCTCGCCCACGAAGAACGGGTTCCCCTCGGTCTCGGCGTACACGGCCCGGGCCAGGGCCTGGCCGTTGTCGTCCAATGTGTGGCCGGCGGCCCGCTCGAGGAACGCGGCCACGCCGGCCTCGTCGAGGCCGCCGAGAGCGATTCGATCCACGCCCGCTTCGCGCCGGAGGTCGGCCAGCATCTCCGCGAGCGGGTGGGTTCTTCCGAGGTCGGTGTCGCGGTACGTGCCCACGAGGAGCAGGCGCATCGGTTCCGTCGACCGGATCAGGTGGCGGAGCAGGAGCAGGGTGGGCGCGGCTGCCCAGTGCAGGTCGTCGAGCACGAGCAGCACCGGCCGGTCGTTCGTGGCCGACGCGAGGAGCGCGGTGACCGCCTCGAAGAGGCGATAGGTCTCGGTCTCCGGATCGGCCCGGAGGGGCGACGCGAGGTCGGTCACCCAGGTCGCCAGCTCGGGGAGCACACGTGTGAGCTCGCCGCCCAGGGTGCCGAGCCGGTCGCGGAGCTCGTCGGGCGCGCAGTGCGACGCGTAGTGGCGTAGTGCCTCGACGAATGGCTGGTACGGCACGCCGAGCCCTTCGTCGCAGCGGCCGTAGAGTGCGAGCGCGCCGTCGGCGTGCACGCGCCCGGCCAGCTCCCCGGTGAGCCGGGTCTTGCCGATGCCGGGCTCACCGGCCACGAGCATCACCCGCCGCGACTCGGTCGTCGCTTCCTTCCACGCGGTGCCGAGGCGCTCGAGCTGGGGGTCACGGCCCACGAAGCTGAACTGCCCAGGGGCGGCGAACGCGGTGGGGAGCGGGATCGTCGGCTCCTCGCTCGGCGCCGACCACGCGACCTCGCACGCGGCGACGGGGTCGGGGAGGCCCTTCAGCTCGATCGCGCCGACAGTGCTGAACGAGTGGCCGCCGCGCGACCCGGCAAGCAGTCGGACCACCTCACCGGCGAGGATCTGGCCGCCGTCAGCGACCTCGCAGAGCCGCGAAGCCTCTATGACCGGCTCGCCGAAGTAGTCGCCGGCCTCCTCGGTGACGTCGCCGGCGCTGAGCCCGATCCGGATCATCAGAGGTTGGGTGGCGGCGTTGCGGTTGTGGCGGACCGCGGCCTGCTGGATCGCGACCGCGCAGGCGACCGCGTCGGCGGCGCCGGTGAACGCGGCCATGACCCCGTCGCCCAGGTGCTTCACCTCGCTCCCGCCGTGCGTTGCGATGGCGTCGCGCAGGAGGCGGTCGTGGGTGGCCCGGACTTCGTCGGCCGCGTCGGCACCAACGCGGGTGAGCAGCTCGGTGGAGCCCACGAGGTCGGTGAAGAGCAGCGTGACGGTGGCGGAGCCGGCCATTGGGGAACGAGTCTGCGGGCGGCGGGGCGGATTGTCCAGACGCGGAACGTGACGAGCGAGCAACTCGTCGGAGCGACCCCCGTCGCATCCCTATCCTTTAGGGCGATGGCGAGCTTCGTGGACGAGGCCAAGATCAACGTGCAAGGCGGCGCTGGCGGCGCCGGCGCGATCTCGTTCCGGCGCGAGGCCCACGTGCCGCGGGGCGGTCCCGACGGCGGCGACGGTGGGCGCGGAGGCGACGTGTGGCTGCGCGCCGACCGCAACGTCGCGTCGCTGCTGGCCTTCCGCGACCACCCGCACCGGCGGGCGAAGTCGGGCGTGCACGGCTCTGGCAACAAGCGGCACGGCGCCGGGGCCGAGGACCTGATCGTGTCCGTTCCCGAGGCCACGCTCGTGAAGAGCCGCGACGGCAAGCTCCTCGCCGACCTCGTCGCGCACGGCGACACCTACCTGGCTGCGAAGGGCGGTCGGGGCGGACGGGGCAACGCGCGCTTCCTCTCGAACGCGCGGCGGGCGCCGAGCTTCGGCGAGCAAGGCGAGTACGGCGAGGAGCGCTGGCTCCACCTCGAGCTCAAGCTCATGGCCGACGCCGCGCTCATCGGTTTCCCCAACGCGGGGAAGTCCACCCTCATCTCGGCGGTGAGCGCGGCGCGCCCGAAGATTGCCGACTACCCGTTCACCACGCTCGAGCCCCATCTGGGCGTGGTGCGCTTCCACGAGCACGAGCTCGTGCTTGCCGACATCCCGGGCCTGATCGAGGGCGCGGCCGAGGGCCGCGGCCTCGGTCACCGTTTCCTGCGTCACGTCGAGCGGGCCCGCGTGCTCGTCGTGCTGCTGGATCTCGCGCCCGTCGCTGGTCCCGACCCCGCCGAGCAGGAGCGCGTGCTGCTCGACGAGCTCCGTCGGTACCGGCCGGAGCTGCTCGATCGTCCCCGGCTGGTGGTGGGCAGCAAGGCCGACGTGGCCGGGCACGATCTCGTCCGCGACTTCGATCGGCCGACGCTGTCCTCCGTCACCCGGGCCGGCCTCGACCGGTTCCTCGGCACCCTGGCCGGGATGGTGGCGGAGGCCCGCGCCGCCGAGCCGGAGCGGGAGGCATTCGTGGTCCACCGACCGTTCGAGGAGGGCTTCGCGGTCCGACGTGACAACGACGGCGCCTGGCGGGTGACGGGCCGAGCCGCCGAGCGGGTGGTGGCCATGGCCGACCTCACCAACGAGGAAGCCGTGAGCTATGTGCAGGAGCGATTCCGCCGGATGGGCGTCGAGCGCGCGCTCGCCCGTGCCGGCGCGCGCGAAGGTGACACCGTGCGGGTCGGCCCGGTCGAGCTCGAGTACGTCGAAGGCTTCGGATGAGCGCGAGGGAACGCGCGGCGAGCGAGCGAAGCCGAGCGAGCATGGGGAGCGAGCGCCTGCGGGCCGGGTATCCCGGCCCGCAGCGAGCGAGCCAATGTGACGGAGCGGCGAGCGGCCCGGAGGGTGGGGCCGGGTATCCCGGCCCCAAGCGAGCACGACCGTGTGACGGAGCGCGACCATGAGTACAGCCGTCGTGAAGGTCGGCACGTCGTCGATCACCGACGCCGGTGGTGAGCTCGACGCCGCCGCGCTCGCCAAGCTCTGCGGCGACGTTGCCGACGCGCAGCAGGCCGGTCACGAGCTGGTGATGGTCTGCTCGGGGGCGATCGCGGCCGGCCTTCCGGCGCTCGGCCTGCACCGCCGTCCGTCCGACATCAACACCCTCCAGGCGATCGCGTCGGTCGGTCAACCGCGGCTGATGGAGCGCATCGGCGCGATCCTCGCCGAGCACGGTCTCATCGCGGGTCAGGTCCTGCTCACGTCCTACGACTTCATCCATCGCACCCAGTATCTGCACGCGCGGGCAACGCTGCGGCGGCTGCTCGACCTGGGGGTCGTGCCGGTGGTGAACGAGAACGACCCGGTAGCCGACGACGAGATCCGCTATGGCGACAACGACCGCATCGCCGCGCTCGTCGCGAATCTCGTGAGTGCCGACACGCTCGTGATGCTCACGGACACGCCCGGTCTCTTCACCGCCGACCCGCGGCTCGACGCCGACGCGTCCCTCATCGAGGAGATCGTGCTGGTCGACGAGGCGCTCGAGGCCGTGGCCGGTGGTGCGGGCTCGGTACGAGGGAGCGGGGGGATGGCGAGCAAGCTCGCGGCGGCGAAGATCGCGGCCTGGTCGGGCGTGCGCTCGGTGATCGCCGCGGCCGACGCGCCGGGCGTCGTGCTCGCAGCGCTCGACGGCCGGGCCGTCGGCACGGTGGTGCAGCCGCGCCGCGAGCGACTTCCGAGCCGCAAGCTCTGGATCGCCTTCGCCCGGGGCGCGACCGGGCACGTCACGGTCGACGAGGGCGCCCGACGGGCGCTCGTCGAGCAGGGCCGGTCGCTCCTCCCTGCCGGCGTGCGGGGTGTCGACGGTGCCTTCGACGCCGACGAGGCGGTCGAGGTGGTGGGCCCCGACGGTCGCCCGTTCGCCAAGGGCCTGGTGCGTTACGCGGCCGAGCAGCTCCGTGCGATCGCAGGCCGCCGCACCGGCGACCTCCCCGAAGGTGCCCCTCACGAGGTCATCCATCGCGACGACCTCGTCGTGCTCGCGTAGCTCGGTGGCGCGGGCCCCTTGCCAGGGGCCGGAGCGTCGAGCACACTGGCGCCACCTCGTCGCCGGTCAACGGGGGGAGGGCCCCGGGCGGACGGATCCGCGGGGCTCGGAGTGGCCGGCGAGGAGCGGGGGGTCGCAGCGCGATTGCGCAGCTGCGACCCCCCGTTGTCGTCCCGTTGTCGTCCGGCGCTGTGCGCGCGTCGTGCGCGGCGCGCCGACGGGGAGAAAGCCCCAAAGTTGACCGTGCGGTCAAGGATTAGACTTGTCGCCATGGCTGCCCCGGTCCGTGAGCTCGGCCGCCGCGCGAAGGCGGCGTCGCGGGCGCTGGCCACCGCTGCTACCGCGGAGAAGGACGCCGCGCTCGTCGCCGCGGCCGAGCTGCTCGAGGAGCGCGGGCCCGAGATCCTCGCCGCCAACGCGACCGACCTCGCCGAGGCCGAGGCCGGCGGCATGGAGGCGGGACCGCTCGATCGGCTGCGCCTCACGGAGGCGCGCATCGCGGACATGGCCGGTGGCCTGCGCACCGTGGCCGGTCTCGGCGACCCGGTCGGCGAGGTGCTCGACGGCTGGCGCCGGCCCAACGGGCTCCTGATCGAGCGGGTGCGGGTGCCGCTCGGCGTGGTCGCGATCATCTACGAGAACCGGCCCAACGTCACCAGCGACGCCGCCAGCCTCTGTGTGAAGTCGGGCAACGCCGCGCTGCTACGGGGTTCGGCCACCGCGCTGCACTCCAACCTCGCCATCGCCGCGGTGTTGCGCGAGGGCATCGCCAAGGTGGGCCTCCCCGAGGACGCGGTGATCCTCGTCGACGACGTGTCGCACGAGGCCGCGGCCGAGGTGATGCAGCTCACCGACTTCGTCGACTGCCTCATCCCGCGCGGCGGGCCCGCGCTCATCCAGAGCATCCGCGACCACGCGACCGTGCCCGTCATCATCGACGGCGACGGCAACTGCCACGTGTACGTCGACGCGTCCGCCGATCTCGACGAAGCGCTCGAGATCACGGTCAACGCCAAGACCAACCGTCCGAGCGTGTGCAACGCGGCGGAGTCGCTCGTCGTACACGAGGCCATCGCCGACGAGTTCCTCCCGCGCGTGTGCGGAGCGCTCGCCGCCGACGGCGTCGAGCTGGTAGGTGACGACGGCGCGCGCGCTCGGTGGCCCGGCATGGACGCCGCCACCCCCGACGACTTCGCCCGCGAGTTCCTCGCGCTGAAGCTGAGCGTGGCGGTGGTGCCGTCGCTCGAAGCTGCCATCGAGCACGTGAACAGGTATGGGAGCGGCCATACCGAGGCCATCGTCACCCGCGACCTCGACGCCGCCCGGCGTTTCACCAGCGAGATCGACGCCGGCGTGGTGATCGTGAACGCATCGACGCGCTTCACCGACGGCGAGCGGTTCGGCTTCGGCGCCGAGATCGGCATCTCCACCCAGAAGCTGCACGCCCGCGGGCCGATGGGTCTGCGCGAGCTCACCACCTACAAGTACGTCGTCTGGGGCGACGGCCAGGTGGTCGGCTCGTGACGGGCAGGCGGGCGCGCAATGGCTGAACGCTTCGGCTCGGTCGGCGAGGTCGTCGACCGACTCCGTGACGCCGACTACCTCGCCGACACCAACATCGCCGGTGTCGTCTACCTCGCCGACCGGCTCGAGAAGCCCATCCTGGTGGAGGGGCCGGCCGGCGTGGGCAAGACGGAGCTGGCCAAGGCGGTGGCCGCGGTGAGCGGCGCGCGCCTGATCCGGCTCCAGTGCTACGAAGGGCTCGACGAGTCGAAGGCGCTCTACGAGTGGAACTACAAGAAACAGCTCCTGCGCATCCAAGTCGACCGTGAGCACGAGACGAGCTGGTCCGACGTCGAGGCCGACATCTTCTCCGAGCCGTTCCTGCTCACGCGTCCGTTGCTCGAGGCGATCCGGGCCGAGGAGCCCATCGTGCTCCTGATCGACGAGGTCGACCGGGTCGAGATCGAGACCGAGGCGTTGCTGCTGGAGGTGCTCTCCGACTTCCAGGTGTCGATCCCCGAGCTCGGCACCATCGAGGGCAAGCAGCGCCCGTTCGTGATCCTCACGTCCAACAACACGCGCGAGCTCTCGGAGGCCCTGAAGCGTCGCTGCCTCTATCTCCACATCGACTACCCGGATCTCGAGCGCGAGCAGGACATCGTGCGGGTCCGGGTGCCCGAGATCGACGCCGCGCTGGCCGAGCAGGTCGCACGCGTGGTGCGTTCGATCCGTCAGCTCGACCTCAAGAAGGCCCCGTCGATCTCGGAGACGATCGACTGGGCCCGCACGCTCATCTACCTGGGGCGCCCGGAGATCGACCCCAAGGTGATCGGTGAGACCTTGCACGTGCTGCTGAAATACCAGTCCGACATCGCGAAGGCGCGCAAGGAGCTCGGCGTGGACGGCACACCCGCGGTTCCCAAGCGCTGAGACATCGGAAGCGACGTGGGCTGGGAGCGGCTGACCGACGCGATGGCACGAGCCGGCGAACCCATGACCGGCACCACCGGCGTCCCGCCCGCCCGCGCGGGGGGGCGCTTCCTCGACGTGCTCCAGGGCTTTGTGCACGAGCTGCGCGCGGCCGGGCTCCCGGTGTCGATGACGGAGAACCTCGACGCGATGCGCGCCCTCGAGCACGTGCCCATGGACGACCGCGAGGCCTTCCGGGCCGCGCTGGGTGCGACCTTGGTGAAGCACCATCGCCACCGCAGGGCCTTCGACACGGTCTTCGACGTGTACTTCTCGCTGCACGGCCCCGGCGCCGAGCCCGACGGCGCGGCGGCCGACGGCGAGGCGATCGCCGGTGACCAGGGTGGCGGGGCCATGGGCGACCTCTCGCCCGAGGAGCTGGCCGAGATGCTGCTCGCGGCTCTCATGTCGATGGACGGCGAGGAGCTGCGCCGGCTGGCCGCCGCCGCGGTGACCCGCTTCGCCGGCATGGAGCCGGGCCGGCCAGTCGGCGGCACCTACTACCTCTACCGGACGCTCCGGCAGCTCGACTTCGAGGGGATGCTCGGCCGCCTCATGGGGCGGGCGCGCGAGCAGGGCGAGGTCGGCGAGGGCGAGCTGGCGGAGCGATTCGCGCGCGAGGACTTCGAGCAACGGCTGCGCGAGCTGCGCGAGATCGTCGAGGCCGAGATCCGGCGCCGTCTTGTGGCCGACCGCGGCGCGGAGGCGATGGCGCGCACGCTGCGCAAGCCCCTTCCCGAAGACGTCGACTTCATGCACGCGTCGCGCGAGGAGATGCTCGCGCTCCAGCGGGCGATCTATCCACTCACGCGCGCGCTCGCGGCCCGGCTCGCGCAGCGCCGCCGCCGGCGGCACCGCGGCCATCTCGATTTCCGTGCCACTGTCCGCCACTCACTCTCGTACGGCGGTGTGCCGGCCGAGCCCAAGTTCCGCCACCCGCGGCCGTCGAAGCCCGAGATCATGGTCATCGCCGACATCTCGGGCTCTGTGGCCAGCTTCGCCCGCTTCACGCTCCAGTTCGTGTACGCGATGGCGAGCCAGTTCTCGAAGGTCCGGTCGTGGGTGTTCATCGACGGCATCGACGAGGTGACGCGCTACTTTCAGGAGTCGGACGACATCACCGACGCCATCCTGCGGGTCAACACAGAGGCCGATGTCGTGTGGGTCGACGGCCACTCCGACTACGGGCACGCGCTCGAGGTGTTCTACGAGCGCCACCTCCAGGAGGTAACGCCCAGGACGTCGATCATCCTGCTCGGCGACGCCCGGAACAACTATCACGCGTCGCAGGCGTGGATCGTGAAGGAGCTGCGCCGCCGTGCCCGGCACGCCTACTGGCTCAACCCCGAGCCCCACGGCTACTGGGACAGCGGCGACTCCATCCTCTCGGAGTACGGAGTGCACTGCGACGGCGTCTACGAGTGCCGCAACCTGCGTCAGCTCGAGCGTTTCGTCGCCACCGTGGTCGAATCCTGACGCCGGCGGGAGCTCAGCTGGTAGCGCGCGCGTCGCGCCACATCGTCCACACCGGTGGGCCGGTCTTGGTCGGTCGAAGCTCGGAGCGGGTCGCGAAGCCGTGCCGCGCGTACCACGCGAGGTTCTTCTCCTTGGCGGTCTCGAGGTAGCAGGGCAGGTCGGCGTCGTCGGCGCGGGCGAGCACCGGCTCGAGCAGGCGGCCGCCGAGCCCGCGGCCCTGGTCGGCGGGGTCGACACCGAGGGTGTGGAGGTACCAATGCTCGTCGTGGGGGTGGACGCGCTGCATGGCCGCGATCATGCGCAGCCCCACCGCCGCCCCCGGCGCGATGGTCGCGACCCGCGCGAGCGACGGGAGCTGGCGCAGCTGACGCCGGACCGATTGCGGGTTCGCGCGCGGGGGAAGCCAAGCCGCGATCCCGAGCACGTCGGTGCCGTCGACGGCCGCGTGCACCTCGTCGAACGGCAGCGCGTCACCGAGCGCGCCGGCCATGAACGCACGGATCGCGGCCGGTCGGCGACGTTCCCGGCGGAAGAGGTACAGGACAATGGGGTCGTCGTGGAAGGCGCGGGCCAGCGTCTCGACGGCCAACCGGACCTGGTCACGTTGCAGCTTGCGTATCTCCCCGCCCACGGCGGGGCAGCGTACCCGCCACTCGCCCGTAGACTCCCGCTGTGCCCGGGCAACCCCTCGAGCGGCTCGGAGTCTTGGGCGGCACCTTCGATCCCGTGCACGTGGGTCACGTCGCGGCGGCCGCCGAGGTGCGCGCCGCGTTGCAGCTCGACCGCGTGCTCCTCGTAGTCGCCGGCGACCCGTGGCAGAAGCGCGGGCAGGTCGTCGCCTCTGCCTCGGACCGGCTCGCGCTGGTCGAAGGGGCGGTGGCCGACATCGACGGGGTGGAGGCATCGGCGGTCGAGGTCCAGCGCGACGGGCCGTCGGTGACGGCCGACACGCTCGAGGCACTCGCCGCGCCCGGCCGTCTGCTGTTCCTCGTGCTGGGCGCCGACGCGGTCGCGAACATGGGGACGTGGAAGCGCCTCGACGAGACGCGAGAGCTCGCCACCGTCGTCGTCATGGAGCGCGCGGGTGAGCGCGGCGCCGCGCCACCGGGTGACGGATGGCGGGTGGAGCGGGTGGTGGTGCCACGACTCGACGTCTCGTCGACCGACATCAGGGACCGTCTCGCCGAAGGTCGCCCGATCGATGGGCTCGTGCCTCCCGAGGTGGTCCGCCGGATCCACGAACGCGGTCTCTACACTCGCCCCTGATGGCAAGGCGATCGAGCGTTCCCGCGCTCGAAGGTCCGTCGCGCGCGCCGACGAATCGGAAGCGCTCACGTCGCGCGCGACGCGCGGCGGCGGAGCCAGCACGACGCGCGCGGGCTCGGCGCGAGGCGGCCTCGCCGATACCGATGAGCCGGCGGGAACGTCGGCTTCGTACCCGGCATCGGCGGCACTGGAAGATCGTCATGCCGACGCTCGTGGTCCTCGCCGTGATCACCGTTGCCGTCGGGCGCGATCTCCGGTCCGTGCCGAGTCGCCACGCGGCCAAGCGCGTCGCGCACCCGACCAGCGGTGAGGCCGGAACCGCTGCCCCCGCCATCGCACCGTCCACCCTGCTCCTGGTGCATCGAGGCGCCGACGGTCGGGCCGACCTCCTGACCGTCGGCGGCGTTTCGACGCCCAAGAAGCGGGGCCCGACCGCGGCCTCGATCCTGCTCATCCCCTCGGCCACGCAGGTCGAGACGCCGTCGCTCGGGATCCAGATCCTCGCGGACCTGCCCAACCTCGGCGACGCGAAGCTGCTCACGACGACCATCGAGAACCTGCTCGGCGTGGCCCTGACGAGCTCGATCGAGCTCGACGACACCGGGCTGGCCGCCGTGCTCGCGCCGGCGGCGCCGTTGCCGGTCCGGCTGCGCGCGCCGGTGCGCATCGCCGACCGCGACTCGGAGACGGCGATCCCGGCCGGAGACCAGACGCTCTCCGCCTCCGATGCCGCGCGCGTCATCACCGCGCACGAATCGGGCAGCGAGCTCGACCACCTCGTCACGGTGCAGGCCGTGCTCGAAGGGTGGCAGGCACGCCTGCGCGATCGCTCGATCGCGCAGGCTACCGAGGCCATCCGTCCGGGCCTGGCTGTGATGACGACGGCGGCCAAGGCGCGTGAGCGGGTCGACTCGCTCTCAGTCGACTCGTTCACCACCGGAGGCGGCGAGCGCTTCCAGCCCCGCCGCGACGACATCACCGATTACGTGCGCACCGCGTTCCCGGCCGCGCTGCTCGGGCCGGGTGGGAAGCGGCCGCGGGTCGAGATCCTCAACGGCACCGGCGCCGTCGGACTCGCTCAGCAGATCGCGGCCGTCGTGGTGCCGGCCGGCGGCGACGTGAGGCTCACGGGCAACGTCCCCGGGTTCGGTGTCCCCACCACGCAGGTCGTCTACTACCGCGACCAGGACCGCCCGGCCGCGGAGCACCTGCTCGCCGCGCTCAAGTGCGGTGGCCTCAAGCGGGCCGACACCGCGCTCGGCATGGTCGACGTGACGATCCTCGTCGGGGCAGACTGCAAGCCATCGAGCTGACCGGAGGAGCCCCCACCGACGTGCGTCGCCGGGCGGTCGCCGCCGCGGCCGCGGCGGCAGCCAAGAAGGCCGACGACATCGTGGTGCTCGACGTGGGCGACATCATCGCCATCACCGAGCTCTTCGTCATCACGAGCGGCGCGAACGTCCGGCAGGTCCGCACGATCGTGGAGGAGATCGAGCACCAGCTGAAGGAGCAAGCGCAGCTGAGCCCGCGCAGCGTCGAGGGCCTCCCCGACGCCACCTGGGTGCTCCTCGACTACGGCGACTTCGTCGTCCACGTGTTCCTGGCCGAGACGCGCGCCTACTACGACCTCGAGCGGCTGTGGGCCGACGCTCCCCGCGTCGACTGGGAGCGCGCGAGCGAGGCTGTCTCCTAGCCCGGGAGGGTCGACGAGCCCGGTCCTCCGGTGGGCTCGGTCAGTCGACCCAGGGTCGGGTGGGCACGCCCCGGGCGGCGAGGCCCTCCTTGATTTCGCGGACGCCGAGGTTCCGCTCCAGCCGGGGGGAGTAGAGGATCGAGCTGATGATCGCGGCCGACGCGCCGCCCTCGGTGAGGCCCTCGGCGATGTGGTCGACGGTCCCGGCGCCACCGGACGCGATGACGGGCACGTTGACGGCATCGGCGACGGCTCGCGTGACGCGGAGGTCGTAGCCGGAGTGGGTTCCGTCGCGGTCGATGCTGTTCACGCAGATCTCGCCGGCCCCGAGCGTCTCGCCCTGCTGCACCCACTCGATCGCGTCCATCCCGGTGGCCCGCCGGGCGCCGTCGACGAACACCTCGTAGCCGCTCGGGATCCCCGGCCGCGTGCCGACGTGCTTCATCTGGGTGCTGAGCACGATGCACTGGCGGCCGAAGGCTTCCGCGCCCTGGCGGATGATGTCGGGGTCGCGCACGGCCATGGAGTCGACGCTGATCTTCTCCGCCCCGGCCTTCAACACCTCGAACATCTCGTCGAGCGAGCGGATGCCCCCGCCCACCGTGAACGGCACGAACACCTGCCGGGCCACTCGCCGGACTGTCTCGAGGTCGATCTTGCGCCGCTCGGCGCTGGCGGTGATGTCGTAGAAGATGATCTCGTCGATCTGGTCGTCGTAGAGGCGGGCCGCGAGCTCCTCGGCCGGGCCGACGTCGATGTTGTCCTGGAACTGCTGCGCCTTCGTGACGCGGCCCGCGATCACGTCGAAGCACGCGATGACGCGCTTCGTCAGCACGACGAGCTCCCGTCCCAGCTCGCGAAGTTGGCGAGGAGACGCAGGCCGAGCTGCCCGCTCTTCTCGGCGTGGAACTGGGTGGCGACCACGTTGGCTCGCGCCGCGATCGAGCAGAACTCCACGCCGTACTCCGTGGTGGCGAGCACGTCGGCCGGATCGGTGGGCACGGCATAGAACGAGTTGACGAAGTAGCAGTGTGCCTCGCTCGGGAGCCCGGCCCAGAGCGGGTGGGCGCGCACGGGCCGTACGGCGTTCCACCCGATCTGGGGCACCCGCTGCGAATCCGGGAAGCGCCGCACGTTGCCGGCGAGCCAGTCCAGGCCGCGCACGTCGCCTTCCTCGCTGCGCTCGAACAGCACCTGGAGCCCGATGCAGATGCCGAGGAAGGGGACGCCGTCGCCGCGGACGCGGGCGCTGAGGGCGTCGAGCACGCCCAGCTCGCGCAGCGACGCCATGGTTGCCCCAGCCGACCCGACCCCGGGGAGGATCAGGCGCTCGGCCGCCGCGACCTGCTCCGGCGTGGACGCGAGCCGAGAGGGCAGGCCCAGCCGCTCGAGGGCGTAGATCACGCTCGGCGCGTTGCCGGCGCGGTAGTCGATCACGTCGATCATGACCGGCCGAGGGTAGCGAATCACCACTGACCGGTTGGCCGGGATACCCAGACAGCAGACGCTCGCCGCTCAGACGCCGAGCCGCGAGTAGAGATGCCGGCGGCACAGTCCGTGGGCCCGCCGAGGCGCGTCGCACCCCTCGACCATGCACGGGCGGACCCGTTTGGCTCGGTGCTCCCAGTAGTCGAGCAGTCGCTCGCGCCAGGCCTGGTACTGCTCCCGCTTGTACGAGGGTGGCAGGTGCTCGTCCATGAAGGGGACGACGACTCCCAGCAGATCCGGGAACGACCGCACGTGGAATGTCACCTCGTCGTCGTAGTGGGGCTTGCGACGCGGTGAGGCGAAGACACGGCCTGCACCGAGGAAGGTGCCCAACATCTCGCAGGCGCCGCGATCGGTTGCCCCAAGCCCCACCGAGAAGGTGAACTTCGGCGGTTCGCCCGATTGCGTGAACGTCCCCTCGGCCGCGACGAAGCCCGCGAGGAAGGCACCAACGGCGCTAGTAGCCGGTTGCACGGTAGTAGTGGCTCCGACACAGCCGGCGACCACGGACCGGCTTGTCGCAGCCGGGCGCGGAGCATGGAGATCGGCCCATCCCGTAGCGGCTCGGCCGCATCGCTTCGTACGAGATCAGTGCATCGCGCCATCGCTCGAACTGTGCCTTCTTCGCGCACGGCAGCAGGAAGCGCTCCGCGAATGGGATCGTGGCGGCGCGGTGCGCGCGAAGCGACGCGATCGAGAAGGTGCTCATGGGCTGCCAGTTCGCTCTTCGGGCGGGACGATCGCCGATCGATCCGTAGCCGAGGAAGGAGCGGAGTGCTTCGAGGACAGGGCGGTCGCGCGTGGCCATGCTCATCTCGAAGACGAACCGAGGTCGCGGCAGGCCGTCCGCGAATGGGCGCGACGCACGTGTGACCATGAACGAGCCCTCGCCGGCGACGAGACCGCCGAGTGTGAAGCCGAGTGCTGTCCAGTTTGAGCCGGTATAGGTGGAGATGACCAGACTCGAACTGGCGCCCTCCTGCATGCCATGCAGGCGCTCTACCAACTGAGCTACATCCCCGCGGCTGCCCAATTTACCAGCACCGCTCCGCGCTTCGAATGCCTCGCATACCGAACACATGTTCGCATCATACCGGCGGGGTGTGACACCCAACGCGAGGTGAGAAACGCGTCCCGGTACGCTCGGCCGCGATGACGCGCACCGACGACGACACGCCGAAGTACCGCTACACGGCCGCGCTCGCCAACGAGATCGAGGCGAAGTGGCAGGACCGCTGGGAGGCCGAGCACACGTTCTGGGCGCCCAACCCGTCGGGCCCGCTCTCCCAGGGCTTCGACGAGGTCGCGACGCGCAAGAAGCTCTACGCGCTCGACATGTTCCCGTACCCGAGCGGCGCCGGCCTGCACGTGGGCCACCCCCTCGGCTACATCGGCACCGACGTGTACGCCCGGTTCAAGCGCATGACGGGCTTCAACGTGCTGCACGCGATGGGCTACGACGCGTTCGGGCTCCCGGCAGAGCAGTACGCGGTGCAGACCGGCCAGCATCCGCGCGTCACGACCGAGGCCAACATCGCCAACATGCGCCGCCAGCTGCGGGCGCTCGGACTGGGCCACGACCCCCGGCGCAGCGTGGCCACCACCGACGTCTCCTACTACCGCTGGACGCAGTGGATCTTCCTCCAGATCTTCGGCTCCTGGTACGACGAGACCCAGGACCGGGCTCGGCCGATCGCCGAGCTGATCCCCAAGCTCGAGCAGCGCTCCGACTGGGCCGAGCTCGACGAGCTCGGCCGGCGCGCGCTGGTCGACGAGCACCGTCTGGCCTATCTCGCCGAGGCTCCCGTCAACTGGTGCCCGGCGCTCGGCACGGTGCTCGCCAACGAGGAGGTCACCGCCGAGGGCCGCAGCGAGCGCGGCAACCACCCTGTGTACAAGCGCCCGCTCGAGCAGTGGATGATGCGCATCACCGCGTACGCCGAGCGGCTCCTCGACGACCTCGACCTGCTCGACTGGCCCGACTCCATCAAGCTCATGCAGCGCAACTGGATCGGTCGGAGCGAGGGCGCCTCCGCCCTGTTCCCGGTCGAGGGACACGAAGGCCTCGAGATCGAGGTGTTCACCACCCGTCCCGACACGCTCTTCGGAGCGACCTACATGGTGCTCGCGCCCGAGCACCCACTCGTCGACGAGATCGTCACCGGCGACTGGCCGAGTGGCACGCCGGCATCGTGGCGCGGCGTGTTCGGCACCGAGGTGTCGCCGCCCGAGGCGGTGGCCGCGTACCGCGGCTTCACCGCGTCGAAGACCGAGCTCGAGCGCCAGGTCGAGGGCGATGACCACGAGAAGACCGGCGTCTTCATCGGAGCCTTCGCCACCAATCCCACCAACGGCGCGTCGATCCCGATCTTCGTCGCCGACTACGTGCTCATGGGCTACGGGACCGGGGCCATCATGGCCGTACCGGGCCAGGACCAGCGCGATTGGGACTTCGCCGAGGAGTTCGACCTCGAAATCATCCGCACCGTCCAGCCGCCCGAGGGCTTCGACGGCCGGGCCTACCTCGGCGACGGGCCCGCCATCAACAGCGGCCTGCTCGACGGCCTGCACGTGGACGCGGCGAAACGCAAGATCATCGAGTGGCTCGAGCAGGAGGGGAAGGGCCGGGGAACGGTCACCTACAAGCTGCGCGACTGGCTGTTCAGCCGGCAGCGTTACTGGGGTGAGCCGTTCCCCATCGTGTACGACGACGCCGGCCTCCCGGTCGCGCTCCCCGAGTCGATGTTGCCGGTCGAGCTCCCCGAGATCATCGACTTCGAGCCCCGCATCGTGGAGCACGACGAGGAGAGCCTCCCCGACCCGCCGCTCGCGCGCGCCGAGCACTGGGTGACCGTCGAGCTCGACCTCGACGGGAACGGCCCGAAGACCTACCTGCGCGAGCTCAACACCATGCCGCAGTGGGCCGGCTCGTGCTGGTACTACCTGCGGTACCTCGACCCCACCAACGAGAACGAGCTGGTCGGCCCCGAGGCCGAGCGCTACTGGATGCGCGGAGCGGCGAGCGGGGCCGAAGGGCCGGGCCCGGGTATCCCGGGCCCGAGCGAGCGCGACCAGGTGCGCGAGCGCGACCAGAAGGGGGGCGTCGACCTCTACGTGGGCGGTGTCGAGCACGCGGTGCTGCACCTCCTCTACGCACGGTTCTGGCACAAGGTGCTCTACGACCTGGGACACGTCTCGACGCCCGAGCCGTTCCAGCGGCTCTTCAACCAGGGCATCATCCTCGCCGCCGCCTATACCGACGAGCGCGGTGTCTATGTCGAGGCGTCGGAGGTGGTCGAGGAGGGCGGTCGGTTCCTCCATCACGGCATGCCCGTCACGCGTGAGTACGGCCGGATGGGCAAGAGCCTGAAGAACGGCATCGCCCCCGACGACATCTGCGCGGACTACGGCGCCGACACCCTCAGGCTCTACGAGATGTTCATGGGCCCGCTCGACGCCAGCCGCCCTTGGAACACGGCCGACATCGTGGGTGTCCACCGTTTCCTGCAGCGGCTCTGGCGCAACCTGATCGACGAGGAGACCGGCGAGCTCCACCTCACCACCGAGCCGGCCGACGACGAGACCCGACGCCTCCTCCACCGCACCATCGCGGCCGTGCGCGCCGACATGGCCGAGCTCGGCTTCAACACCGCGATCGCGCGGCTGTTCGAGCTGAACAACCGGCTCCACCAGGTGGTGGCCGACACGGGCGAGGCGCCCGAGGAGGTCGCCGAGCCCCTCGTGCTCATGGTGGCCCCGCTGGCCCCGCACGTGGCCGAGGAGCTCTGGGAGCGGCTCGGGCACGGCGAGTCGCTCGCTCGCAAGGACTTCCCCGAGGCCGACCCGGCGTTGCTGGTCGACGAGGAGGTCGAGATCCCGGTGCAGGTCGACGGGAAGGTGCGCGCCCGCGTCACGGTACCGGCCGATGCCGACGAGGCCGTGAGCGAGGCCGCGGCCCGGGCCGACGCCCGGATCGCCGCGCTGCTCGACGGGAAGACGATCCACAAGGTGGTCGTGGTGCGAGGCCGGCTCGTGAACTTCGTGACCGGCACGTGATCGTGTGACGCGGTGATCGCCGTGTCCACAACCGTCCCGCTCGAGGTCGAGGCCCGCGCGCTGGCCGGGCGTCGATCGCGCGGGTAGGGTCGGCGCCCACCTCCCTCGCACTTCCTCGGTGCAGCCGCGCGCGCCCAGGAGGTCGTGATGCCGGAGGACCCCTCTCCCGATCCCGTTGCACTGCCGCGCCCACCCGCGCCCGTCGGGCTCGGTAACGGCCTCGCGGACCGGCTGCGGGAGTGGCGGGCCGACTCGCGAATCGGCGTGGCGGTGCTGCTCCTCGCGGCCGTCGCAGCCGGGTTCGCGTGGTACCGGGTCGGCCTCGGCGGCTCGGACGCCGCGTCGACGCCCCCTTCGCCCCACGGCCGAGCGAGGCACGCGGCGGCCATCACGACGAGCAGCGACCCCGGCTCGTCTCCCGCGGCGGCCCCCGGCCCCGGGAGGATCACCGTGCACGTGGCCGGCGCGGTCCTGCACCCCGGGATCGTGCAGGTCCCGGCCGGCGCTCGCGTCGTCGACGCGATCCAGGCGGCCGGCGGTGGGCTGCCCACGGCCGACCTCGACCGTCTCAACCTCGCGGCGAAGCTCGCCGACGGCCAGCGGATCGCGGTCGAGAAGATCGGCGCGCCCGGAGGTGCCGCCGCGGGTGCGTCGCCCGGCGACGGTGCCGACGCGCCCGTCAACCTCAACACCGCGACCGCGGCCCAGCTCGAGGCGCTCCCGGGGGTCGGCCCGGCCCTGGCCGGGGCGATCATCAAGGAACGCCAACGACGCGGCGGCTTCCGCTCGGTCGACGAGCTTCGACGCGTGCACGGCATCGGCGACCGGCGCTTCGCCGATCTCAAGGATCTGGTCACCGTGTGAGCGCGCCCAGCTCGGTGCGGGCCGCGTCGGGCCCCCTCGTGCTGCTCACGGGCCTCGTCGTCGGGATCGGGATCGGTGAGCGGCTGGGGCCCGCGGTCGCGCGCGGCGCACTGCTCGGCGCGCTCGCGTCGATCGCCGCGGCCGGTGCGCTGGGGAGCCGCTCCCGCGTCGCGGTGGCCACGCTCGGGCTCGCGCTGCTGGGCAGTGCGTGCATGCAGCGCGCGCTCAACGGGCTCGCCGAGTGGCCGCTCGCGAGCGCGGCCGCGGCGGGGCCCGAGGTGGTCGTGCGTGGCTCCCTGGCCGGCGACCCGAGCGGCGGGCAGTTCAAGGTCCGGGCGCTGGTGAGGATCGCGACCGTCGATCGCGGTGGTGGTCGCATTCCGGCCGGCCACCGTACCGTGCTCGTGGTCGCGCGCGGCGACGCCGCTCCACGGCTCCGGCTCCTCGCGGCCGGCGACCGGGTCGAGCTCGCGGGCCGGCTCGGCCGTCTCCTCGGCTTCGACGCGCGGTTCCGCTGGCGCCACGCGGTCGCAGCCCTCGACGCCCATGAGGTCCGCGCCGTCGGGCCACCGCGCTCGCCGCTCGTCCGGCTGGCGAACCGGCTGCGCGACCTCGTCACGCGAGGGGCCGAGAGCCTGCCGTCCACCGAGCGGTCCCTGATGGCAGGGTTTCTGCTCGGCGACACGCGGGGAGTGCCGGCGAAAGTCACCGCCAGCTTCCGGGACTCGGGCCTGACGCATCTTCTCGCGGTCTCGGGCGAGAACGTCGCGTTCGTGCTCGCGCTGGCCGGGCCGGCGCTCCGGCGGCTCGGGCTCCGGGGCCGGCTGATGGGCGGGCTGGCCGTGCTCGTCGTGTTCGGCACGATGGCCCGTTGGGAGCCGTCGGTCCTGCGGGCCTCGGCCATGGCCGCGTGCTCGATGACCGCGGTCTACCTCGGCCGGCCGGCCGTCGGCGTGCGCGTGCTCGCCCTGGCGGCGACCGCGCTGCTCGTCGCCGACCCGTTCCTCCTCCACTCGGTGGGGTTCCTGCTCTCCTGCGGCGCGACAGCCGGCATCGCGCTGCTCGCGCCGCCGATCGCCCGGCGGCTGCCGGGGCCGGCCTGGCTCCGCGAGCCGCTCGGGGTGACGCTCGGCGCCCAGACGGGGGTGGCGCCGGTCCTCATCCCGGTGTTCGGCTCGATGCCGGTCGCGACGCTCCCCGCCAACCTGCTCGCGGTGCCAGTCGTGGGCCCGCTCACCGTGTGGGGCTTGTTCTCCGGCGTCGCCGGTGGGCTCATCCGTCCGCGGCTGCCCGCGTTCGCCGGCGCGCTCCAGCTGCCCGATCAGCTGCTCCTGCGCTACGTCGAGGCCGTCGCGGTCGCCGGCGCGCGCGTCCCGCTCGCCATCGACGCGCGTGGCGCGTTCGGGCTGGTCGCGGTGGGGTGCGCGATCGCGGCCGTCGTCCAGGTCGTGCGAGCGCGCGGCGGTAGGCTCCGGCACGATGTGGCGATTCCGCCTCGGTGAGACCGTCCATGATCTCGCCTCCCGCGCGCTGGTCATGGGCGTCCTCAATCGCACCCCCGACTCGTTCTTCGACCAGGGCGCCACCTTCGAGCTCGACGCGCTCCTGCGCCGGGCCGAGCAGCTCGTTATCGAGGGCGCCGACCTGCTCGATGTCGGTGGTGTGAAGGCCGGCCCCGGGCCCGAGGTGAGCGAGACGGAGGAGCTCGACCGGGTCGTCCCCGCGCTCGAGGCGCTGCACGCACGCTTCGACGTGCCGCTCTCCGTCGACACCTGGCGCGCCCGCGTGCTCGACGCGGCCGGCGGGGCCGGCGCGGTGCTGGGCAACGACATCAGCGGCTTCACCGACCCCGATTACCTACCGATCGCGGCGCAGTTGGGCATCTCGGTCGTGGCCACGCACATCCGGTTGCCGCCCCGCGTCGCCGATCCCGAGCCCGTCTACCGCGACCTCGTCGGCGAGGTCACCGGGCTCCTGTTGATCCGAGCCCGAGCAGCGCGGGCGGCGGGGCTCGGGCGCGACCGGATCGCGCTCGACGCCGGCCTCGACCTCGGAAAGACGCCGGCCCAGAGCGCGGTGCTGCTTCGCGAGAGCGGGACGCTCGCGTCGCACGGCTACACGCTCTTGCTGTCGGCCTCGAACAAGCGCTTCCTCGGTGAGCTCCTCGACCTCGCGGTCGACGATCGGCGTGAGGCGTCGCTCGCCGCAGTGGCCTATGGGGTGGCGCACGGCTGTCGGATCGTGCGGGTTCACGACGTGCGCCGCTCGGTGCGGGTCTGCCGCATGGTCGAGGCGATGCTCGAGCCGGCCGTGGCCGCGGAAGCCGTAGCTCGATGAGCGTCGCGGTCTACCTCGTACGCGGCGCTGACCCCGTCCTGCGGGAAGACGCGGTCGAGCGACTGGTGACGCGGCTGCTCGAGGGCGACGACCGCACCCTCGCGCTCGAGGAGCTCACCGTGCCCGGCCGCGCGGGCCCGGGCGAGGCCGACCTCGCCGCAGACAGCGCGTCGCCGGCGGACGCGCGTGAGAGCGCGGTGGCGGCCGCCCTCAACGCCGCCCAGAGCCCGCCGTTCATGACGAACCGGCGGGTGGTCGTCGTCCGCGGCGTCGAGCACCTCACGAGCGCCGACGCCGAGCCGCTCGTCTCGTACCTCGCCGACCCGCTTCCCACCACCGCGCTCGTCTTCGTGGCGGGCGGCGGCCGGCTGCCGGCCAACCTCACGACGGCGTGGAAGGAGATAGTCGAGGAGGTGGGCCCGGAGGCCGAGGCGACGGCCGACGTGCTCGCGCTCGCGTCACGTGACGTGGATGTCGAGCTCCTACCCGACGCGGTCAAGCTCGTCACCGCGCACCTCGGCGAGGACGCAGGCCGGGTCCCGCAGTTCGTGGCGCTCCTCCACTCGGCCTACGGCCCGGGCGCCACGCTCGACGCCGACGACGTCGCGCCATACCTCGGCGAGGCCGGCTCCGTCCCCGTCTACCAGCTCACCAACGCCGTCGAGGCCGGCGACGTGGCCGGCGCGCTCGAGATCCTCGCCCGCATGCTCACCGCCACGTCGCCCCGCAGCCCGCGGCCGATGCACCCGCTCCAAGTCCTCGGGCTGCTGCACGGCCACTACCGGCGACTCCTCTGCGTCGACGACCCGTCAATCGTCACCGACGCCGACGCGATCGCCGCGCTCGGCGGCAAGGTGAAGCCGTATCCGGCCCGAAAGGCGCGAGAGCAGGCGCGCGCGCTCGGCACCGACGGTCTGCGCCGAGCCTTCGACCATCTTCACCGGGCCGACCTCGACTTGAAGGGCGCGACGGGGATGCCGGAGGACGCCGTGATCGAGGTGCTCGTGGCCCGGCTCGCCGCGCTCTCGGGCCGGGCCCGGGCGACGACCCGCGGCCGGCGCTAGGAACGCCAGCGGCGCAGGCTCAGCCGCGCGCGGCGCGGTGCATGAGCCGCGACGTGCGCCGAGCGGCCTGGTTCTTGTGCACGACACCCTTGGCCGCGGCTTTGTCGAGCCGCTTCTGGGCCAGGCGGGTCTTGTGAATCGCGTCGTCGGCACCCGTGTCCATGGCCTCGCCCGCGGCCTTGACCCGGCTCTTCAGCTCGCTGCGCACGGCCTGGTTCCGGGCGCGCCGCTTCTCGTTGGTGCGGTTCCGCTTCTTCTGACTCTTGATGTTGGCCATGCGCGATGTGGCTCCGGGCGCGCTCGGGGACCAGGGAAGCGTAGCAGCGCACTCGGGCGCGGAGGAAGCCGAGACGCGTCCGAGGCGTCCCACACGTGGGCGACGCGTGGGCGACAATGAGCCCCCGTGACCCCGCTGGACCGGATCCGCAACGTCTCGATCATCGCCCACATCGACCACGGCAAGTCGACGCTCGCCGACCGGATGCTCGAGCTGTGCGGCGCGGTCGACCCCAGGGAGATGCGGGCGCAGTACCTCGACTCGATGGAGCTCGAGCGCGAGCGGGGGATCACGATCAAGGCGCAGAACGTGCGCCTCGACTGGCACGGCCACGTCCTCCACCTCATCGACACGCCCGGCCACGTCGACTTCGGCTACGAGGTGTCGCGCAGCCTCGCCGCCTGCGAGGGTGTGATCCTCCTCGTCGACGCCAGCCAGGGCATCGAGGCGCAGACCCTCGCCAACTGCTACCTCGCCCTCGAGCACGACCTCACCGTGGTCGCCGCCCTCAACAAGATCGACCTGCCTGCAGCTGACCCCGACCGGGTCGCGGCCGAGATCGAGCGCGTGCTCGGCGTCCCGGCCGGGGAGCTGTTGCGCATCTCGGCCAAGACCGGCGACGGCGTGCCCGCGCTCCTCGATGCCGTCGTCGAGCGGGTGCCGGCCCCGGACGGTGACCCCGACGCGCCGCTCCAGGCGCTGCTCTTCGACTCGTACTACGACCCCTACCGGGGTGTGGTCAGCGCGGTGCGGGTGTTCAACGGGACGCTCGTCTCCGGCGCGCGCCTCCGATTCCTCCAGGCCGCCGCCACCCACGATGCCGAGGAGATCGGCGTGCGTCTTCCCGCGTCCACTCCCGTGGCCGCGCTGGGGCCGGGCGAGGTCGGCTACCTCATCGCCGGGATCAAGGACGTCGGGCAAGCCCGCGTCGGCGAGACGGTGACGGCAGCGTCGGCACCGGGGGAGTCCCTCGAGGGCTACCGCGACCCGAAGCCGATGGTGTTCTGTGGGCTCTACCCGGTCGACGGCGACGAGTACTCGGACCTGCGCGAGGCGCTGGAGAAGCTCAGGCTCAACGACTCGTCGTTCACCTACGAGCCCGAGACTTCGGGGGCGTTGGGCTTCGGCTTCCGTTGCGGGTTCCTCGGGCTCTTGCACATGGAGATCGTGCGCGAGCGACTCGAGCGCGAATACGGCGTCGTCCTCGTCGCCACCGCGCCCAACGTCGAGTACCGGGCCAACACGACCGACGGCGACGTCGAGGTGGTCGACAACCCCTCGGCGATGCCGTCCGCCAACCGGGTCGAGTCGATCGAGGAGCCCTACGTGGTCGTCACGGTGCTCACGCCGACCGAGTACGTGGGGACGCTCATGGAGCTGTGTCAGCAGCGCCGCGGCGAGATGGCGAAGATGGAGTACCTCTCGGAGGAGCGGGTCGAGCTCGTGTACACGATCCCATTGGCCGAGATCGTGCTCGACTTCTTCGACCAGCTGAAGTCGCGCAGCCGCGGCTACGCGTCGCTCGACTACGAGCCGGCCGGCTACCGGCGCTCCGAGCTGGTCAAGGTCGACGTGCTCCTCAACCAGGTGCCCGTAGACGCGTTCTCGGCCGTCGTGCACCGCGACCGCGCATACGACTACGGCCGCCGGATCACCGAGAAGCTGCGCCAGCTGATCCCGCGTCAGCTCTTCGACGTGCCGATCCAGGCCGCCATCGGTGGCCGGATCATCGCCCGCGAGACGGTGAAGGCGAAGCGCAAGGACGTGCTCGCCAAGTGCTACGGCGGCGACATCACCCGCAAGCGCAAGCTCCTCGAGCGCCAGAAAGAGGGCAAGCGCAAGATGAAGCAGATCGGGCGGGTGGAGGTGCCGCAGGAGGCCTTCGTCGCCGCCCTTCGCCTCGACGAGTAGGTATCTGCTCTGCCGACGGGCCGAGGGCCTCGCTCGGCTCGCTTCGTTGCAGCAGGAGCTCCGGATAGCGATGCTCACGCTGCAATGAACGGTGCGCGATCGCCGGCTCAGCGGCGGGCGGGCTCGGGCTCGCGGGGGAGGCCCAGCACGCGCTCGCCGATGATGTTGCGCTGCACCTCCGCGGTCCCGCCGCCCACGGTGAGCGCGGCCGAGTAGAGGAAGCCGATCGCCCACATGGGCGTCTCGCTCGCGTACGGGCCGCGGTCGGAGAGCATGCCGGCCGCGCCGGCCAGGTCTACCGCGAGCCGCATCACGTGCTGGCCATGCTCGTCGGCCAGGGCCTTGCGCACGCTGGCCTCGGGGCCGGGTGCCATGCCGCGCATCTTTGCCGAGATCGTGCGCAGGCGGATGAGCCGGAGCACCTCCGACTCGACGTACAGCGTGGCGAGACGTTGGCGCAGCACCGGGTCGGTGGTGCCCCCGCGCGCGCGGACGATGTCGATGAGGTCGTCGGCCGTCGGTCCGCGGCCCCAGAGCGCGCCCTCGCCCGACAGCGACACCCGCTCGTTGCCCAGCGTCACCTTCGCCAGCCGCCAGCCGTCGTGCTCCTTTCCGACCAGGTTGGCGGCCGGGATCCGGACGTCGTCGAGGAAGACCTCGTTGAACATGGCCTCGCCGTCCATCTGCTTGATCGGACGGGTGGTGATGCCGGGCGAGCGCATGTCGACCACGAAGTAGGAGATGCCCTCGTGCGCCTCGGCCGACGGGTTGGTGCGGGCGAGCATGATGCCGAAGCGGGCCAGGTGCGCGAACGTGGTCCAGATCTTCTGGCCGTTGACCACGTACTCGTCGCCGTCGCGCTCGGCGCGCGTCGTGAGCGACGCGAGGTCGCTGCCGGCGCCGGGCTCGCTGAACAGCTGGCACCACAGCTCGGAACCGTCGAGGATCCCGGGCAGGTATTGCTCGAGCTGCTCGGGCGTGCCGGCCACGAGGAGCGTGGGCCCGGCCCAGCCGACGCCGATGGGGTTGACCGGCCGGGGCGCGTTCGCCCGCCGGAGCTCCTCGTCGATCACGAGCTGCTGGACGGGCGACGCGTCGAGCCCCCAGGGTCGGGGCCAGTGCGGGGCCACGTAGCCCGCGGCGGCGAGCCGACGGCTCCAGTCGGGCGGGTAGCGGCCGTCGGGTGCGTGGGCGCGGAGGAAGCCTCGCACCTCCTCGCGGTGCGCGTCGGCTTCGGGCGGGAGGTCAAGCTTCATGTCGCGAGGCTAGGCGCAGCGCCGGTCGGGTGCCGCTTCCTCACCCCGAAGTCGGCCGACGGGCTCCCGGCTCCAGGGGACCTTCGGCGAGTCGTGACACCATGGAGGCCGTGGGCTTCGGCGTCTACGTGCACATTCCGTTCTGCGCGCAGCGCTGCGACTACTGCGACTTCGCCACGTGGACGGACCGGGGCCAGTTCGTCGACGCCTACGTCGACGCGTGCGTCACGGACGCCCGTCGCCACGGCCGCGACGGCCACCCGCCGGCCACGAGCGTGTTCTTCGGCGGCGGCACGCCGTCGCTCCTGCCCGCCCACGGCCTCGTGCGGATCCTCGACGCGATCGAGCGGACGGCCGCCGCCGAGGTCACCGTCGAGTGCAACCCCGACTCGATCGAGCCGGACAAGCTGGCGGAGTACCGGCAGGCGGGCGTGAACCGGCTCTCGTTCGGCGTCCAGTCGATGCAGCCGCACGTGCTCGTGTCGCTCGGCCGCACCCACGACCCACGTCACGTCGCGCGGGCGGTGGCGTGGGCCCGCGACGCGGGCTTCGAGCGGCTCAACCTCGACCTGATCTACGGCGCGGCGGGCGAGGCGCTCGACGACTGGCGGCGCACGCTCGACGAGGTCCTGCGCCTCGAGCCGTCGCACGTGAGCGCCTACGCCCTCACCGTCGAGCCGGGCACGCCCCTCGGTCGGCGGATCGCGCACGGCGAGACCCCGGCACCCGACGACGACGACCAGGCCGACAAGTACCTGCTCACCGACCGGGTGCTCGGAGCGGCCGGGCTCGAGTGGTACGAGATCTCGAACTGGGCCCGGCCCGGCGAGGAGTGCCGTCACAACCTCCTCTACTGGGAGCAGGGCGAGTACCTGGCGGTCGGATGCGCCGCGCACGGGCACACCGGAGGCCGCCGCTGGTGGAACGTGCGCACTCCGGAGCGCTACATCGAGCGCGTGAGCGAGGGCGAGCCCACCGAGGGCGGCTCCGAGCGGCTCGACAACTGCACCCGCACCGACGAGGCGTTCGTGCTGGCGATGCGGACGAGGGCCGGCGCCTCCATCCCGAGCGGGGCCGGCGCCGCGGCCCGGGAGCTGACGGACGCGGGCCTGCTCCAGTCGGTGGGCGACCGGGTCGCGCTCACGGTCGGCGGCCGCCTGCTCGCCAACGAGGTCACGGCCCGCCTCCTCGCCGCCTCGGGAGCGATCTCCGCCACGGCTGGCACTCGGTACAATCGAGTGCTAATCGACGCGGCGCGTCACGGAAGCGGCTCATGAGCGAGCCGGCATGAGTGAGCGAGGACGAGTGAGCGAGCCAGTGGAGCCCAGGCCGATCGAGCCGAAGCCGATCGAGCCGAAGCCGATCGAGATGGAGCACCGCAAGGCGGCGGTGCTCCGAGCGATCGTCGAGCAGTACGTCCAGACCGCGCAGCCGGTGGGCTCGCAGACGGTCGCCCGGTCGCGCGCCGTCGGGGTGTCGAGCGCGACGGTGCGCAACGACATGACGCTCCTCGAGCGCGAGGGCTACATCGTGCAGCCACACACCTCGGCGGGGAGGATCCCCACCGATCAGGGCTACCGGTTCTTTGTCGACCACTTCACGCGCGCCGGCATGCTGCCCAAGGCGCAGCGTCGAGCCGTGGTCGAGTTCTTCACGTCGGCCAGCCACGCCCTCGAGGAGCTCTTTCACGAGACGAGCCAGCTCCTCGCACGGCTCACCCACCACGCGGCCGTGGTGATCGGCCCGCCGGCTGACGCGGCGCGCGTCCGGAGCGTGCAGCTGGTCGAGCTCCAACCCGGCGTCGTGCTGGCCGTCATGGTGCTCTCCAACGGCGCGGTCGAGAAGGAGCTGCTCGCCGTGGAGGGCTCGGTCGACCACGACCGGCTCGCGGCCGCGGCGGCCGCACTCACCACGGAGCTGACCGGCGCCGTTCCCGGGTCGCTGCCGCCGCCCCGGCCCACCGGCGACGCGCAGACCGACCAGATCGTGCAGCTCGCGCGCGAAGCGCTCGTCACGCGCGTCGCCACCGCGACCGACCCGCTCTACGTCGGGGGCGCCAGCCGTCTTGCCGCCGAGCAGGAGGCGTTCGCGACGGCCGAGAGCGCCGCCCGGCTGCTCGAGATGCTCGAGCACCAGGTGGTCGTGGTCTCGCTCGTGCGCGACCTCCTCGACCGCGGGCCGACGGTGCGGATCGGCTCCGAGAACGAGGTCGCCGAGCTGCGCGACTGCTCGCTCGTGCTCGCCCCCTACGAGATCGAGGGCGAGGTCGCGGGAACCGTCGGCGTGCTGGGCCCGACCCGGATGAACTACCAGCAAGCCCTCGCCGCGGTCACGGCCGTCTCGCAGCAGCTCGGGCGGCTCCTCTCCACATGAGCGCCTGATGCCGACCGACTACTTCGAGCTGCTCGGCGTGTCGCCGAACGCGACCGACGACGAGATCAAGCGCGCCTACCGCCGGCTCGCGCGCGAGCTCCACCCCGACGCGAGGCCCGGCGACGCCGAGGCCGAAGCGCGCTTCAAGGAGGTCACCGTCGCCTACGAGACGCTGCGCGACCCCGAGCGCCGCCGGCGCTACGAGATGTTCGGGCCCGAGGGCGTCACCGCCGGCGCCGGCCCGACGGGGGCCGACGCGTTCGGGCTCAACGACCTGTTCGACGCGTTCTTCGCCGGCGACCCGTTCGGCGCCCGGCGGGGTCCCGCGGGCCCGCCCCGGGGCGCCGACGTCGAGGCGGCCGTCGAGCTCACCCTGGCCGAGGCGGCGTTCGGCGTCACCAAGACCGTCGAGGTCCGGATCCCCGCCACCTGCGAGCGGTGCGACGGCTCGGGGTGTGAGCCCGGCACGCACCCGGCCCGCTGCGAGACCTGTGGCGGCACCGGTGAGGTCCGCCAGGTGCGGCGCTCGATCATCGGTCAGATCGTCACCGCCGGCGCGTGCTCCGCGTGTGGAGCGACCGGCGCCACGATCCTGTCACCGTGCCCCAACTGCCGCGGCGACGGCCGCGTGCGAGCATCGCGGCGCATCGACGTCGACGTGCCTGCCGGCATCGACGACGGCCAGCAGCTCCGGCTCGGCGGCCAAGGGCCGGCCGCGCCGCGCGGCGGCATCCCGGGCGACCTCTACGTGCGGGTGCGCGTGCAGCCCCACCCCGCCTTCGAACGTCACGGCACCGATCTCGTCCACGTGCGGCGGCTCGCGATGACACAGGCGGTCCTCGGCACCACCACGACCGTCGACACGCTCGACGGTCCCGAGGAGCTGGTCGTGCCCCCGGGCACCCAGCCTGGGCGGGTGTTCCGGCTGAAGGGGCGGGGCATGCCACCGCTGCGGGGCCGGGCACGGGGAGACCTGCTCGTGCAGGTCGAGGTGGAGATCCCCGAGCAAGTGACCGACGAGCAGGCGGAGCTGCTCCGCCGCCTCGCCGAGCTACGCGGCGACGACGTCGCGGCGCGCGACCCGGGTCTGCTCTCGCGCATCCGTTCCGCGTTCCAGTAGCGGCGATGGCGGCTTCGCCCACGCGCGGTTGGGCGGCCGACGCGGGCGCGGTCGCGCACGTGATCGCGCCCGAGCTCACCGAGCTCACCGACGAGCACGTCGTCGACGGTGAGGACGGCCACCACCTCGAGCGCGTCCGTCGTCTCGAGCCACACGAGATCGTCACGATGGCCGACGGTCGCGGCGCCTGGCGGTGTTACTCGGTGGCGGAGACCGGGCCCGGCTGGCTCCGGCTCGCGGCGGTCGGTTCCTCCTGTGTCGAACCCGCGCTCCTGCCGCGGCTCGCGGTCGCGTTCGCGTTGACGAAGGCGGAGAAGCCGGAGCTCGTCGTGCAGAAGCTCACCGAGCTCGGTGTCGACCGGATCGTGCCGGTCGTACCCGGCGCGCCGTTCCGCGTTGGCGGGGTCGTCGCGCGAGCGAGGGTGTGGAGCGTCTGCGGCGCGTGGCGCGCGAGGCGACCACGCAGTCGCGCCGCGCACGGCTCCTGGTGGTGGGCCCGGAGCGTGGCCTCGAGCCCGGGGAGCGCGAGGAGCTGGGCCCGGCGGCTCGGATCGGGGTCGGGCCCCACGTCCTGCGGTCGGAGACCGCGGCGCTGGCCGCCGCCGCCGTTCTGGCCTTGTGGCGTAAGGAAACGTGAGCCTCAGTGGGCCCCGGAGCGCGGGGGTGGCCGGGCCGGTGGTCGCGCGGTCCGCGCGCAAATGCCACGCCCGGTTGACCCCTTTGGTATTCTCCCATTCGGGCGCGGGCTCTTGGGGGCAGTGGTGAGTATGAGCGGTACGCACGTCGGTGAGCGGCTTCGGGCTATCAGGCGTCAGAAGGGATTGTCACTCCACGACGTCGAAGCGCGGTCGGGCCTCGAGTTCAAGGCCTCGGTCCTCGGGGCGTACGAGCGCGGTGAGCGCGCGATCTCGGTGCCCCGACTCCTTCGGCTCTCCGAGATCTACGAGGTGCCGGCCGACCAGCTCCTGCCCCGCGACGCCGACCTCGAGATCAACCTCACCGACGGCGGCGGCGAGCTGGAGGAGGCGTTCACCATCGACCTCGTGCGGCTGCACTCGCTCGACGACCCCGAGGCCGCGGTGCTGTCGCGCTACGCCTCCACGATCCAGCTCCAGCGCCAAGACTTCAACGGCCGCCTCCTCACGATCCGCCGCGACGACCTCCGTGTCCTCGCCGCGGTGCTCGGCCGCAAGCCCGACGAGCTCGGTGCCCGCCTCGGCGAGCTCGGGTTGCGGGCCCGGGCCTGACGGGCCACGAAGCGTCGCCTACCCCCGCGACGCCGCGTGAGCTCGCGCGGTGCTCGTGCGCGCGGGCGCGCCGCCGATCCCTCTGATTCTCACGTGACCTCGCCGATCCCGACGTGACCTCGCCGTCGCCCACCCCGGTCAAGATCCTCGTCCCGGGCAATCACCTCATGGTCGGCCTGCTCGGGCAACGCGACGAGCTGCTGCGCCTCGTGGAGGCTGCGTTCCCTGTCGCGATCCTCGTGCGCGGCAACGAGATCACCGTCACCGGCGAGGCCACGGAAGCGGCGCGCGTCGGCCGCCTGTTCGAGGAGATGGTCGTGCTGCTCGAGCAGGGTCACACCCTCGACCGTGACGGCGTGGGCCGGAGCATCGAGATGCTGAAGGCCGACCAGCGCCCGACCGAGGTGCTCGCCACCGAGGTGCTGCGCGGCCGCAAGACCGTGCGGCCCAAGACCGCCGGTCAGAAGCGCTACGTCGACGCGGTGCGCGACCACGTCGTCACCTTCGCCATCGGCCCTGCCGGCACCGGCAAGAGCTACCTCGCAGTCGCGCTCGCGGTGCAGGCGCTCCAGGCGAAGCAGATCAACCGGATCATCCTGACGCGGCCCGCGGTCGAGGCGGGGGAGCGCCTCGGCTTCCTCCCTGGTGACGTGCTGGCCAAGGTCGACCCCTACCTCCGTCCGCTCTACGACGCGCTCTACGACATGCTCGAGCCCGAGGCGGTCGGCCGGCTGATGGAGCGCGGGGTGATCGAGGTCGCCCCGCTCGCGTACATGCGGGGCCGCACGCTCAATGACTCCTTCATCATCCTCGACGAGGCCCAGAACACCACGCCCGAGCAGATGAAGATGTTCCTCACCCGGCTCGGGTTCGGCTCGAAGATCGTCGTGACGGGCGACGTGACACAGATCGACCTGGTCGAGGGTCGAGGTCGCTCCGGCCTGCTCGTGGTGCGTGACGTGCTGGCCGGGATCTCGGGCCTGGCGTTCGTGGAGCTCGGCTCCCGTGACGTCGTCCGCCATCGCATCGTGCAGGCCATCGTCGATGCCTACGCCGAGAGCGAGGACGCGTGACGGTGTGGGGCGTCTCGGTCTCGCCGCGGCGATGCTGGGCTCCGCCGCTCGGCGCCCTCGGCGAGGAGCGCCGCGAACGACCATGAGCAGAGTCTTCGGCGCGGACGAGCAGTCCGACGTGCAGGTCGACGTGGTGCGCTGGGTGCGCCTGGCGGGCCTCGTGCTCGACGAGGAGCGCGTGCCCGGCGAGGCCGAGCTGTCGGTGATCTTCGTCGACGAGCAGGCGATCACCGATCTCAACGAGCGGTTCCTCGGCGGCAAGGGCCCCACCGACGTGCTCGCCTTCCCGATGGACGACGACGTGGTGCTGGGTGGCCGCCAGCCCGACCAGGGCGGGCGGGGGCCGGGCTCACCCACGGAGCCGGGCGATCCGCCCACGCTCCTGGGCGACGTGGTCGTGTGCCCGGAGATGGCCGAGCGCCAGGCCCGCGAGCAAGCCGGCTCGCTCGACGACGAGGTGGCGTTGCTCGTCGTGCACGGGGTGCTGCATCTGCTGAACTACGACCATGCAGAGCCGCAGGAGTCGGACGCGATGAAGCGGCGCGAGCGCGAGCTCCTCACCAAGTTCCGCGAGCTCGAGCAGGGGGGCTGACCCCATGGAGCGGGATCCACGCGCCGAGGGTCGCCGATGACCGGAGGCGACTGGACCATCGTCCTCGTCATAGCGATCTTCTTCGTGTGCTCGATCTTCCTCGCCCTCTCCGAGACGGCGTTCGTGCGCATGAGCCGGATCCACGCCCTCGCGTTGGAAGAGGAAGGGCGCAAGGGCGCCGACCGCCTGGCCCGGATGCTCGAGCACCCCGAGCGCACGCTCAACGTGGTGCTGTTCGCCCTGCTCGTGCTCCAGCTCACGACGGCCACGCTGGTGGGTGTGGAGGCCGAGCGCTTCTTCGGGACGTACGGCGTCGTCATCGGGATCGTGCTGCAGATCGTCGCCTTCTTCGTGCTCGGCGAGGTCGTGCCGAAGACGTTCGCGATACAGCACACCGACCGTGCCGCGCTCCGCGTCACCCCGCTGCTGTGGTTCCTCACCCAGTTCGCCCCGCTCCGCGCGCTGTCGCGGGGCCTGATCACCCTGGCCAACGTTCTCCTCCCGGGCCGAGGCCTGAAGCAGGGGCCGTTCGTGACCGAGGAGGAGATCCGGACGATGGCCGACGTCGCCGCCGAGGAGGCCGTGATCGAGCGCGAGGAGCGCCGCCTCATCCACTCGATCTTCGAGTTCGGCGACACGGTGGTGCGTGAGGTGATGAAGCCCCGGCCCGACATGATCGCCATCGAGGCCGACGCCACGGTGGAGGCCGCCATCGGCCGCGCCATCGAAGGGGGGTTCTCGCGGGTCCCGGTCTTCGAGGGCACCACCGACGACATCATCGGCGTGGTGTTCCTCAAGGACCTGGTGCGCCGCGCGCGTGCCGGCGAGGGCGGGGAGCCGGTGCGGGTCGTGGTGCGGCCGGCGGTGTTCGTGCCCGAGCAGAAGCGCGTCGCCGAGCTCCTCCGCGAGATGCAGAAGGAGCAGTTCCACATGGCGGTGGTGGTCGACGAGTACGGCGGAACGGCCGGGCTCGTCACACTCGAGGACCTGCTCGAGGAGATCGTCGGGGAGATCACCGACGAGTACGACGTGGAGGAGCCCGGCGTCGAGCACCTCGAGGGCGGGGCGCTGCGCGTTCCCGGCCGCACGAACATCGACGTCGTGAGCCACGAGCTCGGCCTCGAGCTGCCCGACACCGAGTGGGACACCGTCGGCGGGCTGGTGTTCAACCTGCTCGGCAAGGTCCCCGAGGAAGGCGAGACGGTCCGGTTCCAGGGTCTCGAGTTCCGCACCGAGCGGGTGCAGGGGCGCCGGATCGTCTCGGTGCAGATCACGCCGGTGGAGGACGCGGACACCCACGTTGCCCGCGACCGCGGCGCCGACCACGACGCCGCCGACCCGGTGCCGGACGCACCGACGGTGCGCGAGTTGCCACCCGGATGAGCGCCCCGTTCCGCTCGGGCTTCGTGACGCTCGTCGGACGCCCGAACGTCGGCAAGTCGACCCTGCTCAACCGCGTCGTCGGGACGAAGGTGTCGATCGTCTCCGACCGGCCCCAGACCACCCGTACGCAGGTGCGGGGGGTGCGCACGACCGCGGAGACCCAGATCGTGTGCCTCGACACCCCGGGCATCCACAAGCCGCGCACGCTCCTCGGTGAGCGCTGCAACCGACGGTCGCTGTCCACGCTGGCCGAGGTCGACATCGTGTGCCTGATGGTCGAGGCAAACGCGGCCATCGGCCCCGGCGACCGCTTCGTGGCCGGGATGGTCCAGCAGGTCGTCACGCCCAAGATCCTCGTGGTGAACAAGACCGACGCGGCCACGCGGGCCGAGATCGCCGCGCACCTGGCCGAGGCCACCACGGCGCTCGGTGAGTTCGACGCGTACGTGCCGCTCTCGGCCCGTACCGGCAAGGGCGTCGACGCGCTGCTGGGCGAGATCGAGGCCCGGCTGCCCGAGGGGCCCGTCTACTACCCCGACGGCATGGTGACCGACCAGCCCGAGACGTTCCTCGCCGCCGAGCTCGTGCGCGAGCGCCTCCTGGCCGTCGCCCGCGACGAGCTCCCCCATTCGATCTCGGTCACGGCCGAGGAGCTCGAGCCGAGCCCGGCCTCGCCCGACGTGCTGCGCCTCCGCGTGGTGGTGCGGGTGGAGCGCGACTCGCAGAAAGGCATCGTCATCGGGAAGGGCGGCGAGGTGCTGAAGCGGGCCGCCACCGGCGCGCGGCTCGAGCTCGAGGCCCTGCTCGGTGTGCGCGTCTACCTCGAGACGACCGTGAAGGTGGAGCGCGACTGGCAACGGCGCGCCCACGCCCTCGACCGTCTCGGCCTCTGAGCCGGCGTGCCACCCGGCCGCTCCGAGGGGGTCGCGCGAGTTGCCGCCGGCGGACGCGGTGGCGATAGAGTCGCCCCCGGCCAGTGGGAGTCGCCCAGTGGGAGCCACCCAGTAGGAGCCACTCGTCGGAAGCCGCTCGGTCGGGTCGCCACGTCCCCGTTCGGGTGCCTGTGGGGAAGAGGACATGATCGACCGCGACACGCGACGGAGGCGGTGGCTGCCGGCCGTCCTCCTGCCCACACTGGCCCTCTTCCTCGTCTCGTGCTCCAACGACAACGGCCAGAACTCCCTCGCGCCGAAGGGCAAGTCGGCCCACACCATCAACAATCTCTTCGGGCCGGTGTTCTGGGTGGCGGCCGTCATCGGCGTGGCCGTGCTCACCGCCACGGTCGCCTTCGCCGTCGTGTTCCGCTACCGGCCCGGCACGAACGACAGCCCCAAGCAGACCCACGGGAGCACGCCGCTCGAGATCGGGTGGACGATCCTGCCGGCGCTGATCCTCGCCGTGGTCGCCGTGCCCACCGTGAAGACGATCTTCGATCTCGCCCGCGAGCCCAAGGGCCACGTGCTCGACGTCACCGTCACCGGTAAACAGTGGTGGTGGCAGGTCGAGTACCCCGACGCGCACGTGGTCACGGCCAGCGAGCTGCACATCCCCGTGGGGCGGCCGGTGCGGATCGACCTGCGCTCGCCCGACGTGGTCCACAGCTTCTGGATCCCCGAGCTCGCCGGCAAGCAGGACGTGATCCCGGGCCGGACCCAGAAGCTGGTGCTCCGGACCGACCGACCCGGCACCTACCTCGGCCAGTGTGCCGAGTTCTGCGGCCTGTCGCATGCCAACATGCGCATGCGCGTGATCGCGCAGACCCCGGCCGACTTCGACGTGTGGCTGCGCGGCCAGCAGCAGGGGCCGGTGCAGCGTTACGAGGGCAGCGAGGTCGCGAGGCTCACCGGCGAGAAGTACCAATGCATCAACTGCCACACCTTCGACAAGTCGTCCCAGGCGGTCTACGGACCCAACCTCACCCACGTGGGGAGCCGCACCACCTTCGCCGGCGGCTCGCAGGAGCTGAACCGGCAGAACCTCACCAAGTGGGTGATGGACGCGCCGTCGCTCGTGCCGATGCAGTCGAAGGACTGCCGCAAGGGGCCCGCCCCGGCCTACACGTGCGTGGGCATGCCGTCGTTCACGAAGAACACGCCGCCCGATCAGCCCGTGATGACCCGGGCCGACGCCGACCAGATCGTCAGCTACTTGCTTGGAGAGAGGTGAGATGACCACCGTCTCCGACGCGCTCACCCAGGTGCCGGTGCGCCGCGACCTCCTGCGTCGCCCCACGGCAACCACCGGCTTCTGGAGCTGGCTCACCACGATCGATCACAAGAAGATCGGCATGATGTACGGCGTCACCGCGATGGTCTTCTTCGTGATCGGCGGGGTGGAGGCCCTGCTCATCCGATTGCAGCTGGCCCAGCCCAACGGGAAGCTGCTCACCGCCGCGCAGTACAACCAGCTGTTCACCATGCACGGCACGACCATGGTCTTCCTCATGGGGATGCCGCTCGCGGTGGCCTTCGGCAACTACCTCATCCCGCTCATGATCGGGGCCCGCGACGTCGCCTTCCCGCGGCTCAACGCGTTCGGCTACTGGGTGGTGCTGTTCGGCGGCATCTTCCTCTACTCGAGCTTCTTCATCGGCGGCGCGCCCAACGGCGGCTGGTTCGGCTATACGCCGCTCACCAGCACGCCGATGTCGGCCGGCTTCCTGCCCGGCCACGGGCCCGACTTCTGGACGGTCGGGCTCGTCATGCTCGGCATCGGCTCGGTCACGACCGCGATCAACTTCATCGTGACGATCCTCAACCTGCGCGCGCCCGGGATGACGTTGCTGAAGATGCCGGTGTTCGTGTGGATGATGCTCGTCGTCGCCTTCCTCACGGTGTTCGCGATGCCGATCATCACCGCCGCGCTGGTGATGGTCTTCTTCGACCGGAACTTCAGCACCAACTTCTTCAACGCCGCGAAGGGCGGGGACCCCCTCTACTATCAGCACCTGTTCTGGCTGTTCGGCCACCCGGAGGTGTACATCCTGATCCTGCCGGGCATGGGCATCGTCTCCGAGATCCTCCCGGTGTTCTCGCGCAAGCCGCTCTTCGGATACACGGTCGTCGTGTTCTCGGGCATCGCCATCGGCTTCATGGGCTGGGGCGTGTGGGCGCACCACATGTTCGCCACCGGGCTCGGGCCGGTCGCGGTGTCGGCCTTCGGGCTCTCCACGATGCTCATCGCGGTCCCCACCGGCGTGAAGATCTTCAACTGGCTGGCCACGGTGTGGGGAGGCGCGGTCCGGCTGAAGACGCCGATGCTGTTCTGCCTCGGCTTCATCGCGATGTTCACGCTGGGGGGCCTCTCGGGCGTGCTCCATTCGATCGTGCCCGCCGACACGCAGCAGACCGACACCTACTTCGTGGTGGCCCACTTCCACTACGTGCTCTTCGGCGGCCTCGTGTTCGCGATCTTCGGCGGCTTCTTCTACTGGTTCCCGAAGCTGTACGGCCGGTACATGAACGAGCGGCTCGGCAAGCTGACGTTCTGGCTCACCCTCATCGGCTTCAACCTGACGTTCTTCCCGATGCACATCCTCGGTCTCCAGGGCCAGCCCCGGCGCACGTACGTGTACCCGAAGGGCATGGGCTTCGACGGCATGAACCTGGCCTCGACCGTCGGGGGGTTCATCATCGCCCTCGCGGTGCTGCTCCTCGTCGTGAACCTCTGGGTGAGCCGAACGCACGGCGACCCTGCCCCTGACGACCCGTGGGACGCCCGGACGCTCGAATGGTCGCTGCCGTCGCCGCCGCCCATGTACAACTTCGAGGAGATCCCGCACGTCGAGTCGCGCGACGAGCTCTGGCATCGCAAGTACACCGAGGACGAGAACGGCCGGCTGGTACGGCTGCCGTCGGGCGGCGCGGTGGCCACGGAGGCGCGCGGCGGAGGGAGTGGCGACGGCACCGACGTGCACGGCGACGGTGGTGGGCATGGTCACGGTATCCACATGCCGTCGCCGTCGTACTTCCCGTTCGTGATGGCGCTCGGCCTGCCGGTCCTGGGCTACGCCGCCGTGTTCCAGAACGTGTGGCTGGTGCCCCTGGGCCTGCTGCCGTTGCTGTTCGGTATGTACGCGTGGGCCATCGAGCCCCCCTCGGAGTGAGCTGAGCCCATGGAGCAGATCGCGATCGCAGCGCCGCCGGATGCCGAGCACAGCGGCACCGGGGTCACGAATACGAAGCTGGGCATGTGGATCTTCCTGTCGTCGGAGTTCCTGCTCTTCGGCGCGTTCATCTCGACCTACCTGCTCTACAAGGACCGGTCGACGTCGGGGCCCACCCCGGCGAAGATCTACAACATCCCCTTCACCTCGTGTACGTCGTTCATCCTCTTGATGAGCAGCCTCACGATGGTGCTAGCGCTGGCCGCGATCCAGCGGGGCGACTACCGGCGCCTGCGGATCTGGCTCCTGGCCACCGCGTTGTTCGGCATGACGTTCATCGGCGGTCAGGTCTTCGAGTTCACCGAGTTCTACCGGAAGGGCCTCGCGCTCAAGACCAACCTGTTCGGCTCGAGCTTCTTCGTGCTGACGGGGCTCCACGGAGCGCACGTGACCGCCGGCATCATCATGCTGCTGTCGCTGTGGGGCCTGTCGATGCAGGGCCGGCTCAGCTCCGCCGACTCGGAGCGGGTCGAGATCGCGGGGCTCTACTGGCACTTCGTGGATGTGATCTGGATCGTGATCTTCACCGTCGTCTACCTGGTCCCGAAGTAGGAGCCGTGAGCGACACCGAGCTGCCCGGAGCGCCGGCCGAACGTGAGGCCGAAGGGAGCCACGGCCCGGCGACCCTCGCACCCGAGGAGCTGCCGCTCCTCCCGGGCGAGGAGCGGCCCCACCCGACGCCGGCCCAGTACGTGATGATCGCGGTGGTGCTGGTGGTGGTGACCGCGCTCGAGGTGACGACCTCCTACATGGTCGGCGAGATCCCGAAGGGCCTCATCGTGGTGCTGCTGCTCGTGATGGGCCTGGTGAAGTTCGTGCTCGTCGCGGCCTGGTACATGCACCTGCGCACCGACAAGAAGGTGTTCCGCCGGTTCTTCATGCTCGGTGGCGCCGCGGCGATCCTGCTCTACCTCATCGTGCTCTCGACGCTGCACGTCTTCAGCGGCGGCGCATGACGTGAGCAGCCCACCCGTCCTCGGCGCGGCGCGGTTCCCCGCCTGGCACGCGCACCCCGACGTCTGGCTGCTCCTCGGCCTGCTCGCGACCTGCTACGCGGTCGCCGTGGTGCGGCTCGGACCACGGTGGGCACCACCGGGAGGGCCGGCCGTCACCCGGGCCCAGGTGATCTGGTTCTCGCTCGGCGTGGCCACTCTCTGGCTCGCCGCCGACTGGCCCATCCACGACGTCGCCGAGCACTCGATGTACAGCGTGCACATGGTGCAGCACCTGCTCTTCTCGCTGGTCGCCGCGCCGCTGCTGCTGCTCGGCACGCCGGCGTGGATGCTGCGGGCGCTGCTGCGGCCCGAGCCCGTGTTCCGGGTGGTGCGGCGCCTGGCCCGCTTCCTCCCCGCCATCCTCCTCTACAACCTCGTGCTCGTGCTGGCCCACTGGCCCGCGGTGGTCGACGCCACGCTGCGGTCACACCCGCTGCACTTCCTCGCCCACGCGGTGATCCTCGTGACCGCGTTGATCGTGTGGCTCCCGGTGCTGAGCCCGCTCCCGGAGATCCCGCGCCTCGCGCCACCGCAGCGGATGGTGTTCCTGTTCCTCCAGTCGGTGGTGCCGACGGTTCCGGCCTCGTTCCTCACCTTCGGCCGGAAGCCCCTCTACCACTTCTACGAGCACGTGCCGCAGCTCTGGGGCACGACCCTCGACGACCAACGCACCGCCGGCCTGATCATGAAGCTGGGGGCGGGGCTGCTGATCTGGATCACCATCGCGGTGATCTTCTTCCGATGGGCGGCCGAGGAGGAGAGTTCGAGCCGGCCGCGGCGGCAGTGGCAAGATCTCGATCGTGAGCTGACCGAGAGCGCGGCGAGGAGCGGGTGAGCACGACCGAGATCGAGGAGCGGAAGGCGCCGGAGGCCCCCGGAAGGGCCGGGGCCGACCCGCGCGAGCAGCGCCGGGCCGAGGTCCGCGACCGACTCCTCCTGCCCCTGCTCCTCCCGCTGGGAGCGATCCTGGTGGTCGTCTTCTTCGTGCTCAACCTCTCGCGGGTGTTCCTCGCCGGGTCGGGCACGCCCGCGGTGATCATGGCCGGGACGATCACGGTGACCATCTTGCTAGGCGCGGCGGTCATCTCCGCGTCGCCGCGGCTCCGTACCTCGTCGCTCGCGCTCGCGTTGGCCGGCGCGATGACGCTGCTCCTCAGCGCGGGGCTCGTCACGCTGGGCCACAGCGAGGAGAAGAAGGGCGGCCCGGCGTCGGCCGCGCCCACCGGCCCGGCCGTCAACACGCTCGAGGTCCAGGCCCTCCCGGCCCTCACCTTCCAGGCGAAGGACTTCAGCGTCCCCGCCGGCATCAACCAGATCGACTACGTCGACAAGGGCGGCACGCACACGCTCGTGTTCACCGACCCGAAGCTGAGCTACTTCGAGCTGAAGGTCCCCGGCGGCCCGACCACGGGCAAGGCAGGGCTCGAGGCGGGGAAGCAGTACACCGTCTACTGCTCCATCCCCGGTCACCGTGCGGCCGGGATGGAGGCGAAGATCACGGTGGGCGCCGCGGCGCCGACCACGCCCGGCGCGTCGACGCCGGCGCCCGGCGGCGGGGGCGCGTCGTCCACGACCACCGCCAGGGGAGCCTGAGCCGTGCGTCGGATCGGCCTGCGCGGCGCCGCGGCCACGCTGGTGCTCGCGCTCGTGGCGTGCGGCGGTGGCGGCAGCAGCTTCAAGGAGCCGAAGGGGCCGGCGGTGGCAACCCTCGAGTTCAGCGGCAAGAACTGGGCCTTCGCGCCGAAGGATGCGAACGCGCCGGCCGGCATCCTCGAGCTGAAGCTGACGAGCACCGACGGTGGCCACACGCTCGTCATCGAGGGCGTGTCGGGATACAGGCTCGACGCCGGTGGCACCGGCACCTCCGACGCCAAGAAGGTGGAGCTCAAGAAGGGCACCTACACCTTCTACTGCGATGTGGCCGGCCATCGCGAGGCCGGGATGGAGGGGAAGCTGAAGGTCGGCTGAGCGAACTCAGGCGTCGCGCGCCGGCACGGGCGAATCGGCCGGCACCATCACGCGCAGGGCCCGCGGCACGACCTCGACCTCCACCGGCAGCGGCCCGACCCGCTCGCCGCTCGCGTAGACCTCGATCGGAGCCTCCGGCTCGGACGATTCGATCCGGATGCGCGCGCACTGCTGTTGCTCCACGAGGGGATGGGTCACGTGGGTGCCCCGGAACACCTTCGGGAACGTGCGCAGGAACTGCGGACGCGACAGGGGTCCGACGACGATCACCTCGAGGAGCCCATCGTTCAGCCGGGCGGCAGGCGCGACGCGCATCCCCCCGCCGTACGACGAGCCGTTGCCCACCACGAGGAGCCAGGCCCGGACCTCGCGTGGCTCACGATCGTCGAGCGTGATCCGGAATCGCCGGGGCCGGTACGTGGCCAGGGTGCGCAGCACTGCCAGCACGTAGAGCGGGGTGCCGCTCAGGTGCCGCACGGTGTTGGCCCAGCGGTTGGCCTCGGCGTCGAAGCCGGTTCCTGCCACCGCGCCGAACCAGCGCTCGCCGACGCGGCCAAGGTCGACGTGCACGACGCGTCCGTGCTCGAGCGTGTCGAGGGCGTCGAGCGGGCGCCGGTGGTCGAAGCCCAGGTCGCGCGCGAAGTCGTTGCCGGAACCGGCCGGAACGATCCCGAGCAGCCCTCCGGTCTCGGCCGCGACCCCGGCGAGGTCGGAGACGGTCCCGTCGCCGCCGCAGGCGAGCACGCCGTTGCCGCGGGCGAACGCCTCGCGGGCCAGCCTCCGGCCGTGCTCCGGGTCTGCCGACACGGAGAGGTCGATGTTCCGGCCGGCCGCGCTGAGCGCGGACGCGAGGTGGGGAAGCAGCTTCCGGCCGCGGCCGCGGCCAGCCGCGGGGTTCGCGATCGCCGTCCACTGCACGGCCGGAGGCTACCCACCGCGCGAGGCGACGACCGCTAGCGTGACCGGCGATGGTGCGAGGGATCGACGCCGAGCGAGTGCCGCGACACGTGGCGATCGTCATGGACGGCAACGGGCGCTGGGCCCAGCAACGGGGACTCAAGCGCACCGACGGCCACGCGGCGGGGGAGGAGGCGCTGTTCGACACCGTGGAGGGTGCGCTCGAGATCGGCCTGCGGTGGCTCACCGTCTTCGCGTTCTCCACTGAGAACTGGCGCCGGCCGCTCGAGGAGGTCCGCTTCCTCATGCGGTTCAACGAGAACCTCCTCCTCGCCCGGCGCGACCACCTTTGCGAGCAGGGCGTGCGGGTGCGCTTCATCGGCCGGCGGGGCGGGCGGGTGCCGGGTCGCGTGCGGCGCCACATCGCCGACACCGAGGCTCTCACGGCGCGCAATCGACGTATGACGCTGACGTTCGCGTTCAACTACGGCGGTCGGGCCGAGCTCGCCGACGCGGCGCGGGCCATCGCCCGGGAGGCCGCCGCCGGCCGACTCGACCCCGAGCGGGTCGACGAGCGCGCCCTGGCCCGCCGCCTCTACGCGCCCGACATGCCCGACCCCGACCTGCTCGTGCGCACCTCGGGCGAGCACCGCATCTCGAACTACCTGCTCTGGCAGCTGGCGTACTCCGAGCTGTTCTTCACCGAGGTCCTGTGGCCCGACTTCCGCCGCGAGCACCTGTTCGAGGCCGTTCGCGACTACCAGCGCCGGGAGCGCCGCTTCGGGGCCGTCGACGGGTGACCGCGCGCATGGTGTTCCGACCAGGGCCCCACGGCGCCGTAACTACACTCGTGTCGTGAGCCTGTACCGCGACCAGGGCGTCGTGCTCCGCACGATCAAGCTCGGCGAGACGGATCGCATCGTCACTGTCCTCACCCAGGGCAACGGCAAGGTGCGGGGGGTGGCGAAGGGGATCCGCAAGCCGGGGAGCCGGTTCGGGGCCCGGCTCGAGCCCACCAGCCACGTCGCGCTCCAGTGCTACAAGGGCCGCGAGCTCGACGTGATCACCCAGGTCGAGACGCTCGACGCGTTCCGCCCGTTGCGCGAGCACTACGGCTGCCTCACGCACGCGATCTCGATGCTCGAGGCGGTCGACCAGGTGGCGCAGGAGCGCGAGCGCAACGTCGCGCTGTACCGGATGCTGGTGGGCGCGCTCCGCACGCTGGCGGCCACGCCCTCGGCGGTGATCACGCCGGCGTTCTTCTGGAAGCTGCTCAGCCTCGAGGGCTTCCATCCGCTGCTCGACGCGTGCGCCCGCTGCGGCGACGACGCCGGGCCGTTCCTCGCGTTCGACCTCGGTGAAGGCGGGCTGTTGTGCGGCGCGTGCGGCCAGTTCGGCGGGCTACGGGTACAGCCGGCCGCGGTCGAGCTCCTGCGGAGCATGCTCGGCGGCGAGCTCAATCGGGTGCTGGCCGACCCGCCGTCGCCGGCAGTGGTGATGGAGGTGGAGCGCCTGGCCGTGGCCGCGCTCGAGTACCACCTCGAGCGCCGGCTTCGGAGCGCGGCGCTGCTCTAGTTGCCGGCGTCGGCGATCAGCTCTGCGACGGTCCCCGGGCGGACGCGCGTGCGGAAGTCGCGCACGCTGTAGCCGGTGACGACGGCCGAGCCCGTGGTGCGCGCGGTCGCCGATCGCATGAGGCGAGACGCGTGGAAGCGGCCCGTGGGTCCGAAGGCGCCCCGACTAGCATCGACCGCCATGGCCAAGCCCGACCTGATGGAACGCGTCGTCAACCTCGCCAAGCGGCGAGGCCTCGTGTTCCCGTCGAGCGAGATCTACGGAGGGTTCCGCTCCACCTACGACTTCGGCCCGCTCGGCGTGCTGCTCAAGCGCAATGTGAAGGAAGCCTGGTGGCGCTCGATGGTGCAGCTTCGCGACGACGTGGTCGGCATCGATGCCGCCATCCTCATGGCCCCGAAGGTGTGGGAGGCCAGCGGCCACGTGAGCACCTTCACCGACCCGCTGGTCGACTGCCGCAACTGCAAGGAGCGGTTCCGAGCCGACCATCTCCCCGAGTCGGGCGCGTGCCCGAACTGCGGCGCCAAGGACAGCTTCACCGAGGCCCGCCAGTTCAACCTCATGTTCAAGACGTTCGTGGGCCCGGTCGAGGACGACGCTGCCGTCGCCTACCTGCGCCCCGAGACCGCGCAGGGCATCTTCGTCAACTTCCTCAACGTACTCACTGTCTCGCGCAAGAAGCCTCCGTTCGGAATCGCGCAGATCGGCAAGTCGTTCCGCAACGAGATCACGCCCGGAAACTTCATCTACCGCACACGCGAGTTCGAGCAGATGGAGATGGAGTTCTTCGTTGCGCCCGAGGACGGGCCGCAGTGGTTCGAGTACTGGTGCCAGGAGCGGCTCCGCTGGTTCATCGACCTCGGCGTGCCGGCGGACATGCTCCGCCTCCGGCCCCACGAGGCGGAGGAGCTCTCGCACTACTCGGTCGGCACGGCCGACATCGAGTTCACCTTCCCGTGGGGCTGGGGCGAGCTCGAGGGCATCGCCAACCGCACCGACTTCGACCTGAAGCAGCACGCCGAGCACTCGAGCCAGGACCTCACCTACTTCGACCAGGACGCCGATCGTCGGTACGTCCCGCACGTGGTCGAGCCGGCGGTGGGTGCCGATCGGGCCACGCTCGCCTTCGTCGTCGCGGCGTACCACGAGGAGGAGGTGAAGGGTGAGAAGCGGGTCGTGCTGCGGCTCGACCCACGGCTGGCGCCCATCAAGGTCGCGGTGCTGCCGCTCTCGAGGAACGACGCGCTCACGCCCGTCGCCGACGAGATCGCCGCGTCCTTGCGGCCTCACCTCATGATCGATGTCGACTCGGCCGGCTCGATCGGCCGCCGGTATCGCCGGCAAGACGAAGTGGGCACGCCGCTGTGCGTCACCGTCGACTTTGAGACCCTCGACGACCGCGCGGTCACCGTGCGCGACCGTGACACGATGGAACAGGAGCGGGTCCCGATCGACGGCCTCCTCGCGCTCCTGCGCGCGCGTCTGTCCTTGTGAGCAACGAGCTCTCCTACTACGAGGTGCTGGGGGCCGAGCCCGACGTGTCGCGAGACGAGCTCCGGGAGGCCTACCGCTCGCGGGTCACCGAGCTCCGGGCAGACGACTACAAGGGCTCGGCGGAGGAACGGCGCGAGCTGGTGGCCGGGGTGAACCGGGCTTGGAACGTGCTCAGCGACCCGTTCCAGCGGAAGCGCTACGACGACCAGCTGCGCGCGACGGGGGATCACCCGGCCGAAGCCGGCGACGGCGATGGCGAGGCGCCCGCGGCTCCGCCCGCGCGCACGACACGCCGCGGGCGCGCCGCGATCGGCTCGGCCACGCCGCCCACGCCGCCCACGCTCCCCGGTGGGCTGCGGCTCGCCGAGCCCCGCGACCGTGGGTTCGCGATGCTGATCGACCTGGCCGTCCTCGCAGCCATCGTCTTCCTGGTGCCGCTCGCGGCGCGTCCGGTCATCAACCGGACCTATCCCCACGAGGTCAAGCGGTTGAACGCGCTGATAGATCGCGAGGACGCCGCCAATCGTCGGGCCGATCGAGCCGACGAGCGCACGACGAAGGCCGATGCGACGATCGCCGTGTCGAAACGGCAGCAGGACGCCGCCGGCCTGGCCGCGGCCGAGCAGCGGGCGGCCGGAGCGCGAGCCGACGCGAGGGCGGCGCGCCACGACGCGAAGCGCGCCCATGACGACGCCCGCCGCGTGCAGCGCGACCTGGCGCCGGCCCAGTACGCCACGCTCGGTGCGAGCGCGCTGGTCGCGCTCGCGTGCCTCGCCGTCCCCACGGCCATCGCCGGCCAGACGCTCGGGATGCGGTTCCGCGGGATCGGGGTGGCCCGGGCCGACGGCGAGCGCGTGGGCTGGGGGGGCGCGCTCACCCGCTTTGCCCTCCCGGTGCTCCTCGCGGCGGCGCTGCTGTTCTCGCTCCCGGGGCTCCTCCTCGGCCTGGGCTCGGTGCTCTGGTGGCTCCGCGACGCCAAGCGCCAGGGCTTCCACGACAAGCTCGCGCGGACGATCGTCGTCGAGTCGGCCGGCGAGAAGGCGTGAGCGGCCGCCGGGGAGCGGACCTTCACGCCGGCGCCGCCCGCCGTTCTTCCGCGCGCCAGGCCCGGTCTCCGGACGGCATGCGCGGAATAAGCGGGCCACCTCATCTCGCTAGGCTCGACTGATCGCGTCACGCCCGGGGAGGCCGAATGAAGTACGTCTACGCCTTCGAAGAGGGCTCCACGGAGCAGAAGTACCTGCTCGGGGGCAAGGGGGCGAACCTCGCCGAGATGACCAACCTCGGCCTTCCCGTACCGCCGGGCTTCACGATCAGCACCGACGCGTGCAAGGCGTACATGGCCGCCAGCGACCAGCTCCCGGCCGGCCTCATGGACGAGGTGGCGACCGCGCTCTCGGCGCTCGAGGCGAAGATGGGTAAGCAGCTCGGCGACGACGCCGACCCGCTACTCGTGTCGGTGCGGTCGGGTGCACCGTTCTCCATGCCGGGGATGATGGACACCGTCCTCAACCTCGGCCTCGACGACACGTCGGTCCGCGGCCTCGCCAAGCAAACCGACAACGAGCGCTTCGCCCTCGACTCGTACCGCCGCTTCGTGCAGATGTTCGGGAAGATCGTCCTCGACGTACCCGGCGACGCCTTCGAGGAGGCGCTCGCCGACCTGCGCGAGAAGCGCGGGGTCGCGGTCGACACCGAGCTCGACGCCGACGATCTGCGCGGGCTGGTCGAGACGTTCAAGGGGATCGTGAGGACCGAGGCCGGTATCGCCTTCCCGCAGGAGCCGCACGAGCAGCTCCGCTACGCGATCGAGGCCGTGTTCCGTTCGTGGGACGGCCGGCGCGCGCGCGACTACCGCAAGCTCGAGGGCATCCCCGACGACCTCGGTACTGCCGTCAACGTGCAGACGATGGTGTTCGGCAACAAGGGCGACGACTCCGGCACCGGCGTCGCGTTCACCCGCGACCCGGCCACGGGCGAGAACGTCCCCTACGGTGACTTCCTCACCAACGCCCAGGGTGAGGACGTGGTGGCAGGCATCCGGGTGACGCAACCGCTCGACGCCATGGCCGAGGTCTTCTTCGAGTGCCATACCGAGCTGCTCGAGGTGATGCAGAAGCTCCAGCGCCACTTCCGCGACATGTGCGACATCGAGTTCACCATCGAGCAGGGTCGACTGTTCCTCCTCCAGACCCGGGTGGGGAAGCGCACCGCGGCCGCCGCGCTGCGAATGGCCACCGAGATGGCGGACGAGGGCCTCATCGACAAGAAGGACGCGGTGCTGCGGGTGCTGCCGGCCCAGCTCGACCAGCTGCTGCACCCGCAGTTCGACCCGGCTGCGTCCTACACCACCCTGGCCAAGGGCCTCAACGCGTCGCCGGGCGCGGCGGTCGGCCGCGTCTACTTCAGCGCCGACAGCGCGGAGGCCCACCACGAGGCGGGCGAGGCCGTGATCCTCGTACGGCCGGAGACGTCGCCCGACGACCTACACGGCATGATCGCGGCCGAAGGCATCCTCACGTCGCGCGGCGGCCTGGTGAGCCACGCGGCGGTGGTCGCCCGGGGCATGGGCACGCCCGCGATCTGCGGTGCCGAAGCCGTGAAGATCGACCTGGCCGCGAAGCAGTTCGCCGTGGGCGACACCGTCGTGCGCGAGGGTGAGGTGATCTCGATCAACGGCACCACCGGCGAGGTGGTGGTGGGCGAGGTTCCGGTGATCGTGCCCGAGCCGACGGGGCCGTTCACCACGCTGCTCGAGTGGGCCGACGAGTTCCGCACGCTCGGGGTCCGCACCAACGCCGATCTCCCCGAGGACGCCGCCAAGGCCCGCGCCTTCGGCGCCGAGGGGATCGGCCTCTGCCGCACCGAGCACATGTTCCTCGGCGACCGGCTCCCGATCGTCCAGCGCATGATCCTCGCCGAGACCGGCGCCGAGGAGGAGGCCGCGCTCGAGGAGCTGCGCGTCGTGCAAAAGGCCGACTTCGTGGGCATCTTCGAGGCGATGGACGGCCTGCCCGTCACCGTCCGCCTGCTCGACCCGCCCCTGCACGAGTTCCTGCCCGACATCGAGGAGCTGCTCGTGGCCGACGCCAAGGGCAACCTCGACGCCGAGGGCCGCAAGCTGCTCGCCGCCGCCCGGGCGTGGCAGGAGGTCAACCCGATGCTCGGCACCCGCGGGTGCCGCCTCGGCGTGATCAAGCCCGGCCTCTACCGCATGCAGGTGCGCGCGCTGATGGAGGCGGCGATCGAGCGCAAGGCCGCCGGCGGCGACCCGCGCGTGGAGATCATGATCCCCCTCGCGGTCACCAGGGCCGAGCTGGCGCTGCTCGTCGACTGGACCCGCGAGGTCGCCGAGTCGATCGTGTCCGACAGCTACGGCGGGGTGGGCTACCTCGTGGGGACGATGATCGAGACGCCCCGCGCGGCGCTCGTGGCGGGCGAGATTGCCGAGGTGGCCGAGTTCTTCTCCTTCGGGACCAACGACCTCACCCAGATGACGTTCGGGTTCTCCCGCGACGACGTCGAGGGCCGCTTCATGCCGAAGTACCTCGAGCTCCATCTCCTGGAGGCCAACCCGTTCGAGACCCTCGACATCGAGGGCGTCGGCGACCTCATCCGGGGGGCGGTCGAGCAGGGCCGAGCCACCCGCCCCGACCTCAAGCTCGGCATCTGCGGCGAGCACGGGGGCGACCCCCGGTCGGTGCAGTTCTGCCACGACGTGGGGCTCGACTACGTGTCGTGCTCGCCCTACCGGGTCCCGCTCGCCCGTCTCGCCGCCGCGCACGCCGCCCTCGGCGCCGGCGGCCCTGCCGGCACCGCCTGACCCGGCTGCCCCCTTCCGTCGGGAGCTCGGTGGCTGTCACACCCCGTCGGTATCCTCGGGTCATGGACGATCAGGCCCGGGTCATGCTCACGATCGAGACGGAGCTCGCCGTCGGCCGCGCCCACGACGACGCGGCGGCCTTCGTGGGCGGGCGGCTGCTCGGCCGCGAGGAGCGTGAGGCCGAGCTCGCGAGGTCGCTGGCTCCGGGCGCGACCCGTCCGATCGGCGCGGGAGCGCGCGCCCGGGCCGAGGAGCCCGATCCGTACCGGCTGTGCTTCGAGCGCGACCTCGACCGGGTCAAGCACTCTCGGCCGTGGCGCCGCCTCGCCGGCAAGTGCCAGGTCTTCATCGCCCCGGAGGACGATCATCTCCGCACCCGTCTCACCCACGCCGTCGAGGTGGCCCAGGTCGCCACCGGGATCGCCCGGGTGGCCAACCTCTGCCTGCCGCTGGTCGAGGCCATCGCCCTCGCCCACGACTGCGGTCACGGCCCGGCCGGCCACGCCTCCGAGGAAGCGTTCTCCCCCTACCTGCCGGCCACCGGTTACGACCACGCCGTCTACGGCGCCGACGTGACGCTCGCCTCGCTGAACCTCTGCCTCGAGACGCTCGACGGCGTGCGGAACCACTCGTGGCGCCGGCCGCCGCCGGCCACGGCGGAAGGCGAGGTCGTGGCCTGGGCCGACCGCATCGCCTACGTCTGCCACGACTTCGAGGACGCGGTCCGGGCCGGCATCCTCGCGCCGGCCGATCTGCCGGCCGAGGTCCGCGACGTCGTCGGCACCCGCCGGTCGGAGCAGATCGGAACCTTCGTGCTCGCGGTGTTGGAGGCCATCGACCGGACCGGCGAGGTCGGGATGAGCGCGCCCGTGGCGTCGGCGCTGGCCACGTTCCGGGCCTTCAACTTCGACCGCATCTACCTCCGCCCGGCCGCGCGCCGCCAGGCCGAGCGGGTGATTGCCCTGCTCCGGGGCCTGGTCGAGCACTTCGCCGACGCGCCGGTCCGCATTCCCGACGTCGCCGCCGGTGAGGAGGGGCCGGTGCCAGTCGGCTCGCCCGAGGCCGCGGCGCTGGCGGTGCGCTACGTCAGTGGCATGACCGACCGGTTCGCGCTCGGCCTCGGTGTCGAGCTGCTCGGCTGGCGCCCCGACGATCTCCCGCGCGGCGTGTAGCTCGCGCGCCGGCTCGCGCCCGCTGCGCACGACGTAGCCTGGCCGTCGATGGGCATCGTCGACGACGACGTCGCCAGGGTGCGCGAGGCCACCGACCTGGTGGCCCTCGCGAGCGAGCATCTCGCGCTCAAGCGCGTCGGGCGGCGCTACATGGGCCTGTGCCCGTTCCACGCCGAGAAGACGCCGTCGTTCTCGATCAACCCGGAGCTCGGGTTGTTCTTCTGCTTCGGTTGCCAGGCTCGGGGCGACGCGATCACGTTCGTGCGCGAGGTCGAGCAGCTCGACTTCGTCGACGCCGTCGAGCGGCTCGCGGCCCGGGCCGGCATCACCCTCCACTACGACGACGCCACCGTCTCGAAGGACCACAAGCGAAAGGCGAGGCTGTCCGAGGCCGTGGGAGCGGCGATCGACTTCTATCACCGCCTCCTGCTCGAGGCTCCGGAAGCGGGCGCGGCCCGCCGCTACCTGCGCGGTCGGGGCTTCGACGGCGACGCGGTGCGGCAGTTCTCGCTCGGCTGGTCCCCCGACGGCTTCGACGCGTTGAGCATCCGTCTCCAGCAGGCGCGGTTCGCCCGTGACGACATCGTCGCGGCCGGGTTGGCGTTCGTGAACCGGGCGAACAAGCTCCAGGACCAGTTCCGCTCGCGGCTGATGTTCCCGATCTTCGATGCGCGGGGAGAGCCGGCCGGGTTCGGTGGCCGCGCGCTCGGCGCCGAGGGCCCGAAGTACAAGAACTCGCCCGACAGCCCGATCTACCAGAAGAGCCGGCTCCTCTACGGGCTCAACTGGGCCAAGGGCGAGATCGTGGCGCGGGGCGAGGTGGTGGTCTGCGAGGGCTACACCGACGTCATGGCGTTCGTACTCGCCGGAGTGCCGCAGGCCGTCGCCACCTGCGGCACCGCGCTTGCCGACGAGCACTTCCAGATCCTGAAGAACCTGGCCCGCAAGGTGACGCTCGCCTACGACGCCGACGCGGCCGGCCAGGCCGCGGCCGAGCGCTGCTACCGGTGGGAGCATCGCTACGAGGTGCAGTTCCAGGTGGCCGACCTTCCCGCCGGCCGCGATCCGGCCGACGTATGGCGCGACGACCCCGCCGCGTTGGTCAAGGCGGTGGAGGGCGCGACGCGGTTCCTGCAGTTCCGCATCGACCGCGCGCTCCAGGGCGCCGACCTCGCCACGCCCGAGGGTCGGGCCCGCGCCGCCGAGGCCCTCGTCCCGGTGCTACGCGAGCACCCGAGCGAGCTGGTGCGCGAGGGCTACATCCAGAACGTCGCAGGAACGTTGGGCATCGACCACGCGTGGTTCAAGGAGGCGATCGCCCGCCGGGGCGCCGTGCCCGTGCGGGCTGAGGCACCGGCTCGCGTCGACGAGCCCGCGGTCGATCGCCGCGAGCTCGATGCCCTGCGCTGGGCGATCCACGAGCCGGACCTCGTTGCCGACTGGCTCGACGGCGCGCTCTTCGGCGATCCGCTAGCGCGCGCGGTCTTCGACCGACTCGCTACCGCGTCGACCTTCCGCGAGGCGCTCGACGCGAGCGAAGGCGCCGAGCGCGCGTTGCTCGAGCGGCTGGCGGTCGAGGAGCCCCAGCACGACGGCGAGCCGGAGACGGTCGGGGCCCGCCTCGTCATCAACATGGTCGAGCCGGCGGTGCAGCGGCTCGTCGCGGAGATGCTCGCGAGCGGCGACGAGCGGGTGAGCGAGGTAAAGGCGCTGCTCAACACCGTGGTCGAGAGTCGGGCGTCGGGCGAATGGAGTGCCGGGAAAGACGCCGCGCGACAGTTGGTAGCCTGGGTGGTTGGCGCGCGGGGGCGAGAGCGAGAGCGCGAATAGGGGATCGTGGGCGACTCGGGGTCACGCAAGGGCAACGGCGCAGGCGCGACGGCGAAGGTGACCGACGCGGCCGCGCCCGCGACGGCGGCCGCGGGAGAGGAGACCGATCAAGGTCGCCTTCTCTCGTCCCTGCTCGAGCGGGTCAAGGAGCGCGGCTTCGTCACCACCGGGGAGGTGTTCGCCGCGCTACCCGACCTCGAGCCCGAGACCGCCGAGCTCGCCGCGATCTACTCGAGCATCAGGGCCTACGGCGTGCAGGTGGTCGACGAGATCGCCGAGGAGCTGGAGCGCGAAGACCAGCGGCGCGTCGGTGCGCGCGACGACGTCCCGCTCTCCCCACGCCAGGTCGCCGAGCCGCGCCCGGCTACGCCGAACCGTCCGGGGGCCGCGGCCGCGGCCGCCGAACCTGGGAGCGTCACCGCCCGCGGCGGGCGGATCGCACCGTTGGGCCGGCTCGATCGGGCGCCGACGGAGTTCGGCAACTTCGACCCCGTGCGTATGTATCTCAAGGAGATCGGCAAGGTCCCGCTGCTCACCGCCGAGCAGGAGGTCACGCTGGCGATGCGCATCGAGGCCGGCCTGCACGCGGTCGACCAGCTCGAGCAGACCGAGGGTCGCTCCGAGGGCGCGCGCACCGGGCTCGAGGCGGTCGAGGCCGACGGCGTGCTCGCGAAGAAGCAGCTGATCGAGGCCAACCTTCGCCTGGTCGTTTCGATCGCGAAGCGCTACGTCGGTCGCGGGATGGCGCTGCTCGACCTCATCCAGGAGGGAAACCTGGGCTTGATCCGCGCGGTCGAGAAGTTCGACTACACGAAGGGCTTCAAGTTCTCTACCTACGCGACGTGGTGGATCCGTCAGGCCATTACCCGCGCCATCGCCGATCAGGCGCGCACCATCCGCATCCCGGTGCACATGGTCGAGACGATGAACAAGGTGTTGCGCGTGCAACGCCAGATGCTCCAGGAGCTCGGCCGTGAGCCCACCGTCGACGAGATCGCGGCCAAGGTCGAAATGACGCCCGACCGCGTGCGCGAGATCCAGCGGCTGGGCCAGGAGCCAGTCTCGCTGGAGACGCCGGTGGGCGAGGAGGACGACAGCTTCCTGGGCGACTTCGTCGAGGATCCCACCGCGATCGCGCCGGCCACCGCGGCGGCCCGGGCGTTGCTCACCGAGGCGATCGAGGAGGCACTCGAGGAGCTCAACGACCGCGAGCGCGCGGTAGTGCGCCTACGTTTCGGCCTCGACGACGGGCAGGTGCGCACGCTCGAGGAGGTCGGCAAGGAGTTCGGCGTCACCCGCGAGCGCATCCGCCAGATCGAGTCGAAGACGCTGGCGAAGCTCCGGCACCCCACCCGGTCGCAGCGCCTCCGCGACTACCTGGACGAGCCGTAGCCGGACAGCGGCGGCTCAGGCGGTGACGGGCTCCTCGTCGAGGAGCACGAGCTGCACCTCGGTCTCCTCGCCGCCGCGGAATCGCTCGATTCCGAGCTCGATCGCGGCCTGGAGCTTCTCGAACGGCCGGCTCTTGCGCAGCTGGTGGGCCCGCTGGCGGATCTGCTCGTAGCGAGCGCGGCCCGCCTTCGCTCCGAGGTAGTAGCCGGCCGCGAAGCCGATACCCAGACCGAGCTTGAATCGCATGGCGCTCTTCTTACCCGATCCACCCCGGGCTTGCTCGCTCGAGCTCGGCCAAGCGAACATACGTTCGCCTCTCGTGATAGCTTGCCTCATGGGTTACCGCGGCAAGGTCGAGGAACAGGAGAAGGCGCGACTGCTGCGTGCCGAGGGCCGGACGCTCGCCGACATCGCGACGCTGCTCGGGGTCGCGAAGTCGTCGGTCTCGCTGTGGGTACGCCACGTCGAATTCACGCCCTCTCCACGGCGGTACGGGGCCAAGCGCAGCACGCATCCCAACATCCTCGCCAAGGCCGCCGAGATCGAGGAGATGCGCCGGTGGGGAATCGAGCAGATCGGTGTGCTAAGTGAAGCGTCGTTCCTCGCTGCCGGCGCGGCTCTCTACGCGGGCGAAGGCTCGAAGACCGACGGTTCGGTGCGTTTCGCCAACACCGATCCGCAGATGGTCAGGTTCTTCTGCGCCTGGCTGCGCCGGTTCTTCGACATCGACGAATCCCGGCTGCGAGTCTGCGTCTATCTCCACGAGGGTCTCGATCTCGACGCAGCCGAGTGTTACTGGTCTCGGATCATCGGAATCCCGAGGGCTCAGTTCCGCAAGCCGTACCGAGCCGCCGCCAATCCCAGCATCAGGCGGAACAAGCATGAGCACGGCTGTGTGTACGTCCGCTACGCCTGCTCGCGCACGCACCGAAGCATCATGGGGCTCGTCCGGGCGCTGCTATCGTCAGAGGCCATTCCGGGGTAGCTCAATTGGCAGAGCACTCGGCTGTTAACCGAGGTGTTGAGGGTCCGAGTCCCTCCCCCGGAGCCATCCCTTCACCGAACCGCCACCGACGCGGGCAGAATGCCCCGGGGCCGTAGCTCAGTGGTCAGAGCAGGGGACTCATAATCCCTCGGTCGGTGGTTCGATCCCACCCGGCCCCACGCAGTGACCAGCGGTTACGTAGTGCCGGTGATCGAGTGTCGCCCGCCAGGGTGATGGGACCACCGTTTCGCCAGTGGCATGGGACCACGTCGGGTCCGTTGCGTCGGCGTGGGGATGATGGCGGCCAGCGGGCCGGGGGTCAAGGTCGGCGGCGACGCCGACGGGGTGCGGGCTCGTCGTTGTCGTTGAGGCCGGGCTTCTGTCGGTGTCGGTAGGACTCGCCTTCGAGGACGAGCTCGTAGGCGGCGGACTGCAGACGGTCGATGGCGGACTGGGCGAGCAGCGGGTCGGCCATGAGCGCGAGCCACTCGACTGGTTCGCGGTTGGAGGTCACGACCGTGGCCGCGCTGCGGTGACGTTCGACGATGAGCTCGTAGATCTCGCCGGTGTTGATCGCGTCGAGCACGCCGAGCGCGAAGTCGTCGAGGATCAACAGGTCGACGCGGACCAGCTTGCGGACTTCGGCGTCGTGGCTGTTGTCGAGCCGTGACGCGCGGAGCCGTCGCAGCATGGTGTCGGTGCGTTCGAAGTGGACGCTGTAGCGGCGGCGGACCGCGGCGTGACCGAGCGCGGTGGCGAGGAAGGTCTTGCCGACACCGACCGGTCCCATGATCACGACGTTGTGGCCGGCGTCGACGAACCGCAGCGAACACAGCTCGTTCCAGGTCTGCTGGTCGAAGGAGACGTTGGTGGTGTCGTCCCACCGGTCCACGGTCATGGCCGGGTCGAGCCCGGCGGTGCGTGCTCGCAGCGCGGCGCTGGACGAGTCACGACGGGTGGCCTCGTCGGCGAGGAGCAGTTCGAGGAACTCGGCGTGGGCGAGGCCGTTCGTGTTCGCGAGCGCGAGCCGTTCGGGGAGCGTGTCGAGCAACTTGCCGAGCTTGACCCGGCGCAGCAGCGCGCGGAGTTCGGGGGTGATGACGGGCGCGGGCGCGGTCATCGCGCGCCGCCTTCGGCGCGGCCGGTGGCGAACTCGCCGGGGTCACGAGCGAACCGGGCGGCGACGACCACGCTGGGCAACGACTGCTGTGACGCCGTGTTCTCGGTGGCGCGTTCGAGCATCCGGCCGATAAGCCCGACGTTGACCGCCTCGTGGGCGAGCGCGCTGGCGCACGCGGCGTCGACGCGCGCCGCGCCCCACTTCTTCACCAGGCCCAACAGCGCGTAGACCTGGCGCATCTTGGTCCACGGCAGCGGATGTTCCAGCAGCGCCGCCGCGAACGCGCCGACAGCGGGACCGTGTCCGGCGGCGAGCCGCTTGAGATGCTCGAGGTCCCGGAGCGCGTAGACGGTCCGCTCCGCCGGCAGGTCGTGCGGATCGGTGACGCGACGGCCGGGAGCCTGGCGGGGATGGACCTTCACGAGCTGGCCTCGGCAGTAGACGCGTACCAACGCCCGGTCGGCGCGCACCTCGACTCGCTGGCCGATCAGGTTCCCCGGCACCGAGTAGAGCGAGCGGGCGACCTCGATGTGATGGTCGCGGTGCACCTTCGCGGTCGCGTAGACCGGCACGTCGTAGGCCGCCGTCGGCGCCGGCCGCAGCACCGGACGCTCCTCGACGCGGAACACCTCCGCCGGTCGGGCCTGGATCGTGCCGTGGATCCGCATCCCGGCCCGCTCCCGGCACCACTGCTCGGCGCGGCGTTGCACGTCGGCCAAGTCGATGAAGTTCTCACCGGAGAAGAACGACTGGCGCACGAACGGCACGGTCCGCTCCACCCGCGGCTTGTCCTGCGGGCGGCGCACCCGCGCCGGGTCGATGACGAACCCGCGTGACTGCGCGTACTCGACCAACGCCTGGTTCAACCTCGGCTCCAGCGCGTCGGACTTGTCAACGATCGCCTTGAGGTTGTCGGGAATCACGGTGGCGAACACGCCCCCGTAGAACGCCCACGCCGCTTCGCACCCGGCGATCACATCGGTGATCGTCTGGCGGAAGCTCAACCACACGAAGCTGTAGCGCGACACGACCGGCGTGAAGATCAACGCGTGACACACCCGCCGGCGGCCGGTGTCCGCGTCGAAGACCAAGCCGAGCTTGCCGAAGTCGACCTGCAGCTCGTCGCCCGGCTCGCCGTCGTTCACGCGCACCGTCGTGCCCCGCCGGCCGCGGCCCACGTCGCACACCTCCAGCGCGTAGCGGTGCAACGTCCGCGCCGGCACCACGATCCCTCGACGGACGAGCAGGTCATGGACCTTCACCACCGTGAGCTCGTCGGTCTTCAACCAGTCGTGGATCAGCTGGTGGTTGGCGACCAGCAGCCGCCACGCCTCACCGTGACCGTCGCCGCGGTGCGGGCGCACCGCCTCCACCACCGCGCCGATGAACGGATCGGACAGCTGCTCCTCGCCGCCGTCGCGGCGCAGGCCAAGCTCGACCGCGACGCTCACATAGCGGCGGACCGTCTTGCGGTCCACCCCCGCCAACCGCTCCGCCGAACGGAGCCCTTCACCGCGCAGCCACAGACGCAGCACCTCTCGAACCTCGAACACACGAACCTCCCGGTATGCCATCGCCGCCTTCCAGGCCTGCTGACAGAAGGCGGCGAGTCCACCGGCAGCAGCACCGCCGCTGGTGGACCCCGGGTGGTCCCATTACTGGCGAAGACGTGGTCCCATGCTCCTGGCGAAACTCACCTCACGGTGGTCCCATGCTCCTGGCGGGCGACAGTCATGTCCCGACCGGCGAGTTGGAAGCTGCCTACTACGCTCAGCCCGCCACCCGCGAGCTGGTCGGAAACCAACTCCACCGAACCGGGGGAATATCAGTGTCCACACCGCCGGATGGGGTTCGTCGTGGTGACGAGGGATGAGGCGCCAGTGGAGGTGAGCCACGCTGTTGCCGAGAGGCTCGTAGTTCGTCTGGCTTGGACACTCGGACGATGGCCTCGGTGCGCGTGCCCGGCAGGTGGTCTGGCGATGTCAGGCTGCCCGGCGGACGTACAGCTGTCCTTGGGCCGCGGAACCGTGCTCCCAGGTCCCGGATGACGGTGTCCAGAGAAGTCCGGCGAAGCCGACCGCGGTGATCCGGTAGGCGTAGGCATGCCCGACGAGCCAGCTCGCGACGGTCCAGCCGCGCGCTGGTGTCAGGGAGGCGCTGCCCAGTGCGGGCGACCCGAGTTCGGATGCGACTGCCGTCCCCAACGGGCTGGCCGCTGTGACTCCGGTTGGGACGTCGAAGCGGCAAACCAGACCGGCCGGCACCTCTCCTGTCAAGACTCTGGCCAAGGCGCGGGCTTCCGGCTCCCAGCGCGTGTAGGCCTCGGGTGCGCCGCTGAGTTGCACTCGTTGGGCCGCGTCGGTGACCGACATCGTCATCCAGCCTGGAACCGCGGCGAGGCCGTGATAAAAGGCTGACGCGGCGTAGCGCGGGTTGATGAGCTGCGAGGGCGTGCCCCAGCCTTGCGACGGCCGCTGTTGGAACAAGCCGACAGAATCTCGGTCACCGTGATCAAGGTTCCGCAGCCGCGACTCTTGGAGCGCGGCGGCGAGCGCGATTGTCACCGCATGGTCCGGCAAACCGGCTCGCTTGCCCACTGCCGTGATCGTCGCCGCATTCGCCGCCTGTGACGGGTCGAGCCGGTAGCTGCGCGACGCCGCCGTCGCGGTGCACAACGGCTTCGCTCTCGAGTGTTGACCCCGGGTCAGCACGACAGCCAGGCCCGACAGGAGCAGCGTGCCGGCAACCACGAACGCGGCGAGTTGCCGTCCCTTTCGATGCTTGCGCGTGCTGACCTCACGACCGCCGTCCGACATGAACGCGGGCTAGCTGAGAGGCTTCCGGGAGCGCCCGGTGCCGCTCGTCGACTCGCTGCGCTGCCCTCGACGGGCTCGTGTCGTGATCTCAGCCGCCACAACGGAACTCTAAATAGGCCTGCCGACTGGGTCCCATCGGCCCGTACCCAGCATTCCTCCAAGGAGCCCAGGGCCTGTGGGTGGGGCGGAAACTCGATTCGGGTCTTGACCAGGGCACTCACGGCCGCTCACACGTCGTTCACATGTTGATGGCCGAGGCTCCGTGAGACTGCGAATGCGATGCGCGCGTCCCCGAAACGAACCCGGTTTTACTCGGTCTCGCGCTGGCGGTGTTGCCTGCGGCGGGGGGTGATCCATGCCAGGGTTGCGGCGGCCGCGACGGCGCCGAGCGCGACGAGTCCGCTGCGGGCGCTGGGCTCGAGTCCAACGGCGAGAAGCGCCCCGACGACCCAGACGAGTTGGAAGAGGGTTTCAAAGCGAGCGAAGGACCGGCCGTGGGCCGCGTCGGGGGCGTCGCGTTGCAGGATGCTGTCGAAGCCTTGTCGGCCCAGGCTCGCGGCGAAGGCGACGGCGAACACGGCGGCGGTCTCGCTGACCCGTCCGAAGTACGAGGCCGCGCCGAGCGTGACGAGCCCGGTAATAAGGAGTGCGGCAGTGAGCAGCGGTTCTTCCTGGCGGAGTCGCCGCCGGAGAAGGGGGGCCGCGAGGGTGCCGGTGAGGCCGCCGAGCACCCCGGCGGCGGCGACGGCACCGAAGAACCAGATTGGCTGCCCGGCCCGTTTGAGGCCGAACGCGACGAGGAAGGTGACGAAGCCGACCGTGCCGCGTAGCAGGGTCATCGCCGAGGCTGCAAGGTGGATGGTGGGGGAGTGGAGCTCTTGGCGTTCGAGCGCGGCGGCAGGAAGCCGGGCCGGGTCCTGTGGGGTGATCTGAAGGGCAAGGACGGCAGCGGTGAAGTACACGAGCGACGCGACGCGTAGCACCGGAGTCGCGTCGCTGAGGCTCAAGATCCCGGCCGCGAGCGCGCCGCCAAGGAGGCTGGCGACGGTCGAGATTCGAGAGAGCCGCGAGTTCGCTTCGACCAGGTCGGCGTCGTCGCTGACGAGGCTGGGGACGAGCGCGCTCTTGGTCACCGAGTACGCCTTGTCCAAGACGAGGACGCCGAACGCTTCCGGGTATAGCAACAAGTTGCGCAGGTCGCCGGCGATGAAGAGGCACAAGATGCCACGCCCGAGGCAGGTGAGCGCGGCCACGAAGCGCCGGGCGCCACCGAATCGGTCGATGAGCGGCCCGACCAGTGGCCCGATGACCACGAACGGGGCCAAGGTGACCGCCAGGTACACGATGACTCGGGGCCGAGCTGCTCCGATTGAGACGTTGAAGAACAGGGATCCGGCCAGCGACACCGCGAAGAACGCGTCCGCGGCGGTACTGAACACGTGCGTGTAGGAGAGCCGGGCGAAGGGCATCGGGCCGAAGATGCGCTTCAGTACGGGCATGGTCATCTCCGGCCCAATCGATGCTCACGATGTTCCTCTTCAAGACGCACCCGATCCGCATCGTACGATGCATTTGGTCGAGATCACCGAGCCGGTGCCGGCACTAGGTTTGAGAGAGAAACGGCACCGGATCACCTTCGGAGGTGGGATGCGGCGAGCCCTACCGTTAGCCGCCTCGCTCGTCATCGCAGTCATGTCGTGCCAGTCTGGCGCCGACGTCGACGCGAACGACCGGGCGATCGCCATCTACTCGGCTGTCATCCGGACCGTGGCTACCCACGACGGCCGCTCGGCTCGGAACGGTCCTGTGTTCGTCCTCGCCGCCGACGCTCGCGCCCCGATCTCGCTCGAAGTGCAAGCCGGGATCGTCGAAGAGCTCCACGGCTTCGCGACCATCCGCTTCGCCGACGAGCGCGGCGAAGCCACCAACGACGCGGACCCCGCCAAACCCGTCCTCGATAACGGCGTCCTCGTCACCCTCGGCCGAATCCCCCCCGGAGCCCGCCGCGTGATCGTCCGAGCGGAACGGTACGAGCGAACCGACGTCGCCGTGATCACCTACCAGGTCGCACTCACACAAAACCACACGGGCTGGAAGACCGTCGGCGCACCAACCGTCCCGCCGTCCTAACCGCACGATCCCACACGTCCAACGCTCGGAGGGCGCGCGTCCCGGCGTTGTACAGCGTGCTGTACAGATGGACGTCGAGGCTACGAGCGCATGATGCGCGGGTGCTGTGCGATCAGATCTCAGCCCCGTGCCCCCGGCTGATCGGCGTCGCGGCGGCC
>Ga0209515_10000629_pt1 | contig 62552 bp, 48 predicted proteins | sample Subgroupgradi54m_FD_187454 | JGI IMG/M metagenome (GOLD analysis project Ga0209515, IMG submission 187454) | Subsurface groundwater microbial communities from S. Glens Falls, New York, USA - GMW60B uncontaminated upgradient, 5.4 m (SPAdes)... ...
TCCGCCGTAGGCGGAAAGGGTTTTGGCGAAAATCAAAGCGCGATTTTGGCTTCTGCAAAATCGCTCCATATTCTTAATTCCGAACAAGTTACTACTGGTGCCCGGGGAGAGACTCGAACTCTCACTCCTTACGGAATCCGATCTTAAGTCGGATGCGGCTACCAATTACGCCACCCGGGCATTGTAGAAGCTTTGAGCTTCTAGCTACTAGCTGTTAGGAAGATCCTAGAATCTAGAAGCTAAAAGCTAAAACCTTTTGAGGCCTGGGGGGGATTCGAACCCCCGCATAACGGTTTTGCAGACCGTCGTGTTAACCATCTTCACCACCAGGCCATATTTTCAGGCTCAGGCCGATTGGCGAGCAGGCAGACCGCCGCGTTACTGTCTTCGCCACGTGGCCGATTTATTGCTGCGAAAGACTGTCAATCTTTTGTCGGTTCTTCTCGCCTAAGTCTATCTCGAAATCGACAAAAGGCAATCTGAACAACTTGGTTTCTTTCTTGAGAAAGTCCCTGAAATCCGAGCGTTTGCGTTTGGCGAAATCAAGCGCACCATTTTCCCTATCGGCGGGGAAGACGGTAAAAGCAATGAGAGCCTTTGTGCCTCTCTCAATAAGTTTGACGCTGGTAACGGTGAGAAGCGCGCCCCCACTCGATTCGCGTTCCAAGAACTCTGAGGCTTTTTGACGGATAATTTCTTTCATCCGCTCTTCTTTGATGTCGCTCATTTAATTTTGTGAGTTATTCTGGATTACGAAACCTGTGTTTCGAGAAACCCCCCCACGCGCCTTGTCCGGACGGGAGGCAAATGGGAGGGGTTTCTCCACGCGAACTAGGTTTCATAATTCATATTTATTTCTTTACAATGATGAAAGTTTCCAGTACATCCCCCGGCGCGATTTCAATCTTCGCTTCGACCATGGTGCCGAATTCACGGTCTTTTATCACTTCGCTCGTCTTCACCTTTTGTTGCTGCAGTTCTCGAATTTTACCGGCACCAACTTCCACTCCGCGCCGCATGATTTTGAATTCATCACCGAGGCCTATCGAGCCTTCAATAACTTTCCCTCCGACGATTTGCTTGTCTTTAACGACGCTGAAAAGTCTCATGATTTTCGCTTTGCCGCGGACTTCCACCACTTCCATCTTTGGCGTTCGCGAAGCGAGTACTTCCTGCATCCGTTCGATTAGTTTGTAGATAACGGTAAAGAGTTCGACATTCACGCCGTCGCGGTCCGCCAGATTTTTTGCCGCCGTGTCGATTTTGACGTTGAAACCGAATATCAAAGCATCGGGGTTTTTCGACAGTATCTTCAGGTCCGATTCGTTAATATCTCCGGTGCCGGCGACAATCACTTTCGGCAGAATTTTGTCAGTTGCCAATTTCTTTAGTTCACTTTCAATGGCTTCGAGTGTTCCCGACACGTCCGCTTTGATGACGATAGGTACGATAACCCGTTCCTCCGGTACTCCCTGCGTGGCGGCGGGTTTTTCCGCCGCCGTCTTTGCGCCGGTTTCAAGATATTTTTCCGCCTCTTTTTTAGTCGGGAAGGAGATAAAAGCGTCTCCGGTTTTCGGCGCCTCATTCCAGCCGGTAACGCTTACGGGAGTACCGGCGGGCGCGGTTTCGATTTTTTTCCCCAAGAAATTGTTCATCATGCGGAGTACCGATGTGGCCCGTCCCGCGACCACCACCATGCCTTTTTGTAAACTACCGTCTTTAACAATGAGGGTGGCGATAACGCCGCTTTCTTTCGAACGGGACACTTCGAGGACGATGCCTTCCGCCAGTTTAGCCGGGTTACCGCAAATGTTTTCAATATCCGCGACCAAAAGAATCATATCCAAGAGGTCACTTACTCCCGCGCCGGTGACGGCCGATACCGGTACGCAGGGAATTTCGCCCCCGTACCCTTCGATATAGATTTCGTTTTCCAAAAGACTTTGTTTGACGCGTTCAACGTTGGCGCTCGGTTTATCGATTTTGGTAATGGCCACGATGAACGGCAGCTTGTTCTCTTTAATGAATTTCAGAGTCTCAAGAGTTTGCGGTTTGACTCCGTCTTCGCCGGACACAATAAGAATGGCGATGTCAGCAACACGGGCACCGCGGCTCCGGACACCCGCGAACGCTTCGTGGCCCGGAGTGTCGATAAAGGTGATTTTGCGGCTAGCAAAATCGTCCCGAGCCTGCCGAGGGATCCCTCGATTCGCTTCGCTCTCTCGGGATTTCGGTTCCTTTTGAGGAACCTCAACTTCGTAAGCCGAAACATGTTGGGTAATGCCGCCCGCTTCTTTCTCCGCTACCGCGGCTTTCCGTATATAGTCGAGAAGCGTGGTTTTGCCATGGTCAATATGTCCCATGACCGCGACGACGGGGGGGCGGGGCGTGTTTATTCCTTTTTCTGTTGCAGGGGTTGCTGTTTTCATTGTGGTTTGGTTTTCGTGTCATGGTCGCGCAAATTCGAAATTCTAAAAGCTAAATCCCAAACAAACTACAAACACCAAACATACAAATTTCAAACTACGGCCGGCTTTGGAGTTTGGATATTAGAATTTGTAGTTTGTTTAGAGTTTAGAATTTAGTGCTTAGAATTTTGAGCAAAATTTGCGCTTCGGATTTACGTCTTCAATTTTTCCTGCGCCAACTTTATCGCTTCCCGTTCTTCCCCCGTGAGTTCATATTCTGACTTAAATTCTTTCAGAGGTTTGGAGAAAATGCTGACGTGGTCGCGCGAGTACAGACTTGAGATGACGACCCCGTTGCCTTTTTCCGAAATGAAGCTCGTGGCGAAACTCTGGTTACCCCCCTCGCCGTTTCCCCGAAACGGGTTGAAGCGCACTGTACCGATGCCTTGAACACTTTGGCCGACTCTTTTTTCGACGCCCTCAAGGTATTTTGTCATGTCTTTTTTGAAGAGCTTGAGCGTTCGGAGGTCGCTTTCAATCTGCGCGATGCTCTCTTCGATGGTTTTCGCCCCGTTGCCCCGTAGTATTTTTCGGAGGCGTAATTCGAGGCGCAGGATAAGAGCTAGGAGTATTGCGACAGTAACCCCAAACCCGAGGATAATTTCCTGCGTGTACATCTCCATACAGTTGCGGATTATAGCGGAGAAAGAGGCTTTTGGCAAAATTTCAAAGATTATTCCGGTTGTCATTTCGCGCTTCTTTACATAGTATAGAAGCCATGGCAAAAAGAATTTACATGGATTACGCCTCAACGACCCCGCTTGACCCGAAGGTGTTAAAGGCTATGCTTCCGTATTTTGGCGAAAAGTTCGGTAATCCGAGTTCCATTCACACGGAGGGTGTCGAGGCGAAAAAGGCACTTGAGGCGGCGCGGAAAAGTGTCGGTTTGATTTTAAATGCTCGAGCCAATGAAATGATTTTCACCGGCGGAGGTACCGAGTCGAACAATCTGGCGATTTTCGGTGCAGTTCGTGCTTTGGAAAAAAGCGGTGTGCCGATTTCAAAAATGCATTTTGTGACAACGGTAATCGAGCACAGCTCGGTGTTGGAATGTTTTCGCGAGCTTGAAGCGCGGGGCGCGCGAGTGACATATGTTCCGGTCGAATCGAACGGCATTGTGGACCCGAGAAAAATTGCCGCCGCCCTCCGACCGGAAACGGTTTTGGTTTCGGTCGGGTATGCTAATAACGAAATTGGAACAATACAACCCGTCCCGAAAATCGCTCGGGGCATTCGCAATTTTCGGGACGGGAAAACACAAAGCACAAAAACCAAATTCCAAACAAATTCCAAATCCCAATTTTCAAACTTCCAAACCCCGATTTTTCATTCAGACGCTTCACAAGCCCCGCTCTATCTTGACTGCAGTGTGGAACGGCTCGGGGTTGACTTGCTAACGCTCGACGGACACAAGATGTACGGGCCGAAAGGCATTGGCGTTTTGTACGTGCGGCGAAGCGTGCGGCTTGCCCCGATGCTTTTTGGCGGCGGGCAGGAGAGAGGACTCCGCTCTACTACGGAGAATGTGCCTTTGATTGTCGGTTTTGCGAAGGCTTTGGAAATGGCCGCCGCCTCGCGCGTAAAAGAATCGGTCCGCCTGACAAAACTCCGCGATTTCTGTCATTCCAATATTCTGCAGAATGTTGGAATGACAAAGATGATAATTAATGGCGATATGAAAGAAAGGTTGCCGAACAATATAAACATTTCTATTCCAAATCTGGATACCGAATTCGCTTTGCTTCAACTTGATGCGGCGGGAATCGCCTGCTCCACCAAAAGTTCCTGTCTTGGTTCCGAGGGCGGTTCTTATGTTGTTCGAGCGCTTGGTGGCGGCGAATCAAGAGCTGTCTCGACTCTCCGTTTTTCATTTGGGCGCGGGACAACAAAAAAAGACGTTGATTTTCTTCTTGCTCGACTAAAGTTTCTGCTGATTTAATTTCCCTATCCTACGCTATAGCGTAGGATAGGGAACAAAATAGGAAAAAAACGACTACGACCGAAATTCATCCGGGTCCCCCCTTGCGTACCGGCACTTTTAGGGCTATTATAAAGTCCCTCTCTTTACGCTGGCCCGCTTTCAAGGAGGGGCGGGTTCTTGATTTGAAGATCGTTCTTTATAAAGAAGTAAACGATTTAAGCCGGTTGTTCTCTGGGGTAATTCGCGCTTGGGAACATTGAATAATGCGAAGGGCTGCAACGGCTCTCTACATTGACCTCAAAACAACCGGCTTCCCAATTTCTTTTCTCGATATCAGGCCTGCCAAAGCGGGCTTTTTACTTGCGTTTTTTGTAATTTGATTTATTATTCGCTCATATGGAACAACTCACTAAACAGCAAATCGTTCTCGTCACTCTCTTAGTTTCTTTCGTGACCTCAATAGCCACGGGTATTGTGACCGTTGCTCTTATGGACCAGGCGCCGCCCGGCGTGACGCAAACTATCAACCGTGTGGTTGAGCGGACTATCGAAAAAGTGGTACCGGCCCCGAACCAGCAGACCGCCGCCGTGGTTACCAAAGAAACCATTGTCGTCAAAGAGGATGACCTTGTCGTGAAAGCGGTGGAGCAGAACGGCAAAAGCATTGTTTCCATAATTGTCGTCACGGGTGAAAGCGAGCATACCAAAGAAACTTTTGTCGGTAACGGACTTATCGTGGGGAAAGACGGAATGATTGCGACCGATGCTTCTCTAGCGGATTCCGTTCTCGATGAAGCGGGCAATCCAATTCCTCAAACTTTCAAAGCGATTCTTTCCGATGGTACCGCGTTGCCGATTAGGGCGCTTCCGGCAGAAGCCTCTTCAGGTATTGCGTTGTTTCGCCCCGTTCTTGCCGACCTGCCTGCGCAGGCAGGCAAAACGAATTCACCAACTTTTGTCCCGGCCAAACTTGCCGATGCTTCCTCGCTTAAATTGGGTCAGACAATTGTGGCGTTAGGCGGTGAAAAAGTTTCAGTGGCGACCGGCATCGTGTCGAACCTTTCCGACATGTCGGGTTCTTCTGCGGCTACCAACGCCACATCAACCCCGAACAGTTCAAACAAGGACAACGCCCGACTTATTCAAACCGACATTCATAGTGTCGGTAAGACTCTCGGTGCGATTATTGCCAACCTTTCGGGTGATGTGGTGGGTATTCGGACGCGTTCAGCCGGTAGTGCCGATAACATCTTCCTGCCCGTCAGCCTCATCACAAACTCAATCACGAAAGCTAACGCCGTAGCCAATCCCTCTTCCGGTACACCCAAGTAAGCTTACAAATTCTAAACACTATGAATTATGAAACCGAAGCTTGGCGGAGAGAAACCCCTCCCGCGCGCCTTGGCCGGAGTTAGGCAAGCGGGAGGGGTTTCTCGAAGCGGCGGGTTTCGTAGTTCAATAGTCTAAACAGAATGGCGATACCACCAGGAGCTAGTCGCGCGGAACAGAAGGAGCAGGAGCTCCGACTTCTCTTTGAGGTATACAAAAAAGACCCGAAACTTTTTGAGCGGCCCACCTTTATCGAGGACGCCAAAACGCTGGAGGAGTTTGGTATCTATATAGAAGGCAAAGAGTCTTTTCCGTACGGCGTGGTCAAGTTCGTGCCGCAGGATTTCATCGTTGAAGAGGTTTCCGAAACGGGGGAAGTGTGTACCATACAAAAAGAAAATCTGCTTTCGCCCGACACCACGCTTCCGGAAGGGCCGACACTCTACGCTACGCTCGTGAAATGCAATCTATCGACCCTAAACGCCGTCACAGAGCTTGCCAAACTGCTTTCCTGTTCGCCCGAGCAGATTCGGTACGCGGGACTTAAAGATAAGGACGCCATTACGGCCCAGCGTTTTTCTTTTCGGCAAGTTTCGCTTGATGCTTTGAAACAAGTAAGCTCCCCGCACTTTTTCCTCAAAGACGTGACGAGCGGCAAGGGCGCGCTTGAAAAGGGGAAGCTAAAAGGCAACCGATTCACGATTTTTATCCGCGTCGAGAAAGCTTTTTTTGAAACCGAGCAGTCCGGTATTTTCGTCAAAAATTTGGCGCGCGTTCGCGAACACGGTTTTTACAATTATTTTTACCTTCAACGTTTTGGTACGCCGCGGCTCGCCGCCCAGTATTGGGGTTTGGATATGGTGCACGGTTACTATCGCAAAGTGGCGGAAAATTTTATTTCATTCGCTTCGCCCCGCGAGATTCCGTATTTTAAAAACCTTCGGCGCGAGCTCGGCCGAGTTTTTGGTGATTGGGACAGGATGCTCACGCTCCTCGAACCCTTTCCTCTCATTTTTTCCAACGAGCTCAAAATCGTCCGTTATCTTAAAACGCGGCCCGAAGATTTCGCGGGGGCGGTTGCCGAGGTTTCCGAGCAGGCAACCATGTGGGTAAACGCGGTTTCTTCGTGGCTTTTCAACTTGAAAATTGCTTCATATCTCAAACAAGGCAAAGAGCCGCCGCCGACCCTGCCGCTTTTTCTCGACCCCGGCAATGCGTCGGGGCCGGTGTACGCCGACCTCATGAGAACCCTGCGGATTTCGGTGCAGGATTTCAGAAACCTTCGCCGTCTGCCTTCCATTCAGCCGCCGCGTAAACCGGTGGCGACGCGCGAACCGGTTACAGTAGAAAAGGCCGAGATTCTCGATTCCGGCATCGTGCTCAAATTCTTTTTGCCGAAAGGCGAGTACGCCACCACGTTTCTTTCACACTTGTTTAACCTAATTTCAGACCGCCCGCCGATTACGGTGGACGAATCTTCCGTGGACACGAAAGCGGCAATAGGGGACGAGAGCGCTGCCGCGACCATCGAACATTTCTTGCCGACCATTCACCCGAAAAGCAAAAATTATTTCGAGGAGCTTGCGAGAGAGGAGGCGGAGGCAAAAAGGTAAAAATACAAACCCCGTAGTGAATTTTCGGGTCGTGTGCTTTTTATTTAAAAAATCTTTTCAATCAAATATTTTGACGTAGCTATCAATAAAAGCACCATAGTTTTAGCACACAAAAAGCAACCCGAAAATCTACTACGGGGAAAAGGAAAACCGCAGGCTTGGAAGCTTGCGGTTCTTTGAATTGTGTAGCAGGTGGCTACTTCGTCAACTCCTCAATCTTGAGGATGGACGTGCCGGCGTTCTCGCTGACAACAAGCTCTTTTTCCGCTCGGCCAGCCCAGTAAGGGCCGACGTTTACGGTCACTGATTTATCGGGATTCCAAAACGTTGTGGTTTCGCGACTGGTCGCTTGGGAGAACCGGGCCTCGAGCTTATGCGCCAGTTTTTCGTCGCAATGGTTGAAGTGCTTGCCGTCGGCGAACGGATTTCGGGTGTACACGAATACCACGACGTACGCTCCAGACCCGCTTCGCTGGACATTCACGTCCCGAAGGGGAAGTCCTGACTTTTCAAGCGAGGTCATCGCCGAAACGCGGACGAGGTCAACCCTTTTTCCGCCGAGAATGCCGAGGGCTGTGTCGTGCTTGCGCCCTGGGAAGCGGTTTTTATCGGTAAGTTCTTCGCCCCCGACTTCAGCGGCTTTTTGAAGGTTGGCCGCCATGCGCCCGGTCGAGCCCATGGTATGCACGAACTCCTTGACGCCGGTTGGGATATCCCTCGGGTCGCGGCCTATGTTGAACTTCACCAACACTTTGCCGACGAAGTCGGCGCCGAGGTTGATGGCATCAAGAATCGGAATTTGGAGTTCCGCAGCCTTCGCCTTGAGTTCCTCGTGGCTCGGAGGCACGATTGGCGCGGGGCGGTTCGGATTTCTTTCCGGCCGGGCGTTTAGTGCCTTTTCGAGATCGGTTAGGCTAGTATTCATAGTTTGATTTCGGAAAGGAGTGCAAAGCACTCCGGTTTTTCGTTGCGGTTTGACTGACTTTTGAAATTTTTTCACCTGACTACGTCAAGGTACAGAATCAGGGGCGCGATAAATCAATTTTTACCTGCCCTTACTCTGTCCAAAAGGATAGCATATTCGGTTTGACAAGTCAAGTACTTGAATACAAGTGCTAATACTAATATACTAATGGCTACGAATCTACGAATGGCTACGAATAAGAAAGACGCGCATTAGCAGGTATTGGTAGATTAGTATAATTCGTATATTGGTATGTTTACCTAAATGCCTCCGTTTAATCACTTCACAACCAAAGCCAAAGAAGCCATTCGCCGGGCGCATGAGCTCGCGATTGAGCGCGGGCAGAATCACGTCAACCCCGTGCATCTCTTGGCCGCGCTTATCCTTCAGGAGGAGTCAATGGTCAACGCGATTTTGGAGAAGCTCGACGTGGATATTGTCCTCATGACCGACTCGATTCTCGAAGCCATTGAAGGTAACGAGGGTTCGACCACGCTTTCGCCGTCCTACCAGATTTACCTCACACCCGAGCTTGCCCAGACGCTCGAGGGTTCGACCAAGGTGGCGCAGGGACTCAAAGATGAATTTGTTTCGACCGAACATCTCTTCATCGCCATGCTCGATATTCCGGGCGCGGCGCGGGAAATTCTGTCCCGTTTTCGCATCGACAAGGCGGACGTGCTTCGGGTTTTTGAAGAATTGAAAAATACGCGGACGACTGATGTCGTCCAGCCGAAGCGTCTGCGCTCGATTTCCAAATACACCAGAAATCTCACGGGACTCGCTCGCGAGAACAAGCTTGACCCGGTCATCGGTCGCGACAACGAAATTTCCCGCATTATCCAAATCCTTTCCCGCCGCACCAAAAATAATCCGATTCTTATCGGCGAGGCCGGTGTCGGCAAGACCGCCATCGTGGAGGGGCTCGCAATTCGCATGGCTTCGGGTGATGTGCCGGAATCACTCAAAGATAAAGAGCTGGTGTCGCTTGACCTGGGACTTCTGATTGCCGGTACCAAGTACCGTGGCGAATTCGAAGAGCGCCTTAAAAATATTATGAAGGAAATCGAGAAGTCCGAAGGCAGAATTATCCTTTTCATTGACGAAATTCACACCATTGTCGGCGCCGGCGCGGCCGAGGGTTCGATGGACGCTTCGAATATGCTGAAGCCCGCTCTCTCGCGCGGCGAACTGCGGGCTATCGGCGCGACAACCCTGAAGGAGTATCAAAAGCATATCGAGAAAGACCCCGCGCTCACGCGGCGGTTCCAGCCCGTGTATGTTTCGGAGCCTTCGATTGAAGACGCGGTGGCGATTTTGCGCGGCCTTAAAGAAAAGTATGAGCTCTATCACGGCGTGCATATTACGGACGACGCGCTGGTGGCCGCCGTAACGCTTTCTTCGCGCTACATCACCGACCGCAATTTGCCCGACAAGGCGGTGGACCTCATTGATGAGTCGGCTTCATCTCTAAAAATTTCACTGGAAAATATGCCGCCGGTGCTCGAAGAAACTCGCCGCAAGGTGATGCGCCTTGAGATTGAGCGGGAGGCGCTCAAAAAAGACGCCGCCACCTCGAAGAAAGCCAAGTCCCGCGTCAAGAAAATCGAGCAGGAAGTGGCCGACCTTAAGGAAAAGACTTCCGAAATCGAGCTCAAGTGGAAAAATGAAAAAGAAACTTTGAGTGAAATAAAAGTGCTTAAGAAAAGTTTGGAAACCTTGCGGCTTGAAGCCGAGGCGGCCGAAGCGCGGGCGGATTTGACCAAGGCGGCCGAAATTCGTTATGGAAAAATTCCGGCGAGCGAAAAGGAGCTTGAGGTTAAAATCAAAAGGCTCAAGAAATTACAGACCTCACGCCGGATTCTCAAAGAGGAAATTACCGAAGCCGATATCGCGACAATTGTCGCCAAGTGGACGGGCATTCCGGTTACCCGAATGCTTGAAGAGGAGGCGGCCAAACTTTCCCGTATTGAAGACGAACTGAAGAAACGGATTGTGGGTCAGGACGAAGCAGTTAGAAAAATCGCCGACACTATCAAACGAAGCCGCGCCGGCGTCGCCGACCCGAATCGTCCCATCGGTTCGTTCATTTTTCTCGGACCTACGGGCGTCGGCAAGACCGAACTTACCAAGGCTCTTGCCGAGTTTATGTTTAACGACGATAAGGCGCTCATTCGTGTGGACATGTCGGAATTCATGGAGAGGCACTCGGTGTCGAAACTTATCGGCGCGCCGCCCGGCTATGTCGGTCATGAAGAAGGCGGCAATCTCACCGAGATGATTCGCCACCGGCCTTATGCCGTGGTGCTTTTCGACGAAATCGAGAAAGCTCACCCGGAAGTGTTTAATATATTGCTCCAAATTTTTGACAACGGTAAACTTACCGATGCCAAGGGCCGGTCGGTCAATTTCAGAAACGCCATCATCATTTTGACCTCGAATATCGGGGCGCAGTTTATCGACAAGATGGAAAAAATCGGTTTCGCTTCCACGGAAAACCAGAAATCGGATTACGAAACCGCGAAGCAGAAAGTCATGGCAAGTCTCAAGGACTATTTCCGGCCCGAATTTTTGAACCGCTTGGACGATATTGTTGTCTTCGACATTTTGAGTCAGGAGGCGATTAATAAAATCGTGGACATTCAGGTGGCTCACGTGCGCGAACGTCTAGCGGCCAAAAATATCGGACTTGAACTGACGCCGGAAGTTTTAGCATATCTCGCGAAAGAAGGGTATAACCCCCAGTACGGCGCGCGTCCGTTGAAGCGCATTATTCAAAACAAAATTCTGACGCCGGTGGCTTCGCACATTATCAGCCGGACGGTGGGGGACGGCTCGACGGTCGTGGTGGACGTTCGGGAGGGTGGGTTTGTTTTTGACGTGCGAAAGCCGAAGCCCACGAAGCCCGTGAAGAGTGATGTGATGAAAGAGAAGATTGAAGCGGTGAAAAGTTAAAATTTTCGAACAGTAATCCGTTCAATATTTTACATGTATCATTTTAATATACAATCGTAAATTAAGATGATACATTGAGTAGGTTTCTCTTTTTCAAAAAATCTGCTACTATCTTCGGAACGCGCCGGTCGGTTAGCGGCTATACCAGGAGACTGTAAATCTCCCGCCCAATGGGCATCGTTGGTTCGAGTCCAACCCGGCGCACCAACGTTTAGATTTCTTAAACAACGTTTCTCCTCAATCCCTGCGGAATATGAACCAGTATTTCGCGCTCGATTGTTCCGGCTAGTTTTGCTATATTCTCAACCGAATTTTTGTCGGCGGGGTTTGAGCTTACGATTACGACAGGGGTGTTGATTTTTACCTCCGGCACTTCGCTTATGTCGATGATGCTTATGTTCATGCTTACCCGTCCGATAATCGGACAAAAGGTCCGGCCGACCTTGAAGAATCCTTTATTAGAAAGTTTGCGGTCAACACCTTCATAGTAACCCGCTGGAACGGTGGCGATTCGCATTTGTCTCGGCGCTTCAAATGTTACGCCATATCCTATCTGCTCGCCTTTCTCCACCGTCTTGGTGCCGCTTATGACGGACTTCATTTCAAGCACGGGTTTGAGGTTTCCTATTTTGGCGTCTTCGGTCGGGTCAATCCCGTAGAGTCCGATGCCGAGCCGCAGGACATTCGCCTTGATTTCTTTTGAATAGGAAACTCCGCCCGTTGCCGATAGGTGAAAGTAAAGAATGTTGGGGAATTCTTTTTTACACCGTTCCGCGATTCCGTTCCAGATTTTGATTTGGCCCCTTGTAAATTCCAGTTGTTGGCCGTCGGCATCAGCCAAATGTGAACAGACGCCTTCTATAATCATTTTCGGATTGGCGCGAATCAGGGACAGGGCGTAGTCCATATTTGCCGGAAGGAGTCCTTGCCGGTGCATGCCGGTGTCGATTTTCAGGTGAAATCGCGCGGGCCGTTTCAAGTTCACGGAGATTTCCTGAAGTTGTTCGATGCCCACAATGGTAAAAGCGACATTGGCGAGTTTTTGTTTCAGAATGTTGTCGAGCGGAGTGTAACCGATGATAAGAATTTTGGAACGGATGCCTTCGTTTCTTAATACAACGGCTTCGTGATATGAATCGACGACGAGGAAAGGAATATCTTCGGTGTCGACGATTTTGGCGACAAGCGCGAGGCCGTGTCCGTAGGCGTTGCTTTTAAGCACGGGGGCAATGCCTATTCCCTGATTATTTTTTTGAAACAGGCGCAAGTTCCAAAGGAGACGCTCTTTGGATACGGTAATCTCAACGAGCGCTTGGTGGCGAAACCGCAAGCTGCGCAAGAAGCGAAAGAGTTTTTTGACCATGACCCCATGATATCATATAGTGTAAATATGTTTTCGTTTGACGGCTACGATATAAAAAAACCAGAGGGAGCTATATTGTTTCATTACAGCCTTGCGCAGGGGGGCGGGGAGTTTGAGTTTACCGAAAAAATAATGTTTGACCCCATGCGGGCGGATTTTGGCCGTGTGCCGGAGAGAGTTTTGTCGGCGGCGCTTGATATGCTCTCGCTTATCTTGGGAATAAGTTATTGGAAATTGTTTTGTCCGAAGGAGTTAAAACTCCCTCACATCATGCTTTCCCGCGAGCAGGCCGAATTTTGGAACACAGTGTACACAAAGGGTCTCGGAGAATTTTTTTACAAGAACCGCATTGATTTTCGGGGGCTGGTGAATTTTCCTTTCACTTCGAAAGTTTCGGAGCAGGGGTTTCCCGAAGCTTTGCCGAGAACGGGCAAGACGTTACTTCTGTGGGGAGGAGGAAAAGATTCTATTGTGAGCGCGGAGCTTTTGAAAAAGGACGGCAAAGATTTCGACCTATTTTCCCTCAACGATTACGTCATTCAGCGCGAAACGGCAAAAGTTGCCGGAAAAAAACTTTTAATAGTCAAAAGGGAGATTGACCCGCTACTTTTGGAACTCAACAAGAGGCCGGACGCGTACAACGGCCACGTGCCGGTTTCTGTCGTGTACTCGTCCACTGCTTTACTCGCGTCACTCTTATATGGCTATGATTCCATAGTTATTTCTTGCGAAAGAAGCGCCAATTACGGTAATGTTGAATATCTGGGCGAAACGATTAATCATCAGTGGAGCAAATCGGAAGAATTTGAAAAAATGTTTCGAGATTATATCAAAACCTATGTTACACCGACTATTCAGTATGCTTCGCTCCTGCGCCCGTACAGCGAACTTCAAGTTGCCGAACTTTTTTCCCAATATCCCCGATATTTTTCGTCGTTCGCAAGTTGTAATAGAAATTTCACCATAGTCAAAAATAAAGGAGGTTTGTGGTGCGGGGAGTGCGCGAAATGCGCTTTCGTCTTCGCGATTTTGGCGGCGTACCTGCCAAAGGGAACAGTGGTAAAAATATTCGATAAAAATTTATTTAACGACCCCACTCTTCTGACAGTATACCGTAAGCTTTGGGGACTTGAAGCCGAGAAGCCGTTTGATTGCGTCGGGACGCCGGAAGAGACTTTGGCCGCTTTTGCGCTCGCGTCCAAAAGAGGGGAATACAAAGGAGACGTCATTATGAAAAACTATGAAAGTATCGGAACTAAAAAATAAAAAAATAGCGATTTTGGGATTCGGCATTGAGGGCGAGGCGACGCTTCGCTTTCTTAAACATCATTTCCCTGATAAAAAAATCGGCATTGTTGACCAAAAGGATGGGCCGGATTATTTGGAAAAGCTTAAAGGCTATGATTTGGTCATTAAGACGGCTGGGATTCCAAGACGATTGCTACATCAGGAGTACACAACAGCCACCAACATTTTTTTCGCGAACACCCGAGGCACGATTATCGGTATTACAGGCTCAAAGGGTAAAAGTACCACTGCCTCTATCATTTATGAAATGCTGAAGGCCGGAGGCCTTGATGTGAAGCTTGTCGGCAATATCGGTATGCCGATGCTTGATGAACTACGCGCGCCGGAACCCGCCGGACGTTTTTATGTTTGTGAGCTTTCAAGTTACCAGCTTGCGGATTTAAAGCACTCGCCGCATATCTCGGTATTTATAAATTTTTTTCCCGACCATTTGGATTATCATGACGGTTTAGATAAATATTGGGAAGCCAAGAAAAACATTGTGACTTACGCAACCCCAAAAGATTATTTTGTTTTTAATCCCGAATATGAAAGGCTGGTGTTGCTTTCAGAAGAATCAAAGGCGCAAGCAGTGCCGTTTGCGAAGACGTTGCCGTTCCACGAGTCGGCTATTCCGCTTCTTGGGAAGCACAATGTAGACAATGTCCGCGCGGCGGCAACCGCCGCGCGGCTCGTCGGTGTGTCGGATGCCGCAATTGAAAAGGCTGTGCGTGGTTTCAAGGCTTTGCCGCATCGTTTAGAGAATGTCGGTACTTACAAAGGTGTCACTTTTTATGATGACGCCATTTCCACCACGCCCGAGTCTACTATTGCGGCACTCGAAGCGCTTGCGACAAGTCGCGGAAAGGTTGGAACGATTTTTTTGGGTGGTACCGACCGCGGGTATGATTTCAATGAGCTTGCGCGGGTACTAGTAGCGAAGGGTGTCCGTCATGTCGTGCTTTTCCCGGATAGTGGCGCGCGAATATTTGAGTCGCTTCGACAAACAAGCGGGGGAGAGAGCATAGAGATTTTTCAAACTCGCGAGATGCGGGACGCCGTGGCTTTTGCCTATCAAAAAACGCTATCCGGCTCGATTTGTCTTCTGTCAACGGCGTCGCCCAGTTACAGTCTGTGGAAAAATTTTGAGGAGAAAGGGGATTTGTTTCAGCGATTTGTAAGAGGGCTGGCGTAAGTAAGATATTTGCCTTTTTTGTTCAATTCGGCTATAGTATCGCCATTGTTTTATTCGTAGCCATTCGTCTGCCACGGCGGATTCGTATCAATTCGTCCGCCGCGGCGGATTGGTATATACATTTATGTCCCAAGACCGCCTTATAAAACTCAACTGTTCCAAGTGCAAACGCACCAACTATTGGTCTGAGAAGAACAAGAAGCTTGTGGAGCGCAAAATCGAACTCAAAAAGTGGTGCAATTGGTGCAAGAAGCATTTGCCGCATAAGGAAGCTAAAAAATAATCCGCCGAATCGGCGGATTATTTTTTGGCAGCTTGCGCTTTTTATGTTATATTCCTCGCATTGGGAGCTTAGTTAAGTGGCATAATAGTGGTCTCCAAAACCACGGTCGGAGGTCCGATTCCTCCAGCTCCCGCAGAAAATGGAACAATGAACTCTCTAATTCGCGCGAATTAGATAATAAGAAAATGGTAAAACTCGAGAGACATTTAAAAGCGGTGGCGAACAAAAGAAGGTTGGCGATTCTGGCATTTCTTAAGAAAAGGAAGATTGCGTCAGTTGGAGAAATTTCCGACTACATCAAACTCTCTTTCACTTCCACTTCTAAACACCTACTTATTTTAAGTGCCGCGGAAATTCTCGAAAAAGACCAGGTTGGCTTGCAGATGTTTTATAAAATTTCTGATTCTCAGTTATCGACTATTAAACATCTTATTTCTACTTTCTAATTCGCGCGAATAAGCGAACAGTTAAGAGGATTATTATGAAAGGAAGTCTTTAACCAGAAACTTAATTTTTTTAGTTTGATTGGGTTGGAACCACTTGATTCTTTTGTCCCGCTTAAACCATGTCATCTGGCGCTTGGCGTAGCGCCAGATTTCGGTTTGGAGTTTTTCCACCATTTTGCTTTTTGATATTTGATTTTTGAGATGTTTTGAAAGGTAGCGATATTCGAGTCCGAGTTCCTCCATGAGTTTCCATGAAAGTCCCTTTGCATGAAGTCGTTTTGCCTCGATAAGCATACCTTCTCTAATTCGCGCGAATAGGCGAGTAGCGATTTTATTTTTGAGTTCCTCGGAAGGAAGCGTCAGACCGATAAAGAGCGGGTCCCAAGGTCCGACCTTTGAGCCCGAAGAAAGGTCGGACCTTAAAGATGGGACGTTACCAAGTGCCGTGGCGATTTCGATGGCGCGAATAATTCGGCGGGGATTTTTTTGGTCAACCGTTTTGGTCCGCGCCGGGTCGAGTTTTCGCAACATGCTTAACAAGGTTTCAGTGGTTTCTCCGCGGAGTTTGGCTCGGAGCTTTTCGTTTGGCGGTACATCAGGCAGAATAATGTTGTCCACAAGCGCTTGAATATAAAACCCGGTGCCGCCGCAAATAATGGGGAGCCGGTGCCGCCGCAAAATCTCCGCGATTTTGCGGCGGGCAAACTTTTGGTATTTTACAACCGTGAACCGTGTTTTTGGGTTCGCGACATCAAGTAAATGATGAGGAACACCAGCCATCTCTTTTTTGGTGATTTTTCCCGTCCCAATGTTGAGCCCCTTGTACACCTGACGTGAATCGGCGGAAATTATCTCTCCGTTGAATTTTTTGGCAAGTCGCACAGCCAAAGCGCTTTTGCCCGTGGCGGTAGGGCCGAGGATTACCAGGATCTGGGGAAGGGGGAAATTTTTTGATGTATAACGACGTTTCATAATGTTCGTGATAAAGAAAAAACCGACGCTCAAGCGGCGGCTTCGTGCAAGCTCTGCCAAAGTTTGGCAAAGTCCTTTCGCGCGTAAAAGAGTCGGGACATCACGGTGCCCGGGACACAGTTCATAATTTGAGCGATATCCCCATAGGTACGTTCCTGCAGATAGTGAAGCACAAGTATTTCCCGTTTTATTTTTGGCATGTGCCGCAAGACATCCTGCACTTTGCTTTGCAATTCGTGGGAATCGGCAAGCCGGAAAACTTCCGGTTCGCAAAAAAGTTCGTGTTTCAACTCAAAAACGTCCGGTATTCGGGCCTCCGTTGCATCTTCGGCCGGTATTTCCCGCAGTTGGCGGATTTTTCGGAGGCCGTCAAGACAAAGATTGTGCAATATCCGGACAATCCATGTGTTGAATTGGCTATCACCGCGAAATGTTTTTATCCTTCGCCAGGCGCGGGTCCATGCTATGTTGGTAAGTTCGTTGGCGCGGTCTTGGTCACGGACCATTCGAAACGCCATACCAAAAAGCATTTTACTGTGGCGCTCCATCAGTTGCTCGAAAGCGTGCGTATCCCCCTGCTTGGCTCTCTCGACCAGAGCGGTCTCCCCAATCGTAGTTAGTTGCGTCTTCATAGAACATTTTCAATCTCTTGTTGTAGTAAAGCGCAAAAAAGAGAAAAATGCAAAGCAATTTTCGGTTTGTGCCGCGGGAGAGATCGCTCCTTACAGGAGCAGTACCCCGATTGGCTCGCGCAGACCCTCGGCGCAATCGGGCTTCGACTCTCTCACGGAAGTGTCCCACACTTCCTCCGCGGCACGTTCGTGTGCCACTCATGTGCCGCGGGAGAGAATCGAACTCTCATGACCTTGCGATCGATAGATTTTGAGTCTATTGCGTCTACCAATTCCGCCACCGCGGCATTCCAAGCAGTGTAATAAAATTATACACAAAAATCAATTTTTCCCCATGTTCCATGTTGTATGTTCCATGTTACAATTTAAGAATGCCCTCACAATTTTTCAACAATTCCATCTTTTGGATTGAAGTCGAAAAAATCTACCCGAACCCGTTTCAGCCGCGGCGCGAGTTCGACGAGGCGAAACTTCGGGAACTTGCCGACTCAATCAAGATGTACGGCATCCTTCAGCCGCTTGTCGTAACGCGCCATGAAAAAATGAAAGAAGACGGCGGACTTGCGGTGGAGTACGAACTTATTTCAGGCGAGCGGCGTTTGCGCGCCTCGAAGCTCGCGGGTCTCGACCAGGTGCCGGTTATTATTCGCGCGAGCGACCAAAGCGACCAGGAGAAGCTTGAACTCGCGATTATCGAGAACCTTCAGCGCGAGGACCTCAATGCCGTTGACCGCGCCCGAGCGTTTGACAGGCTTTTTAAGGAATTTAAATTTACTCACGGTGAGATTGGCGCCAAGGTGGGTAAGAGTCGTGTCTACGTGTCTAACACGCTTCGTATTCTGTTGCTGCCCGAAGAAATATTGACCGCGCTGTCCGAAGGCAAAATTACCGAGGGTCATACCCGCCCGCTTCTCATGCTTGTTGACCGGCCGGAGGAACAGATGACGCTCTACAAAGAAATTCTTTTCAAAAAAATCACGGTGCGCGAGGCCGAACAGATTGCCCGGAAAATCGCTCTGGACCGCGTGCGTAAGCACGATGCCAACGTTGACCCAGAACTCTTGGCGATTGAAGCCAAGCTCAAAGAGTCTCTCGGTACCCGCGTGCGGATTGAGCGCAAGGAAGTGGGCGGAAAGATTACCATTGATTTCTTTTCAAACGACGACCTCAAGGCGATTGTGGATATCATGAACACCCGGGGACAAGTGGCAGCGACGCAAAAGGTGAGTGCCGCTAGGGCCACTTCGGCGACGGGTGCGTCAACTTCGGTTCCGCCTGTTCCCTCCGCCGAACCCGAAGTTCCGATTGACGACCGTAGCAAGGAAGAAATTAAAGCGGAAGAAAACGACGAAGACCTCTACTCTCTTAAAAATTTTAGTATATAAAGCCGTGCGGCTTTCGTTCGCTACCCGGTTTATTTTTTCTGCTCTCCAAGCGCCGCGCGAATGTGTTTTTTCGCCATATTCGTTTTGGCCATGTCAATCCACTTCTTGCTGGGCCGCGCGTTTGTTTTGGTGAGAATTTCCACAATGTCCCCGTTTTGAAGCCCGGTGTCGAGCGTGACCAGCTTGCCGTTCACTTTTACTCCCCCCATGCTGTTGCCCAGTTCCGAGTGAATGGCGTAAGCGAAATCAATTGGGGTGGCGTCAGAGGGTAAGTCAATCACGTCGCCCTTCGGAGTGAAGACGAATACGCGGTCACTGAAAAAATCGGTTTTTAAGTTTTCAATAAAAGCGTTAGTGTCTGGATTTTCCGTGTTGTATTCCGCCAGGGTGCGTATCCACGAAGGCACTCCAGTTTTATCTCTCTCTCGTTTGGCCTTGATTTCTCTGTTCCCGATAATAAAAGAAGGAAAAAATTTCGTAACCCAGGCGATGCGCGAAAAGTTGGAACGGGGGTTTCTCACGGTTTCCCGATACTCAAAATGCATGCCGTATTCCGTCTTCCGGTGCATTTCCTCGGTTCTGATTTGCACTTCCGCGATTCCTCCATCGCCAGTGAAAATGGTCGTGTGAATCCCCCGATAGTTGTTCGGTTTCGGGAGAGCGATATAGTCTTTGATTCTTCCGGGAAGCGGCCGCCAGACGGCGTGAATTGAGCCCAAGACTTTGTAGCATTCGGCAACGTCGGAAACAATGACGCGAAGGGCCGCGATGTCGTAAACTTTTTCAATGTCCCACTCCTTGCGTTTAAGTTTGCGGTAAAGGCTGTAGAGACCTTTGATGCGATAGCCAGTTTGAATTTTGGTGATGCCGTCCGCCGCGAGATGCCGTTTGACGGCCTTGTGGAATTTTTCGAGATGGCGGGCGCTCTCGCGATGTTTTTGTTTCAAAAGTTTTTTGACTTTCCCGTATTCTTCGGGCAGTACGAAAGGAAACGCGAGGTCCTCCAAGTCACGGTTGATTTTCCGTATGCCCAAGCGGTAAGCGAGGGGAGCGTAGATTTCGAGAGTTTCCAGAGCGATGCGGTCACGTTTTTCTTTCGGCAGAGTTTCAAGAGTGCGCATATTGTGGAGGCGGTCGGCGAGTTTGATAATGAGCACCCGCACGTCTTTCGACGTTGCCACCAGAAGTTTCCGTAAACTTTCGGTGTGTCGTTCCGCTCCGCTGTAGTGGAGATGCCCCAGTTTTGTCACCCCTTCCACCAGAAACCTCACTTCGGGGCCGAACTCCTTTTCAACCACTTCCGGTTTAACGTCCACGTCTTCAACCGAGTCGTGGAGTAACCCCGCCGAAATCGTCATGGCTCCCATACCGAGTTCCGCGAGCGTTTTCGCGGTTTCAAAAAGGTGGCTGAAATAGGGTTCTCCGGAGGAGCGTTTATGGTTTTTGTGGGCTTCTTCAGCGAAGCTGTACGCTTTGGAAATGAGAGCGGTATCCGCCACGGAGGGGGATTGTATCATGTCGAGTAGTTCATGGACGTTTGCCATCTTTTTATGCTACTCCAATCGTCCCGTCGGCGCAAATGAAAAAATTCTTATCCACAGGTCGGTTTGCGTAGAGTCCGGAGTATGTTACATTGACTTTATGCGGTATATGATTTCAACCACTACCAAGACGACCACCTCCATCAACCGAGGGTTGTTTCTTGGTATTGTTTAGAAATTTTCTCAAAAAATGATGCCAAAAAGTAGCCCTTGGAAAGGCTACTTTTTGTTTTGCCGTTCGCCTTCCGGCGGAGCGGCTGAAGAAAACAAAGACTTGTTCCTTGACATATATCTTATGAGCAGACTTACACTAAGTATTCACAAAGTTCGGACCGACGAAGAGGGAAATCCCACCCTCCTGCGGGCTCTCCTTTGGAGAGGGCACCTCATGTGGCATGTTGATTCAATAGTTTGGGTCGCGACGTGGGACCATCCCAATTTTTTCCAAAACCTTGCGGGTTTGAGGGGAGAGGTGCGGAAAGAATTGGAACATCGGGGGGATGTTTGGAAAAACATTTTAGGCATTCATACCGGCGACGTTTGCTGGCCGCTCGACCCGTCAGTGGCGTTGTCTCAGGAAATTTTCAAACTTGACGACGAGCAGAAAGTGGAGGCCGCGGCAATGCGCCCCGTTATTCATTGCGGTGGTTACAAAGGAATCTCATTCCTAGCGGTTCCTGAAGAGGGTGAAACTCAAAAGGACCCATCTTATCGGGCGTTACTCTACGACCTTTTGCCTTTACCGCCGCGCGAGCAATTGGAAAAGTCTCTCTTCAGTTGCGCTTACTTCGGTAAAAACTTGTTTGTCGTCGCAAAACATTTACGTCACATGGCTATTAATTCCTCACTCCGGCAGAAACTCAGCGGTGTGGGCGGACTCTACAGAAGCAATGTAGCGGGTGGACTAAACAATCGGGAAGCCTGTTGGCCCGAGGGTCTGGGCGTCATTCAATACCGGTAAGTTGCTATCTCGTCAGGGCGTTTCATGCAATATTTGGACGCCCTTTTTCTTTACGGCAAAAGAAAAACACGCGGATGTTTTGCGTGCCTTAGTGCAAAGCTAGAATAGTTCAACTATTCTTCCAGTCCTCCCCGTCTTCGTCTGTTTCCGGTGGAAGCCGGTTCTCATGTTCACTGTTGTCTTCAGTATTTCGGGTCGATAAAGGCGCGAAGCTGGTTAGGTCTATTGTACGCGCGTTTACGGTTTTTGGGTGACCGAGATGGAGTGTTATCACAATGGTTCCACCGTATCCTATTGTTCCAGTACAGAGAGTAGATTTCAAAGAGTCGCCTTTCTTTTGCCGCGTTTGTGCCAGTTATACTGAAATAATATCGTCTTATTTTCTAGCGGTCAATTTTTATTTTCAATATTCACCCCTTGTAGTTTATCCGGACGATGGTTTGGGCACAACTTATCGCTGCAACGCTCTGGGATTGTCTTAGTTCCTTGCATCATGAGCGCTCCGCATGTCGGGCAGAGCCGGCCGGTGGGCTTGGCTTTGATGGCGTTTTTACACTTAGGGTAATTCGAACAACTGTAGAACAGTCCAAACCGGCCGCGGCGCTCGGTCATAAAGCCTGTTTTACAGGTGGGGCAAAGTACGCCCGTCGAATTTTGCTTTTCAAGTTCCGCGTCCTTCTTGATGTGCTTGCATTTGGGGTAATTATTGCAGGCGATAAAACGGCCGAATTTGCCGTCACGCTCAATGAGTTTACCGGTTTTACATTCGGGACACAGTTCACCCGTTTCTTTCGGCCCCTCCAATTCCTTGCCGTCTATCATTCGGGCGCCGTTGCAGTCCGGGAATTTGGCGCAACTCAAAAAGCGCCCGGCTTTTCCAAGTTTTATAATCATGGGTCCCTTACACACGGGGCAGGGGAATTCTTTCGGGCCTTCGCCCAGGTTGGTCGCTTTTTCCATTTTTTCTTTTGATTTTACCTCTTTCTGAAACGGTTTGTAAAATTCGCTTAAGGTTTTTTCGTACTCGCGGGTTCCGAGGGCGATATCGTCAAGTTTGTCCTCCATTTCCGCCGTAAAGGTATCGCTTATGTAGGCAGGAAAATTTTCTTCTAGGAAACCGGACACGACTTCTCCCGTGTCGGTCGGTTTAAGAGCCTTGTTTTCTTTCGTCACGTAGCCGCGGTCTTCAATGGTTTTAATAATTGAAGCATAGGTGGAGGGACGCCCAATGCCGCGCTTTTCCAGCTCTTTGACCAGGCCAGCTTCGCTGTAGCGCGGCGGGGGTTCCGTCTGCTTCTCCTCCGTTCTGAGCTCAATGAGCTTCAGTTTTTCTCCAAGGGTTACCCTTGGAAGTTCAACATCCTCACCGCGCGCGGCGGGGTCGGCGAGAAGCCAACCGGGAGAGAGAACACGGGTGCCGGTAATGGCGAAGTCGGGGATTCGGTCCTTCCCAGTGCCGATATTGCCTTTTGCATTGAACCCGTCTATTTTGGGACTCGTCCCGGATGTCACAGACGCAACCTCAACGTCGGCACCGACGCGTACCGTGATTTTGCTCCGAAGGGTTTTGGCGTCCGCCATCTGTGAAGCGACTGTTCTCGCCCAGATGAGGCGGTAGAGTTTTTTCGCTTCGTCGTTCCCGCCGGCGGATTCCACGGAAATGTTGGACGGTCGGATGGCTTCGTGCGCTTCTTGGGCGTTTTTGCTTTTCTTGGCGAAAGTACGAAATTGGTGGAGTTCCTTGCCGAATTTTTTCTCGATAACTCCGGCAAGTTGTCCTAAAGCGTTCGCGCTCAAGTTGGTGCTGTCGGTACGCATGTAGGTAATCAAACCAGCCTCGTAAAGTTTTTGGGCGATGCCCATGGTGCGCGATGGCGCGAAGCCGAGGCGCGAGCTTGCCGCTTGTTGTAGGGTTGAAGTGATGAATGGCGCTTTGGGACTTCGCCTCGCTTCGGCTTCGGAGAGGTCGGTTACTACCCACGGCTCGCGGTGTCCGACTTCAAGGATTTTGTCTACCAGAGTTTTGTCGCGCGGTTCTTCCACGCAGAAAAGTGTGAATTTTCCACCTGTCTTGCTTTCCACGTCCGCCGAAATTACCCAAAAGGTTTCAGGTTTGAAGGCGCGGATTTCCCGTTCGCGCTCTACTATAATGCGCAAGGCTGGGGACTGGACGCGGCCAGCCGAGAGGCCATAGCGCACTTTTTTCCAGATTAAACCGGAGAGGTCATAGCCGACAAGGCGGTCTAGGACGCGGCGCGCCTCTTGGGCGCGCCGCAGGTTCTGGTCAATGACCCGCGGATGTTCCAAGGCGTCTTTAATGGCTTCTTTCGTTATTTCGTGGTACGTAATTCGTTTTATCTCCGGTTTGTGGTTTGCTCCCTGTTTGTGATTTGTGATTTGTTTGTGATTTGGTGCTTGGGATTTAGAATTTCCCAACTCATTTCCAATGAGTTGGGCGATGTGCCACGCAATCGCTTCACCTTCTCGGTCGGGGTCGGTCGCGAGTAGGATTTCATCCGCTTTTCCCGCAAGCTCTTCAATTTCCGAAACCACTTTTTCTTTGCCCTTGGAAATTTCATAATGCGGAACAAAGCCGCCCTCAATATCGATGGCCTTTTTGTTTGACTTCGGCAAATCACGGACGTGGCCAACGGAAGCTTTCACCGTGTATTTCCCATCCAAATATTTTGAAATGGTTTTCGCTTTTGCCGGCGACTCTACAATCAGTAGCTTCATTGCGTTACAGTATTACATGATTTCGTTTTTATTAGCAAATTTGAAAAAGAAAAAACCGTTTCGATTTAAGTCAAAACGGTGCGGCTAAACGCCTGAACCCGCGTGTTTCAGTTCGGTTGGGGTTCCGATTAAACTTTCATCCACGAGGCATGCATCTTTAGTCCGAGGAGCGTGGCGAGTTTTCTTTCCCCTTCCGACCGTGGCGCATTCACCAAAAGATTCAGCCATATTTTTGCTCCGTCCATTTCCATCGATTTCACACGCAACGCCAGTGCGAAGATGGTATTCTCGTGTTGAGGTTCTTTCTTAAGCCACGAAATAAGATACCGGAGGTGGTCAACCGTTAGCTCATTCGGGACAGCCGTCTCCAGCATATGTTTTACCTCCTGCTCATCAGCTTGTTTAATGTATCGTCGCAGTTGTTGGATGTCCGCTTTTGCTTTGTCGAGTTCAATGAGCCTCCGCAGAATTCGAATGGGATTTAGAGTCATACAGTTTCCTTTCTTTGTGTTTTACTGATGTTGATGCTAACCCTTTAAATTTGTTTGTGCAATTAAAAATATCGGAAGGCTAAACCTTCCGACTATTTTACGGCCTATGTTAGCCGTACCAGCCCCATGCTTTCCTTTATGAGTCCTTTGATTTCCATCATTCCAAGCAGGACATTGGCCTCACTGGTGGAAAGTCCAAGTGTTTGGATAAGCTCGTCGCGCGGTTTTGGTTCAATGAGAAGATTTATCACATGAAGCTCTTCGGCGGAGCAATCCGAATAGTTAGCGGTTTTGGATTTGAGGCCGAGTGTACCGTCAAAACCGAGCGCTTCAAGTAATTCGGCGGAGGAAGTTACCGGAGTGGCACCGAGGCGAATGAGCATGTGTGGGCCGGCGGAGGTGGGCGAGAAAATGGAGCCGGGAATGATGAAGACGTCACGATTGTATTCGGTGGCAAATTTGGAAGTGATAAGCGTACCGGACTTGAGTTCCGCTTCAACCACGAGTACGGCGTCCGAAAGTCCCGCCATGATGCGGTTCCGTTGCGGAAAACTGTAGGCGGTGGGACGAAACGTCGGTTCAAATTCAGAGAGCAAACACCCGCCCGCCGCCAGGATTTTTTCCGCCAACTGTTTGTGACTCGCGGGATACAAAACTTTCGGGTCAAGTCCAGACCCAGGCACGGCTAGGGTTTTAAGTCCCGCGAGAAGCGCCGCGCGGTGGGCTATCGAGTCAATGCCAAGTGCCAGGCCCGATACAATGACAATCGGGTAGCCACGCAAACCGGCGATTAATTTTTCCACCGCTTGTTTACCGTACTCGCTGTATTTTCGCGCGCCGACCACGCAGAGATATTTAGATTCCTCCGGCAGGAGCGTCCCGCGAATATAGAGATGTTCCGGCGGGTCGGTGATTTCCAGCAGGCGTTTAGGGAAGTCTTTTTTCTCCAGAATTTTTATCTTATGTTCCATATCAACTTTTAATCCTTTTCATTTTCCTCTCTATTTTATATCATTAAAAGAGGTTTGGATAAGGAGACTTATGGCAAAACTATACACCTCGTTTGACTTCAGAGATTCTTTGCGGACGCTCGTATTGGTGAATGATGCTGTCGGCGCGCAAATGTTTTTCGCGGAGGAGCTGACCATGAGGATTCTCGCCTCGGGGCTCCCCATAAATAGTGACGCCAGATTTGTTGCCGCGGTCGGGCAGAAAGTGTTCGGAGAGTTTGTGGCGGACCGGATTATTCAAAGTTGCGTGGTAGCAACCGAGCGAGCGCTACGTTCTTAAAGCAGTGAGTCTCTATCCACTGCTTTTTTCTTTTCCATTTTGTTATATACTTCTCTGTATCAGTATTTATTCGTATATTCGTACCGATTCGTAATTCGTATTGTATGTTGGATATAAAATTCATTCGTGAAAATAAAGAGCTTGTTGCCGCGGGTGCCGCAAAAAAACACGTCACGGTGGATATTGACGCCCTTCTTAAACTTGATGACCGCCGCCGTGAACTCATGACGTCCACCGAAAAGAAGCGGGCCGAACAAAATTTGTTCAACGATAAAATCACCCGCGCGGCCGGCTCGGCCGCGCGGGAAGGCTTTATCGCCGAAATGAAAATTCTCAAAGAAAGCTTTCAGAAAGAAGAGGAGGAGCTTAAGATTGTATTCAAAGACTGGCAGGCCCTGATGCTTCAGGTACCTAACATTGCCGATATGTCGGTGCCGGAAGGCAAAGACGAATCTGAAAATCAGGAAGTTCACGCGTGGGGAGTCAAACCGGAATTTTCTTTTCCGGCGCGAGACCATGTTGAACTCATGAACAACCTTGGCATGGTGGATTTCGAGCGAGGCGTGAAAGCCCACGGCTTTCGGGGTTATTTTCTAAAGGGGGACGGCGCGGATTTATCGTGGGCATTGTGGAATTACGCCCGAGAATTTTTCGGCAAGAAAAATTTTACGTCCTTTATCGCTCCGTCGGTGGTAAAAAAAGAGTTTTTCTACGCTACCGGCCATCTGCCAAAGGAGGCGGAGGATTTATATCGCACGCAAGACGACTACCTTTCCGGTACCGCCGAAGTGGCCATGATGGCGTATCACGGCGGTGAGATTCTCAAAGAGGAAGAACTGCCCAAGAGGTATCTGGCCTTTTCGCCCTGCTTTCGGCGCGAAGCGGGGAGTTACAGCAAGGATACCAAGGGCTTAATCCGCGTTCATGAATTTTTTAAACTGGAGCAGCTTATTCTCGCGAACGCCGACCACGCGGAATCGGTCAAACTCCACGAGGAAATAAACAGAAACTTCGAGGAGTTTCTCGAGTCTCTCGCCTTGCCGTATCGGCGGCTCCTCATTTGCGGCGGCGACCTTTCCGCAAGCAAAGTAAAGCAATATGACACGGAAGTATGGATGCCCGCGCAAAAGATGTACCGCGAACTTTCCAGCGCTTCCTACTATCACGATTTTCAAACTCGCCGGTTCAATATCCGCTACCATTCTAACGGCAAAAAGTTGTACGCCTATTCGCTCAACTGTACGGCGGTGGCCACGCCCCGTATCTTGGCCGCCCTTGTCGAAAACAACCAGCAAGCCGATGGTTCGGTCAAAATTCCCGAGGCGCTTCAAAAACATTTCGGCAAGACGGTCATCTCGAAATAAATCTAGTGACCTTTGATGCTTAGTCGTTCACACACTTTAAAATCCGCCCGTCTCAAAGAGAGGCGGCGGAAAGTTATTATTGGCAGGGCAGTTCTCGCCCTTTTTGGCGCGGGCGGTTTGTGGGGATTAATTTTTTGGTTTACTGGACTGCCCGTTTTCACTATCAAAACTATTGAAGTCGAGGGAACCGTTTCGGTTTCACCTTCCGACATCGCGAGTTCCACGGAAAAATTCATGACGGGCCGCTATTGGTTTACCGTGCCGCGCGCCAATGTTTTATTTTATCCGAAAAAAACTATTCTGGAGGATATTTTAAAGGCGTATCCGAGGGTGGAAAACGCGGAGGTAAGGTTCAGAAATTTTCACACTTTGCATATCACAATTACCGAACGCGAGGCGGCGGCTCTGTGGTGCCGGGTTCTTGCGGTTCGGAAAGTGTACTTGGGTGAGCAATGGGATGACTGTTTCCTTATGGATAAGAACGGTTTTATTTTCGACCGGTTTGAACCGTCCGAACAGTCTTCTCCGGACGTTATGAAGTTTATGACCCCAAGTCACTTCCCGGCGTACATCAAATTTTACGACAGGCTTTCCGGCGCCAGTCCTGTCGGGGAGACCTACTTATCAGCAAGACAATTTCAGTCCCTTCTCTTGTTCGCCCGAAATCTCGAGGAATTGGAAGTAACTGTCAGTGCTTTCCGCGAACGGCCCGACCAAGACTTGGACACGGAGCTTGTCGGGGGAGGGCGTCTGGTGATAAGTCCTGAACCGGAGGTTGCTTCTCTCGTTTCAAATCTCCGGTCCATTATTTCCGAGCCGAATTTCGGCGGGGTTGAGGGTCTCAGCAAGCTTGACTACATTGATATGCGTTTTGGTAACAAAGTTTTTTATCTCTTAAAATAAGGGTTTAGTTACCACAAAGGTTAAATTTACATTCTTATCATCAAGGCTGAGCCTTACTAGCAAGGCTCAGCCTTGATGATGCCCACAAACGAACTCTTGACTTTTTAAGGGTTAACATATACCATGATTGAAATGAAATTAAACGCTTATTTCTTTAGCTTCTTTTTTAACGGCACTCATTCGAGGGTCGGTTCCTGCGTTTGCTAACGAAAAAGTCTCCTAGCGAAAACAGAAACGGGTCCTCGAATGAGGGCCCGTTTTCTTTTGTAAGAAAAATTGATCTTTGACATTGGACAACAGACTATTTAATTTTTCCAGCCGCAATTTAACGGAAGGGTTTCTTGTAAATTGCGGCTGGAGAAAACTTTTCAGTTATCGCTACAATCAAAAACAAACAATCCAAGGAAACCGCAGTTATGAAGTTATCAGAACTAAATCACTTGTTGCACAACCGAAATATCCACAAAACAAGTCCGATGCCAACTCCGGCAAAATTAAAGCAGGAGTTTAGGATGTCACGAGAAATGTGTGAGCGTGTCATAAACGGTCGTGAGGCTGTTTCAAACATTCTCACTGGCGCGGACAGTCGGTTTTTAATTGCCGGTGGCCCGTGCTCAATGCACGATGAGGCGGAATATCTTGAATATACGCGTCGCTCTTGCGAATTGGCGGCCAGGGTATCCGATGTCATTTTGCTCATCCAACGTGCCAATCCCCTAAAACCTCGGAGTGAAAGCAACGGTTGGCGGGGTATGGCAAGTGACCATACGATGAATGGGGAAAAAGATTTGGCAGCCAGTTCCCGAAAAGTCCGACGCATTATGTTGGAAGCAGTGCGAATGGGAGCATTGCTCGCGACTGAAATGATGGACCCCAATCATTACCAGAACATCGACGACCTGCCGGTTTTTGCTTGGATTGGGGCGGATAACTGCACCAATACGCGTCTTCGTGAGGTGGCGAGCGGTTTGTCTTGCCCTGTCGGGTGCAAGCATCCGAAACAACCAGGGTCGCTCATTTCAGCCGTCAGAGCTTTGGGATTTGTGTCGGTCTCGAACACATTTCCCGCTCAGAACGATCATGGCCGGTTCACGCAGTTTACTTCGAAAGGCAATGTTGGTTGCATTATCCATCGCGGGTATGAGCTTGGTGGTGGGATGCATGAGTCCAATTATGACTTGGAGAGCTTGGAGAAGTCTAAGACGGCGTTGGCCACAGTTGGTTTGAATCCACGCAAACTCATCGACCTTTCTCACTCCAATGCGGCTAAGGACCATACGAGACAGCGGGAAGTTTTAACGAGTGTGCTTGAGCAAGTTGCTTCGGGCAACAAAGATGTCGTAGGAGTTTTGTGGGAGGCTTACTTGAATGAGGGCAAACAACCGATTCCCGCGAATCCCGCCGAGCTCAAGCTGGGGGTTTCAGTTACAGATCCGTGTGATAGCTGGGAAACGTACACGTACCACGTTCTGCAGGCTGCCGAAACTCTCCGTGGAATCAGACGGAATTAAGTTGTCCAATAAAATTGTCAGCCGGTAATGTGAATTCATTACCGGCTTTTATTTTGTTTGTAATGGCTTGCCTTTTGATTTTGTTCTATACTGACTGTCGGTACTTTAATCTTAAGTCTTACAACTTAAATCTATCTATGAAGAAAACCCCTTTTAAAAATTACCAGACCAATGTCACCAAGGTGGCGAAAGTTTTAGGCCTGTCGGACGAGTACGTGAAGAAACTTACGACCCCGAACCGAATTATCAAAAAGAAGATTTCAATCAAACTTGATAACGGCAAGAAAAAGTCTTTCGAAGCTTATCGAGTGCAATTTAACAACGCCCGGGGGCCGTACAAGGGGGGCATTCGCTTTCACCCCGAAGCCGATATTGACGAAGTGAAAGCGCTCGGGGCGGCCATGGCCGTGAAGTGCGCCGTGGTGGATATTCCTTTGGGCGGGGCGAAAGGCGGTGTGACGTGCGACCCGAAAAGTTTAAGCGCGGGCGAACTGGAACGGATTTCCCGCGCGTGGGGAAAGGCTATGTCGCCTTATATCGGAGCGAACAAAGATATTCCCGCGCCGGATGTCTATACGAACGGGCAAACCATGGCCTATATTTTGGACGAGTTTGAAAAATTCCATGAACGGAGTGAGCCGGGAATGATTACCGGAAAGCCCTTGTCGCTTGGCGGAAGTTTAGGAAGGGATACGGCGACCGCCGATGGCGGGGTGTTTGTCCTTCTTGCCCTTTTAGATGCTAATGCTACACGTCAAGATAATTCGCGTATCGCGATACAAGGTTTTGGCAATGTCGGGGCCACTGCCGCAAAGATATTGCGCAAACACGGTTTTAAAATTGTAGCGCTTTCGGACAGCAAGGGCGGAATTTATTCAGCGGACGGACTTGACCCTGAAGCAGCTGAAAAAGTCAAGGGTAAGAGTGGTTCAATGCAAGATTTTGCCAGTGGAAAATCCGGAGTTAAAAAGATTACCAACGAAGAGTTATTGACCTGCGACTGCGACGTGTTGGTTCCGGCGGCGCTTGACGGCGCATTACACAAAGGCAATGCCTCGGCGGTAAAAGCAAAAATTGTTTTGGAACTGGCGAACGGTCCGACCACGCCGGAAGCGGACGAGATTCTGGCGAAGCGGGGAGTAATGGTAGTGCCGGACGTTTTGGCCAATGCGGGAGGGGTGACAGTAAGCTATTTCGAGTGGGTTCAGAACATCGGCGGATTCTATTGGACATTATCTGAAGTGAGGGCCAAACTTGAGCCTATTATGGTAAAAAGCCTAAAGGACATTTGGCAAATTTCCCTTGATAAAAAAGTAACACTTCGTGAGGCGGCGTACGTCTTGGGAATTGGCAGAATCGCGCGGGCGATGAAAGATAGAGGGGTCTAAGAAGGGTATAGGGGTTAGGGTATAGGGTTTAGGAAATACAAAAAGAAAAGTTATCCACTTTTCTCAATTTTGCCGCCTTTACTTTTGGGTTACAATACCAATACACGCCGTGAGATTGTTCTCACCACCGTTCTTTCTTGTCGTAGGAAGAATGTTTGTTTCTATATTAATTAAATTTATTAAAAATGTTTACTCTTTGTACAACCTCATTTGTTTCTCTAATGTCACAGACTCTTTTAAAGCTTCTATCACAAACACGAAAGCACGCTCTCAAGGTGTGTTTTTTTGTCTCCGCCATTCTGTTTTTGATTTTCGCGCTTGGCGTGTCTACCGCCAACGCGGCGATTACCGAAGTTGCGCCTCCGATTGACGCGTTTTCCGCGCCCAATACCACCATCGGCGGGGGTACGGTCATTCCACTCGCCCAGTTCCAGCTTGTTCAAGCGAGCGGGAGCGACAAACTGAACAGGGTAGGATTTCAGATTGTGGCTTCAAGCACCATGACCCAAAACGAGATTTCCCGCGTTTCTCTGTGGATGGAGTCGGGCGCTCACCCTGGTTTTCAGGTGGGTGAAGACACATTCCTTCCGGGTGCCGCATCCACCACGCCCTTAGTGAACAGCACTCTTATAGTGTTGACGCCTGCGACCGAAGTAAGTATCGGAAGTACACCTTCCAGCAACACGTTTTATGTGGTGGCTTCAACGACCTCTACTACCGGTATCACAAACGGACACGCGTTCAATGTGCAGTTTCAAGCAAATTACGCGACTTCAACACTTGCCGCAGGCGGAAGTGCGGGAGTCGGTACGGCCTTCGCCTCAAATAAAAAAGTCACCTTAAACCAGAACGCCACGCTAAAAATAAGCGAGGTGAAAGCGGGGAGTACGGGCAATACGAGCGACGAGTTTCTCGAGCTCTACAATTCCGGCGATGCGGATATAAACCTCCAGGATTTACCGCTTCAAGTGCACTCGTTTTACGCCAGTGGCAATTTGAACGGCAGTTCTACTCCCGCCATCCCGCTTACCTATTACAGAAAGGTCATTCCATCCCATGGCTACTTCCTCATTACGAATCCCATAGGCTACAGTAGTTCGGTGCCACCGGACGCAACTTTCTCCACCTCAACATTTAACCTCATTCTTCCAAACGGCGGTCTTTCCATAGCGACCGGCACACCTGGCACGACCGCCACTTCAACCGCCATTGACTTTGTAGGGTGGGGAACACAAGCCACCGGCAACTGTGAGAACGCAGATACTACCGGAAGCGGTAACGAATGTGCTCCGGCACTGGCCGAGACCGGCGGGTCGCTTGAACGTTTGGCAGTCGGATTTCCTTCAGCTACTTCCACGGCAGCAAGCATGGCGCAAGGCGGCGTTGACGCGAGCAAAGGCAACGGTTTGGACCGAAACGACAACTCGGCGGAATTTGTGGCGCAGGCGACTCCTTTTCCGCAAAACAGTTTAAGCCCCGTTGAGTTCCCGTTCGGTGGCGGTGGCTCCGACACCTCGAAATTGCAGGTACAGGGCTCGTTTCCGATGAACGGCATGACGAACGCGCCGATTGACATCACCTACATCGGGTTCATGTTGAATAAACCTATTGCCACCACTACTATCATATCGGCTATCGCGACAACCACAGTTACTCTAAAAGCTGGCGGTACGGGGGATAATCTCTGCACCAGCGTCAGCTATAACCCATTTCCATCGAACTTTGAGCCGCCGGCAAAATGCAATCTTTCCGCCCGATTAACGGCCGGAGGTGCCTCCTACACTTTCACCGTTACCCCGAATGTTTATGACCTTTCCGGCAATGCCCTTGACCAGGACGCTTTCACTGCGGGGAATCAATCTTATAGCGCCACCTTTACCACCGGCTCCGGCAGTTTCACTTCCGCTAACATAACGCCTCCGACGGTCTTGGGCGCGTCACCTTTCCAAGGTTCTCGAAACGTGCCGACCAACATTGCTAAAATTTCGGTTGAATTCAATCAGGCCAGCATGGACCTCACTACGTTTACAAACAGCAACATTTTCCTTTCAGGAGGGCTCACACTTGGCAGTTTCAGCTTCAGTACTTCAACCGGAAGAAATGTGCTCACAGCAACCATCACCGGAACCGTGGCCGCCAATACCGCTTACACCTTAACAGTGGGCACGGGAGTGCGAACTGCCCAAGCGATTCCGCTTCCTGTAGCGTACACCACGACCTTTACCACCGGCACGAGCGCGGATACGAGCGCTCCCGTGATTGTCGGTGTGTTACCAACGAACGGTAGTACCATTACCGCCAATACAAGCGACTTCGTCTTCACCTTTGATGATGCGCTTGACGGAACAACCGCCACCTCCGGTGCTATCACTCTCGGTATTTCCGGCGGAGCGAATCTTCCCGGCAACGTTCGCTATGATGCTGTCGCGAAGGAGGGACACTTCACCACGAGTAATGTATTGCCTGTAGGACAGTCGCTGGTGCTCACGATTAAAGGCGCTTCTATCCGGAATATCTCCAACGTGCTTCTTGGTACTGATGTGACGAGAACTTGGACGGTTGAACCTTCAAATACCGACACAACAGGACCGGCCATCCTCTTCGTCAACGCCAACGAGTTCTCGGTTGCCATTACCTTTAACGAAGCGGTGAATGCCACTGATGCTACCACCCTCGGTAATTACACTGTAACGGTCGGGGGTACGGCGCAGACACTCTCCGCGCTCGCGGGCCACACGCTTACCTACGACGCGAGCACTCGCACGGCCAAGCTCTCCGGGCTTCGGGTGGCCCCCGGCGTGTCCATAGTAGTATCGGCGACGGGCATTAAGGACATATCGGGCAACCTGCCGAACGCGGCCATGAGCGGTTCCGCGACAGTCTCTTCGTCGTCCGGCTCCGGAGGCATGTTTGTGGACCCGGGTTCTTTCAGCGGCAATGTTTTCGGAACGAAAGTGGACTTCTCGAGCTCCGGCATCGGCTTTATGCCGTCAGGCTCAATTAGACCATCGAGTAGCTTCATCAGTGCCTCTTCCACCTACGCCTTTGAGCTTCCGGTTTCCAAACAGATTGATGACGGCGGTTCAATTGTTATCACCTTTTTGTCAGGCGACTTTGGCCTTTGTTGCGTTGCCACCACTTCTTCCAAAAATCCTTTCCTCGCTTCCATAAACAGCGACATCAACGGTTCAAGCGACGGCACCATTGCGGTCAACACCATGGTAACAAGCGCGACCGCCAAGACCATTACGCTCACATTGAAGGCAACGGGCTCAGGCATTACCGGAACTCGGAAGAGCGGAAGCGACGAACACGATTTTCTTAAGTTCTCGCTCGCGGATATGGTCAACCCTTCCGTTCCGAAAGACATGAATACATCGGGTTATTCAATTAGCGTAACATCCAAAAATTCGGCGGGAGCACTACTCGAAACATTTTCAGTTAATCCCATCTACATCGGCGGCGGCACGGCGGGAGGCGGAGCGGTGACCACTGTCCGAGGCACGGTATCGGGAAACGGCGGTGTTCTGGTTGGAGCCACCATTCACCTCATGTCTCCCCAAACTGGTCCCATGGACGCTACCACTGATTCAACCGGTCTCTTCACTTTCTCCAACCTCCCCGTCGGTTCGCAGTTTCTCACCAACAACTTCGGCGGTGGCAGTAACTACATGCTATTCACCGACCCGTTCGTTAGCGGTATTAGCGACGCGAATGGCGCAACCTCGACTGCCTTCTTCGGTAACACCATGCCCTCACCGATTCAGGCCACTTCCACATCATTTCTGACGAGGAATTTCGCTTTGACAGCTACTTCGTCCGCCATTAACTTCACGGTCAAGCTCACGGCGGCGGCCAGTACTTTTAGCACCACCGAAAACGTTGACGTATTTGCTGGTGGCCCCGGCCAGTTTGTGGTCCGCACCGTTACGCCGGGTGCCTCTGTGCTTACCGCTTCCACTTTGACCACTATTCCTATTCCGCAAGTGAACGGAAACTGGGGCATCGGTATCGGGCCCGCCATGCCGAAAGGCGGTGGTGGAGGGTTCAGCGGTCCGCCGCCGGCGCCGAACTGGGCAGTACCGAGTCCGATTTCGGTAACGGTTACCGGATGTCCAAGCGCTTGTGTTTCAAGCGTTAGTAGTGTCGCGACCACAACCAATACGTTCACAATTTCCACCGCCGACAAAACCATTTCCGGCGTATTAAAAGACGGCAGTGGCAACTCTATAGCCAACGCCATGGTCTACGCTTACTCGCCGTCCACTGACAGCGGAGGCGGAGGCGGAGGTAGTACTCAGACCTCAACTTCCGGTACTTTCTCTATCAAAGTGGTTGCGGGTTCCTACATTGTAGGTGCCTACTCGCCAGGCATCGGAGAGTCAAGAAAGGTGACGGTGGTTATGAACTCATCCGGGACTAATGTATTCTTTGTTGACGGCTCTCCGACGGCCTCTACCGGTTCAAGCGGCGCTAACCCCTTCACTCTTAAAATGGTGAAGCCGGGTTACACTATTACCGGTCAGGTGACTGACGGTACGAATACTGCCGTGGGCAACGCGCCGGTTTTTGCCTATCGCACCGATGGTCCCGGCCGAGCGGACGCCATGAGTGACTCTTCAACCGGCAACTACACCATTTATGTTGACAACGGGACATGGAAAGTCAGCTCGTTCATTTCCGGCTTCGGACCTATGGCCGAGCAGACCGTAACCATCGCCGGCGCGAACCAGTCAGGCATCAACTTCGCCCCTTCTTCGAGCCAGGTCTTCAGCATTTACTCCGGTAACATTTACGAGGACCTCAATAGCGACAATGCTTATGCCACCACGACGGAGGCAATCGTCGGCGCCGTTATCCGCCTTTCAAATGGTACGAGCGTGAACGAAGGCGTATCGGGCGCCGATGGAGCATTCTCAATCCGCGTACCGTCCGCCGCCGGTTACACCATCAAAGATATCTTCTCGCCGTCCTATGGAAAAATCGCGCCGTATGATAGTTCCGGCACTGCCATCGGCACGCTCAACCTTACCGCGTCTTCAACAAATAAATACATTCGTGTGCCAGTTCGAAACACCGTCAACTTCACCATTAAGGATTCAAACGGTAATCCATTGACTGTTTCCAAAGCGTTCATTGACCTCATTGACAAAACAACAGGATTGGGCAATCACATTCAGATTACCAATGCCACCAGCACCTCGCTCTTAATCGCTTCCAGCACTTCGCCCACCATCCGCGCCTATGTCCAAGGTATTCCGCCGGCGAATATTTCAGTTGCTTCCGACAGCACCCAGACTTTCGTGACGAGCGGCAACCTCTCAGTCACGCACGCCACCGAAGCGGTCAAAATCACCGTCAACACCTCATCTACCGGTGCCGCTTTGAGCAACATTGTCGGTACGGTTTATAAAACAGCAGCCACGGCGGGGAACGAACTTGACGGCGCGTGGATTCAGTTCGTTGACCAAACGAATGGGGTACAGTTCGGTACGCAGGCAACGAGTACCGGCGGCTACAGCATCAGCGCCGCCAATGGCACCTACCAAGTGCTTGTCTCCAAGCCGCAGTACGTTGCCACTCCTGTGACCGTGACGGTATCGGGCACTACGACTCAGAACCTCATTATGACCGCGTCCTCGCTTACGATTTCCGGTACGGTTACGACAGTGAAGAGCGGAGTATCATCAGTGGCGGCGAGCGCCTTCGTTCGCGCCGAGAAAATCGGTGGCGGTCAGGCGCTAACTCAAACGGACATTTCCGGCGCCTACACTCTTAATGTTACACCAGGCACGTGGAAGGTCTTTGCCGCCGCCGATGGTTATACGGAAGGGCCTTCATCCTCAAATCCGGTAGTGGTTTCGAGTTCTCAAACCGGTGTGAATGTTACTCTTACGAGCGCCTCATCTCTCCAATCCAAGCTTGCCACTTCAAACAACTTCAGCGCTCAATCCGCCGGCACCTTTACTGATTCTACAGTCAACACCAGCGTCAATTTGGACGCCCAAGCTTTGGATACCGCCGACAACTCGTCGTATCTTACCGTCAAAGAAACGAGCAACTATCCGAACACCTCTAGTGTCAACATCATCGCAAGCAAAGCCAAAGACATCAGCGCTTTTTCCAACGGCAGCCAAGTGACCGACCTCAAAGTCGGCAAGAAGGCGGACATTGAGCTAACTTACACCAAGGCGGAATTGACCTCGTCTTCAATTCTTACTACGACAGCAGTCGGTAAGCTTACCGTTGTGTCCTACAGCGCCAATAAAGGGGACTGGGAAACGTTGAGTACTGTGCCGACGTATAAAGATTCCACAGGAGCCGCTTTGGCGTCACCCTCCTCCGACCTCTCCAACGTCTCGTCCGTAACTTTTGCCGCCCAAGGTACTCACTTCTCCGCCTACGCTCTGTCAGGAGCCGTAGGAGTCTCGCCGCCGGATACTCCGACAGGGCTTACTGCGACACCGGGCGTGGCTGGCGGAAGCGCTGTCGCGCTCACGTGGAGTACGGTTTCCACCGCTGACGGCTACTATATCTATCGCGATACCAGTGCCAGCGGTTCATTCCCGCTTTTGGTGGACGCCTCCGGACAAAGCACTGCCACTTATTCCGATTCCACAGGAGCCGCGGGCACTACGTACTACTATGAAATTTCCGCCTACAAGTCGAGCGGTGCCTCGGAATCAGGTCCCTCCAGCGCAGTCAGCGCAAGAGTGACACCGTCGTCCAGCGGCGGGCCGGTGGGTGGAGGCGGAGGAGGCACCGGACCCGTTCCTCGCGCTCAGAAAATCTATCCCGACGGTACCAAGGTCTACTTGGATGAGCCAGGAGCTGCCGCAAAAATCAAAGAACTTGACGCGAAATTCTTACTGAAGACGGTTGCAGCGGCCACGGTCAAAGAAGTTCCGGCTGCGACAAACGCAAACGCTTCTTCCGTAGCGCGCGCGGTCTCGCCGGTGTTCAATAAAGAGCTGAAGCGTGGCGCGAAAGGAGATGACGTGAAGCGATTACAGCAGCTCCTCGGCGGCGAGGCGACGGGACTCTTTGGTCCGGCAACAGAAAAAGCAGTCAAAGCGTTTCAGCTTAAGTACAAACTGGTCAAGAATGAAAAGTCTGCCGGAGCCGGCAAGCTTGGCCCTGCGACGAGGGCAAAGATTATGGAGGTCTTCAAGGAAACAAGCGTTTCGGCCCCCGAAGCCGCTCCCGCCGCGTCTGCTCCCGCGGCAACTCAAAGTTCGTCCGCCGAGAGCTCGGCTTCCGCCGCTCCCGCCATTACCCGAAATCTCTCTAAAGGTTCTCGCGGCAATGACGTGAAAGAGTTGCAGAAATTCCTTGCTGGTGATAAAGAGGTATATCCGGAGGGCGATGCAACCGGACTCTTTGGACCGGCGACAGCGAAGGCCGTTGGCCGATTCCAGGTTAAATACGGTTTGGCTAAACCGGGTCAGGTTGGCTACGGTGAAGTAGGACCGAAGACCCGCGCGAAACTCAAAGAAATGAATTCTGCCGGTGCTTCAAACGCTTCCGCCGAAACGTCCAAAACTGATGTTGATGCTTTAAACAAGCGAATTGAGGATACCTTGAAGCAGGTGCAAGAACTCCAAAAGAAGCTCGACGGCTCGAAAACGGCCCAATAAAAGGAAGGTGAAGAAGTAAAAAGTACGCAGATTTAGAAAGTTTAGGAAAAAGAAAACCCTCCGCCGTAGGGGTTTTCTTGCTTGGAACGTGTACTCTTTCGACTTTCCCATCACCCGTCAATGTCTATGAGAGTTAGCAAGGCTGAGCCTTGATATCAAGGCTCAGCCTTGCTAACGGAGGGGCTATTTGATGTCCAGGAGTTCTTTAAGTTTCGGTTCGTTAAAACCGACGACGATTTTTCCGTCAACGTCTATGACCGGCACGCCCATTTGGCCCGATTTGGTAATTGCCTCCTTGCGGGCCGCGGGGTCCGCCGCCGCGTTCTTATCCGTGTAAGCGATATTGTTTGTCTTGAAAAAGTCCTTTGCCATGTGGCAGAAGTGACAGGTTGGGGTGCTGTAAATGGTGACGTTGTGCATGGGGTTTAAATTTTTATAATTAAGTTCCACTATTATACGCTTACAATTTTTGCTGTCAAAATTTTTTGTATAGTTTTGCTATCAAACTTTGTTATAATAGCGTGAACCATTGATTTTATGAAAGTAAATCCTGCAATTTTTCGAGCATATGACCTACGCGGGCTGGTTGGAACTGATTTAAACGCCGAAGTGGCGGAGCATCTTGGCAGAGCGCACGGCACGTATCTCAAGCGTCACGGCATTACCAAAGTGGTTGTTGGCAGGGATTCACGCGCCTCGGGCGAGGAATATTTGCAGGACCTTATCAAGGGGTTGGTGTGGACGGGGGCGGATGTAGTAAATATCGGCATGACCTTGGTCGGGACGTTTTATTGGTCGCAGCATTTTTTGAAAAGGCAAGGCGGTGTGTATGTCTCGGCATCCCATAATCCGCCCGAATACAACGGTTTTAAACTGGCAAACGGCTACTCGGAAACCATGGTGAGCGAGGGTATGAAAGAACTGTTACGCATGGTGTGCGAAGAAGACTACGAGCAGGGCGTTTCGACGGGAAATGTTGCGTACCGGGACATCAAAGACGACTATTTCAAAGACCTTCTTGCCCGCGTACCGATAAAAAAGAAACTTCGAGTTCTCATCGATGCGAGTAACGCGACCGCCGGCGCTTTGGCGCCCGAGCTTCTACGCCGCGCGGGCATGGATGTGGTCGAAAAGAATTGCGTCGTCGACTCTTCGTTCCCCCTAGGCGTTGCCGACCCGACATCGGCGACAATCGCCGCAAGGCTTTCGCGGGAAGTTTTGGAAGCCGAAGCGGATATTGGTTTCAACTACGACGCGGACGGTGACCGTTTGGGCATTGTGGATAATCAAGGCGGTATTATTTGGAACGACATGCTTGTGGCGCTGTTCGCCAAGGACGTTCTCCGCGAACACAAAGGCGCGACCATCATGTACAACACGCTTTGTTCCAAAGCGGTGGACGAAACTATACGAGCGGACGGCGGCAGGCCGTTTATGTGGCGGACGGGACATTCATTTCTTAAAAAGAAAAATCAGGAAGTGAAAGCCGCGTTTATCGGTGAACTGTCCGGTCACTTTTTCTTTTCGAAAGATTTTTACAATCACGACGACGGTTTGTATGCGACCTTGCGTTTGCTTCACTATCTCGCGGAATCCAGGTTGTCGCTTCACGACGCGGTGGGAAAACTTCCGCACTATATCTCGAGTCCCGAAATCAAAATTTATTGCGCCGACGACAGAAAAGTCGCCCTCATGAAAAAAATCGCGCCGGTGTTTCGGGCCGAGTTTCCCAAAGCCGAAGTCATTGACGATGAACGTGCTGGAGACGGTGTCCGGCTGGACCTTCCCGATGCCATGGCGGTTATACGGTACTCCCAGAATGGCCCGTACCTGACGATTAAATATGAAGCTAAAACCTTAAAACGACACGAGGAGCTTCGAAAATATATCAATGACCTGCTTCACAAATATAAGGAGATAGATTGGAACGCCAAGATAAATTTAAACACCGACGCACTCGCCGAACAGACGAATTTACAGTAAAATGAATCGGTGGATTACTCTGCCGAAATAAAAAAGTTTTTCAAAGGCGAGGTTTACTCGGATGAAAAGACGCTTGCGAATGCGAGCCATGATGCGAGCCTTTTTGAGGTGAGGCCGGCACTCGTGGTCGCGCCGCAGGACGTCTATGATATTAAAAATCTCGTTTCATTTGTCGCCAAGAAAAAGCAGGCGGGGGATAGTATTTCACTCACCGCCCGCTCGGCTGGCACCGACATGAGCGGCGGGCCGCTCACTGAGTCTATCGTGGTGGATTTTTTGCCTCACTTTAATCATATCAAGGAGGTTTCCGGCATGGCGGCGGTTGCGGAACCGGGAGTTTACTATCGCGATTTTGAAAAAGAAACTTTGAAACACGGCCTTTTGATGCCGTCCTATCCGGCCTCGCGCGACCTTTGCACCGTGGGCGGCATGGTGGCCAACAATGCCGGCGGGGAGAAAACTTTAACCTACGGCAAAACCGAAAAATACGTTCGCAAAGTAAAAATGGTACTCGCCGACGGCGGGGAGTACGAGTTTCGTGCATTTTCCATGCGCGAATTTGAATCGGTACGGCAGAGGAAAGATTTTTTTGGCGCGGTGCATCAGGGCATGTTTAACTTGATTCTTAAAAATTATGACGTGATTAAAGCCGCCAAGCCCGCCGTTTCCAAAAATTCGGCCGGATACTACCTCTGGAATGTGTATGACAAGGAAACGGGTGTATTTGATTTGACGAAACTTGTCGTCGGGTCTCAGGGAACACTCGGTCTAATAACAGAAGCGACGTTAGGTCTTGTCCAGCCTAAAAAGTATTCGTCGCTTCTGGTGGCGTTTTTGCCGACCCTCAAACCTCTCGCGCAAGTGACCAAGGCGGTGCTTGCGTACAAACCGGAAAGTTTCGAATCGTTTGACGACCACACGCTCAAAGTCGCGCTTAAATTGTTTCCATCGATTGTCAAAAAATTAAACGGCAGTCTGGTGAAACTCGCGTTCCAATTTTTGCCGGAGTTTTTCATGGTGTTGACGGGTGGAGTACCGAAGCTTATTTTGATTGCCGAATTTACGGACGACTCGGCGAAGGCGGCGTTCGCCACGGCGAACGCCGCGAGAGAAGCTCTCCACCCCTTTCACCTTAAAACCAAAATCGCCCGTAATGACGCCGAAGCCAAGAAGTACTGGACATTCCGGCGGGAGAGTTTCAATCTTTTGCGCCAGCACCTTACGAATCTGCGCACCGCGCCTTTCATAGACGACTTCGTGGTGCGGCCAGAATCCTTGCCTGAATTTTTACCAAAGCTCAACGAAATTCTTTCCCACTACAAAATCCTCTACACCATCGCCGGTCACGTTGGCGATGGAAATTTTCACATCATTCCGCTTATGAATTTGAAAAAACCCGAGACAGTTCGGATTATCAAAGAACTTTCCGACAAAGTGTACCGGCTCGTTGCCGATTTCAAGGGTTCAATTACCGGCGAGCACAATGACGGTCTGATTCGCACCTCCTACTTGCCCATGATGTATTCTCCGGAAATCATAAAGTTGTTCGAAGAAACCAAAAAAATCTTTGACCCTCTCGGTATTTTCAATCCTCACAAAAAAGTCGGGTTGGACAGGGAATACGCGTGGGAGCATTTGAATAGAAGTTAGACACTGAATTTTAGAGTTCGGATAGGTTTAAGGTTGATAGTTCTCAGTCACTGAAAATAAATGTCCGCTATCGATTAAAGGTTCTTTTGTAATACAAGTAGCTTCGTAAAGGTCCGTTGTGGAGGCAAGACCTCCGTTTGCCTCAAATATTCTACCTTTTTGAGTTAGTAAGCATTCGGCTGGGTCCGGCACAGCATTAAAGAGGGTGTAATTTTGGATATTGTTACCTGCTGGTGTGTGAACCATTATATTGAAAGTTGCATGAAAAAGACCCTCCTCATCTTTAGTTTTGTTTTTTCTTTCGTAAGTTAGAGTTTTTTTAGGTACAGTTTGTGTTACTTTTGTTGGAAACCACATCTTGTAGGCCGTTATTCCTGAATTTATTGTTACAAATGTACCGGATATAAAAATTGCGGAGAGCAGCAATAGAATAATAAAATATAGTGTAAGAAAAAATAGCTGTTTGTTTTGCCAGCCCATTTTTATTTCCTTACCGGCCTTTGTAATAGAGTCTTTGAAAACTCCGAAAAAAGGTAATTTTTCCATTTTGACAAGTGTAGCATGTATTTTGTTCTAATGGCTTTTTTTGGATAGCATAAGTGATAGAATAGAAAAACATGTCCCATCTTACTCTCACAATCGCTTTTGCCGCAATGCTGTTTCCGGCCATATTTTTGGTGTTTATTCCAATGATGCCGGTGATGACCTATATGCTCGGTATGTCGCTTCTCTACGGCGTGATTGACAGGTTCGCGCATTTGGAGGCATGGGAGTTTTGCGTACTCGCGGTGATATTTTTTCTTTCGATTGTCGTGGACTACTCCGCCGGAGTGTTGGGGGCGAAATATGCCGGAGCTTCAAAGCGGTCAATGGTTGCCGGTATTGTCGGGTTGATTGTCGGAAGTATTATTCTGCCGCCCTTTGGCGGCTTGCCCGCGCTTTTTATCACCGTGTTCATAAGCGAACTGTGGCATGAAAAAGGGAAAGCCGCCGCGCTCCGCGCGGCGGCGGGGTCTCTTGCGGGTACGATTGCCGGAGTTTTGCTTAATTTGTTTCTCGCACTGACGTTTTTTACCCTGTTTTTGATTTTTAGTTTACCGTAATTTTGCCGACAACAATAAGAAGCTATAGCTTCTTATTGTTGTCTGCGTGATGCAAATGAAACCCACAACTCCCCAAGGCGGCTCTGTGTGGTCTGACTCAAGATGTCCACAGTTATCGTGTGTCGAAAAAATGTGGTGGTATAATTCTAACCGTATGCGGCCAAAGCTGTTCGTGGCGCTTTTTCTTGCGCAGGAGAGATAATGCGGAGGTTGTTTGTGACCGGTCACCCCGTCGGGTATTATCCGGTCGAGTTTGGAGTTCTACCTTGAATTACGGAACTCGCCGCTTCGAGAAACTCCTCCGGCTTGCCTCCCGTCCGGACCTGCCTGCCGGCAAAGCAGGCAAGGCGCGCCGGAGGAGTTTCTCTCCGCCTCAAACGAGTTTCGTAATTCAAGGTCTACCATGTTATCGCTCGATACAAATTTAGTTGCCTTATTTGCCATTTTTCTTTGCGTCCCCCTCTTCTCATTTGTCGTAATTCGGCAGATATCGAAAAAACGTGAAAAGTTTAAGTCCTTTCTGTTGGAACGCCGCCCCGAAAATCCGGTTCTGCCTCCAAATCCGAAACACTCTTGGGAGTCGCGGGGAGCTTTCAATCCGGGGGCTATTCAAGACGACAACGGCATCATCCATCTTCTGTATCGCGCTGTCGGTTCTGACGGCGTGTCCCGTTTTGGATACGCTTCGAGCATGGACGGGATTCATTTCAAGCGAGAACTGACCTACCCGGTCTTCGCGATGCACAATCCGCGTTCCACTACGCCCTTGCCCTTGCGTCGTCACGACTTCGCGCTTTATCCGTCGGGCGGAAGCTGGGGCGGTTCCGAAGACCCCCGCATGGTGCGGATTGGCGGACGCATTTACGTCACGTTCAACGCTTTTGACGGGTGGGATTTCATCCGCATCGGCGTCATCTCCATAGACGAAAAAGATTTTTGGAGCAAGAGGTGGAGGTGGAGTCAGCCTCTTTTTATTTCTCCCGAACAGGAAATCCATAAAAACTGGGTACTGTTCCCGGAAAAAATTGGCGGCAAGTTTGCCATATTGCACAGCGTATCCCCCAAAGTGCAAGTGGACTACGTTGACCGCCTTGAAGACTTGGCGGCTGGGAAGCGCGTCATCAAAAGTCACTTTGGACAAGCTAAGGCCCGAAAAGGGTGGGATAGTTTTAGGCGCGGCGTCGGCCCTCCTCCACTTAAAACGGCAAAGGGTTGGCTGGTGTTGTATCATGCTATCGACAAAAAAGATGCCCACCGTTACAAGTTGGGGGCGCTTCTTCTCGACTTGCACAACCCGAGAAAAGTTATTGCACAGTCGCCGGCACCGCTCTTGGTTCCCGATATGTGGTATGAAAACGACTGGAAGCCCGGTATCGTCTATGCTTGCGGCGCGGTCATCAAGGACAGCACTCTTTTTGTGTATTATGGCGGCGGCGATAAATATATTTGCGTTGCCGCCGCCCCACTCCAAAAAATTTTGAGTAAGCTCGTGGCGGTGTGATATAATTTAGTTTATGAACCTATTTTTTCGCGAAGAGAAGTTCCCTCCGCGCGCCTTGGCCGGATTTAGGCAAGCGGGGGGAATTTCTCGGAGCGGGGTTTTTTTGGTTACAGATAACGCGAGAGATAAAATATGTTTGTCGTAGAGCGAGATACGCACAACCCGATTCTTTCACCCAAGGCGGAACATGATTGGGAATCCGCCGGCGCTTTTAACTGCTGCCCCGTCAGCGTCTCAAGCCGAACATCCCGGAAAATGTTTTTGGTCTATCGGGCGGAGTCGAAATCAAGATTGCAGGACGGGATTCGCCGTCCGGTTTCTTCAATCGGACTCGCCTTAAGTAACGGTAGCGGGTGTTTCGATGACCGCCGGCAGCTTATAAAGCCGGAGGAGAGTTGGGAAAAGTTCGGCTGCGAAGACCCCCGCGTAACCACTCTTGGCAAATTTAATTACATTTTCTACACCGCTCTCTCGGTGTACCCATTCCGGGCCGAAGGTATTCGTGTCGCTTTAGCCAAAGCGGACGAGAACATGAATATCATTGAAAAACACCCCGTGACGACGTTTAACGCCAAAGCCATGGCGCTGTTTCCGAAGAAAATAGGGGGTAAATTTGCCGCTCTGCTTACTGTTCACACTGATGAGCCGCCGGCGGAAATTTGCTACGTTGAATTTGAACAGGAGTCCGACATGTGGTCCCCGGAGTTTTGGGAACGTTTCAAAGCCGATATACCTTCGCACGCGCTCCAGATTCGCCGCACCGACAACGAACAGGTTGAACTTGGAGCGCCGCCGATTCTTACCCCGAAGGGCTGGCTCGTTATCTATTCTCATATCCAAGGCTACTTTCACGGCACTCGGCGTTTCGGTATCGAGGCCCTGCTTCTTGATAAAAACAATCCGCGGAAAATCATCGGGAGAACCAAAGGGGCATTCATGGTACCGGAAGAGTACTATGAAGAGGTTGGAGCGGTACCTAATGTGGTTTTTCCTTCCGGAGCCTTTCTCCGCGGAGACCTGTTGGATATTTATTATGGTGCCGCCGATACCCACTCCTGCGTTGCCCGGGTGAGCTTGAAAAAATTTCTAAACGCCCTTCTTGGGAAAACCGAGCTGTTGAAACGCGGCCCCGATAATCCGATTATAAGTCCCCGTCCCGACAAAGCGTTTGAAGTTCGCGGCACGTTCAATCCGGCGGCAGTGGATTTGGCCGGCACGGTGCACCTTTTTTATCGCGCGGTTTCGAACGAAAATATATCAACATGGGGTTTCGCGGCGAGTAAGGACGGTCTCTGTCTTGACGAGCGGTCCTCGGCCGCCGTCTACAGCCCTCGGGCGGATTTCGAAAAAAACGGTTGCGAAGACCCGCGGGCCGTTCTCATAGGAGACCGCGTTGTTATTTTTTATACGGCCTATGATGGCACGACCCCCCGCGTGGCCGTGACCAGTATCTCCGTCGCGGACGTTCTCGCCCGCTCGTGGCAGTGGGAGACACCGCGCCTTATCACTCTTGCTTCCGTAAGCAATAAAGACGCCTGTATTTTGCCGCGGCAGATAGACGGAAAGTACATGATTATGCACCGTCTTGACGATATGGTGTGCGCCGACTTTGTCGATTCGTTAGAGTGGCAGAGCGAGCAGGTGCGTTCGTGCATTCCCATTATTCGTCCGCGGCCCGGCATGTGGGACGGTGCCAAAGTCGGCCTTGCATGTCCCTTGGTGGAAACCGTTTCCGGTTGGCTTTTGTTTTATCACGGCGTTTCTCACACGACTCACTACCGTCTCGGGGTGGCGCTTCTTGACCGCGATGACCCGACCAGTGTACTCGCCCGCAGCGCCTTTCCCATCTTTGAACCGGTGGCAGACTACGAATGGCAAGGGGCAATGTCGGGCGTTATTTTCCCCTGTGGCGTCGTGCGTCGCGGCGACACCCTGTTTCTCTATTATGGCGCCGCCGACCTGGTAGTCGGTGTCGCTACCGCCAAAGTTTCCGATATCCTCGCGATGCTCAAAGCTTCTTGACTTTCCATTACGAACCCCCCTTAGCTTTGAGGTCTGTTTCTTTGCGCTACCCGTTTAATGGGGACCTTTTTTATAATATCAAGAATTTTTTCGTCATCGTCGGTGATGGTGTAAATGTCCATGTCCGTCGCGTCAATGGCTTTGTGTCTGCTGTAGACAACATCTTTGATGAACACATGTAGGTCTTTCCAATAGTCGGACCCCACGAGAATAATCGGCACCCGCCGGATTTTACGGGTTTGAATCAGGGTCAAAAGTTCAAAAAATTCGTCCAACGTTCCAAAACCGCCGGGAAAGAACAAATACGCTTCCGCCGCGAAGGACATTGCTACTTTTCGGACGAAAAAATAATCAAACTTAACGGAGTCGGTCGTGTAGAAATTGAGTCCCTGTTCTTTTGGCAGACGGATATTTAAACCAAGCGACTGGTGTCCCGTTTCAAAAGCTCCGCGGTTGGCTCCCTCCATAATGCCCCCGCCGCCGCCCGTGAGAATCGTGTACCCTAATTCGGAAATTTTATGAGCCAGTTCCCGCGCCTTGATGTAATGAAGGTTATTTTCCGTCAGTCGGGCCGAGCCGAAAAAAGTGACGGATTTATCGTACTTGTTGATAAACTCAAACGCTTCCGTGAATTCGCGGTCTATCCGGTGAACTTTGGCTTTGATAATGCGGTGGATTTCCTGCGGCGAAATTTGAGAGGGCAGAGGTTCGTTTTTTTGTTCTTCCATATAATGCAGGGTTTATGTCGTATTGTACGTCATAAGTGGCTTTTTGCAAAACGGTTTCTTTGCTATACTGTGAGAGTTATTAGTATTCTAAAAAATCGATGGCACAACTATCAAAACATGAAGCAATCGGGGTTGGTACAGCCCTTTTGGTCACGTTCGCAGTTTTGTTTTTGGGTAATCATATTTTTAACAAAGCGTCGGCACCGGTCGAAAAAACGGCGACTGCCCAGAGCGCGGCGGCTGGCGAGTTTTCGGATTCCCCAGTTCTCGGCGTTGAAGACATCACTCTAGGTAACGGCGTGCCGGTTAAAAGCGGCGATACGGTTTCCGTTCACTATATCGGCATGCTTTCCGACGGTAAGAAGTTCGATAGTTCCTATGACCGTGGCGAGCCGATTATTTTCACTGTCGGTTCCGGCCAACTTATAAAAGGTTTTGATAATGGAGTGGTCGGTATGCAGGTCGGAGGCAAGCGAAAATTAACCATTCCTCCTGAGTTCGGTTACGGAGCGCAAGCGGTCGGTTCAATACCGGCAAATTCTACAATCATATTTGAAGTAGAGCTTGTAAAAATCGGAAACTAGCTGTTACTCAAAACACACCCCTCCCTGCTAGCAGGGAGGGGTGTGTTTTTGCTATGCTTGAACGAGTAAAGTTTGAGAGCGACACCGCAGGGCGGTTACCCGTGCCTGGTCGCACCGACGTAACCCTGCGCGCCCGCCTGCGTGCGGACACGCACGGGCAGGGAGTGCAGGATGTCCCATTCGTCCGCCGCGGCGGATTCGTTGCTATTCGTATAATTTTCGTATATATGAAGCCGATTGAGTTTAAAATAGAGAAAAAAATGCCGCGCGGCCGCCCCGGCCGCGCGGCTATCCTCACAACCCCGCACGGAACTATTCAAACGCCGGCGTTTGCGGTAGTGGGTACCAAAGGAAGCGTTAAATCTCTTACCCCCGAACAAGTGAAAGACCTGGGGACGGAGGTGGTTCTGGCCAATACCTACCACTTATATTTGCAGCCTGGGGAGAAAACCTTACGCAAGGCCGGTGGCGTCGGTACATTTATGAACTGGTCCGGCCCCACCATGACCGACTCCGGCGGTTTTCAGGCGTTTTCCCTTGGAGCGGCGTTTGGGAAGAAAATGAACAAGTTGGCGGAAGTCAGACAGGAAAAAACTCTTGACGAAAGGAATGAAATCGCGAAGCTCGCGAAGGTTACCGACGAAGGTGTGGAGTTTAAGTCGGTGCTGGACGGCAGTACGCACTTTTTCACCCCCGAGCGTTCGACGGAAATCCAGCACGCTATAGGCGCGGACATGATTTTCGCTTTTGACGAATGCACTTCGCCGATTGCCCCTTACGAATACCAGAAAGAAGCTATGAACAGAACTCATAGTTGGGCCAGCCGTTCGCTCCATCACCACAAAAAACTATTCTCTTATTCGCACGAATTAGAGAATAGTCGCCAAGCTTTGTTTGGAATTGTGCAGGGCGGACGGTTTCCTGATTTAAGAAAAGAAAGCGCGAAAATAATCGGTGCTATGGACTTTGACGGTTTCGGTATCGGCGGTTCGTTTGAAAAAAGGGACATGAATACGGCGGTGGGTTGGGTGAATCGCATTTTGCCGGAGGAAAAGCCGCGGCATCTTCTCGGCATTGGTGACCCCCTCGACCTTTGGGACGCCGTGGGGGAAGGTTGCGACCTGTTTGATTGCGTTGCTCCCACCCGCATCGCGCGGCACGGGACGCTTTATAGTCCGAAAGGTCTTATCCACATTACGGGTGCAAAATTCAGAAATGATTTCTCCCCCGTTGTAGACGGTTGCCCGTGTTATACCTGCAAAAATTTCAGCAAAGCTTATCTCGGTTACCTGTTCCGCGCCAGAGAATTTTTGGCCTACACGCTCGCCTCGATTCACAATTTGCACTTTATCGTTAACCTTGTCAAAACCATGCGGCAGGGGGTTTTGGAGGGAACATTTGAAAAATTAAAGGACGATTTTCTGCGGACATACAAGTAAAAAGCTCAAAGTCGGACTTTGAGCTTTACTTTTCAACTAAACGGAGTTAATCTAGCGCGAGGTCTTTCACGGTTGCTGCGAAACGTAGGAGGCTATGAAAGCGGGGGTGGCTATCCGCTCGAGCCCTAGCGGGTGATACCGTTGAAGCGGTTATTAGATGCACTGCTTTTGAGATGCCCAATTGTGTTTTCCGGTAACGGCCAAAGGCCAAGCCGGATTTCGGGATACTACGCCGCGAATGACCTAAAGCCGCTCGATGTGAGCGGCTTCAACTTGCACTATTTGCGGAGCCGTGATAGGCTAAAAGGGCAATGAAAACAGCGTTTTCAAAAGCGAATATCTATTGTGCGGCTCTCAATACATTGAGAGTCGGCATTTCGCATTTCTCCACCAAGTAAAAGCAAAGTAGCTATTTATAAGGAATCGAAGAACGGACTCTCAAAAGGAGTCCGTTTTCGTTTACCCGATTGGGAAGAAGCGAGAAGTTGGTCCGTTGAAAATTAAATATAAAGGAAAACCATGAACTTTATTGAGCTAATCTTTGGCTCGACTTCAGCACTTCAGCAGGACTTGGTCCGTCAGATTGTTGAAAAAAGGTTACGCATTGCAGACCGCAAAACAAACAGTGTTCGGGCCTGGAGTTTCGAAGAGATAGACGCTTATTGCTTTTTTGACAACAAGCAGTTGGCAAATTGCCAGTCTCTCGTTAGTGAACCTTCGAAACTGACAGGCCAACATCTTTCCCGCTTGGCACCGCTTATGAGTTTCGAATTCGGCGCGGTAGATCGGTTTCTTGATAATAAAGAGAATCTACAATTAGCACTTACGAGCTTTCTAGAGCAATCGCCCTCTTGGCAAAAAGCGGTTGCAGCCTATGTTGTCAGTCAGTGCATAAAAACTCTCTGAACTTGCAATAATGAAAATAACGTATTATTGTGAAAAAAGAACAACCAAACAAAGGCAAATATGGAAGCTAAAAAAGTCGCGGTTGTCGGAAACGGCCGGTACGGTTCATTTTTTGCGGATTTTTTCCAAAAGGGAGGGTGTAAAGTTCGGGTTTCGGACATTGGCACCACTCCGAGTACCGAAGAAATTGTCGTATGGGCGGACGTGGTGTTGATAGCGGTGACGCTCTTTGAAACGGTCAAAGTCATTGAAGCGATTAGCCCACTTCTTCGTGAAGACCAGCTCATTATGGACATTGCGTCCGTAAAGTCGGGTCCCGTGCGGGCGATGCTTCAATCCGAAGCCAGTGTTTTGGGTATGCATCCTTTCACTGCACCGCCCCGTTCGGGCACGTTTAAGGGCCAGACGATTTTCATCTGTTCGGCGAGAATATCCGAAAACTGGCAGCGTTGGGTGGACACGTTTTTGCTCGAGACGGAAGGGAACATCGTGGAAGTATCTACTGAAAAACATGACGTTCCGCGCACCGTTGACCAATTCATTGAGCATATGTGTACCATGCTCAAAGTTTCGGTTATGAGGCGCTTGGAGCTTGAGCCCTCGGATTTGCTAAAAGTGGCGAGTCCGGTGTACAGGATGACGTCGGCCCAGATGGCCCGGATGTTCGCCCAATCTTCGGCTTTATACGGTGGAATAGCGATAGCGAACGAACACATTCCCCAGACACTCCGGTTCTTTCAGGAGGAGTTTGAACGTTACGCCCAAATTGTTACGACCGGCGACATGGTCGCTTATAGCAGCGAGTTTGACGCAAACAAAGAATATCTGGGGCCCACGAACATCGCCGAATCTTTCGCCCTTTCGGAGGCGCTTGTCAAGACTATGGTGGATATGCAGGCCAAATAGAATGCGTATTTCAATCCGCTCGGGAATTTCTCGAGCGGTTTTTTATTGATTATCACACGGAAGAATGTTAGGGTGGGTACAGCAAAATTCGGACATTATGAAAATTAAGCTGACAACACTGCCAAATAAAGCACATAACCCTCCCGATGAAACCGTATTGAAGGTGCTTAAGCAAATGGGGTACACGGACATGACGAGGCTAAGTCTCGGACGGTATTTGGAAATCGAAGTTGCCAACGATGAATCCCCAGACGTGTGGCGGGAACGGATTGATGCTGTGTGCAGAAACGGTTTAGTGAATCTCGCAAATCCAGTTATAGAAAGTTGGAAAATTCTAATTGAGCCGTAAAATAAGTGGTTATGAAAGAGGGTACAGTGGCGACCCTCTTTTTTTTGCGATATAGTGTTTGGCATGTCAGAAAAGTTTAAATTGAAAAGCAATTTTTCTCCGGCCGGAGACCAACCGCAAGCCATCAAGGCTTTGGTTTTGGGCTTGCGGCAGGGAATAAAACACCAAACACTCTTGGGGGTTACGGGGTCGGGGAAGACGTTCACGGTGGCGAATGTGATTGAAGCGATACAACAACCGACCCTCGTCATTGCTCACAACAAAACCCTTGCCGCCCAACTCGCGCAGGAGTATCGGGAGTTTTTTCCCGACAATGCCGTTCACTACTTTGTTTCCTATTACGATTATTATCAGCCCGAGGCCTACATGCCGGTGACGGATACATATATAGAGAAGGAAGCGCAGATAAACGAGGAAATTGACCGCCTCCGGCATGCTTCGACACAAGCGCTTTTGACCCGCAAAGACGTGATTATCGTGGCCTCCGTATCCTGCATTTACGGTTTGGGCAGTCCTGAAGAATATCAAAAAGTAAATATCAAAATTGAAAAAGGGATGCAAATTTCCAGAGGGGATTTTTTAAGGACACTCATTGGAATCCATTTTGAACGGACAAATGCCGACCTTTCCCCCGGCCAGTTTCGTGCTTTAGGCAACGCGATTGAAATCATGCCGGTGAACGAAAAGTTGATTTACCGCGTCGCTATTGAAAACAATGCTGTCGATTCAATCAGCATCATTGACGCCATTTCCCGCACCCACCTTCGGGACGAAAAAGTTTTCTTTCTTTTTCCCGCCAAGCATTTTATTACCGGAAGCGAGCAGGTGAAAAAGGCGATTGAAACTATCAGGTCGGAACTCAAAGAAAGATTGAAAGAGCTGGAAAAAGAGAAGAAACCACTTGAAGCTGAACGCTTGAAACGGCGCACCAACTACGACCTCGCGCTCATTCGCGAAGTCGGCTATTGCAATGGCATCGAAAATTATTCGCGGCATTTTTCGGGAAAATTGCCCGGCGAGCCGCCCGACAGTTTACTTTCATACTTTCCGCATTTAGCCGACGGCTCGCCGGATTTTCTGACGGTCATTGACGAGTCGCACGTGACGGTACCCCAGCTTGGCGGCATGTATGCGGGAGACGCCTCGCGCAAGCAGTCCCTTGTTGATTTCGGTTTTCGGCTGCCGAGCGCCCGCGATAACCGTCCGCTTAAATTCCACGAATTTGAAGAAAGGGTCGGACAGGTTCTTTATACTTCGGCAACTCCGGGGAAATATGAAATTGAGAAAAATCCAAAAGTCGTGGAGCAAGTGATTCGCCCCACCGGTTTAGTTGACCCTGAAATTATAGTACGCCCAATAACAGGAAAGGGTTCATCAAGGACGGTCCTTGAATCCGAAAAATCAAGGACGGTCCTTGACAGTCAAAACTTTTACGCGGGGCAGGTTTTCGATTTTATCGTTGAAGCGGAGAAAGTAATTAAGGGTGGGGGAAGAGTTATTGCCACGACCCTGACCAAAAAGATGGCCGAGGACTTGAGTGTGTTTCTGAAAGAGAAGGGTGTTAAAGCCGAGTATCTTCACAGTGACATCAAAACCATTGAACGCATTGAAATTTTGACGAAATTTCGAAGGGGGGAGTTTGATTGCGTTGTGGGTGTCAATCTTTTGCGCGAAGGTCTCGACCTACCGGAAGTGGAACTTATCGGCATTCTTGACGCCGACAAGGAAGGGTTTTTGCGTTCCGAAACTTCACTGATTCAAATAATCGGGCGCGCGGCGCGAAACATAAAGGGGCGGGTGATTCTCTATGCTGATAACGTTACCGGCTCAATGGAGCGGGCGGTTGCTGAAACCAACCGCCGCCGCGCGCTTCAGGTTGCTTACAACAAAAAGCACGGCATCACGCCCCGAACCATCGTCAAGAAAATTCACGACATTACCGAGGAACTTGATTTACACCGGAAGGCCGTAAAAACCCTTGTGGCTCTGGATTTGGCCGCGAATCCTAAAACTCTCACTAAACTTATTCGGGAAAAGGAACGCCAGATGAACGCCGCCGTCAAAATTTTGGACTTTGAAACCGCCGCACTTTTGCGGGACGAAATTGCGGAGCTTGAAAAATTTGCCGTTGCCAACAAAAAAGTACCTCTAAATAAGCATATTTTATAGGAGTTTCGACCTTGCAGTCGAAGCGGTAGATAAGCACTGTCGGTGAGGTAGTAAAATAACCCCGACATCTGTAGGACTGTCCACTTGGCTTAAAGTATCCCCACCTAACTACTTTGTCAATGTGGTATACTAATCTTAATTATACGATAACTAGATTTTAACTTTTATGGCATTACAATCGTCTGTGGGTTTGGCATATGGTACCGACTCTTACGCGGTCGGCGCCGATGCCTGTCAAGAGGCTTTAACAAGACTTGGAACCAATCCCGACTTAATTATAGTGTTCTCGTCGGTTAGCTACGAACAGGAAAAAGTGCTCGCGGGAATCCGTTCCGTCGCGAAAAACGCCCTCATAGTTGGCTCGTCCACCGCCGGTGAGATTACAACAGTCGGACCGGCGAAAAAACATTCTGTGGCGGTTATGGCTTTACAGTCGCCTGATATTAAATTTTACGCGGGTGTTGGTGAAAATATCGCGGCCAATCCGCGGGCGGCGGGTAAGGCGGCGGCGGACGCGGTTAAAGCGCAAACCAAAGAACATCTTGCCGCGTTTATGATGTTTCCCGACGTGTTGGTCGGGAACGGAGCGGACATAGTGCGCGGCGTACTCGACAGCCTGGGCGAGCATTTTCCGGTGGTAGGCGGGGCCTCGGGCGACGACTTTCAATTTAAAAAAACTTATCAGTATCTAAACGACAAAGTGTATTCAGGAGTGGTGGTTGGTTTAGGCTTTGTCGGTAATTTAAAAATTGGCATCGGCGTCAAGCACGGCTGGATTCCCATAGGACTGCCGCTTAAAGTTACCAAGTCGGCAGGTTCTGTTCTCCATGAGCTAAACGGCAAACCGGCGATACGTATTTATGAGGATTATTTCGGACCAGAAACCGCCGCCCAGCTTAAAACCGAGGCTTTGGCAAGACTTGCCATTACTTATCCCTTGGGCATGAAAATGGCCGGAAGCGATGAGATGCTTATTCGCGACCCTATAACCGTTGACGACACAGGTTCAATTACCTGCGCCGCCGAAATTCCCGAAGGGTCTGAAGTCCAACTGATGATAGGTTCGCGGGAGGAGGCGGTGAAAGTCGCCAGAGAAGCCGGACAAAAAGCCATGAGTGAACTTGGCGGCACGCCTCGGGCCGTGATTATTTTCAATTGCATTGCCCGAAATAAGCTTTTTGGCGAGAGAGCGGGCGAGGAAATCTCGGCCATCCAGGAAGCTGTCGGCAAACACATACCCCTTATCGGTTTTTATACCTACGGTGAACAGGCACCCCTCGGCGGCGAAGTGCGCGACATTAAAAAGTGCAATTCGGCATTTCATAACGAAACCGTGGTTATCGCCGTTCTCGGCGACTGATTCCACAGCCGCAGATTATTCGCTAACATACACAAGGCCATGATGAATACTATGACAATGGCGGTCGGGGTGAGCAACACTATCCAAATCCTGATTAACCTAAGCGCGGTCGCGGTCGGCCTCTTAGCGGTTGTTTGGGTGCTTAAGTTAAACAGAAGGTTTGGCGGACGCGTAAACCAGGCTCTCCGATTTTTTATCGCGGGAATATTGTGCAATGTCTTTGCCATCGGCTGGTCGCTCTTTTTCGAGCATGCCTACGTTGTCGGCAGTATGGCGCTTGACGTGCATCAAAACCTGATGACGCTCGGCATGATTTTCTTCATTTTTTCAACCGCACGTTTTTCCAAACTGATTAATGTCTAAGTGGTGGTTGAGACATCATGCCCCCGAGGAATCCCGCACCGGAGATGGAGCGGCTCTTGCGTTTGCAAACGAACTGATTCGCGAAAATGTTCAGGCATTCGGTGAACGTAGGGCGGCGGAGATTATTCACACAGCCTTTGAGTTTCACCCCGCTTCCCGCCAGTTCTTGGTTGACAATCTTTACCTCGCGGCTGGAGCCGATATCGAGACCATACGTTCGGCAGTCATTGGCTTTGTCAACGAGTCGGTGAAGGCTTTCGGTGCCGCATTTACCGAAAGCGCTTTAGCCAGGGCTGTCCGCTCCCTTGAGGGGCGTTATTCGGCCGAAGCAATTAGCGCGCAGGTTATGCCCGTCGTGCCGGCGGGATTTCTTGAGGAAGAAAAGGCTAAGTCTCTCTCTAAAGAGGAGCTCGAAAAACAAGTCGCCGAGAAAACCAGGAAATTGCAGGAGGTCAACTCGCATCTTGAAGAAAAAGTAGCAGAACGCACAGCGGAACTTCAAAGACTTCTTACGGAGCAAGACCGGAGCGCGAGACTTCTGGTGAGGCGAGACCTTGAACTGACCCGTGCGAACGACAAGCTCCGCGAGCTCGACCTTCGAAAGTCGGAATTTCTCTCCGTAGTGGCGCACCAGCTGCGGACGCCGCTTTCAGGCATCAAATGGACTTTGAGCATGATTATGAACGGCGAGTTGGGGCCGGTTTCGAACGAACAAAAAGTATTCATCATGAAAAGTTACGAGTCGAACGACCGGATGATTGAACTGGTGGAAAACATGCTTCATGCCGACAGGATTGATTCGGGGAAATACGATTTGCACCTCACGCGCACGCAGATTTTTGATTTGATTGACAACGTGCTCTACGAGATTCTGCCCGCTGCTTTAAAACGCGATGTCAAAATTGAATTTAATCGTCGCGAGGGGATACCGCAACTTGAAATCGACCAGGAAAAGATGAGAGCGGTATTCCAGAATCTTCTTGATAACGCGGTCAAATACAGCCGACCGGGAGGTACGGTCTCAATCGACATCACCGGGGGAGTCGAGTCGGTTCAGGTGGCCATTCGTGACAATGGTGTTGGTATTCCCGATGACCAGAAGGCCCTTATATTTTCACGGTTTTTCCGCGCCCGGAACGCCCTTAAGATTGAAACCGACGGCAACGGACTTGGCTTATTCATTGTGAAGAGTATAATTGAGATGCACGGCGGAAAGATTTGGTTTGAAAGCAAGGAAAACGAGGGAACGACTTTTTATTTTACCATTAAAATATAATACGAATTACGAATTGGTACGAATGTACGAATTCGCTAAAATAATTTTTTAGCAAGCATATTATTTGTATATTCGTAGCTATTCGTAATTTGTATTACTATGAAAAAAATTTTGGTTATAGAAGACGACGTGTTTTTGGGAGACGTCCTTTTGCAAAAACTCAAAAACGACTCCTATGAGGTGGCGCTTTGTCGTGACGGCGTTGAAGGTTTGAAAAAAATTTCCGAGTGGAAACCGGACTTGGTTTTACTTGATATTATTTTGCCGACCATGAACGGCTACGAAATTCTTGAAGCCAAAGCCAAAGACAAACTTATTCAGAGCGTGCCAGTCATTGTTATTTCTAATTCCGGTCAGCCCGTTGAAATCAGTCGGTTGCTTTCCCTCGGGGTTAAAGATTATCTGGTAAAAGCCCAATTTGAGCCAGACGAAGTGCTTTCGAAAGTCAGGGCCGAACTCGGCAAAGACGAGACCAGAACGCTCTCTCCAGAAAACAAGGCGACCGCGGAAACGCTTTTGAGCGGCAAAAAAATTCTGTGGGTTGAAGACGACAAGTTTTTGAGCGACATCATCGCTCGAAAACTGACCCACGAGAAGTGCGTCCTTGTCCACGCGGTTGAAGGCGAGGAGGCGATTCGCTTGACGGAGAAAGAACAGCCCGACGTCGTGCTTCTCGATATTCTTTTGCCGGGCATTGACGGTTTTGAGATTCTCTCCCGTCTCAAGGCTAATCCCAAAACCAAGAAGATTCCTGTCATCATGCTTTCAAATCTTGGCCAAAAATCCGATATGGAGAAAGCCCGCGACCTAGGAGCCAATCGCTTTCTCATCAAGGCGACGGTGACACTCGACGAAATCATCAGCGAAATCAAGGCGGTAATTTTTGGGAAGTAAACTTGGAATGTAAATTAAAAAGCAAGCGGCGGGGTCAAGTACCCCGCCGCTTGCTTTGAGTTTAGGAATTCTATATACTTTCACCTACGTTACCCCCTATCGCTTGTCGATGGGCATGTTTTTATGGATTCAAAAAACGACCAAAAAATTATAGTCAAAGGTGCTAGAACGCATAACCTCAAAAACATTACTGTTGAAATGCCTCGCAACAAGATGGTGGCGTTCACGGGAGTGTCCGGCTCAGGCAAATCCTCTTTGGCGTTCGATACCATTTTTGCCGAAGGTCAGCGGCGCTACGTGGAATCGCTATCCTCTTACGCCCGACAATTTTTGCGACAAATGCAGAAACCGGACGTGGACGAAATCGTTGGACTCTCGCCGGCGATTTCGATTGACCAAAAATCTCGTTCCAATAACCCGCGCTCGACGGTCGCAACCATTACCGAAATTTACGACTATCTTCGTATTCTCTACGCCCGTATCGGCGTGCCCCACTGTCTTTTCTGTAATCGACCCATAAAAAAATTATCGCAGGAAGAGATTATAGACACTATTCTCGAAACCGTTGAAAAATTGGATTCAAATACCGGAAGCAAGGAAGTGATGGGTGTGGCGTATAACACTTTGAAACTTAAAATTTTCGCGCCGCTCGTGGTCGGTCGGAAAGGCGAATATTACCAGCTTTTATATGACTTGCTCGGAAAAGGTTTCTCATCGGTCAAAGTTGACGGCCAGATTAAAAAGCTTCGCGAGCAAATCATTCTTACCAAAAACAAAAAGCACGACATTGATGTACTGGTAGACGAGTTTTTCTTAAGCGAACTCAAAGATAAAAAGTCCGGCGCTTTCGAGCGTCTTTCGGAATCAGTCGAGCGCGCGCTTGCCGAGTCAAAAGGTCTTATCAGAGTTGAAACTCACGGCGTTGAAAAATTGATTTCGGCGAAATTCATGTGTCCCTACGACGGTTTTTCCTATCCAGAAATCGAGCCGAGACTTTTCTCGTTTAATTCCCCCTATGGCGCTTGTCCGGAGTGTAACGGTTTGGGTACCCGTCATTTTTTCGGCGACGAAGTGTGTCCCAAATGCCAAGGCGCGCGGTTGCGTGAGGAAGCGTTACACGTTCTTCTCGATGTCCGTCAAGGACCGTCCTTGACGGATAGGGGCGGAGTAAACGTTGTCGAGCTTGTGGGACTTTCAATCAAGGACGCGCGAGGATTTTTTACCAAATTGAAACTATCCGCCAAGGACAGAGAAATTGCCAAGGTGGTTTTGAAAGAAATTGAAGCTAGACTGGATTTTATGATAAATGTCGGTATTGAATATCTCACCCTCGATCGCCGTGCCCACACACTCTCCGGCGGCGAAGCCCAGCGTATCAGGCTCGCGAGCCAACTCGGTTCGGGCCTTGTCGGGGCACTTTATGTCTTGGACGAACCAACCATCGGGCTGCATTCACGTGACAATGACCGTCTGATTAAGACCCTGCTTCACCTACGGGATATCGGTAACACCATTATCGTAGTTGAGCATGATGAAGAGACCATTCTTTCATCGGACTTTCTGGTTGACATCGGGCCCGGGGCGGGAGTTCACGGCGGACATATTGTCGTATCCGGATACATCGACAAGCTTTTGAGCGCGAAGAAAAATGACTCGAAATCATTGACGCTTGATTACTTGCGGGGTGAAAAAGAAATTTCTATTCCCGACAAGCGGCGCGACAAGGACAAGGGTACGATTAAAGTACGCGGCGGCAAAATTTTTAATATTACCAACATGCACGTTGACCTGCCTTTAGGCAGACTCGTGACTGTCACGGGAGTTTCCGGTTCTGGCAAGTCTTCGTTCCTTTACGAAATTCTGCATAAAAATCTTCAGGCGCGGTTTGAAAGGCGATATCGTTCCAATGAAACGTTCAACTGCGCGAGCTTTACGGGGACGGAATATTTGTCACGGGCGATTTTGATTGACCAAGGACCCATTGGCAGGACGCCGCGTTCAAACCCTGCCACTTACACGGGAGCGTTCACGTTCATCCGCGACTTGTTCGCGGAAACCGCCGAATCGCGGGTGCGCGGCTGGAAAGCTAATCGTTTCTCTTTCAACGTCAAAGGCGGCCGGTGCGAAGCTTGTCAGGGTAACGGGGAAATCGCTGTTGAAATGCACTTTTTGCCCACGGTGTACGTGTCCTGCGAAGTGTGCGAGGGCCGCCGCTTCATGAAAGAAACGCTCGAAGTGACATACAAGAAGAAAAATATCTACCAAGTGCTTAATATGACGATTGAGGAAGCATTGAAGTTCTTTGAAGACATTCCAGCCATTTACGACCGGCTTAAAACTCTCGACGAAGTGGGTTTGGGTTACTTGGAACTCGGCCAGTCGGCGACGACGCTTTCGGGCGGCGAGGCCCAGAGGGTGAAAATTTCTTCCGAGCTTTACCGTCCGCATCTTCAAAAAACGATATATTTACTCGATGAGCCGACTATCGGGCTTCACTACGAAGACGTAAAAAAACTCATTGAGATTCTTCAAAAGCTTGTGGACAAAGGTAATACGGTGGTTGTGATTGAACACAATCTCGATATTATAAAATCGGCCGATTATGTTATCGATATCGGTCCCGAAGGGGGAGTGGGGGGCGGTAACCTCGTTGCCAAAGGTACGCCGGAGGAAGTGGCGAGTAACGAAAAATCCTACACGGGAGAGTGCTTAAGAAAAATTTTGAAAAAGTAAAAGCAGTGCTTGCGGCACTGCTTGGCAGTTTGGTTAGAGTTGTCTAAGCGTCAGGCCGACAACCTTTTGGAATTCTTCGTTCTCAAAAGGTTTACCGAGTACCGCATCGGGCTGGTCGGCGAAACCTCGGTCCTCACTCGCGGCCGTTTCTTTGTCCAGAACGAGTATCGCCTTGGTATTTCCGCCGAGTTGTCGAACTGCCTTGATGACATCAAACCCGTTGGCATCTTCGCCAGTTTCGGCTTCGGTGATTACCAGAGTATATTCTCCGGTTCGGACTTCTTTTATGCCGTTGGAACAGGTCATAACTTCGTAAACCTGTTGGTAACCCATGTGGTTGAGGAGTGCCAACATGATGCCTCGTGGCGTCGCTTCCCGTCCGATGAGCAGTATTTTTTCGGTTTTCATTTGTTTGGTTTACCTTTCTCTTCGTGTTTGATATCATGAATAAAATGAAAAGTCAATATTTGGCTAAAAAACGTTTGCCTGACAGCTCTGGCGTGTATTTTTTCCTCGGGCGCAACAAGAAAATACTCTATATAGGTAAGGCCACCTCACTTCGTAATCGAGTGAGAAGTTATTTTACTAAAGACATTGCCGAAGTTCGAAGTACCCTGATAAAACAAATGGTTAGCGAAGCCGTTTCGATTGACTTTCGGGTTACCGATTCGATTTTGGAGGCGCTTATTCTTGAAGCGGACCTAATCAAAAAGTTCCAGCCTAAATACAATACTGACGAAAAGGACGACAAAAGTTTCAACTGTGTGGTTATCACTAAGGAGGATTTTCCGCGCGTTCTCGTTGTTCGAAAACAACAGGTTATCGCAAAGATTCAAGATTTAGGATTCAAGATTCAAGAACGGTACGGACCGTTTCCGAATGGCAATCAACTGAGAGATGCTTTGAAAATTGTCCGTCGGATTTTTCCATATCGTGATCAAAAATGCGTACCTTGCGAGGAACAATTTGGATTGTCAAAAAAACATTCTCACATTCTGCAGAATATGAGAATGTGCAAACCCTGTTTTAACCGACAGATTGGTCTATGTCCGGGGGTGTGCACGGGTGAAATTTCCAAGCGGGCATACGCGCGTACTATCCGCAGTCTCAAGTTGTTTTTTTCCGGCAAAAAAGGCGCGATTTTAAAAAATTTGAAAAAGGAAATGAGAACTGCCGCTAAAGCACGAGAGTTTGAACGTGCCGGCGAAATTAAAAAGACGGTTTTCGCCCTCGAGCATATTCAAGATGTTTCTCTCATAAGAACCGACAACTTACGACTGACAACTAACAACTACCGAATCGAAGCGTATGATGTTGCCCACATCTCCGGAACTGATGTTGTCGGGGCGATGGTCGTTTTGGAAAACAGCGCGCCGAAAAAGTCCGACTACCGAAAATTTAAAATTCGAGGCGGGTTTGGAAACAATGATGTCGCGGGTCTTAAAGAGGTCGTTGAAAGACGATTGAATCACACCGAGTGGCCGTTACCGGCGCTTTTTGTGGCGGACGGCGGTGCGGCGCAAAAGTCGGTTGTGGAAGAGGCCTTGAGAAACAAAAATCTGTCGATTCCGGTCGTGGCTGTTACGAAAAATGACCGTCACCGGCCGAAGTCAATTTTAGGTGAAGAGAAGCTCATTCAAAAACATGAACGAGCCATTCTTTTTGGAAACAGTGAGGCGCACCGTTTTGCCCTCTCTTTTCACCGACTTCGAAGAAGTAGAAACTTCAAGAACCTCAACACCGGGTTTTGAGGTTCTTGTTGGACTTGCAGTTTTTTTGACTTGTGCTATGCTTTGAAGCGCACACTAGAGACGTGTGCCATGTCAAAGTAGGCATAAGGTACATAAATCGTGGCTTTTTAAATACGTTTTCGATTCTTCGGAGCGATAGTTGAAACCAAGAAAATGGAACTCAATACCTTCCTTAAAAGAGAAGTAGATATACCTCTATG
>Ga0209515_10000630_pt1 | contig 62531 bp, 72 predicted proteins | sample Subgroupgradi54m_FD_187454 | JGI IMG/M metagenome (GOLD analysis project Ga0209515, IMG submission 187454) | Subsurface groundwater microbial communities from S. Glens Falls, New York, USA - GMW60B uncontaminated upgradient, 5.4 m (SPAdes)... ...
GTGTAGATCTCGATCGACTCCAGACGCTTCTTGGCTTCCTTCTGCAGAACGCCAACCACTATCTCATCCGTCAAGTTGCCTCCGGTATCGATTTCCTTATACTTCAGTTCCGAGATCATTAATCGTAGAATCCCAAGCAGAGCCACATTGTGCTCCTTCTGGGCTTTAACAACTTCCGTCTTGATTTGGTCAAATAAAGTCATGGTTTGATTACTTTCCACCACGGGCGGCGCGCTTGTTGCGGCGTCTAATCTTCATTCTATCCTTTTTCAGTCGATCATTCCTCTCCTTACGAATTAAGGATGGTTTCTGATAGCCGCGCATAGCGACTTCTTTGACTTTTTCCAAGCCTTCATCTTCCCAGGTTAACCGACGAAACTCGTTGATTAACTGTTGCTGATTTTGGCCTTGCTTTTTCTTAACGACTAAAGCCATTTAAAAAAACACCTCGCTTCCTTATGTTTTACCAGCAGGCTCCTCTTTGGTTCCCCCTAAAACATGAATATGTTCGTGGTCAAAGTGGTTGTAGCCCGCCCCGTTATTTACTAATTTGTAGCCGGTCTTATCTAGACCAAATAGCCTTATAACATCAAAAACGGCTGCCATTATTTTACTCCAAAAGTTACCATCTGTCACTCCAGCAACCAGTTCCTTCTTACTAATGTGGTTTTTTGGCATCACCAACAAATGGACGGCTGCGACCGGATATTTATTTTTGACGGCCACAAACTCCTCGTTCTCCCACACCTTTACTGCCGGTTCCTCTCCCGAGGCGATCTTACAAAATAGACAACTAGGATCTTTCATAAATTTATTTTACAAAATGTAATAATCTGGCCACATCCCTCACCGTAATCAGCAACATCGCTGACAGCAGAAAGATCATTCCGGCGGTATTGACATAGCCCTCGATTTTATTTTTACGTTTCTTACCGATTATCTTTTCCACCCCCAAAAACAAGACATGTCCTCCGTCAAGAGCCGGAAAAGGCAAAATGTTTAGCACTGCCAGGTTGATCGATAAAACTCCCATGAACTGTAAGGTCGCCAAGAAACCCTGCTTGATCACTTGCCCGCTCACCTGATAGATCCCTACCGGTCCGGATAGATCTTTCGGCACACCCTTGCCGGTCACCAAACCATAAACCATTTTACCTAGTCCGGTGGCAATATCCTTGCCCCAGGCAACCGCTTCAGAAAGACCGACGACCGCTCCCCGAAAGGGCATCTGCCACCACGGGTACTTCGTCAGTTCCACATTGGAAAGCACTACCCCAAGTGCCCCCTCGCCCGCCGGCGGATTTTTCCTCGGTGTTACCTTGATCACTCTCTCTTTACCATCTTTCCCGGCCACCAGTATTGAGAGTTCGTTGCCCGCCTGTTCACCCACTAACTTCACCATTTTGTCGGTGTCTTTGATCAGCACTTTTTCTCTGGCGAAATCTATTTCCCTAACCACATCATCAACCTTAAAACCAGCCTTGTCCGCCGGCGAGTCTCTGACTATTTCCTCAACTCTCACTTTATCGGTCTTCACCGGAATACCCACAAAAGAATACACCGTCGCAAACAAGATAATCCCTAAGAGAAAATTCATGATCACTCCCGCCACAAACACCACCGCTCGCACCCGGGCCGGTTTGTCATAAAATCTACCCGTCTCCCCCTTGACCATCTCGTCACCATCAGAATACTCCTCTCCATATAACTTGACGAATCCGCCTATTGGCAACCAATTGAGAGTAAAAGTTGTTCCCCACTTCTTGAACAGTTCTCGTGCCCTCGGTGGCAGTCCAAAACCAAATTCTTCCACTTTCACTCCAAAAATTCGAGCACTGATGAAGTGTCCCCACTCATGCACCAAAACCAAGACAGACAGAATGGCAAAAAAAACAATTAGCTGAAGCACTTAAACATTCTAACACTAAAATTTAACTCTAAGCGCCCACCAGATTGTCATCATCCCCTTCATTATCCCAGGGGTTCGGCGGATCTGACTGATCAGTAAACTGATTGATCAACTCCTCTTGGTGCTCCGGTTCCGTGGTCTCGTCAAGCGGCAACTCCAGACTCATGATAAATTCTTCTTCTTCATCCGGACAGATCCGGTAAATCCTGTCAAACTCATCCTTGAATCGAGTCACCTTCCACTGCGCCACCGACTGGGCATGCCGTATCCCTCTCTCGGTAACTTTATGGTTAGTCCTGGCTCTCTCAACTAGTTCTTTGGCCCAAGCAACAGCTTCCTCCGCTTCAACTTGGAGTCGTTTCAGATTAAGTTCCTCAACCAGCATCTCGGTCTCCACCGCATACTCAATTTTTTGCTCCGTCGTCATCCTCGGCATCGTTTGGATGAATATACCATACCATAACGGCAGCCAAGATACGGAAACGCCCTCCGTGGTTAGGAGGGCGGATGCGCACTAAATAAGTTGGCAGAACCTACCAGAGCGCGTGAGAGGACTTGAACCTCCAGCCTACCGGGTTTCAACCGGTTGCACAGCCAATTGTGCTTCACGCGCGGGAGCGGAGACGGGCGGTTAGGCCCCGTTTTTCTCCTATCGGAGAGAAACGTCTATCAGCTTGAACCTTGCAAAGTCCAAGCCAGCAAGTCTCCACATGAGGCGAGTCAACAGGATGGACCGGCCATTTGATCCGGCCTTCTAACCACTCTTTTTGCCGTGCACACGAGAGTGTCCGTAAAAACGGTGGTCATCGGCTGACTCGCCAGTGCACCTGGAGGGATTCGAACCCCGACCTCGCAGTAACCTACCGCGCGCTCTCCCAACTGAGCCACAGGCGCTCTTAACTTTTTTATGTGCAGAGGCTTAATATACAAACACTCATCAAAACTGTCAAGATATATTTTGTATACTTACTCCATGGCCTACCTTGCCATCATCATCACCATCATTAGCTCGGTCCTGATTGTCAGGATCACAATCCTTTATCACCTCACCCCCCTGGATATCACTAGGATGATTCAGAAACAAAACCCCAAACCCCTAAGAAACCTCGACGCCATCGGCCAAAAAACCCCTCCATAATTCGAAAAATTTTATCAGCCCAACAATCCCGTTTGAACTGACTGGTCACGACCAGCCAGATGTCTGATCCGGTCAAATCGGGCCACTCTGGCTATCTGAACCAGATAACCCACTACCGGAATCATCGCCAATACCAGCTTCGTCGTCTGCTTTGCCGTCTCCGCAAAGGGAGCCGTCTCCACAAACCCACTCATCGCCCACTTAATTCCCTCACCTAAAACCTCACCACCGACCAAGGCCGCCACTGCGGTCGCGTCCCAGATCGCCCAATCCATCCTGTCCGGCGCTTTCTCTGATTTCAGTCCCGTCGCGATTGACTGGTACCCTCCTTCCACCTGCCCCGGAACATGGGCGAAAGGTCCTAAATTCTCTGACTGTCTATCCGTTGGCATCTTCTTTCGTTAATTCATTAACTTTTGACTTGGCATAGTTCGAAAAAGCGAGCGATACTGACCTTTGTATCAAGTCAGACCTATCAACTTCATATTTATTAGACTTCATCACCTCAACCAACTTCCCAAAAACCACCTTGGCGTTCGCCACCTCCTGCGGACTACCAATTCCGCTCATTACCAACGTCTTTGCTTCTTCCGGAAGCATCTCATAATACGTCTGCATTAGTCCAACTTCATAGATCTGCACCAGCTTATCCCATTCTTTCCCCGCTTCCTCTGTCGTCAAACCCTTTGATATCAACTCCGCGACGAATTTATCTTTTGCTAGTAGTTGATCAACGCTTTGCATTAGCTTCCAAAACTCATGATTTCCTCTTCCTTTTTCCTCCCCATCAGGTCGATCTTACCCATATACTCATCCAAAACTTTCTGAAGTTGCTCCAACAAACGATCGATGTCATCTTCCGAAACGCCGGCACTATCCTTAAGGCGATCGATCTCTTCTTTGATCTCCTGGCGCACCTGGCGCGCCATCACCCGGCCGCTCTCAACTTTCTGATGTAAGAGTTTCACAAAATCGTTCCTTCTCTCGGTTGTCAGTGGCGGAATGTTGATCCGGATGATGTCACTGCTGACGTTTGGAGTCAGTTGAAGTTCCGAAAGCAGAATCCCCTTCTCGATATCCTTCAGAACACTCTTGTCCCAGGGCGAGATCATGATCGTACTCGGGTCCGGTGCCGTCACCGAGGCCAACTCAAAAAGCTTCATTCTTTGACCATAAGCTAGGATCTCGACTCCGGAAACCAAATCCGGCTTGGCCCGTCCCGTCCGAAGAGTCGCCATATCCCCCGCCACTATCTCCAAAACTTTGTCTAAATTAGCGCGCAGCTTCCTGATCAGTTCGTGTTGTTCCATGATTTATTTATACCACCTCCGCCTGACTAACCTCCACGTTCCGTGCCCTCTCTCTGCTTTCTTTCTCTCTCTATTCGTTCTGCTTTATCCCTTGCTTCCCTCTCTTGCCTTTCTCTTCTCAAGTCTGCCGGAGTTTTCCCCGTCCCAGGATTATAATCATCTACCCCCGCCTCTCTTTCCGTGCGTCTCTTGGCTCTATCCCCTTGGTGATGGGTATCAATTGCCCCACCAGTACCAACTATCTCTCGCAACGGACCAATCGCTTTTTGTGCCATACCACTAACCTACCTGAAACAAAACCCATAATCAAGCCGTAACTTTAGAGCGCGAACCGAACAAACCTGACGACCTTAGTGTTCTCACCGGTCTTGGCGATCAGCGCCTTAACCAAGTCCTCGATCGTCTTACTGCCGTCACGAATGTAGGCTTGCTTCAGCAAGACCTCGACATCCTCCGGGTCCATTGATGCTACCTGCATCGCGATCTCCTTGCACAGGGTAATGAAGTCCTCGGTATTGGCGACAAAGTCAGTCTCGCAGGCTACCTCAACCATCGCCCCCACCCGGCCGGTGTTGTGAATATATGAATAGACGCGACCGCTCTTCACCTCGCGCTCCGATTTTGATGCAGCTTTAGTTAACCCTCTCTGAGCAATAATTTCCTCGGCCTTGGTCAAGTCACCTTTGGCCTCTTCCAACGCTTTCTTGGCGTCCATCACGCCGGCGCCAGTCTTTTCTCTTAGAGTTTTTATTTTGTCTAGCATTTTATTCTTCTACTTTTTTATTCTTGCCGACAGCAACTGCCTGACCAAATAACTTAACCACAATTTCGATCGCTTTGGTAGCGTCATCATTCATTGGCACGACGTAGTTGATCGGGTCAGGATTGCCGTTACTGTCGACGATGCCAATGACCATCAGATTCTTATTCTTGGCCTCGCGCACGGCCGATCTCTCTTTGTGTGTGTCAACGATCACCAGTACCTCAGGCGCCGTCTTCAGATCAGCCAAGCCGCCTAGGAATTTTTCCAGTCTGGCGATTTCGCGGTCGAACAGGATCTGCTCTTTCTTGGTGTATTTCTTCAACTCACCGGCTTCCCGTTTCTTCTTCAGGTCAAGCATCTTGTCGATCCGGCTCTTCACTTGTTTCCAGTTGGTGATAATGCCTCCCAACCAACGCTCGGTGACATAACCGATATGGTTTTCCTTGGCCACCGCGGCCACGACTTCCTTAGCCTGACGCTTGGTGCCGACAAAGACAATGTTCTTACCTTCGCTCGCTAGTTTTTCCAAAGCCTCATAGGCTTCCTCCACTTTGGTGACGGTTTTCTCCAAATCGAAAATGTGAACCCCAGCTTTCTTGCCCCAGATGTATTTCTTCATCTTGGGATTCCAGCGCTTGATCTGATGACCAAAATGAGCCCCCGTCTCGAATAATTCTTCGGCGGTGAGCCTCGCTTTCTTAACCACAACCTCTGAAACTTTTGCTTTCGCTTTTGTCGCCATATTTTTATTCATCCCCCTCATCCATGTCCGGCTATGAGGGGGATTGCCGGGATGGGTCTTTATAACTTGGGGAATTATAACACATCTTTAGCCTCGAATCACAGTTACCCCTCCAGCAAAATGTTGCAGATGTGACGCGACCGCCCTTTCCCACATCCTGATCTCCAAGTCCGATAAGTAACTAATGTTGTCATTTGCTAGCTTATCACCACGCACTTGGTGGACAAAAATTACCCAAAACTTAACTCCATCCTCACCTTGTCCCTCTAGGAAAGGACAACGAACGCTCTTAAGCAGTATTCCAATCTCTGACTCAAGTTCCGCAAACCCTCTCAGAAAGTGACGCAAGACCGGTGCATCACCCCCGTCTCCCAGGACCAATTTGGCAACCGCCGCCTGTTTGAAATCAACCATCGGATATTCCCCCACAAGAGGTTGTTTCTCTCCCTCACTCAGGTAATTTAACGTCAACGCCCAGTCCTGTGTTCTGAGTTGTTCGACCAAAGTAATCTTTTTCTCTCCGGTGCGGATTATTCTTTCAATATCCATTTTATTTTGTTTTTTAAACCCGTCTTTATGGCTCAAGTTATTAAGCCTTAAAGACGAGGCCCCTCCGACATTGTCGGAGGGGCGGATTGTCGTCAAGATATTCAGTTGTTGCCAGTTTTAGGGCGACTTGGTCGCCACCGGGGGCACTGGCGTGTTGGCCGCCGCCACCGTCGGCACTGGCCCGGAGCCATTCGGCACGGGCGTGCAGTTAGCGTCCACGCCGCCCGAGAGACCCGCGCTCGCATCGCCGCAAGCCTGAGCGTTGCTGTTGGCCGCCGACAGGAAGGTCCGGCCGGTAAATTCCCAGCCTGCCTGACGCGTCAAGGCGCAGTCGCCGCCGTTCTCAGGCCCGATCCAGGTGGCGCCGTACATCTCCTTGCTCATTCCGGCAGTACCGGGAGGCGTAATACCGGCGGCTATCTTTTGATAGTAGTCGCACCAGTCACGGCTCTTGGTATGGATCTCGATACCGGACGTCGGAAAGCCGATGAAATCGGCCGGGAACGGCTCGACGCCGTGGGAGCTGAGCTGCTGATTCATCCAGCCAACAAACTCTGACCCATACAGGTCCAAGAACCGGCGCATGACCGCCAGATCGACGGTCCCATCGTAAGCATTCTTGAGGCTGGCGCGCTGCTCGATAAAGACCTGCTGGTACTGGAAGCCTTGGGTGCGCAGTTGCACCACCGCCGCCAACGTCTCGTCCAGCATCTGCGAACACTTGTCCGCATTGGCCGGATACAAGTTATTGGTTACCAGGGCCGAGACCAATTTGGTCTGGTCGAGGATCCCATTGCCGCTGCCGTCGGGGTTGCGGCCCTTGTCGAAAGCGCCGATGGTGGTATTCTGCAGGATTTGCTGGACATTGCCGTAGCAGTTGTCACTCAGGAACTTCATGTCCTTGAGCTGGCCCAAGCCATTGTCCATGAACCCCCACCACTCGTTCCAGGCAGCGCTGTACTTCGTCTCCTTGGGGTAATCGTCGGCATAAGCTTGTTTCCAACCGAGGATCATCTGATAGGACACCCCGGAGAACTTGCTGGCGGGGTTGTTACCACCGCCACCGCCAACGCAGGCCGCCGTTAGTATCGACAGCAAGACTGTGACGATGAAGACATAACCGATTTTCGACCGAAAGGGTTTCATTTTCATGACTCCTTGTTTGTTAGTAGCCACGGTAGTACCGACGGTTGGAGTGGTCCTCACCCTCGGCACCAGGCATCTGGTAAAGACCATAAGCAACGCCGCAGGCTACCAGAATACCTGCGATGTCCCAGAAGAGCGCCCAGTCACGGGCAGACTCGGTTTCAGTGGTCACCGCCCAGACGATATCAGAGCGGTCCAGTTTGATGTCGGTCTTCAGCCAGTCAAGACCGGACATCGACACCCGTTTGAAATCCTTCAGCAGGCCGATGATTCCATCGGTTCCCACCACCACCTTGGTCGTGTAGAAGCCGTTGTCGCCAACCGTGGCCGTAGCGGTGATCGTCCCGAACACGCCCAGGTTGGTAAACGGAACGTCGTGGAGGTGATCGAGGGTGTAGCGCAGGTCCACGTTGCCGGTGGGCATCCCGGTTTCCGACCGGCACCACTTGATTATGCTGCTGTCCTGAGACACACCGCACACGATCAGAATCAGGTTCTTAGGCGCCATATTCAGGGCCCATTTCGCCGGATCCGACAGGTATGTCTTGGCCGCTTGGATCAAAGCGTCCGGGTTGTCCACTGCGGAAGCTGGCACAAACCACATTAGCAGTGACCCTTGCAACTTCGGGCCGATCCATAGGGCCGCGGTTCCCGCTTCGTCCTGAGCCCCGGGGAGTTTCAAGCCTCCCAAGAACTGGACAAAGTCATAGTCGTGGTTCAGGCCGGCGGTATTCCAGCGGCTGTAGGGCATGTTGATTTGGGGGAGCAGCCCCGCCGCCAGATACTTGTCAACCAAAGACGAGGTCGCCACCAGGTTGTTCGTGTCCCGGGTGATGAACACCCAGTTCACATACCGGTGGGTCACCGTGATGATATACGGCCGTCCATGGCGCAAGGCGTCCTGAATCGTCGTAAATTCCGGCGGTATCTGGTAGTCAAACGCCCCGATTGGGTCGGGTGTATGACCGTAGAGATGATCCTTACCGTACCACCAGACGTCGTAATTCTCCGGCGCTTGCCAGTCGGTATAGTTGTAGAGCGGCATATTCGGTATATCGCTCTTGGTCAGGCCGGTTCCCGCGTCCTCCCCGACTTTGTCGAGCAGGTACTCGTCGGGCATCGAGAAATACCCTACCGCCCGCACCTCCTGCTTGAAGTACGGCACATGCATGTGGTGATAGTAAGTCGTCCACCCGTCGCAGTTACCGTTCTTGTCGTGACTGGTGCATTCCGTCCAAGGGTCATGATCATAGACCCACTCGTAGCGGCAACCAGTGCCGCCGTCATCGACCTCATTACAGGTCCTGGGCACCAGTACCGCCTTCGTGGCGGGGAGATGTAACTTTTCTACGTACTGGTTCGCCTTTCGGGTTTTAGCCCGGTCGGCCCCAACTTGGACCGCATGAGTTGCGGTCGCTGTCGCCCAGCCGTCAAAGATGAGCGTCATTCCGCCGATGGTCAGGATCCCAACCACGACTAAAGTCGTGACCTGAAAAACAATCTTGGGCCAGCCATTGACCATGAGTTTGTAAACCAGCACGGCCAAGCCAATTGAGATGGTCAGGCCCCATATCCAGGCGACCCAACCCCAGGCACCGGAGACCGTGGCATGCGTGACGTCGTAAACGACGGTCATCGCCGTCCGCCCGGTCAGATCCGGGATTGCCGCGATCGGAGTACACGCCGCTGCCAAAATAGCCAGCAGCACCACGCCAGAGAAAATTCTAAGGCGTTTCATGCTTTTTCCTTTCTCCCTTTATTAGGGATTTACAGAAGAATATCTTGACTTGGTAAAGGACCTCCCGCCACCGTCAAAAAACCCGAGCCTTGCGGTTTCGGGAGTCACGGTTCTAGGATTGCCGGTATTCTATAAAAACCCGAGCCTAAAGTCAAATATATAGGCTATGCCTGGACTAGATTCTCAAATAAGCAAATTATCGTCAATGGCCCCACCCCGCCAGGTACGGGGGTGACCAATTTTGCCCGCAAACGTACCTCATCAAAAACCATATCTCCCTGCGGATAACCCAAGTCAATCGCCACCGCCCCATCCTTAATCATCGTTCCTTTGATCAAACCAGGTTTTCCGGTCGCCGAAACGACCACGTCGAACTCAACCAACTTCGTGAGGTCACTCCCCAGGTCAAACCGTTCCACCGCTAAGGCTCTCTCCTCAAGCCACTTGACCAAGCGCCTCCCCACCATTCCTTCCGCCCCCACCACCGCCGCGTTGGTAAAGCGTAAATTTTCTTTTACCCAAGCATAGACCAACACCCAATCCACCGCCTTGACTACCGCTGGCAAAAACTTGGAAAACCGATTCAAGCCATCGACATCCTTTTGTTCCGGAATTGTATCGAGAATTCGCTGAGTTTCGGCTTTGTCTGCTCCGATGATCGGCAACTGCACCAAAATGCCATCCTCCTCGATTTTATTTTCCAATCTTTTCTTCAGTTCCTCCTTGGACACATAAAACTCAACCTTAACGGCCACCCCCAGGCTTTCCCCCATCTGTCTTTTCAACCGCACATAAGTCGACTCCTCCCGCCTTCCATCGGCCTGAAGTATCAACAAACTTTTGCCCACCAATTTTCCCGACGAGAGCAACCCCTGACGGATGATTTCCGCTTCTTTTCTGCCGTCAAAGATCATTCTTCCATTCTATACGATAAAATGCCGCTCCAGCTCCTCCCAAATTAATTCGTGTCGCGCCTCCTTCTCCCTTTCAACATCCCCGAGTCTTTCACACTCGATTCGGACAAAGTTTGGCCGGTTCTCACACAGCCATCGGTACATCATCACGGCTTTCTCCTGATGACCCAAATCCGCTTCGGCCAAGTCGAAACCCTTACCACCCAAATACTCCCTTTCGCCTTTTGTGGCCAACATCTCCCGGGCGTGCTCGGCCGGTACATCCAAAAACAATTGCAGATCTGGCCTGGGCAAATCATTGACTCCATATTCCATATACTCAACTTTTTGAATGAACCTCACCGCCTCTTCTGTGTTCGCGTGCTTGGCTCCGCCGTGGGCCAGGTTACTGGCAACGTAACGGTTACACAAAACCACGCGCCGTGAGTGCAGATCTGCTCTCATCTGGGGCGCCGCGTCCAAGCGATCTCCGGCGTATAACATTGCCGCCAAAAAAGGGTGGACCTGGTTGAGTGGACCATAACCGCCCTTCATCAATCGCCCAACCTCTTGCCCATAGAAAGAGTCATATCTGGGAAAGTCATATATTGCGACTGCAAGACTTAGACCGAGCAACCGCTCCGCCAGTCGTGCCAATTGGGTTCCTTTGCCCGAGCCATCACCCCCCTCAAGAACGATCAAAGAGCCTCTAATCGATTTCCTGTCCATTTATTTTTTATTTCTCAACCTCAACGCCCCTACGAGTAATTACCGGCACCATTTTTTCCGGCTCCGGTCGTCGTCGATTCACATAATAAAAGTGCGCTTCGCCGTAGTATCTCTGACCGTCATCCTCGTAGACAAAGGACGTTTCCGCCGGCAGGCTCGCTTGCCCTTCAGTCTTCACCGACACAATCTCAACCATCAGTTCCGGATCTGGCTGGACTCCATGCTCATACCAATAATGAAAATTGCTCTCGTATCGTCGCCCATCGGCGGTATAAATAAATGCCATATTGTCTGCCAATATACACTAAAAAAATCAAAGAAAACAACCCCCAATTTTTTGCTAAGATGCATTTCAAATGCCACCAAAAAACTACCCCGAATATTCCGTCTACTCGCCCGAGTTCTCGCCTTTTTCCAAAAAAGTTACTGTCAGACTGCTCGCCGTTTCCACCGCCCCGCTGGATATTAATCAGTTCACCTCTGAAGAATGGGCCGCCCTAAACGCCGCCACCACTATTGCCGGAGAGGCCGCCCTCACCTGCTACTCCGCCGACCTCCTCACCCCTCTCGAGTTTGTCAAACGTTCCGATAAACACCGGGCCCGCGTTCTTCGCGTCGCCGGCGACACCCGCGACTCAGGCCATCACTCTACCCGTGAACACAAAACCTTCATTTTCGCCGTCGGTAACCTGACCAGAAATGCCATCTACAAACTTCACTCCCACCCCTTCCACGTCACTGACCAAGAAAGTCAGCGCTACGTCACCATGTCCGAAGAAGGCGTCGTTCTCCCGCGCACCGGTAACGAACCAGCCGATCGATTGATCGAAACCGCTGCCGGAGAACTATTCGCCGGCTATGAGCAACTGACCGCTCTGCTTTTCCCCCTCGCCAAAGCTCATTACCTGAAACGATTCCCAAGTAAGACCGGCGAGAAATGGACCAAGGCCGTCGACGACGAAGCCATCAAACGTTCCCAGGAAATCGCCCGCTATCTCTTACCACTCTCCATGGGCGCCAACCTCTACCACTCCGTCAACGAACTGACCCTCATCCGTCTCGCCAAGCTGACCCAAGCCGACCACCGCGACCCTGAACTCTACTCTTTTGTCAAAGCCATGATCGACGCTGCCGCTGCCGTTGACCCCACTCTCCTCGACGAGATCGGTCAACCTCTGGATATCAGTACCACTCCCGACTACCAATACTATCTTCATCACGAAACCGATCCTTATGCCGCCGCCGACGAATTCGATGCTTACCTTAGAGGTCTACCCGGGCGCCTCGACTGGAGCGACGAACCAGACCACCGTCTCGCTCGCGCCGTCCGCCTCACCCTCGGGGTCAGCGAAAATGCCTTGTCCGACGAAGCGGCCATCGACCTGATTCTTAACCCGGCCAAAAATCCAGTCCTTGCTTCCGTCAACGGCGAGATGGTTATCCACCAACTCTCCCGCGCTCTCAATCAGGTCAACCTTTCTGCTGTCGTCACCCTCAGTCACGTCATCGACAGCCAACTCCAACGCCATCGTGGTATCAACCATACCCGCCCTCTTGTCCTGCCCATTCCCCGTTTGGAACAAGACATCGTCATCCCAGGACTTGTCCGCGAAAGTCCCGAGGCCCTCGAGCTCTATCTTCGTCTTCAAGCCAACAACATCGCCCATATGCAGGAACTGGCCACCCACACCGGCATCAGCGAAAACATCCTCTCCTATCTTCATACCAACGCTACCCGGATCAGAAAAAGCATCAACGGTCCTTTGGGCGCCTTTCACCATCTTTGGCGATTGCGCACCTGTCTTAATGCCCAGGAAGAAAATTACCTCCTGGCCCGGTCTCTAGTCCAACAACTGCCGGCCATCTCTCCCATCATTGCTACCCACTTCGAAAAGCCCGCCCCCTGCGGCGTCCGCATCCGAGCGGCCATGACCCCGATCTGCCCCGAAGGCAAACGCTACTGCGGCCTTCCCATCTGGAAAGAAACCATCGACAACTACCCAGACCGTGATATTTGACAACCACCAAATCAGGCCTAAGATATCCTCATGGGACAGACAAAAGAGACTCGCCCGCACTCCACAGCCATGCTTTCCACCCTGAGCGCCGCCAACGCCATTCCTGACTACCCCGGAGCTTTCCCCCGGCCCATCGATCCGGCTCTTCTCGAACTTTACCACTTGTTTTTGAAGGAAGAAGGCCTGGCCAAAGAAATCGCTGATGACTCACGCACCTTCACCAAAGACCAGATTTATCAAATCGAGCTTTTGGCCAGAGAGATCGCCCGTTCTGGCTACTCACTGCAACTGGTCGGTACTGACGAAGTCCTCGACATTGCCCAAACTTTCACTTTCGAAAGCCCCTTCCTCGCCAGTTTAGCTCAAGAGCTCCTTCTTGAAGACCCAAGAGCCCCAAAGGAGACGACCCCTTTCGCTAACCCCGAAGAATTTCTTACCTATGCCACCGAACTGACGACCAGCCCTGATTCCAGGACCGCCAGCAGTATCTTGGTCCAACTCCTGGCTAGCCTTAAAGAGGTGGGCAACTCTGCCTGGACCGCCCGGGTCGCCGCCACCCTCGCCTATTTTTCTGCCTTAAAAAATTAGTCAAAAATATGATGTATATCAGAAGGGGTTATGAACGTGTCAGGAAAGTGGTTAACTATGCCGGTGACATCTTTCGCGACCCCCTCCACATTTTTGCCGAGGTCGATACCATGGTCGAGCAAGCCACTTTTGACGTCATCAACGATCGACAGGAACAAATCCGACAAACCCTCGCGCTTGAAGGTAAAACCTACGATTATGAATACGCCATCTTCGTCTCTTATTATGCCGGAGAACTCGCCCGCCGCGGCCTGCCGCCCCAAAACATCGACGAGGTTCTTTACGGTTCGCTCCAAAACCAGAATACCTTTTCCGAAAGAACTCTTTGGCAGCAACTGACCGATTTTAGAAAACTTCTCGAACAAAAACCAACCCTGACCGCCGACAACATCCGCGTCCTGGCAACCCTGACCTACCAGCACCGCCGTCTTCATACTGCCACCTCCGGCTAGACATTCTTGCTACACTTAAATTATTAACAATTACTTTTTTCAAGATGCGATTGGTCATTCAAAAGCACGCCATCACCACCCGTTGCGAACGCTGTCTCCCCAACGTTGTCGAACAGCATCGCGACTGCTACCACGTCCTTGAGGAAGCTGAGGACGGTTCGCCCATCCTGACCTTAACGATCAGGGAAGGTGACTCCGACGAGTCCTACTTCCTCGATGAGAAACAGCAAGCGCGACTGAAAACGGAAGGTTGGGAGTCGGTCATCGCCGAGATCAACGCTCAGGACGAACAAGACTCGCCAGAGTAACTAACTCGCTTTTTCCGGTTCCTCAATTTCGCCGGGGGTCTTTGGCTTCTTCCAACTGGCATAGTCACACTTCGGATAGTTTTCGCAACCATAAAACTCCCGTCCGGTGTGCGTTCGCTTCACCACGATCTTGCCGCTATCTTTCGGGCAGACCGCCCCCTCAACGTACTCGATTAATTTCGCCGTGTATTTACACTCCGGGAATCGGCTGCAGCTATAGAACTTCCCAAATCGACCCGTCCGAATCACCACCTCGCCAATACTACACAGCGGGCAGGCCTTGCCGGTCTTTTCCACCGGCATCTTCACTCGCTCGGCATTTTTGGTCGCCGTCTCGACAGTTTTTTCAAACGGTCCATAGAACTCGGACAAGACCTCTTGCCACTTCCTCTCACCGGTCGCGATCTCGTCTAGGTTCGCCTCCATCTTCGCGGTGAAATCGTACTCCATCTCTTTCGAAAAGTTCTTCATCAGGAAATCAGTCACTGTCAGGCCAATCTGGGTGGCAAAAAATCGCTTTTCTTTGCGCTCCACATAACCACGGACAATGATCGTGCTGATCGTCGGCGCGTAGGTACTCGGCCTTCCAATACCCCGTTTTTCCAGTTCCTTGATTAGCGACGCGTCGTTGAAGCGTGCCGGGGCTAAGGTGAACTTTTGCTCGGTCGTGATCTGTTTCTTCTCCAGCTTCTCACCCTCAGTTACCACTGGTAAGACGACATCTTCAGCCAGTTTGTAAAGCTTTTTCCACGAAGCAAACTTGTAGGTCTCACCGATCGCCTTCAACTGATACTTTTCTTTGCTACTAGCCAAGACCCAAACCACCACCTGATCGACAATCGCCGGTTTCATCTGGCAGGAGATCGTCCTGCGCCAGACCAGTTGGTAGAGTTTTTCTTCGTCCCTGTCGACGTCTTCCCCGTGAACTTCCGCCTCCCCAACGTGAGTCGGCCGAATGCCTTCATGGGCTTCCTGGGCGACCACTTTACCTGAGGTTTTGTAATAGATCTCTTTTTCCGGCAGGTATTCTGGCCCGAACTTCTTGACAATCACCTCCCGGATTGTCGCCACGGCGCTCTCGACAATGTGAAGCGAGTCGGTGCGGTGGTAGGTGATGGCTCCTTTTTCATAAAGCCGCTGGGCGACCGCCATGGTTTTCTTGGCTGACCAACCGAGGACATTTGCCGCCGCCTGTTGGAGAGTACTTGTCTTGAACGGTGGATGGGGATACAGTTTCCTCTCTTTTCGTTCCACTTTCTCGACCGCATAGCTGGCCTTATCCAGATCCGTCTCAATCTCCTTCGCCTTCTCACCATTCCCGATTTTTGCCAACTTGCCGTTGATCTTGACCAAATCACTCCAGAACTCGCCCTTCCCATCCTGTATCTGAACCCGAATCGACCAATACTCCTCTGGTTTGAAGGCCTCGATCTCCCGCTCCCGTTCTACCACCAACCGCACCGCCACCGATTGGACGCGTCCGGCGGACAAGCCACGACGCACTTTCTTCCACAACACTGGTGACAAATGGTAGCCCACGATCCGATCCAACATCCGACGCGCCTGTTGCGCGTCCACCAAATTCATATCGATCTTTCGTGGCTTCTCAATTGCCTCCAGGATCGCCTCCTTGGTGATCGAATGAAAAGTCGCCCGCTCAATCTTATCTGCCTTAATTCCTTTCTTGCCTTCCTGAAGAAGCTCCGCCACGTGCCAGGCAATTGCCTCTCCCTCACGGTCGGGGTCACTTGCCAAAATTACTTTATCCGCTTTAGTTGCCGCCGTCTGCAGTTTTCTGGCAATCTCGGCCTTACCTTCGGATAGTTCATACTCCGGCACAAACTTAAAACCTTCTTTCTCTTTTTTTATTTCGATACCCGTCTTGCTCTTCGGCAGGTCACGGATGTGGCCCATGGTCGCCATGACCTCAAAACCACTCCCCAAATACTTGGAGAGGCTCTTGGTCTTGGTCGGCGACTCGACAATCACTAACTTCATAAGTCTTAACTATATATGTAATTCATCAAACCCCACAAGGGGCACGGAAACACGAAATATACCACACAGGCAAAATCAGGCCTGAAAAAAGCCGGACTAACCGGCTAGAAAAAGCAAGAGCCCGGGACGCTTGCGCGTACCGGGCTCGGAAAAAGGACGGATCAATCCCCTCGCGGAATTGATCGAAGAAATGTCGCCCTCCCGCCAGGCATCGTGGCCTGGACCCGTGGGCGTTAGGTATTAACGCAAATGGAGAACCCTGGAATTGATATCACCCTTAGGTGGTCGTTCCCAGTTTGGCGAGGTTCCATTTACGTTACACGAAGTCGGGAGCCACGAGCTCCCGCGAACCGGATGCCCGCCGGGACGGGTGCCCACAATGGGGCGATCCGGCGGGGTCTCATCCCGCGCCATGTCCTAGGCCGTTGGCCTGGGCACGCCGCTGCGGGAATTTCCCCGCCGGACTCAAAGTGGGGGCGGCCGCGCGAGCCAACCCCGATGAGAGGGCCGTGCTCTTGCTGCGCGTCGCCTTCGGCTGTCTACCAGCCTCTCGAGGATACGCTTCCGTTTGAAGCGCCCCGTTTTTTGACGGCGCCAGACTCTCACGGACCACTCGCTTTATGAACCTAAATTCACAAAACGAGAGGCCCGTGACTACTTCGTTTTCTTCCTAATCCTTTAAATGTGCGCCTCTATGGTGGAACAGATTTCCACCACTTCAGTAACGGAAAATATATCATGACTTTTACCCCTTGTCAAGTATATAGGCCTACTCTAACGCAAGATGAACACATATTTTATCCAGGCCGTTTTGTGCCTAGAACACACCTTAAATACCCGAAACTCGAGGCTAATTTCCCCGGACTACCAAGATCTGATTCACCGCCGCTCCCTGCCCGACCAATACTTGTTCAACATTTCGGACGGCCGCGGCTATTGTCTTCCCGACTAACTCACCGCTAATTGCTTTTGCTACCAGATAGTACCAAACCGGCTTTGGTGTTTCAACCACTCTAGGATCGATCAACTTGGCCAGCTTCTTTTCCGCCGCCCTATCTGTCCAGGAATAGACATTAAATAGTACCTTTGCCTCTCCACCACCTTTCTTCCGCAAACGTTGTGCGACCAACAGGCCATGCTTGGAGTAATGAAAATCAATCTGGTTCAAGCCGTAACTGACCAAACCGAACCTAGCATAGCCGACCGCCATCGCAAACTGTTCCCGCGAGCCTACCCCCCGGTATTCCGACTCCAGCGTCATATCCGCTGACAGGCTCAAACCATTCCCCGACTTGGTTAAAACCGTGTCTACCAACACCCGGGTTGTCTGATCCCCAATCCAGGGATTCCGGCAAGTCCGAATCGTCAGCGGCCCCGCCTCAAAGAGGATCTCTTCTCCGTGGCTTCCGCTTTGATAACTAAATAAAGACAAATACTCGACCGTGTCAGCAACATGACTTAACCACCCTTGACTCGCGACAAACTTTAGAGCCAGCATCGCTTCAGTGCGTAAATTTGCCGGCGCTTCTTCAAGCAAAAACCGGCCCTCCCGGTCACCTCCCCTTTCGGGGTCTGCCATCATGACCATATTCTATACCAAAAGCAAAATTACTCCCGACTCATCAGGTAATCCACGATTTTCCGAGCCACCGGCCCAGCCTGTTCCGACCCTTCACCCGCCTCGTCCAACATCACCGTTATCACCATCCAATCGTCGACCTCCCCCTTCGGGATCACGACTGAGATCCAGGCATGGGGTTTACTCGTCTCACCGCCGTGTTGGGCTGTCCCCGTCTTACAGTAAACCGCCCCATGGAGGTCAAAAAAAGGAAACCCGGTCCCGCCGGCTTCGCAGGCCATCTTCAATCCTTCCAAAACCGTTTTTCTCGCTCCTTCATCGATTTTTAAATCAACACAGTCGCCCTTTCCGAAAAGTTTCGGTAAGCATTTTTTTCCGGACACTACCTCCGCGAACACCCGGTTCATCTGCAGGGGCGTCACGAGTACGTCACCCTGTCCGATCGCCACATGATAAGTGTCTCCCAAAAACCACCGATTCCCCTTTTCCTTCTCCATCCACAATGGAGTTGGGAGTAGGCCACTCGCTTCACCCGGTAAGTCAATGCCGGTCCTCTCGCCTAACCCCAATTTCTTTCCATAAGCATCCAACCTATCAATCCCGATCTTTTCCCCGAGTCTATAAAAGAAAATATCATTACTTCTGGCCAGTGCCTTGGTCACACTAATCCGACCCTCGGTCCGGCCAAACTTGTCAAAAAGCCAGTTACCAAAGCGATAAATACCCACCTTAATCTCACCAGAGTCCTCGAACATGTCGTTCGGACCGATCACTCCTTCCGCCAGTCCGGTCAGAGCCGTCACCACCTTAAACACCGAACCGGGCGGAAAATTCCCCCCGATCGCCCGGTTGAACATTGGTTGTTTCTCACCGTCCGCCACCACTCCCTTGGCGTCAGAATAGATTCCGCCCTCAACCCCGCGTTTTCCGTTGGCATAAAACAAATTCGGGTCATAACTTGGCAAACTCACTAAAGATAAGACCTCCCCGTTAACCTTGCTCACGACCACCGCTCCCGCCTTACCGACCAACGTTAGTTTGTTTTTCAAAGCGCGGTAGACGATCGTCTGTAGCGGCAGATCAAGGTTTAGATGGATCTCCTGACCTGGTTTTGCTGGCATTTCTGAGACCTCCTTCACTTCCTTACCGGCAGCCGTTTCCTCCACTGTTCTCTCACCATTCACACCAGCCAACTCGTCTTGGTACTGCTTTTCCAAACCAGAAACCCCAACTCCGTCACTAACATAACCAACCACTCCCGCGACCACCTCCCCATCCGGATAATGCCTGACCGTCTCCCCGTTTGAAATGATGTTGGTCGCAATTAGTTTTCCGTTCCTATCAGTGATCACCCCTCTCGGCGCAGTGACTGCCTCAACCTTCACCCGATTATTGCTGGCCAGATCACTGTAGTATCGGTGCATCAAGACCGTCACAAAAAAGGCGCGGGAGAAGAAAATCGCAAAAATAAGCACTAACCCTACCCGAAAAAACTTACTCATCGATTCGACAGGTGTAAATCATCATTAAAAAAATCAAGCCTGGACAGGAAGACCGTCAATAGAAAAACCGCCACTCCCTCAAAAACAGTCCAGGACAAACCCAATATCTTGTCAGAAACAAAATTCAGTCCCACCCCCATCAAGCCCACCAACCAAATATTCGACCTAACTTGCTCTCGAAACCTACCAAAAAGAAACAAGGCCACCACAATCAACAGACTGGCTAGCCCCAAGGTCGTCTTGGTCACGGCAGAGACCAGAATCCCAAAAAGGAAGGCAAACCAATACGCCTTTTTTGAGTTAAAACCCAAACTCAAAATTGCCGGCCAGTACAAGCCATAACTGAGTAAACCCTCTCCCAAAAACAACAACACCAAGCTCAAGATGATTTTTCCTGTGGTATCCTTTGTTTGTGTCTTTTTCATTTATCTTGACCCTATTTTTGTCCATCTTACTCGTCCTCACTACCAAACTCAATTTTACCGCACCCATCTCGACCACCCTTTCCGTTCTGACCAACCCGATCATCTCTCCGCTCACCTATCTCCGTCTCCAAAACAACGATTTTTTAAACTATCTCGTTCACACCCCCTCACTCGCCCGGGAGAATGAAAAACTAAAAAACGAAAACAACGTCCTCAGAGTTAAGGCCAAAAAACTGACCGATCTGATCTCCGACCAAAACCAATTAAAAAGTCTTAACCAAAACACTTGGCAGTCCCAACCGGTAAAACTAGTGTCGCTCGACAACCTGGCGACCTTTACCAGTCTTGATTTCGCTAAAATCCGACCCGGCCAACCAGTCGCAACAGGTAACTCTCTGGTTGGCTTGGTCAAGTCAGTCGAACCACCTATCATCAAAGTCATCCCACTCAGCCATCCTGATGCCAAACTTCCCATTCAACTCGACACCGGCGCCAAAGGTGACTACGTCTTCAAAAATACCGGACCCCATATTATCAACCTCGCTACCAACGCTTCATTTAACTCCAAAACCACGGTCTTTACTTTACCCAGCGCCACCATCCCCGAAAACCTTATCCTCGGTCAGATCGACAAGATCACCACCAACACCGCCAATCCAACTCAAGAGGCCACGGTCATTCTCGACACTGATATCAGCAAGGCCCACGACTTCTTCGTCATCACCAAGCCCTAATTATTCTTCCAGAATATCTCCTTACCCTTCTGTTGTTCGATCGCCGGCACAATATTTTTTGCGATCACCCTGGCAATCCCTCTTTCTAGTCCGCCTGACCACACCCGATCATCGGTCACGTCAGCCAGGTTACCCAAGGTGCCCTGAATCCCAATTAATGAAGCATTCGCCCTTAACTCGATCCGGGGTACCGCCCAAACCATTCTGTTCGTTTGCAACCTGAACTTCAGTCGTACCAACCCTCCACCATCAAGCAAACTATCCATCCAATAAAGCCTCCAGCCCTCCATGACTTGAAAACCACTATCAGCCTCAACTTCTTCGGTCACATCTGATAGCGGCGGCTCCACCTCCAACGCCAGATGCGTCTTTACCTGTAAATGAGCGTCTCGATACATCTGCATGACCGCCTCTGCTTCCAGTACCATATCACGGCAGTTTTGTTTGGAATCCGCCTCATTCGTACTAACCTGCAACCGCCACAACATGACCCTTCCCGGATACTCTTCTTGCAGCCAAGGTAAAAGTTGGCGAAAAAGGTGAACCCCTTCTTCTATTTCCGGAAAATTCAATGACTCAAAACCCAGGCCCAATGTCTCTGGATGGCCGTTCTTCCTAGCCCTCTCGATCGCTCCTTTTAAACTCATGCGCCCATTCTACTACATCCCTACAAGCCTCAAACCAAACTCCACAATGATGATCGCACTCCCCCCACCAATCAGTACCTGGGTCCAAGAATGTTTGTGGACCTTCACCCTTGCCCACAGTACCACCAAAAGCACCACGACTAACCACCAATAGTTCTGCCAACCCCAAAAATGATTGAAAAAGGCCGCCGCCGCCCCATTCACCCCGGCATGAACCGAGATCTTCCAGAAAAACGTCACGATCGCAAAGATCAACGCGATCAGCCAGAAAACAAATAGGATCTCCGAAAGTTCTTCCTTCCCCAGCATGAAGGCGTAGACGACACCGAACAGGTGCATGACCACCGTAAAAATATAAATACTTCGCCGCTCTTCCCGTTTGGTCATATCCCAATCAGAGAACTTCTTCTTCGCTAACCCCCAAATCAGGAAAGCCGCCGGCACTAACGCATCGATCAAGAGCAAAAAGACCAGATAGCGGTATCGCATCCCGGTTCTCACCGCGTAAAGAACCGCTGCGGCCAACAAAAGCGGAATCTCAACCACTGGATCAAACACCCGGGAGACAAACCAAGCCAAACTAGCCAGTTCCCAGCCATTTTTTTTTGATTTCCGCGCCATTGAATCAATATTATCAATTATTGGCTCGCCTTTTTTCTCTATCTCAACTTACAGGCGAGACCAATGTCCGTTCAGGAAACATTACGTCAGGCAAAAAAGCATGGTTCCTGACTACTGTCAGGATTTTTTGCCGCGTGAGAGGTCGCTTCCACCGCTGGGTGGAAGACGTTGCCGTTTTCCGGAACGGATATGGTCGAGCCGATAAACTCAGGCCTATAACTTGACATCTAGCCTCAAAAATGCTAGAATCTCACCATCAGTTCAGCCACCCCGGCACCGCGCCGGCCAGTTTCTGAACACATTATTCGCAGGCCAACAGCCTGCACCGACGGAGGTCGGAATGACTAAAACTAGTAAGACTAGCAGCAAGACTCCGAAAGGGATCAACGAGGGACTCCTGACCCTGATCATGGCCCTCGTCATTGGAGGTCTGGCCGTGGCCTTGATCTGGCCGAACATTCTCGAGTTCATCCACCAAAGCCACCTTGATCTCCTGTTCAAGGTTTTTGGCGGCGGCTAACTCCCGTCTCCAAACCAACAGCCTCGGCAAGTACGCCGGGGCTTTTTTATGCCTATTTCTCAGTTCGAAGTCCGTTATATCTTGCGAGTTCGTTTGCAACGCAGGGATGTGTTTTTCGTCGACGCTTCGTGGTCTCCATTTGCGGGCGAGACCATATCCATTCAGGAAACATTACGTCAAGCAAAAAGTACCCCCACCAGCTGGAGTCCGTTAAGAAAAATTGAATGAATACCGCAAGAAAGTGCTGTTTAGGCATCGCTCGACGAACTGCCTACTACAGCACATAGCTATGAAATGAAATTTTTTAGGAAGGCAGCTGCACGGGGCGTGTTTCTTGGTTCAATTCTTTGCACGAGCAAAGAATGAACAAAAAAGGCTTAACTTAAACCCCCGGTCACCCTTACCTTCTTCAATAGCTTGTCATCCTCCAACACCCTGGCACAACCCCGCACCACTGCTTCCATTGGGTTCTCGGTCACCCACACGGGCATCCCTGTCTCCTCTGAAATCAACTTATCCAATCCTCGAATCAAGGCGCCTCCACCTGCCAGAACGATCCCCTTCTCCAAAATATCCGAAATGATCTCCGGCGGCGTTTCCTCAATGACCAACGTGATCTCAGATAGAATCTGCTGGATCACCGGCATCAACGCCTCTCGAATCTCAATACTGGTCAACTTCAAAGATTTTGGCAGTCCATTCTCCAGACTTCGGCCTCGCACCACGATCTGCAAAGGGGTCGCCTCCTTTTCCCGCTTCAATGGGTACGCCGAACCAACGGCGATCTTGACCTCCTCAGCCGTCGACTCACCCAGAAGCAACGAATACTTCATCCTGGCAAAATTAGACACCGCCTCCGTCAATTCATCGCCCGCCACCCGCAGACTTCTATTCAAAACTAATCCGGATAAAGAAATTACTCCAATCTCGCTAGTTCCACCTCCTATATCAATCACCATTTGACCCTCTGCTTTATCAACCGGCAGACCCGCCCCGATTGCCGCCGCCATCGGTTCCTCAATTAAATAAGCCGCCCTGGCCCCAGCCGAAAGCGCCGCCTCATGGACCGCCCGCCGCTCAACCTCAGTCACACCCGAGGGAATCCCCAAAGCCACCCGCGGCCGCGGGATCTTAAAACCAAAACCACGATACAGATCATGAACCTCCCGAATGTAATGCTTGAGCATGGCCTCGGCCGCGTCATAGTCCGCGATCACCCCGTCGCGCAACGGCCTGACCACCTCGATATTAGCCGGGTTCTTCCCCAACATCTTTTTGGCTTCTTCACCAATTGCCAGAATTTCCTTAGTTTTAATGTGACGCGCCACTACCGATGGTTGTCTGATGACCACCCCTTTACCTCGAATATGAACTACCGTATTAGCTGTCCCTAAGTCTATGCCTACATCTAGTGTTGCCAGTCTCCACAATTTTTCAAACATAGCTTATCCAAATAAAATCCGCCGAGAATCGCTCCTCGAGTCGTGTTCGAATAGAACCTGAAGACGAGGGGCAAGACTCAGCGGACTCGAACATAATCGCCTAAATCATATCAGAAACCATCGGGAAAAAATGAAGGAAAATTATGTAGTTCGGGCCCACGATTTCTCGTAGGCCCGAACCAGTGTTTGCACTTACCTTCTGTCCGAAAGGACTGCGGCGTTGTAAAAAAAACTGACGCCGCAAGTTTTTACACTCACCTGCAGACGGCCGCCCCGGATCGCTAGTGTCTTGACCGAAGTAGGGCCGTTATCTCCTCGGTCAAAGGTGGTCACCTCAGGTGTCCCCAAGCCGATCGTATGGATCAGGGCGCCTTGCGGCGAGGAATTCGTCGCCAGGATGACTTGCTCATCCCCGCTCTCGAAGACGGTTGTGCTATCGAGAAACGGGTAGGGCTTTAAGCCCTCGGTATACCCAAACGAACAGACTGACGGTCCAGGCCGATGAACGGCCCCCAAGGGGGCGGCTTGGTAGCGATACTTTCCGAAGCAGTTCATTACCCGCACCGAAACGTAGCTACCCCAACCCAGGTCAACCATCTTGCCCGGGCCGGGGAGAATAGACGCCGACAATTGCATATCAGCATCGGCGACCGTAACGATCAAGGTCACCCCGGCCAGCGAACCTCCATAGGTCGCCAGGCTCGCTCGAAAATCGTTGCCCGAGGCACCCAAGGCGATCAGGTCTCCGGGTGTAAAAGTCTTCCCGGCACATGCTGGTCTCTCGGCGTCGGGCAAGGCGGCCGTGAACCAGGCCGGCGGTGGACCATCGGGGGTTTCATCAATCTTTGTCGGTGGGTTGGGAGTGCAGGCAGCCAAGAAAAGACAGGCCGCCAGCAGTACGGAGAGAGCTTTCATCGCGGCCTCCTTTGCCGTTTTATTTAGAAGAGATTAAGGTACTCGCCTATTGTATCATAGGTACCCTATAACTTGATTTTTGGGTCCATATTCGTAATTTATCGTCCAACCGATATTCCCATGACCGGCATGCTAGACTGACTCAAACATGGAACCGGGGCCTGATGCACTGGATCAATTCGAATATAACGAGTTAAGCCCGCATCAAGCGGCCGCCTTTCTTGAATTTGTCTCGGCCACCACCATCTCCCCCTCGGATCTGGAGCACTTCGAACCGCCGACCGACCTAACCGCTTTTGTCAGCCAATCCCTCAATCGCCTCATCACCGCCTTTAACCTTGACATGCGCGACGAAACACCCGTCAAACGAACTATCATTGCCATCGCCGTTCTCCATCAAAACTTCGTCTTTTCGACTAATTTTTCCCCAACCGCGATTATCCAACTCAACCTCCTTTGGGAAAACCTCGACCTCGTCATCACCTTTATCGCCGTTGCCAAAGTCCGCGAAGCTTCTGCTAAACTTTAGCTCATGGGAAAACTGGCGACCTACGCCGATAAAACCATCGAGTATCTTTTTTACACCCTCTTTTTTTTCGTCCCCTTAGTTCTCTGGCCGGGCACCTCCGAGGTCTTCGAGTTCAACAAAATGCTCCTCGTCTACGCCCTGACCATTCTCATCTCCGCCGCCTGGGTGGTCAAATGGATCGACCAAAAGAAAATCACTATCCGGCGCACCCCCCTCGATCTGCCGATTCTGCTTTTTCTCCTTTCCCAAGTCCTTTCGACCATCTTTTCGATCGACACCCACACCAGCATCTGGGGCTACTACTCGCGCTTCCACGGCGGCTTGATGTCCACCATTTCCTATACCGTTCTTTACTACGCCCTAGTCAGCAACTTCAAAGAGGTTAATTTTCTCATCTATTCCATTATTAGTTCGGCCGTCCTAGTCTCTCTTTATGGCGTGCTCGAACACTTCGGCATCGACAAACACCTCTGGGTCCAGGATGTCCAAAACCGCATTTTTTCCACTTTGGGCCAGCCCAACTGGCTCTCCGCCTATCTCGTCGCCATTCTTCCTCTGCCCATCTTTAACGCCATCAAGGCCAAGAACCGAAATAACCTGATCCTCTGGGTCAGCCTCGCCGCCCTTTTTCTGATCACCATCTTCTTTACCAAGTCCCAATCCGGCCTGGCGGCGACCGCGGTCGTTCTCGTCGCCATCCTGGTCTACTTTCTGGGCCAAAAAAATAAACTCTTTTATTATCTTGCTATTCCCCTCATTTTCGGTCTGGTCGTCTACAAATGGTCCTTTTTCCAAAAAATTAGTCCTTTCGGCCCACCCAACCTCACCCAGTTGGTCCAGGCAGACAACCTCCATCGCTTCGGCGGTTCCGACTCGCTTGTCATCCGCCAAGTCGTCTGGCAGGGTGCCCGGGAACTAGCCAAAAAGAATCCTCTCTTTGGCACCGGCGTCGAGACCTTCGGTTACTCCTACTTCACGGTCAGGCCCGCCGCCCACAACCTCCTCTCTGAGTGGGAGTTCCTCTACAACAAAGCCCACAACGAATACCTCAATATGGTTGCCAACACCGGCTTTTTTGGCCTGGCCAGTTACCTTCTCCTGAACCTGGTAACACTCTACCTTCTCTGGCCCGGTCCGTTCTTCTTTGGCTATCTTGGCATTATTATCACTAATTACTTTGGCTTCTCGGTCGTCCCCGTCGCCCTCTTTTTCTTCCTCTTCCCTGCCCTGTACTATATTAAGTCAAACCACAAAGAACAGCATCTTTCTATTAACTTTCATATCAACAAAACCTTTGGACTTTTTCTCTTGCTACTGGCTACTAGCTACTTACTACTGATTCCCTACCATCAACTCACCGCTGATCTCGCCTACAACCTCGGCAAACAGTACCTTACCGCCAACTACCTAAAACCAAGCCTGGAAAATCTCGAAAGGGCCACCCAGATCTCTCCCAACGAACCACTCTACTGGTCGCAACTCGCTGAGGTCCAAGCCATGACCGCCTCGGCTATTAAAGACCAGGTTGCCGCCGCCGGGGCCTCCATTTCCGCCGAAGTAAAGCAAGCCGGCACCAAACTTGAAACGGATCTCATGACCGCCGCCGATACCAACTCAAGTAAAGCCATCGCTCTGAACCCAAACCATACCAACTTCTACAAAAGCCGCGCCAAAGTTCTGCTTTATCTTGGCACTATCGACGAAAAATACAATCTGACCGCCCGGGAAACCCTCTTGAAACTGATCGAGATCTCCCCGACCGATGCCAAGGTTTTCTACAACATTGGCTTACTTTACGAAAGCGCCGGACAAACCGGCCAGGCCAGAACTTTCTTCCAAAAAGCCCTCGACCTCAAACCCGACTATGACGCCGTCAAGGCCGCCCTCAAAGCCCTGAAATAATTATTTTCCGAGCCAACCAAAAGTCCGTCGTGTCTTTTCGCGCAAGGCTCGAAACGCCGGTTCGAACTGGTAACTGTCGCCCGGGAAATACTCTGTCAGACAATTTGCCGCTTTGCTCCCTGGCCTTCCTCCCGCCGTACCCATGTAATGACCGTTTCCCGCCGAGTAATCGCGGCGTATGGTTTGTCCGTCACAACTGGCGGCCAACTCCACCCTCGAGGCGCCAAGTATAACTGGGTACTCATTTTCGTAATTAAGCATAGCGCTGACCGTCCGTTCGTTTCGACCCTCACCCTGAGTCAGGATGAGACCAACAACCAGGTTCAGTTTTCTGGTCACTCGGTTCTCGATGACCTGAACCACCACCTCGCCATCTTCCACTCGGTTACCCGATACGGCGCCATAAACTCTCTCCATCTTACCCTCGTAGACTCCTCCAAAACTCATCTTGGGAAGCTCAATACCCAACCGCTTGAGTTCAATCGCCCCACCCCCCAAGAGGACCTCTACGTTGGATGATATCTCCACCGGCAACCCCTCGATCTCCACCGCCTCACTCCCACGCAGGGCCGCCCTTAGTTCCTCTTTCAAGTTCACTACATCGACAACTCGACTGTTAGTACTTAAGCCTTGAAGAGGACCCGTCTCAGGTGACCGTACCGGACCAAACCTCATGACGTTTTCGCGAGCCACCGGAACTGGCCTCGGCCGAACCAGTGGACGAACAGGCGACCACAAAGGATCATCTCTTAACGGATCCCAACCGCGGCTTAGGTGTCCAGCAATGTAACCAAAGACCTCTGCCATTTTAGTCTCAAGTACTGCTTGCTGGGGCAGGTCCTCTGGACGGCTTAAAATACCGTGCTCTGTCTTCCAATCTTGTGTCACCCGTACCGAAACCCCCTCTTCTCGAAATATATAGACCGGTTTTTGGCCAAAAACTCCGTTCTGAGCTCTCCGATTGTAGTCGTTCGATCCCCCCAAAATTGTGCAGTAAGTTGTTTCTGACCGCCCCGGATAATATTCCAAAATATATCCGCCACCAATACCCACTCCCAGACCTCGATGACCAACGACCATCCACACCCTTAGACGACAGTTACCCTCAAAAATAACATCCTTAGAATTGCCTTGAATCCTCCGCATGAATGTCTCTGGATTAGGCTGCTCGGTAAACTCGAGCTCCAGCCCGTGAGCGGATGCCTTTGTTTTTAAACAAGCCATCAATACTTGACTCACCGATCCCTCCCTACCAAGAAATGTCTCTTTAGCTACCATACCCTATATTCTCTCACTTATTGAATTATCGGTCAATCTAGTCGATCAACTCGTACAACTCCTCCAAACCCAAGTTGAGTCCATCTCGGTCCCCGACTCGTTGATCTTTTTTCAGAAAACCTTTTCCTACGACCACCTTTGCCAAGACTCGCAACCGATCTCTGACTGAAGTTAATATCTCCACCATATAGTCAGGTAACTCATGGGTGTGGTCCCCGTCCGGCAGATCCTCCAACTCCGGACAATTACCCTCCATCATCCCTTTCCAGTAAGAATAGCTGGTCAATAACACTGGAATGATCATTGCTTCAGGCATTTCCCAAAAAGACTTCCCCTTTATCCTCTCGTAGATCTCCTTTGCTTTTAGGCTTTTCATTGCCTGCACCAATGGGATTTCTCTCGGTTTCGCCACAGTATTATTGAACAGATCAAAGGCCTTCTGTCCCCCCAGGTCCAATAGCATTAAACCATACAAAGGGAGGTCGTAAGGATGGTTCATGACGCCCCTCCCAGCACCATTAGCCAATACCTGGTTCCAAGTGGCCTCAGGAGTTCGAGATACTTTCTCGATCGCCGTTAGTACGGCCGCAGTTTCAATTAACGATCCCCCACTATCAGCAACAAACAGACTCTCCCCCCAAGTCGCACCATAGAGAAAAAAGCAGGTTTTCCGAAGCAATAGCTGAGCTGCCGCGACGTCTTGTCCGGCGTACTCAAATGCGCTCTGCAAGATCAGGTTTGTCTCTTCCACCGGTCTTTCAACCGGCCTGAGACGACCCACCAATCCTTCGATCTTTTTTGCTGGTCTGACTTCCTGCCAACTTGCCATATTTACTTAATCTAGAAAACTAACTACCTCTTCATGGGTCAACTGCAAGCCGTTGCTTGCCCCCATGAACTCGCCCTTGTGAATCAAATTTCTACCCAAAACCACTCTTGCCAGCCGGCGCATCGAACTTCTGGCATCCGCCAAAATTCCTTCTAACAGCGGTTTGATCTCTTCACCCGAACGTCCGTACAATGTCTGCATCTGCTTCCAGGTTGAATAAATATCAAAAAGGAACAAGGCGGGCCGATTAATCTCCATTTCCCAGTACGACTGGCCAGCAATCTCCAAGTAGAGTTCGTTCGCCTTCCGCTGGACTCTCTCCTCCGGCATCGCGATCGCCGCTGATTGAGCCGTTTGAGTAAATAAATCCAGGCCCTCGCGTCCGGCCAGGTCGGCAATTTGGGCGAGATACAAAGGAATATCGACCGGATTCTTCATCATTTCTCGGGCGGTGCGGTTGACCACCTCTTGTCGCCACTCATCCTCTGCTTCTTCGGAAACCAACATCAATGTTCCTACCACCTCGCCCACATCCGGCAATTTTCTACCTCCGTCGGCAATGAATAGGCTCTCACCCCAGGTCTGGCCGTAGTATCTGAAGGTCGTCTTTCGTAATAACCTCTTAGCCTCCTCCATGTCTTCACCGGCGTACTGCAACGCCGCCGTGGCAATGAAACAGGTCTCAACCAAATTTCTCTCCACAATCCTGGCCGTCGCCGCTAGCCCTTCGACTTTTTTAGGATTTCTGACTTCTTTCCAATCTGCCATGGCCGAATTCTACACCTTCTTACCACCAGCCAACGTCTGCCTGAGCCAGACCAATTTATCTTTGAAGGCCTCGACATCTCCTTCGGCCATAGTCCACAATTCCATCACCATCGCCAACCCTTGGGTATGGCCAACTAGCTGAGTTTCGCCATCCTCATAATTATCCGAACAAATCTCTGTCAGCTTCATCGTTTCGAGCACGTCAACAATCGGATCATCCTTATTCTCATTCAGTTTTTTCAAGGCTATCCGAACCGCTTTCAGAGCCGCCTGTAAATACAGTTTTCCATGATCTTCCCAACCACCTTCGCCTCGACAATCACTAATAAATACTCCAACCCAAAGGTCAAAAAAACGCTCCGACCTATGATGGGTAAAAGACTTTAGGTCTTTTAAAATGACTTCCAACTCGATCTCATCCACACGCAAAAACGGCATCCCGGCCACTTCTTTTACTGCCACTTTCTGACCACAATAACTACAACCACACAATCCGGGTTGACGTTCTCCCATTGGACCACCACAATAGGGGCAAGCTAAACCTTTTTCGGCCACTGTCGCCACCGCGACATATTCTTGAGCTGTTTCATTCCGCCGCATAATGTCCCATATTCTACAACTTCCAAATATTATAAGTCAATGATAGAATATACCTATGCAAATCCTGACTACCCCCCACCCATTTTTGAAGCACAAAGCCAAAGAACTTCGTGCCTGGGACAAGAAAACTGCCAAAGAAGTCAAAGAAATGGAAGAGATCCTCAAAAAGACCACCAACCCGAAGGGCGTCGGTCTCGCCGCCACCCAGGTCGGCCTCGATAAACGCCTCTTTATCCTCCTCGACGAAGAGAAACAAGAAACCAAGATCTTCGTTAACCCCGAAATCCTCGATCACAGCAAGAAATTGCTCAGTCAGGTCTACAAGAAAAAGCAAGACCGCTGGTTGGAAGGCTGCCTATCCATCCCCAAAATCTGGGGTTTTGTTGACCGGCCTTACTCAATCAAACTGAAGTATTTTACCCCCAAGTTCATTGACGACAAATGGGTTCTTTCCGAGCAGATCGCCGACTATGAAGACGTCCAGTCAGCCTACACTCAACACGAGATCGACCATCTCAACGGTATCCTCTTCACCGATCGCATCCTGGAACAAAAAGGTCAGTTTTTCCGCGAAACCGAAGACGGCCTTACCCCCATCTCCCTTTAACCAATAAAAAGCCCCAACATTACTGCCGGGGCTAGTCCAAAACACTCCTTTTCTGATCTCCCTTTAGGGATGGATCAGGGAGGTTGGCGAAGGTCGTGGTGTCGCGGTGGGCACGTGTCCGTCTGCCACCGGGGGGGTTGCCTGCACCGTGGTAACATCGGGCACCAACGAGAGATCCACCCGAGCACCATCCGGAAAGATCAGGGTCTCTTTCGCGGAAGCCTTCCTGACGAGAAAAACAAGCGTCAACAGTTTGTGCCCATTTTTCTCACCCGGAGTCGCAAACTTCCAGTCCGTCTGATACCCGTGCTCGTCAACCACCGCTGGCAGAGGTGTGTCGTTGTTCCCGAACCAGGGCATAATGTCCGCCCGGGTGGTCGCATCCGGCAACCGCAGGGTGACCAACAGAAACTCCTCTGCAGGCGTGGGTGGTGGGTAGGATTGCCCCTGACTGTCGGTAAAAGTCCCGCGCCTCTCCTTCGAGATCACCTCGACGTGCTTGATTCCTGAGGTATCGAGTACCACGCCCTCGCTCGTGACCGTTTGTGACACTGGCGTGCCGATCACGGTGGTCGGGGCCATCGTTGCCGTTGGCGGCACGACAGTCTGTGTCGCGGTCGGTGTGATAGTCGGTGTCTCGGTCGGTTCGGGTGTTGCTGTTACCCTAACCTCGACCACAGTCACTACGCGGTGAATCGGCTGGAACGCCGGTATGATTAACATGACCACTAGTCCGGCGAGCACCACCAGGTGTAGGGCCACCAGCCACACGGGAACTGCAATTCGTTTTTGCATTTGTCTCACCTCCTTTATCGTGAGATTTGCTTCCAGAGTGTTGTTAAGGATCCTACTTCCTTTAGTCCCCACGAAGTGGTGGGTCAAAAGAAAATATTGGGCTTAATCATACTACAAAACACCAAACCATATGTTTTATATACTCTAGGATACCGTTATGCTAAAATGCGGCTACTCCTAAACCACCGCCCTTTGACAAGTGAACGAACTAGTTGAAAGGAAAAGTGTCGGATGACAACGAAAAAAAAGAAAGAGTCGTCTGATAACTTACTTCTGCGGCTCTACAAGCTCGGCGTGGTGGTGATCTCGATTGCCGCCTACACCATTGGCGCGACGCTTTGGCTCCAAGCTCAAGGCGTGGTGCTCATCACGGCCCTGGGGACCACCCTCGGCGTCGGTCTCTTCCTGACGGGCATGGTCTTCCTCGCCATCCGGTTGCGAAGGGCCGAGAAAAAATCGGAACCCAACACTCCTTCCTCAGAAAAAGTTGAGGCGGACGAGGGTGACGCGCAGAAGAAGTTTCGTCAAGAGGCCCGAATCGAGGGCATGAAGCATGAGACCAGGAAGGTCCACGACCGGATCTTCCAAATGGGGGCCATCATTGGGGTGATCCTGATCCTCTTCGCCCTGCTCATGAGGGTTGCCTTCGGTCTCTCGCCAGAAGAGGTCTATTTCGTCGCTTGGCCGATCGTCGGCCTGATCTGGTTCCTCCAGATCGCGTTCTTCCCCAAGTGGGCGACCTGGATCTCCTTCCTTACGTTCTGCGGCCTGCGACTCGGCATGCAGATGTTCGGACCGTCGGTGTTGATGTACTTACCACAGTTTTTGATGCTGCCCGTGTTCTACCTGCTGATGATGGTCTTCATGTTCGGAAGCATCATGATCCCGAACTTGATGCAGGTCAAATACTTCCGGCCGGGTCAGGGAAACTGGGAAACCCCTGTCGGCAGCACGCGCGGCCAATTCCAAGCGCGCGCCATGATCGAGACGCAAATCGATCGCTTTGTCCGTTACGCCAAAGGTCAGTCGAATCGAAAACCGACCCGCGGCATCGTCTTCGAAGGTCCGCCCGGAACGGGCAAGACCCTGCTCGCCAAAGAGATCGCGACCAAACTGGAACTGCCCTTCGTCCTGTCCGACGCCTCAGCGTTCAATGCGCCGTTCATGGGCTTCGGCCAGTTGATCCCGCTGATCGTCCGCGCTATCACTGAGGCCTTGGCCCGCGAATTCGGCGGCGCCATTTTCTTCATCGACGAGGGCGAAAACCTTTTCGGTGCGCGTTCCGGCATGCAACAACAGCAAATGCCGGCCAACCGCCGGGAAGTCGATCTTTGGGACGTTTGGGACATGGGGGGCGACCAAGTGTTCGATGTACCCTATGTCCGAACCAGGAACTGGAACGAGCTCCAAATGGCCGAGGCGGCCAAACAGGCCCCGCCCTCGGGAGGAAAACACAGCATCTTCATGATGCCGGGGGCAATGGGTGGCTCCAGCGCCATCTACCCCTTCCTCACCTGGATGAGCGGCGCCGACTCAGCGCCTCTCATGCAGCGGTTGGTCAGAAGTTACGTGAACCTACTGCTGGATGCCCTGTTTGTCCCGGTGACCATCGGGAAGGGACAGAACAAGAAAGTCCTGCGCCTGCCGCCAGGCAAACCTGTTGAGAGCAATGTCATGTTCATAACGGCCACCAATAGGTTTTGGATGTTCGACCCGGCGATGATTCGCCCGGGGCGCTTCGGCGTCGTCGCCCACTTCGTCGAACCCGACGAAGACGAACGCACCGACGTGGCCGGGCACTACCTCAAACAGTGGTTCAAGCAGGGCTACTATCAGCCCGACTTGATCCGACCGGAGAGGATCCGCGAGTTTGCTCAAGCCATCCCCAACACGTCACCTGCCGAAATCGAACAGATCATCCAGGAAGCAGTCGATGTGCGGGTTCAGTTCGTCGCCGAACTGCGCCGGCTGAAGGGGTATGCTGACCGCGGCGAGATGAAAACGTTGTTGGAAGGAGACCAGAAATTTTGGCTCCGGTCCAAGTCCCTCGTCTACGACACCGAGGGGAAGGAAATCCCCGGCTGGGATGACGAGCGCGTCGACTGGCACGCTCTAATGGAAAGCAGCAGCCAGATCAGCTTTGGCCGCGCCGCCCCCGATGCCGCCAGTGAGTCAACGCGACGCAAAGTCGCCTTCCACGAACTGGGCCACTTCCTGGCTCTCAAGCTCTTCAACGGCAAGAACCAAAAGCCCACCCTTCTCTCGGTGATCGCTCGCCGGGGCAGCCTGGGAATGGTCGTGCATATCCCGTACGACACCAAGGAAATGTTCCCTCAGTCATACTACGAGGGACTAATCCGCACCTCAATAGCCTCCTGGGTCACCGAACACTTCTTCTTCGGCGAAAACATGCCGGGCGTTTCCCAGGACCTGAGGAACGCGACCAGCGTGGCCTGCCTGATGGTGGGCAAATGGGGGATGCGCGAATTCCACTGCGCCGAAGAAGACATGAAATACTATGCCGGCATTGGCGAGGCGCTGATCTCCGAGCCTGAGACCAGTATGTTCAACCCGATGGCCAATGCCCTACTCGAGAGCGTCCTGAAGAACCCGAAGACTAGGGCGCACGTAGCGAGGGTCATCGGTATTGCTGTCGTCGATGCATACCGGCTGATCCGAAACCACCAGAGACTCTTCCTGGAGATCATCCCGGAGTTCCTGGCCATCGACGAGTTCGCGGGTAACAGACTCACCGAACTTTGGTCGAGTTTGGACACACGGCTGGTGCCGTTTGTCCAAATGTCTTCGGAAGACCAGCAAGCGCGGCCGCCTCAGGCCTTCGCCGTGGTCAACCCGTTCTATGGCGGCACCCCCGCCGAGGGCGAGGTCATCTACAAACAGGTTGTGGCCCTGACGACCGAAGGAGCGCAGTAGCCATGAAGAACAAGAAACGACTCATCATCAACACCGTGGCGCTGTTGTTCATCGTCGCGGTTGGCTTCACGGCCACTCGCTTCTACAGCGCACCCTCAGTGACGGCAAACACCAGCGACATGCCCCAACTTCGGTCCCTGAAGGTCATCGAAACCATGAAGGACCCCGGGAAGGTTCAGGTCGCCGTCGAGATCTCCAAGGGCTCGAATGAGGCGACCGACGTCGCCGACTTTATCGAGACCTACCGGTGGGGCCGGGCCCACTTCAATCCGATCAAGTGCGGTGACCCCTATCCGCCCTCGATGTGCCAGATCGGCGAAGTTCACATCTACGTCCTGATCCAAAAGAGCGGCATCCACTCTACCACCGGACCGGTGGTCGGCTATATCGTCACGGCCTCGATGTGGCTCGACCAGACCCAGATCGATGTCCTGCTGGATAAGAAGGGCAACGCCCTGCCGGCGACTTTCCAGGCCCTCGTCCAGTTTCATCAGGACGTTGCCCAAAGCTCACAAGGTTCCAGTGGCGGACTGACGAGCTACGACAACCCCCCTGTTTTCCCCGGCTTTAGCAGGTAAGCCAGCGGTGGCTTTATGAGCGCCCGGGAAAACCTCAAGCCCTCCCCGATTCGTCGGGGGGGGCTTTTTTAATGCCAAAATTGTGAACTAACTGCCCAAATCGTCAATTATAATCTGGTCTGGCTCGACCTTTCGTCCCTTTCGTTGACCTAACCCGGCGGCCTCCTCAAGACTAACCGGCCGACTTCCCCAAAATCCGCCGCCAAGCTGGAAGAAAAACGTCGCTCTCGGGAAACCGTCCTCACCCATCTCAGTCCGGACAAAGGCCCGCCGATCCCCGTCAACCCACCACAACGTCACCCCGTGATCGTCTAGATCCAGCTTCTCCCACCAATGCCGAAGTATCTCCAAAAGACCAAACTTTTCCGAGTTTGCATAAATGCCAAGGCCCAGGTACTCCAAAAGCCCATCAACCCCTCGTTTCCCCAAGTGATAAATACATTTCTGATCCTCTGGCGGCAACGGATTCATTGAAGGAAACCGAAGCCAGTACTGCACGTTGGCCGCATCGACCTCTGACACTATCATCGGCAAGCTCAACCGTTTATCTGTATATACCAAACCGCTATTATCACTCGTCAACTTCAAGTCCAGCTTCTTAATCGCCCCGTTGCCCTCATCCAAGGCTACGTCCAAAGTCACCATCATCCTGATATACAGTCCCCTGTCCTCAACCGGAACCCCCAAACGGGCAAAAACCCGGTCCTGGACTCGGCCGTAACCGTGCTCATACTCCCGATTCATAAAGGCATCGAGATCCATCAGGTCCTGCATCAACACCGCCATGGCCAGCTCCCTCGCGCTGGTCCTTTCGATGTGCTTGTCTAACTCACTACCAGTTCTCACTTCTTTTGGATTTTATCATCGAAAACAAATTTATTCAGTTTTTCGCATGGCCTTCAACGCCAGCGAGGCCGCCTTGGAACCCGTTGCTGGTAGACTTAAAACGAAAGAACTGCCTCGCCCCATCTCACTCTCAGTTAACGTTAACTCACCCCCCATACCTCGTGCCAACTCCCGACTGATGAACAGACCCAAACCGGTTCCTCCCGGCCTCCCCTCTTTCTTGTTTATTATCTGACTAAACTTCGTAAAGAGCTTATCTCTGAAGTGATCGGGGATTCCCACTCCCGTATCAGCCATTTTAATTTCCACAAAGTCATCGTGTTTCTGCGCTGTCAGAATCACCTCCCCACCTTCTCTATTAAACTTGATGGCGTTATCGATCAAGTTCGCCAAGACCTGCTCTGTCCGATCGCTATCAACCTGAACCATCAGGCCGGGAGTGATCTCCGCCCTTAAAGCGACGCCCTTCCCCATCGCCTCCGAAGCAAATGTAATGACCAAACTATCGACCAATTTCTTGATATCAATGTCCGCAAACGAGTACTTTAACTCCCCTCCCTCAATCCGCGTGACGCTGATCAGGTCGTTGACTAGGTGGATCAGTCTCCCGGTAGAATCAGCCACACCAACTAACGGTGTCTTCATTCCCTCGTCAATTGGACCGTAAGAGCCCTCCAAGACCATCGAAACCAGCCACTTGATCGCCGTCATTGGTGCGCGCAGTTCGTGAGAAGCAATCATCATGAACTCGTCACGGATCCGTTCCACCTCTCGTTGGGCCGACACGTCTCGAAACACAACCACGATTCCAAGTAGATTTTTTTCTCTTCCAAAAACGGGCGCGGCGTTGGCCGAGACAGGAACCTTGATGTTTCCCCGACTAAAAATCAAATTTGCTGCCTCAACTAATTGCTTGTTAGACAAAGCCTGACGCACAAAGTCATTCTTCGCCTGAGTCAGTCCCTCTGTCGAAAAGTGGAACACCTCCCAGTAGTTTTTTGAGACGACATCACCAAAGGTATAACCGGTAATCCTCGCCGCAGCTCGATTGAACAAAATAACTCTCCCGAGCTCATCTACGACAAACACCCCTTCTCCAATTCCCTCGAGGATCGCCTCCAGCCTGGCCCTGCCTTCGACTAACTCGAGTTCAGCTTTCTTTCTGTCAGTAATATCGATTCCCATTCCCGAAACCATCGGCTCTCCATCCACCACGATCCGAGCGCCGTTAAAATAGAACGGGATTTTATTACCTCCCTTGGTAACCAAGTTGGCTTCAACCTCGCTGTAACCGATCGTAAAAGTCTCTTTAATCTTCTCGGCGATCTTGGGTTTTTCTTCCGCCGTAAAAAAGTCTACTGGAGATAGTTTGAGCATTTCTTCAACAGAGTAACCACCCACCTTAATCAGGTTCTGGTTCCAACGAACATAGTGACCCTCCGAATCAAACAGATAATAGATTCCCGGCAAACTGTTAATCAGCAACTCAGAGAATTCTTTCTCCCGCCGCAGTTTTTCTTCAGAATCTTTGAGAGCGCTAAAATCCTGTTTTGCCTTTCGTTCCACTTCGATTCTGTCCGTAACATCATGTAGCACGACTTGAGCGACCTTCGCTCCTCCGAATAAGATAGGCGTTGAAAGCATTTCCAATTCTGCAACTTGGCCATCTAATCTCATAAACTTCTCCCTGCCAAGCGGGATCAATCTCCCCTGAACAACAGTTCTTTCAATTTTCTCTTTTACCTCACTTACGTTCTCGGGGTGAACAAAATTAAAAACAGATTTACCGATTAAATCGTGTTCATTCTTTGCCCCCAGCATTTGAATCCCGACCCGATTTACAAAGATAATTTTTTCTATATCTAGCAGCAGCACCCCATCCGGAGAAAGATCAACCAACGAATGGTAGCTAGACTCACTTTTTTTCAGAGCCTCTTCCAACTTTTTTTGCTTCGTGATATCGGCGATCACCGCGAAGGTCAATAAAGCTTTCCCTTCGTCATCTTTCTGAGACTGTGAACTTGTCACCACCCCCCAAACGATCTCACCGTCCTTTCTGATATATCGCTTTTCTATGCGAAAATCCGAGATAGTTCCGGTAAATAGTTTCTTTAGCTTCTCGGAACTAGTCCCAACGTCCTCCTTATATGTCACCTCTAAAATCGTCTTTTTCAGGAGTTCTTCCCGTGTGTATCCCAGAAATTCACAGAAAGCCTGGTTCACTTCAATGAACCGGTAGTCAGCGTTGGCGATCACCATTCCCACCGAAGCCTCATCAAAAAACTTCTTATACCACCCAAAATTCGGACTGCTGACAACCTTAGGCTCCACAATTTAACTATAACATTCTAACCAAGACTTCAGTGGTAAAATTTACCCATGGTAAAAGGAAAACCAACCAACCTGATCTACTTCGGTTCCCCCGACTTTTCCGCCGCTATCCTCGAGTCGATCACCCACAACCCCGATTTGAGCGTTAACGTTGTCGGTGTCGTCACAGCACCAGACAAACTCCAGGGCCGGGCGCAAGTTCTCACCCCATCCGCCGTCGCCCTGACTGCCAGCAAATTCGATCTCCCTATTTTTAAACCCGAGAAACTTGATGATGCCAACCTCGCCCACCTCAAACTCTTAAAACCAGATCTTTTTCTGGTCGTTAGTTACAAGAAGATCATCCCGGAAACCTGGCTCACGACCCCCACCCAAAGCACTTTTAATCTTCACTTCTCTCTCCTCCCAAAGTACCGCGGCGCCCTTTGTATCAGTGAAACCATCAGAAACCAAGACCGCGAAACCGGCGTCACCCTGATGGTCATGGACGCAGGACTAGACACCGGACCAGTCATTTCCCAGGCAAAAATTGTCATTGATATAGACGACAATGTTGCCACTTTGACGACTAAACTTACCCAGGCGGGCCTCAAACTGCTTGCCGAGTATCTGCCCCTCCTTTCTACTGGGAAATATCAAGCTGTTCCCCAAAACAACGCCAAAGCCACCATCACTCCAACCACTAAAACCAGAACCAGGGAAACCGCCTTCATTGGCTGGTCAGAGATCAAGAAGGCGCTTCATGGCGAAAACGCCGCCGCCGCCCACGCCCTCATCCGCTCGCTTAACCCCGACCCCGGCGCCTGGACTAGGGTGGACGATCTAGACTTAAAACTTATTCAGACCCACCTCAACCAGCACAACCAAAAACTTGAGATCGAACTCGTCCAACTCCCTGGCAAAAATCCTATTTCTTGGAAAAACTTCCTCTCCGGCCACCCCGTTATCTAATTTTTGCCATAAAAAAGCCCTCCACTTTCGTAGAGGGCCCTTTTGTCTCGCAAACAGCCTGGGTTTCAGCCTAGCAGACCGCGTTTCCGTAGTCGTTCCAAGGTCTGATCGACTGTGCGGCGCGCTTGATCTGCCGCCTGGTGAGCCTTGGCCATCGCCTGATCGGCAATCGCTAAGAGGGCCACCAGCTCTCGATCATCTGCCGGCACGATCTTCCCGTCCAATCGCCAAACACCGTTCTCCAACTGGATGGAGTGGTTGTTGACGCTGACCCTGCGGGTACCACCTTTAGCATTTGATGGGACGTTCACGCTGGCGGCGGAACCGCCAGTGGCCTGAACGATATTATTCCCTACGGCAACCTGGGTCAGGTCGCCTTCGAAGATGCCGCCCTCGGCAGTCTGATCGTCCACCGTGTCTCCGTGGACAAGATCCTCCCCATCGCCTGTCTCCACGAACGGGAAACCCGCGGGGAACTTCGACGCTCGGGGCTCTGCTCCGCGCTCGATGACGACCTTATTGCCGTTGATGGCATCGCCGCCAATGGTGGCCTTCCCGTGAAAGTGGATGCCGCCAACGTTGGTCTGACTCATATTGACCTTGACGACGATTCTTTGTCCCTCGGGCAGCAACACACTGTTGTCACAGTTGGGACACTCAAAGGGCGTCCCCGGCTCCACCTTCTGCTTGATCGGCCCTCCGCAGTGAGGGCACGAGCAATCAGCTAATACAGTTGCCATGTCAATCCTCCTGTTCTTCTCTAAATGTGCGAGACAAATACGATTGGGGCCAACCTTAACTGGCAAAGCCAGAAAAAATCAGCCTCAAACTAGCCGTATCATATCATTCCGCTCGTCTGAAAATCAACAACTTATGGGATAGTTCTACCCCCTCTTAGCCTCAGGTCGCAAGGAACTCAAGAAACGCAAGGCTCCTCTGGGGGTGTCGACCAGCTCCACCCCGTCCGGATTCATTCTCAAGTAAAATCTCTCCGCGATCATTGCCGCCCCGTCGCCCAGGGAAAAATAAAGCTCACACCCTCGCACCTCGACCCGCAAAAAAAGCCGGCCCATCTCCACCTCATCCTCGTCCTTCAGGAGTACCTGGTATGGCTCCTCCCGCGTTAACCTCGGCCCGATCTCAAAGCCGCCAATCCCCGAGTTGATCCGTTCCAGCCCCTCTCCTTCACAGATTAGTTGCACCCAGCCCAAACCGTCGTTCTCGGCCAGTCCGTCGCGCAAATCGATCTCCAGGACGATTTCCGTCCCCGTCGAGATTACACTGGCCATAGCTTCCAAAAACTGCTGGTCAAAGACTGCCAAAGTCTCATCGTCCAAATTATCAAAGTAACCCCCAATCGGCAGCGTCAGTAGTTGCAAGTTGCCCGTCAAGTCATATCTGGCCCGGGCCCCATAATCATAAGTCACCTCACATAGGCTTTCACTCGAATACAACTGCTCCACTTTCACCGAGGTTCCGCCGTCATCGGTAACCCGAGCGACTCTCCGAAATCTAGGCTTTCTCGACAGTTCAAACGGCCGAACTGTTCCGCCAAGATCTGTATCAATCACTAAACTACTAGGATCTATTAGAACAATTTTTTCTGTTCTCATGACCGTATCTTACACCCAGTCCATGCCTGGAAAAGCCACCTCGGCAAACTTAAGCGTCAGGTTAGAGTCAAGCCCTCTTCCGTTCAGCACTGAAAAATCTAGTTGTTGTGCCACATGATACGGCATACCCTCCCCGGCATTGCTGTTGATCATTACAAAATCCAGCACATAATTCCTCACCCCAACGCCGAAGTCAATCCCGCCGATCGATGAAATACACCGCCAGGCCCGCAACAACTCACCCACCCACTCCTCCTCATCCTCACTCACAAAATCGATTTCTTCTCGCTCCTCACGGAAGCTATAGTCATGACCCATATCATTGATCCTCGCCGCCGCCAGAGTCCGGACTACCCTACCTCTCTCCGTCATCACCAAGGACATTCTTTCCTCGCCATCTTCGTCAAAATTCACCACCACTACAATATCACTCCTCTCCCGTGACAGTTCCTTTGCCTTCCGCGCCGTCACCCGGTTTACTCTGATATCGAACCGACTCGCATCAAGCACGCCCTGAACCAAACTGAAGCTCGCTGTGTTTAGTGCCCCCGTCCCCCGGTCATAGATCGCCATGACTGTATTATCGAAACAAATCCCCACCTCTTTGTTATAGGCGAATGCCTCGATTAACATCCCAAGCTCCATCGTCACCGTGCAGGTTTCCTGCCCCTCCCGCCTTTCCTCAAGATGCGACCCAAGCATGTCACTTTCCGGAAAACTCAAGTTACCAAATGACAACCCGCCCCGAGAATGTCCACCATCCAGGGTTGCATCGATCTTGGTAAAACTCGGGTATGTTTCTCGGGTCAGCATTTAGGTTATCTTCCCTTGTAAAAACGCGTTCACCTCAGCAGCCCCCGTCTTATCAGACAACAGCTCCGTCTCCACTGCAAGTGGTGCCGCCACCCACATTACTCGTTCCGGCGAACCTACCCCCAACTGAAAAACATTCTCCTTCTCCCCCTTCCCAACCTGGAAACCTACCTTGCCTATAAGGCCATCTTCGTCCCCAACCAGTACTGGCTCGAAAGCGCCGACGTAATAGCCCAAAATGAAAGTGGTTAGTGACTTCCGCCCGAACCGGTCTAGCGACAGTATCTCAACCACCCCTTTCACTAAATCAACCTCCGCCGCCACCTCAACCCCGCCTCTCATCAAGGTATTGACCGTCTCCCAAAACTCGGCTGGCAGCTTTGCCATCTGCCCCACCGGTTGACTGGTCGCAAACTCCGTTAACCTGACCACCGCCAAAATCAGATGACCGCCGGTATCATAATCGAGGTCCATCCCCGGAAAACTAACCCTGGTCTCCCCTTCAATTGCCAGTCGCGTGATCACAAATGGATCCCCATCAGCCAAGCTTCCAGAGACCCTGACACCTCCTTTTGATGGCAATCTTTCGATCTTCATTTACTTTACTTCTTCTATTACCGCCTCCACAAAATTAATCATCTCCTCTTCGGTCGGCATTCTTCTGGAGACTATCCGGTCAAGCTTAGGCACTTCATTGACTTCCCGCCTGAATCGATAAACATCAGTCCGGGTCCCGTCTTTTCTCTGATAATAAAATTCAATTCTATCCGGATAGATCTCAAAACCAACCCGACCATTAAAAATCTCCAAGGTCCCCAGCCACGAATAGTCCGGCCAGCCGTTGATCGAACCGTATTCTGAAGCCCCCAAGTTTGAGACCACCAACGCCGTTTCTGCTTGCTTTCCCAACACATCAGTGAGGAACAAACTTGGCCGACCCCCCTCGCCAAATAACACGCTCATCGCCAACCCCTGTCTCATCTCGGTTAAGTCACTAATCGCCGTCAGGTCACCAATCTCTAGCAGTTTTTTCGTCCCCGCCAAAGTTACCAGTCCCACCGTATTCAAGTGAACCGCCCTAAGTTGCCCAAAAGCTCGTGAATACTCCAAGATCAGTAACGGCCCAAAAGTGGTTACCTGGACCGTCTCGTTTTCAGTTAAGACCTCCAAGCCGTCGCCCACACCGGCCCCTTCGACCAATGACCAGTTGGCTCCCTTTACCTCCCGACTGAAAATACCTCCCGCGCGCTTCTCCTGAACATACTCACCCGCACGCGACCCACCAGCCAGGTCAAGATCTCTCCCCACATCTGGCAATCTCCAAAACGGCAGTTCGTTCCCTTTTTTCCTGGCCATCGTTAAGGCTGAATTATCATCTCGCGACCTATAAAAGTCAATTGTCCTCGGCTAGAAAACTTGGCGGCGGAAAGGCGATCTGGAATAGGTCCGTCATTTCCTGGGCCGAAAGCCCATACCCAATCAACCTCGGGTCGATGTGATTCCGAGAGAACTGGACCCAGGAATAGCCGTCTTCCCCGGCCACCGTCACATACAGAGCTCGGTGATCCTGAAAAACAGTCACCGGCAGACCAAAGAGAGGCGTCGGCCCATCAAAAACATGGTCGAACTCCGTCGTCGGCCTCAATAGATCGCCGCCCACAATCAGACTTGGACCCTTGCTATTCATCTCCAGAAAAGTCACCCCCGGACTGTTGCTTTCCAGGTCGACGATCATTCTCATGTCCATATGTTCACACACATAATCCGAGAGGCCCCCCGCCCGTTGAACCGAGGCCGGTATTCCAGCCATGGCAGACATCATCCCGACACAAAGCAGACTGATATCCAAGCCCACCAACTCTCCTTGTCGATCATAAATTACCGTCACATACTTACCCATGGCCACCGTGTTGGTCTCCGGAGTCTGAGTCACCGTGACTTCGCCGCTGTCGCCATCGTTGTAGATTAAGCAAAAACCCCAGTCAAAACCTTCTCTGGTAATCTCACCGCCGGTCCCAACCGACTCCCTCTTATAGCTGCCTCGCCTGCCATCGATCACAATCCGATCCGCCAAACTACTTCCTGGTAGAAACCATTCGTGCAATGACCCTAGCGGCATAAGTTACTTGGAGACTGTGGCGACTACCCGTTTCTCTTTTTCAGAAACCCGGACCGTCCTCTTGCAAGAAGTGCAAAGCTTAAGTCTGACAGACTCGCCCGCAACCACCATTTTGTGGGCGTGCAGGTTTGGACGGCGAATTTTATGAACCCGATTCTTCGAAAAACTGACTAGGTTCGAGTTTTGAGTTCCCTTGCCGCAAAAATCACAGGCATATCTTGTCTTCATCATAGGAGCATATTTTATCACGCGCATCGCCTTCTTGCCAATATAGCTTATAATTCGCAAACATGCTAACCTACAAGGAATTCCTAACTGACCTCGTCGATCGCGTCGATAACATCACCATTTGCGGCTTCAAGTAACAATGCTAGCCGAACGCGTCATCAACGAAATTCTCAAGACCGAAAAGCGCCACCCCGAAAGAGAGTTCTTCTTTACCCGTGGCCTCGAAGCTAGCCATATCCTTCTCCGCCTCGGTAAAAAAACTAGCGGCTGCCTCCCCATCGCCATTGCTTTTACCCACGGTGCCCATTCGCTCTCTCAGGAACACTATCCCTTAAGCATGCGCCGGTTCCCGACGATGGTTGATGCCGCCCTGAAAATGGCTGATAAAAACCACCAATCCCTGAGTATCATGAAAACCGATGGCCTGGCCTCTACTGAGGACTTGGCCTTGATCGAAAATCCGGACATCCTCGAAAAAATTGCTGCTGCTTGGGTGATCTCTCTTGACCGACCTCCCGAGAGTCACGTCGTCGGCGTTCTTCGGGTTCCCGACGTCCCCGATTGTTTCGCCGTCTATGATCCCGCCAGCTCCCTCCTGGCTGACCCCGACCTGGAAACCTTTGGTTTTTACGGCTTCAGGGATGTCCTTCGTCGGGCCATGCTCCATCACCACGACCCCGATGCCTCGATCATCATCATCGGCTTTACCGACACTCTCACTAGTCCCACTGTATAATTCAATTATGGCTGAAACGCTTTATTTTCTTTTTGGTCTAATCATCGCCATCACTATCCACGAGTTCTCTCATGCCCTCCTCGCCGACCGTCTGGGCGATCCCACCCCCCGTTCCCAGGGCAGGCTTAGTCTGAACCCCCTGGCTCATCTCGACCCCCTGGGCACCCTCATGCTGCTCTTGGTCCACTTTGGCTGGGGTAAGCCGGTGGTCTTCGACCCGTACAACCTTGCCCACCCTCGACGCGATGCCGGCATCATCTCGATTGCCGGACCGGCCAGCAACCTGATCTTGGCGACCATCCTTAGCTTGCTTCTGCGCTTCACCCCAATTCCCTATATCTTCGCCCCCCTTTTCTACGCCGTCATTCTCCTGAATATCTCTCTCGCTATCTTCAACCTCGTCCCAGTCTACCCACTCGACGGCGAAAAAATCCTCGCCGCTCTTCTCCCCCGCGACCTTGCCTACGAATACCAAGCCGTCATGAACCGCTACGGCACTATTATTCTCATCCTGATGGTCCTCCCCCTTTTTGGAAACTCTCCGGTGATCTCCCTCATCTCTCCCATCATCGCCTTCGTCTCCAAACTCCTCCTCGGCTAGCGCTTGACCCCGAGCACTTTCTATAGGATAATCACCGCACACTGCGGGAAAAGGAGAAAACATGCACCCCTGGAAAAATTCCACCAGTCCAGGTCCTGGCTCCATCGGCGGTCTGCTCTTGCTGGCCATCATGGCTTGCCTCATCTGGCAGATCGTCCCCTACCTCGGGGTCGACTGGAAAACCCCACTGCCCTGGATCGTCGTCATCGGTGTGGTCGCCTTCTCTATCTGGGGCGCCACTTGCCCCAATCACACCCCTCCCTAAAGCCGGCTCACCGCCGGCTTTTTCTTTTTCCCATGATTGGAGTCCGTTCGTTCTTTGCCAAGCGAGTGTCTCTCGGAAGAACCGACGCAGTCCCGATTGCTTGGCTTTTCCAAAGGAAAAAATCGGGACGAGTCCCAAGTAGGCAGTCGTCATCGCTGGAATGACGAACTGCTGGTCTGTAGAGAGATATGAAGCGAAAAGCAAAGAACGCGTGTCCCAAAGAACGAACAAAAAGCCACCTACAAATTCTTCCTTCGTGCCAGGAAGCTCATCACTCCGACAATGACCAAGAGGATGATGAATCCAAATAATATCGCTTTGCCAATCGCCACTACTACTCCGGTCAGGTTTGTTCCCTGTGGCGTCGTTGTAGGCACCACCGCACCACGATCATCAATCTTCGTCGCTGCTGCCGTAGTCACTGTGGCCGCTGGCGCCAAACTGGAGTTAAACGTTCCCTTACCAAAATCGATTGGTTCGACAGTTCCATTAAGAACCATATTGATCGATGGTTTGGTCGGATAACCATCTGCCTCGAGTGTCACAAACACCGAGTCGAACTTGTCATTGATCACCGCCGAAAGCTTCCCGTTAATGATCTCACCCAATCTTTGTTTCGTCTCCCCGACATTCGCCCATACGACATACTTATTCAGCACCGGGTCCAATGCCATCTGCAGTCCACGGCAGGTCATCAGCAGCTTGTAATTGCCGTCAATATAGATTGAGGTTCCGAAACACCGGCCGTCAGAGTCTGTCTTGCCCGCCAAGCGGACGACCCCCTCATTGGCGCTGACCACCTTAGCCGTCGCCAAGAGTAAAACAAGCACAAACAAACCGGAAAAAAACGCTTTCTTCATCTTAAAGCCTATTATCAGTACTTTCACCGCCAAAATCAACCTTACTTCTCACCCACCACCTCTTTTAACCTTCTGGTCGCCGCTCGGCCCTCCTCGGCGGCTCGATCGTTTGCCTGAACTTCCCTCAGGCGCTTCTCGTATTCTTCCTTCCCTTCCGCCTCAATCCGAGCCATCTCCCGCTCTCGAATCAACCTAGCCGCTCGTTCTGCGGGTTTCTCTGCTAGCACATCGACCGGCTTGACCTCTTTCTGTAACCCCTGCTGCGCTAACCGATCACGAAGTGGCGTTTTACTTTCCATGAACCTAATCTACTAAATGCCTCCCCTAATATCAAGTTCTTCTATAACACCTTGACCATATATGTTCCCTCCAAAACATAACCCAATTTCTTGTAGTACTCGCGCGTCCCGATAGCGCTGATAACCGCCAACTTTTTGTAGCCCTTTTTGACCGCCTCCGCTTCCGCTTTTGCCATCAATAACCGACCCAAACCCTGGTGTTGTGCTTTGCCTTTGCTTCGGGTCGAGAGCGGCACCACCTGACCGTAAGAATGAACCTCCCGAACAATCGCCGCCCCCTTTAACTCAGAAAAAGGCGGCTTATTTCTCCTGTCGGGCAGACGGAGCCGAAGTAGAGCATACAATTTGTGTTCATTCTCGTAACTAAAGAAGGCCTCTTTGCCACCCAAGGTCAACAAGTCAACTCGCCTTAAACTGGGGACAGTTGAGTAAACTCCGTCTTTCACCTCCCGGCAACGAATACACCGACACGGACGACCTTCAGCTGTAAGTTCCCGCTCCACTTCCTGGCGCATATTCGTCTTTACACTCCCCGCCCCTACCCAGCCTTTCGAAATATCCCGCACTAGCCGGTCAATCCTCACCCACTCCGGCGTAATCGCGCAGATCTCCTTCAACACTTTCTTCAAGGTCTCATCATCATAAGTCTTAAATTGCCCTTTTTGCCACATCCGGAACAAAGCCGTCCCCTTGATCACCATGCATGGATAGAGCTTGACGTAGTCCGGCATAAATCGCGGGTCGGTGTAGATCAACCGCGCCATCTCGACGTCCTTCTCCGGGTTGCTCCCCGGCAGATTCGGCATAATGTGATAACAAATCTTCATTCCCGCATTTCGAAGTAGCCGTGTCGCTTCCGCCACTTCTTTCTGGCCATGCCCCCTCTTGGTCACCCGACTGATCTCCTCGTCGATCGCCTGGACTCCCAGTTGCACTTTGGTCACCCCCAGGCGCCGTATCAGCTTCACCTCCGCCAAGCTCACCCAGTCCGGCCGGGTCTCAACCGACAGCGCCACGATCCTTTGTTTGGCCGTTTCATTCAACTTTATTGCTCCTTCAATATCCCTTGAGTCAATCTCATTACAGGCGTCATAGATCTCCTTAATGAAACTGATTTTGTAGTCCTCCGGATACGCCGAGTAGGTGCCGCCAACCACGATGATCTCCAACTTGTCTGTCGGATGCCCATTCATCTTTAGTTGTTCCAGTCGTTGGCTGATCTGGGCCTTGGCGTCGAAGTTCAGGTTTTTCGCCCGTTGTGCCGCCGGCTCATCAGAAAGGTAGCTTTTGGGCATATTTAATTCCAATGGACAGTAGATACATTCACCCGGACAGTTAAATGGCTTCATCATCGCCGCCAGCGGTGTCACCCCCGAAAGCGAGCGCCCAGGTTTGATGACGGTGGTAGAATTCAACTTAGTTTTCATTATGTTCACGACTCAAAATATTGCCGATACGTACGACCAAATTGGCCTTAATTTTAGCGCAACCCGCGAAAAATTGTCGCCCGAGATTATTTCCTTACTCCCCAAACTCAAAAATGACGCCCGAGTCCTTGACCTCGGTTGCGGCAACGGCGTTCTCCTGACGGCCCTTCCAGATGGGATTAACTACACCGGCCTCGACATCAGCCAAACCTTAATTCAAGAAGCGAAAAGGAAACATCCCAACCAAGAGTTTGTTCTCGCCGACCTTCTCGACAACTCAGCCTGGGACAAACTTGGACGATATGACTTAATCGTCGCCCTGGCTGTTTTTCACCACCTCCCTGCCCCAGACGACCACTTCAAACTATTACAAAGTATCAAGCAGCACCTCAATCCAAACGGCACAGTCCTCATTTCCAACTGGCGGCTCCTTCAAGCCAAATTCGATCACTTCCGCACCGACCCCAAACACCTCGCTATTCCATTTCACAACGGAATCAACCGGAACTTCTATGCCTTTACTGACTCAGAACTTCACGAAAAGATCCGCGATCTGGGTTTTACACAAACAAAATCGATTACCGCCAAGGACAACCTCTACCTGGTCACTAAACTTGGACTTGATAATAAATAGTTGCCTGTTATATTTTCCCTATGCCCCGAAAAAAGGAAAACGATATCGTCCTCCCCCCACCCCTCAGCCGTACCCCTGTCAACGCTTCCCCTGAGGTTGCCATCCCAGTTGAGGAACCTAAATTCTATGGCGCTGCTTTCGCCACCTTGATGAGAACATACCGCAAAGCCGGAACTCTTCGCGAAAAAAACGCTAAACGCGCCGGTCTAACCAAAGGCATGCGTTTAACTGGTCATGTTCACGAAAAAGCAGACAGCCCATCAATATATGATCCTGGATTAGTCATCCTGGATGTCTATCACGGTCCCCTCAGGACTGTTTACGGGCAACACTCCCTCGCCTTCCTTCTCGACGGCATTAACAACCTTGATGAAGCCGTCCACATTCTCCAGGGCTTCACTCAGAACCAAATCACTCCGTTTACCGAGATTGACTACTTCACCTTCACTTATCAATCTCTCTTTGATGCCCTTCCCGAAGATCTGCGAACCCGCTTGCTCTCCCTTCCAATCGAACGGGCCATCATCGACCCAGCCTTCGCCCATCTCTTCTACCCAACCCTGTGCCAAGCGGCGGTCTGGCATGGTCACGACGCTAAAGGCTGGATCGAAATTCTAGAACGGCTCAAGGCAATCGATAGCAAAAGGGGTAAGGCTTTGTTTGAAACCCGAGTCCCTGGCTCCCAAACTACCCAAGGACCGGCAAACTTCGTTGGCAACGAGGACATGCAGGAAATCCTCGACGGTTTCGACCCGGACAAAGGACCGAACTCCGAGTACCGTCTTCTGGTTCTGGCCCAACCAGACGCTTTTGACCGTTTGAAGCAGGTCCAAGACGACCAACTTCTCGAGCACGAATCACGAACCCTCGGCACCGGGTACGAGGGCGACGACGAGCTTTAACACTCTTGACAGTGGCTCTCATAAATTGCGATACTGAAAACAATGCCCAACGACTCCGCGGGTTCTTTTCCAATGCCCCCCGCCAATAACCAGCCCGAACCGGAAACTCCCTCTCGAGAAATCAAGCTTACTGATGAAGTCGCTCCCGACCTCACCACCCCTCCAGTCGAATCACCCGTAACGCCGACTCCCCAGCCAGCCCCACTCACCCCTGTTCCGGTTGAAGAACCCGTTTATCAGCCACCGGTCGCCCCAATGCCAGCCACCATGCCGACGAATGTCGCTAAACCTTTTCCTGTCGTCACCCTCCTCCTTCTTCTTATCTCTATCGGCGCCATCGCTGCTACTTACTTCTTCTATCAACAAACCAAAAGTCTAAACCTCCAGCTTGACCAGATCACCAAAACCCTTCAACAACAAACCATCAAGGAAAACCAAGCCACAATCACCCCCACCACCAACTCAACCCCCTCATCTACGACCTCAGCCCAAGTTACACCGACGCCAACCTCAACCTCCAACTCCGGTACTGGACCAGTCTGGAGCATCATTAGCGACGTCATGGCGACCGCCCAGAAAACTTACCCCGGCGCCCAACTCATCCTCATCAAGGCCGAAAGTATCGGCAACTCCTCCCAAATCATCAAGTTCTTTTTCCGCCAGAACACCACTGATCGGAAATACTTCTACCTTCTCAAGGAAACTGGTAAAGACCTCGCCTTGGTCGACCAGAACGTAACCGTCTTCGAAACCAGCCTCTTGCCTTCGCTAAACGGCAACTTCACCGGCAATCAACTTGGTCTCGATCTTGACGCGGCCATCACTCTTGCCGCCGCCGCTTGCCCCGCTTCCTTCGATTGCATCAACACCCCAGTCACCGGCCAATACGTCAAGTCGGGCACCACCCTTTGGCAAATCACCTACAAACCAAACGATAGTAGCCAGCCTTTCGTTGTCCAGATCGACGCCGCGACAAAGAAAATCATCTACAAATCCCTCTGAAGTCTTGACTTCGGGACTTTTTCGGGTTTTACTTAAATTATGAACCTCAGGTGGAATTTTGCGCGCCTACGCGATCTAAAACGACTCTATTTCTCCGGCTTAAGTATGCAGGAAGTCGCCGACAAACTAGGCGCCTCAATCTGGGCAATTAACAATGCTATGCGTCGCCACAATATTCCCCGTCGAACCAACTTTCAAACAAATAAAATTCATTTCCTTAAAAGTCCACTTTCTTATCGTAAAAAAGAAGGGCTTAAGTCATCAGAAAAGTCGCTTCATTTGGCGGGGCTGATGCTTTATTGGGCCGAAGGAGCCAAAACATTTGCGGGAGGAAAGGTTGATTTCGCAAATTCTGACAAAGAGATGGTTAAAATTTTTCTGAGCTGCCTCAGACAGATCTATCAAGTTAACGAAAAACGAATTCGGGCATCTTTATATTGTTATTCAAACCAAAACGTTCAGTCGCTCACAGAATACTAGTCCAATCTTCTGCATATACCAAAGAACCAATTCTATAGACCGTATGTCAGAAGTGATTACAACCTCAAGAAAATAGACAAAATGACTCACGGACTGATACACGTCGTCTATTCCGATAGTAGACTTCTAAAGCAAATCCTCGAAGAAATTGATAAAATAGCTCATTCCTTGAAGCTGGGATACTCAAGTGGAAACGAGGGCGGACTGTAAATCCGCTGGCCTTCGGCCTACGCAGGTTCGAATCCTGCTCCCAGCACCAACACACAAAATCATTAAACTTCGTCTTATCTGGTTGGAGCCGGGATCGAGAATCGGACTCGAGTCTGAGCCTTACCAAGGCCCCGTTCTACCACTGAACTATCCCGGCCTGCCGCCCTTGATTAAGGACAGGCTATATTTTACATTGGATATATGACCAAAAGAAAGATGCTCGGCCCATCCACCCTTTTAGTAGCTTCTATACTCTTTGGCGGTTGCTCTTCTTTTGTCGCCAAACCAGCTGATATCAACACCGAAAGCCCCGACGTCACCCTGACCGGCACACTCATCCAGGCCGACACCACTTTTCAACTGACCACCCCAGGCAAGGCTCCGGTTGAACTCGACAGCCGCCAGATCACCTTAAGTAACTACGCCGGCAAAGCCGTCACCGTCACCGGCCAGTACTCCGGCACCACCCTCTTCGTCAGCAAGATCCAATAAGACCAATCCATCCGGCAACGCTTCCTTTAAACTTAGATCTATCTCTGTTATATTGACATTATTAGTCAATGATATTGTAAAGATTGGTAAAGTGACCCCAACCAATGAATCGAATATTTAGTGTCAAGGAAGCTGCTCGAATCCTTGACCTGTCCACTAACACTACTTACAAGTACCTTAACGAAGGCAAAATTCAAGCCGCGCGCGGACACCAGCGTGGCACCTTCCGTATTCCCGCCAAATCCTTGGAAACTTTCTTGGGCGCCAAACTCTCCGACGAAGACCTAGTCAGACTCAACCCTCCTCTGCTGACCGAACCAACGACTAACCCCGATCCCCAACCGAAACCCACCGAGGCAATTATCCACGTCACACCACCAACTTTTGCCAATCGAGTCGCCCGGGTCCTGCTTATTGCCAGCCTCATTCTCATCATTATCGATTTACTACTCAATCACAACTTTTCCCTAAGCAACCAGATCACCCGCCTCTCGCTCGTTTCCGTGCTCCTTCTACTCACCTATCAGTTCGGTGGCTTTGTCAAAAAATGAGCTATCTATGAGATTAATTAGCAGTGTCAACATCGACCGCATTTTGTTTCTCTATGGTTGTCTGATCACCGTTAGTCTTCTCAGCAGCGCCATCGCCAATCCTAACGGCATGACGAATGTGACTTCCTTCGTTCTATTTCTACCGATTGCCCTCTATTTTTTTTCCGAAGTTCATCAATCCATCAACCACCATTTCCACGCACTCATCAACTACGGCCAACCTGGAGAACATCGCTACTTCGCCCACTTCTCCCTAAAAACCTTTTTTGACCAAGTCGACTACACTTTTCTCGTCACCCTTATCCTTCTCGCCCTCGCCGTTTGTATTACTTTTATCCGTTATAGCCTAAAAATACTTGAATGAAACTAAAAACTTTATTAATCCTCTACAACCTCCTTATCAGTTTCTTTTTTGTGCTTACCGGCATTTTTTCGGCCCACAACACCGGGGAATTAGTTAGCAGTCTCATTTTTCTGCCCCTTATTTTTTACTTTACCACCACCCTTCTCAAGCGCTTCAGAAGAGTTCGACCGCTCAAACCTCTCGGTCAACTGGCGAAGGCCCCCCCGGCCCCGATAGCTAACACACCCGTCACCGAAATTCCCGCCCTCGAACCCGAGGAAATTAAGGATGTCATCGACGTTGACCGCCGCGTCTTCCTCAAGTTGATCGGTTCCGCTGGTGTGACCCTTTTTATGTTTGCCCTCTTCACCAAAAAGGCCCAGGCCGCCTTTTTCGGCTCCGTCCCCGGCCCTGGAATCGTCGGCCTGAAAGATAGCGCCGGCAACAAGATCGACCCAGCCATCAAAAAACGCACCGATGGTTACAAAATCTCCCAAATCGATGACGCGAGCCCCGCCTTTTACGGCTTCATCGACCCCACGGGCGCTTGGTATATCCAAAAAGAAGATAGTACCGGCAACTACCGCTACACCAAGGGTAGCACCAGCTTTTCTACCAACTGGACAAATCGTGCCACTCTCACTTATGATTACTTCAACATTGTGTTTCCATAGTTATCAGCCATGAAAAAAGAGTACGTTTTTGTCTTTACCATCGGCCTTCTGCTTTTAGCCTATCTTCTCGACGCCGTCGTCAATCCGCTCACCCTCAAACTCACCATCCCCTACCAATACTTCACCCCGACAAACCTGACCAAATACGCTTTTACCAACGTCTCCATCCTGCTCAAGGCCATCGCCATCCTCCTCCTTCCTCTCCTCATCCTATCTTCTCTCAACCTTAAGTCCCTGGTCAAAGGCCTGATCCTCTTGGTCCTCTCTGCCCTCCTCCAACTCTATGCCGTTCAGGATATTGCCACCGGAAACAATACCGTTCCTTTGGAATGGTCGTTGGCCTTCACCCTCGGTGGTTTATTTTTGCTCCTACCTACCGTTATCTTCCTCCTCGTCGGTAGTCTTAAACACGTTGGTCAAAAGCTAGCTCCCGAACCGGAAGACCCACCTAAATTTAAATTATGACAATCATCGATATCAATGGCAACCAGAGGGAATGTGTCCGCGTTTATCTGGATGATAAATGGCCTGGTTTTGTCAGTGTCGACTTTGAGTCAAAACTAAGGACGGGCTACAAGCATACCGAGTGGTTTCCGCTTGAAGACTTTGGTAAAAATAATCCCAATTTAGAAAACCTGATGAAAGGTGCACCTAAGCCAGCCCCAGAAGTCGTGGGGGTAGCCTCTTCCAGCACCGATACTTCATTAAACGATACGACCCAAAAATGGGAGGAAAATGCTTATGCCGGCTTTCCTCTCTGGATCTCTCGGGGCAAGGGTGAAGGCCAAATCAGAACCGTCTTGTCAAATACCAAAAATTCTGTTATCGTTGACAAAAAGTGGGACGTCAAACCGGGTAGATTCTCTCAATACGTTTTGTCCCATAACGTCCATGAGATGAAACCGGCCGGAAACATCCTGCCTCAAGAGAAAATTGCCAAATTAGAAAGAAAGGCTCGGGCGTGGAAGAACAAAAAAAAACAAAAACCACTACCTCAAAAGGCCCTAAAAACAAACCCATCACCGACAAGGCCTTAGGACCCTCTCCCCAACTAAAGACGACCTCTTTTTTCGGTCGCCCGCTTCGTCACTTCGTCGTTGATGGTCAACTGCTTTTTTGTCTTGAGGATATTGTTGCTCAAGCCGGTGTCCCCAACGTCACTGACTATGTCAAAGACTTAAAAAAACGGCGTGACCTAATACCGATCTGGCAGAAAACCGTGGAGGTAGAGATTGAAAAAGAGGGCAAAAACGAGATCTTAGAATTTGCTACTCTTGGTGATGTCAGAGGGGCGATTAACCAAACGTTTCACCTGCTTCCCGACTCGGTCTTGCAATTTCTAAATAACACCGTTTCCTCCTAGCCCGTACTCTCCCCCTTTTTGGAACACCTTGGATCGTGATAATATCTTACTATGGCTGGAACGATCACCTCAAGCAACTCTAGCTTACCCATATGGCCCTGACATTTTCCACAGGGATGACGGTGGACGACACCGCTCAGGCAATCACGAATTTCGCGAGTTTCGCCATCGCTGGGGCGCAGGATCGTGCCGCATCAGTCATCACGTCGCACGGCGCAATGGGTGCGAACTGCATTGGGTTGGCGAGTGACTGGATAAACCTGTCTAGCGTCGTCATCATGTACGACTACTTCACGTCCCATGCCTCCGTGGCGCTTAACCTGTCTACCGTCGGTAATGAGGTTATCGCCATCTGGTTCCACATCGCCGACCCCGGCCTCCAAGGTACCCTAGCCAACGGCGGCATATACATCATCGCTAGTTCGTCAACCGACACCGGTGCCACCGTCCCGACGGCGTACCGCCGCTGGTACGTGTCCGGCAAGGATGTGTTTCGCGACACGGCCAAGGGACCCTGGTATCTGGCGATGATTGACACGCGCAAGGCGGCGAGCGTGGCGGATGTGGGTACGTTCTCGCTGACAACGGTGCATCGCTTCGGCATCGGCGCGCTGAATGCGATCACGGAGTCGGTCGGCGGTCCGCCCCCGGAGAACCTCTTCTGTGGCGGCGTGATGCACGGCCGTCCCATCTATCAGGTTATCGGTGATGGTGCTACTACGGCGACATGGAACGACTTCCTCACGCACTCGCTGACGACGCAGCAAAATGGCCTGATCGAGGACCACAGCGGCTCGTACAAGCTGTCTTGCGGGATCCGGTTCGGCAGTTCGACACAGGTAGCCACAACCACGTTTTCGGACGCGACCAATCCCACCTTCGTCTTCAAGCGGAGCACGTATTACAACGCCGGTGAGGTAGACGCACTCAACTACTCGGACTATTACCTCGTAGATGCTCAGGGGGCAGCATCATTCAAGACCAGCGTCACGTTAGGATCGGTCGTCGGATCAGGAGACGCCCGCCAGGGCGTCAAGGGCAGCAGCTTCCTCACCGGCGACCTGACGAACGTACCGTTCAAGGCCGATTTCACCAGCGCCAATTTGACGGCCGCAAACCTCTACGGAACGCGCTGGTTCGGGGCCACGGGAGGACTCAAGTTCGATGGCAGCACTATCGGACTCGTCATCTCCGACACGTTCCAGAACTCCGGCGAAGTGGATTGCGGGACGGTAGGGAACGGCGCGACTCTACTTAACTGCACGCTGATTGACCCACAGGGCGGGACCGCCCAGAACTACGGCTTGAAACTGCCTAGCCTCCACAACATCAAGAATGTCGGCTTTATTACCTCGGGCACGCCAACCACCCAGCACATGCTCGACCTGTCTACTTCTGGCACCTACTCGGTCACCATGGACAACCTTAAGTTTTACGGTACCTACTCGGGGACGGTCTTACACGGAGACCTGTCATCGGCGACCCTCTCCACCGTCACCGGTAATGCCCTTAACGGTGCCAACCCCAACGGCACCTTGTTCAGTAAGACTGGAAACGCATCGAGCACCATTACCATTAATAACTCCGTCAGTCTCACCATCACCGTGATCAATGAAGCGGGCGCGGCCGTGGCCAACAACGCCAGAGTCGCGGTCTATCGCTCCAGTAGCATCGCCGATGGCACAGAACTATTACTTGCCTTTACCAATGGCAGCGGTGTTGCTACCACCACGTTTAATTACTCGGTCGATACCGCAATTACCATCAGGGTGAGAATGGCATCTTCTGGCACGACGAAGTATTTCCCATATCAGGCCACCGGCACCATCACCGCCACCGGTTTTAGCGTGACCGCCACCCTTATCAAAGACACTATCGCCTTACCGTAACACTATGATTAACGAAGATTTTAAAATCGATTTTCTCCATAAAAAGATCCTCCATCAAAAACTGGGTAGTGGTACGGCCTATCCTGTCAACGAGCTGTATTCATACCTTCAAGATACCTTTGACGAATTGGAAAACATGCACCGCGACATCCCCATTATCGCCAACTCCACCACCACGTATACCTTGATTAATGGTTGGACGATCGATAAAAAGGCCCGAGAGTTTCTCAAAGACGGCACCCTGACAGAGACTTCTTCTTGACAAGACCGATCGCCACTATTACATTTAGTCTTATGCCACTATCAACAAAGTATTTCTTGACCAAAGACGCTGGACAGCTGAAGAAAGGCATCTACTCCGACGTAGAAATTAACCAACATTTCGGACCCGGCAGCAAACCCCCCATCATCCCCCTGAGTTGGGCTTTGAGGGACGGGTTGATGCAGGCGGATGTTTCCGAAGCCGCCCACATCGATAGTCTCACCTTTTACTCCCCCGAAGAGATGGAGACTAAAAGATCAGCCGAACAAAAAAATAAGAAGAAGTTTCTATTCAATCAACTCGGTGAGCTCATCAGAGCCAAAAATACATGAAATTAGTAACCGGTAGCCGATAACCCATGCCAGCAGCTGACGACTTTAATATAGATTACATTGACAAAAAGGTTACTCACCAACAGTACCTCTCTGCCGCCCTGTCTGTGGCAGAAGTCTCCACCATCACCGTCAACACCGCCGAGTCAGCCGGTAACTATAATGGCAAGTGGTTTTACTTAAGCTCCGCCTCTGATGCCACCAAGTACTACGTCTGGTTTTGGCAAGGCGGTAGTCCAGTCGACCCCGCCATCACCGGTCGCATTGGTATCCAGGTAACCCTGGCCGCCGCTGACACCACCACCAGTATTGCCACCAAGATCACCACCGCCTTAAACACCGCTCCCCAGGGTACGAATGACTTTACCGCCACCTCTACCACCAACGTCGTCACTAATACCAACAAAACCGTCGGCATTACCTCAGATATTGCCGATGGCACCGTTCCCCTGGGGTCGTTAGCCACATTCGCAGTGACCACCCAAGGCGTTGGTGGCGTCTCCATCGCCGAAATTTCCAAAGTCACCGTCAACACCGCCGAGTCGGGCGGTAACTATACAGGAAAATATTTTCTTTTAAACTCAGCCACGGATGCTACCAAATACTATGTGTGGTTCCAACTGGCTGGAGCTGGAACTGATCCAGCAGTTTCCGGGAGAACGGCCATTGCGGTAAATCTGGCCGCCGCCGATACCACCACCAACATTGCCACCAAGATTACCACTGCCTTAAACACCGCTCCCCAATCGGCCGACTTTAGCGCCACCTCTACCACCAATGTCGTCACCAACACCAATCTCGCCAAAGGCTCTACAACGGACATTGTTGACGGCACCATGGGGGCATTGGTCACGTTGGCAGTCACTACCCAGGGCAAGGGGGTAACGGTTTGGTCCGTCAACGCCCTCTATTCATACCTCCAGGATACCTTTGATGAACTCCTACAGATGGACGACCAGGTGCCGATGAGCGCCCAGACCCCTACCGAGTACTCGCTAATTAACGGTTGGTTTATCGATGAAACCTCCATTCAGTTCCTCAAAGGCGGCGCTATTAAGACCAGTGGCTGGACGGGTAATGTTATCGATCTCATTTCTTATGCCCAGACAACTGAATTTACCGGACCAGGTATCGGCAAGTATTTCAGGACCCCATCAGGAGGCGCACCGACCAGCTGGGGAAAAATTTTGTATTTTGATACTGTCAGAAAGAAAGTCTGGATCAAACCAACGAGCGGAACTTTTGCCACTAACGGCGCCACATATGACGTCTCTTCGACTACATCCGGTGCTGCCGATGGCGTTGGCGCTGGCACCATCACCGGCCAGGTCACCTCTTTACCGGTTGCCGCCGCCGGCAGCGGTTATGTCGTTCCCCCAACGGTCGCTATCACTGGCGGTGGTGGATCTGGAGCCACGGCTATCGCCGTCCTATCGGCCACAGGCACGGTCTCTAGTATCACGGTGACTGAGGTTGGAGGCGGCTATACTTCTGCTCCAACCGTGACTCTTACCGCCAATGGCGCCGGCTCAGGAGCCACCAGTACCTCACCCGTTGTTTCAGCCAATGTCAGTGGCGAGAACATCTGGGCTAACATGTTTACCCTAGGTACGCTCGAAACGAACTCTGCCATCTACGTGGTCAGAAATGGCATCAAGGTTACTGCCTGGTGGCCAGTCGGACAAATTGATATCTTGATCCGGGTTCAGGAGTTTGGCACCTCCACTGACTCCGGCAACCTGATGATTGGCGCCAGGGAGTACTCCAAGCTCTATGACCACTTTATTAGTAGCGGCATCGTCGGCTCCAGAAACCCGGTCCCTCTGGCTACCGCCGTTGACCTAAACAACACCACCGGTCAGTACTCGGTTACCCTGTCTCCTGCCAATATCACTTTTGCCAAAGGCGACCGCTTTACCACCTCCACTGCCTCTACCAAAGAAGGCACTATTACCGCCTTCACGGCAAGCCCGGCAACCACCATTGAATACTATTTGTCCGGAACCAGTCTTACCCAATTTGTCAATACGGACGTCATTGTCAAGGTTGGTACCACCTCCCCAACCTCTACTCTCAACGCCGCCCCAACCAACAAGGTGGCAGACTACGGCACCACCCTCCCCATCGCCCTTACCTTTTCCACTGGCGCCGGTATTACCAGAGATTTAAATAATGGCAACGGTCTGCGCACCTACCACTGTTCCATTGACGTTGGTACACGAACCGTTGCTCAATTATATGAATGGCTCAAGTTTATCACCCGACGTGGCGCGACGAGCACCCCCCAGCTTCAGACTGCCCAAGCCACCGGCGTTGCGGCTCAAGCCGGCGCTCTTGTCAACATCGATGGTGAGCAATACATCAGAATCGTCGGTGGCCTAACCTCAACTGCCACCGGCGTCTTTACGCCAGTCAAGGCTTCCCCGTTTGGTACCTTTGCCGGAGGCAAGTTCTTTGGCGCTCAAGGAGTCTGGATTACCAACTACGCCACCGCTGATGCCCAAAACTTCCAGCTGATTGATAGTAACGGCGTCAGTCAAACTCCACCCAATACTGTTTCCGTCAGCGTTTCTAATTTGCGTACCAGTGACCGCGTCGGCGTGTTCGTCAGAACATCATTGTCGGCCGGATCACCCATTAATAAAACCAAATATCTCTTTAACGCGAACCAGGCGAGCGGACTCAATACGATTACTGTCTCCGGTGCCATCGACGCCGAAACGCCGCAAAAGGGTGTTCTCCGCTGCGTCCGAAACGGCGACCCGTTAAAGACCGAAGAGCAGTATGAATATGCCTCCTATAGCACCGTCACTCCTGGCGTCTTCACCCTAAGATCAATCGCCTCCCGAACCATCGCCGGCGGCACGGGCTCAACGACAGTCCTCACCGATACCGGCGCCACCTTCCAAACCAACCGCGTCCGGGCTGGTGATACCATTAACCACACCTCTGCCCCGGTTGGATCGGGTACGGTCGCGTCCGTTCAATCAGAAACCCAGTTGACTCTAACCGCCCCCTTAACCAACGCCGGCACTTTTACCACCGGTGATACCTACACGGTTACTACCAACACCAGCCAGGCCTATGTCACCACCGATAATATTTATGTCCCAATTATCAACGAGCTGTCTTTAAGTGGAACTGATCCTTCGCCTGCTACCATCACCAATACCTTAATCAAAGGTGTTGGCGCGGACTTCGGGGTCCTGGTCCGGGTCCGTCAAGGCTCTGTCGCCACCAAGATTTTACCGTTTGAAATTGAAAGCAAAGTCACCCAAACCGGGATGTCCCAAGCCGCTATCCGAACTACCGATACCATCGTCACATGATGAGGCAACCCGTCGTGACGGTCACCCACCATGACTTTGAGCTGGAATACGATCTTGAGGCATTGAAGGCCAACATCGCCCATTGCGACAAGCAGATTGCCGTACTTCAACAAGAGATCGATAACCAAAGGGCACACCAAGAAGAACTTGCCCGTCTGATCCAGCAGCAAGAGGCACGAAATAAAGAAAAAACAGTTGCAAAATAACTAGAGTTTTTTTAGACTACTACCATGGCACTAGCGCTTAGCTTTGACTTTTTTAATAGTATTATCCAAGTCCCAGCCCCGGACACCACCTTGGACATTCAGTACCTGATCAATCAGATCAGGGATAACGAAGACGAGCTCAACCCGGGGTTAGTTTATGCCAAAATTGCCGATGCCGCTGGTAAAGACGACCTGGGCGGAGGCGTTACCACGGGAATTACCGTCCGTTTGTTGGGTAGTTGGCAGGTTAGATTTGAGGCCAGAGCCGGTCCAACCTATGTCCAGTGCTCAATTACCGGAGGCAATTTGGTGGGAGGCCCAGGCGGTAATCCAATTGCCACCTCCGCCTTTACCCAAGTGAAACAAGTCTCTTCTGCCTCCTCAACCATCGCTACCCCCGCCACCGCCAGCGACCAGACCAACCTCAAGTACATGGTCGAGTCACTGCGTGATGCCAGTAAAACCGTCGGTACTATCTATTACTGGGACCCAACGAGTGGTAATGACACCAATAACGGCTCACAGCCCACCTCAGCCGTAAGAACCTTTGCCCAAGCCCATACCTTGGTTACCAGCGGCAACAATGATGTTGTTTTCTGCCTGGCCTCTGATTCATCTGGCTTGACCACCGTTACTGAGACTTTAAATATTACCAAAAAGAATCTTCGGGTTCGGGGGCCAGGCTATATTTTTCAACTCATACCCACGACTACGACGGCCGATACCATTACTGTCTCCGCTGATAATGTCGAGATCAGCGGTTTGTATATGCAAACCGCGGCCACCGGCACCAGAAACGCCGTGACCTTAGGCGGTACTAATAACACCATCAAGGATTGCTGGATTGCCAATGTCCAATCCAACGGCGTCAACATCACCAGCCCCGCCTATGCCAAAATCACTAGCTGTGTCATTGAGCACTGTGGCAAATCGGCTACTGGGGACGGCATCGCCATCACCACCGGCGTCACCCAGGCGGTTATCTCCAAAAACATTGTTTTTGACAACGTCAATGGTATTTCCTTGGTGGGTAGCACCACCACCGACAATATCATTGACAACAACATCATCTATAACCACACCGGCTATGGCGTTACCATTGGCACCGGTGTTTTGCGCACTCACGTCCGGGGCGGTAATACCTTCAACAAAAACACCGCCGGCGATACCCAAAACCTGGGCACGAATACCTTTATCGAAAGCATCGCTGGCGGGGCTACCCCAAGCCAAATCGCAGTCGCAGTTTGGGACGAGGTCATCGCGGGTCACCTTACCACCGGCACCACC
>Ga0209515_10000634_pt1 | contig 62183 bp, 64 predicted proteins | sample Subgroupgradi54m_FD_187454 | JGI IMG/M metagenome (GOLD analysis project Ga0209515, IMG submission 187454) | Subsurface groundwater microbial communities from S. Glens Falls, New York, USA - GMW60B uncontaminated upgradient, 5.4 m (SPAdes)... ...
CGTCGAGCTCAAGGCCCAGCGCGCTCGCGAGGCCGAAGCCGCGAACGCTCAGCGGGCGCGTGAGGTGGAGGATGCGAAGGCTAAACAAGCGCAAGCGAAGGCCGAGGCGAACGCCAAGCAGGAGCAAGCCAAAGCCGAAGCGAAAGCCCAACACGAACGAGAGCAAGCTGAGGCGGAGCGCCGGAAGGCAGAGCTGAGGGCTCAGCAGGAGCGCGAGCGTACGGAAGCCCAGCAACGGCAAGCCGCCGCTCGATCCGAGGCGACACGCCAACGCGAAGAAGCTGCGCGGCAGCAGCAAGCGCAAGCCGCAGAGACCAAACGCAAGGAGGCGGACGCGAAGGCCGAGCGCGACCGGCTGGCCGCTGAGCTCAAACGCAAACAGCAAGAGGCTCGAGCAGAATCGGCGCGCCAAGCCGCTGAAGCCAAACAGCAGCAGGCAGCCCAGCGTGCGCAAGCGCGGGTGGAGCAGGAGCGCCGCGCGGCCGAGGAGAACGCCAAGCAAGCCCAAGCGAAGGCGGAGGCCGAGGGGAAGCGCCAGCAGGAACGCGAAGCCGCCAAGCGCCGCCAAGCGCAGTTGAAAGCCCAGCAAGAGCAAGCCGCGGCTCAGGTCAAGGCTCAGCAGGAGCAAGCCCGCGCCGAAGCCGAGCGGCAGCGCGAGGACGCTCGTCGCCAACGCGCAGCGCAAGCCGCAGAGGCCAAACACCAACAGCAGATTCACGCCGAGAAGGTGAAAGCTCAAGAAGCCCAGGAGCGCGCCGAGGCGGAGCGCCGGAAGGCAGAGTTGAAAGCCCAGCAGGACGCTGCGCGAGCTGAACAGGCGCGCTTGAACGCTGAGGCAAAAGCCCAACACGAGCGGGAGCGCGCCGAAGCGGCCGCGAAAACCGCAGAAGAGAAGCGCCAACGCGCAGCACAGGCTGCCGCCGCCAAAGCTCAGCAGGCGCGCGAAGCCGCCGACGCCAAAGCCCGCCAGGCGCAGGCGAAAGCCGAATCCCTGCGGCAAGCACAGGCCGCGAAAGTGGAAGCGGACCGGCAGCGTGCGGAAGCGAAGCAGCAACGCGACGCTCAGCAGGCCCAGGAGCGCGCCGAGGCGCAGCGTCAGCGCGACGCCGCGAAGGCCGAAGCGGCTCGGAAGGCCGCCGAAGCGAAGCGGCAGCAAGCCGCGCAGGCGGCCGAGGCGAACGCGAAACGCGATCAGGCCGCTGCTGAGGCCAAGCGCCAACAAACCGAGGCCCGTGCCAATGCGGAGCGCCGGCGACAGGCCGAACGCATCGAGCAGCAGCGCCTTGCCGCTGAGCGCGCGGACGCGCAGCGCAAGCAGCGCGAGGAGCAAGCCCGCCTGAAAGCGGAGACCCAGCAGCGACGCGATGCGGAGCGGGCACAGGCGGAGGCGCAACGGGCGCGAGCGCAGGCCGACGCGCAGGCACAACGGGAGCAATCCCGTGCTGAGGCGAAGCGGCAGCAAGCTGCCCAGAAGGCTGAGGCGCAGGCGAAGCGGGAACAGGCCGCGCGTCAGCAGGCGGACGCCAAGGCCCGCCATGAGCAGGAGGCGGCTGAGGCCAATGCGAAACGCCAGCAGGAGCGCGAGGCAGCCAAGCGCCGAGAGGCAGAACTGAAGGCTCAGCGCGATCGAGAAGCCGCTGACGCGAAGGCGAAGCGCGAGCAGGTCCAAGCCGACGCCGCACGCCAGAAAGCCGAGCAAGCCGATCGCAAACAGCGGGAGCAAGCGGCTGCCAAACAGCAGGCCGACGAGACCAAGGCCCAGCGCGCTCGCGAGGCCGAAGCCGCGAACGCTCAGCGGGCGCGTGAGGTGGAGGATGCGAAGGCTAAACAAGCGCAAGCGAAGGCCGAGGCGAGCGCCAAGCAGGAGCAAGCCCGCGCGGAGGCCGCGCGCCAACGGGCGGAAGCGGACGCGAAACGCCAGCAGGAGCGCGAGGAGGCTAAGCGCCGCGCCGCGGAGTTGAAGGCGCAACAGGCGCGCGAAGCCGCCGACGCCAAAGCCCGCCAGGCGCAGGCGAACGCCGAGGCCAAGCGGCAGCGGGAGGCGGCTCAAGCCCAGGCGAAGGCCGAGCGCGAACAGCGCGCAGCGGAAGCCAGAGCCAAACGTGAAGCGGCCAAGGCGGAACAGGCCAGGAAGACCCAAGCCGACAAGCGGGAGCAGGAATTAGAGCGAGCGATGAAAGCCGTCGAGCAGCCACCCCCTGCGCCGGCCCCCGCCCAGGAGCAGACAGTACCGGAGGCGCCAGAGTCGACCGAGCCGTCCAGCCGTTAATCTCGAAGCAGACCAGCAGGGGACGTGACTCGAACGAGGAGGAACGTCCCTCCGTGTTTATGAGGGCTTGGATCGGGCGGGGCGGCGGCGGGTGAGGCCGAGCTCGGCGAGGGCGTGGTCCGGCGCTTGGCTGTAGTCCTGGCAGAAGGCGGTGACCGCGGCGATGTCGGGGAAACGGCCGCATTGGCGCATCGCGCCCAGGACGGTCGCGCGCTGGGCGGTTTCTTCCATGATCGCCAGCGCCGCGCGCCCGGATTCCGTCGCGAGCCGGTCCCGGTAGGCGCTGCTGGGGAACTGCTCCTGGACTTCACGGTCGGTGTGGTCATAGCTCCAGACGGACGACAGCAAGACGATCTCCCGCTCCATCCCGCAGGTCTCCACCAGCTCCGAGACCACTCGGCAGACCGTGCCGTCCCGGTTGAGTTTCCGCAGGATGACGAACACGTCCACCAGGTTGACGAGAATCGGCGGCACGTTCATCGGCTCATTCTGCAGGCGCAGCACGGTTTCCCGGGCGGTGGAGGCGTGCAGGGTGCCCAAGCAGTATTTGCCGAGGTTGATCGTGGTCATCAGGTCCCGGGCTTCCTCGCCGCGCACCTCGCCGACGATGATGCGCTCCGGCCGCATCCGCAGGCTGTTCTTCACCAGCGCCGGTGTCTTGACCCGCCGGCAGCTTTCCAGCCGCGAACAATTGTCGAGGAACGCCGTGTTCAGCTCAAGGGTATCTTCGATGGTGACGATGCGCTCCTGGCGGGGGAGGAAGCTCAGCAGGGCGTTCAACAGGGTGGTTTTGCCCGCCCCGGGCCCGCCGGCGATGATGATGTTGGCCGGCCGCACCCGCAGCCCTTCCACGTACATCCACAGTTGGGCCGCCAGCTCGTCCGTCAGCATGCCGGTGTCGATGAGTTGGAGGATGGTCAGGGGCTCCGGCTTGCCGCGGGTGATGGTGATCTGGGGCCCGAACGGGGACTGGATAATATTGACCCGCCCCCGGATATCGGCCAACTCGACGTCGTTGATCGGGTCCATCTCGATGCGGCCCCCGAAGATGAGCAGCTTTTTGACGAAGACCGCCACCGCCTGCTGGGTGGGGAACCGGTGGTCCGTCCGCATCAGCCCCTGGCCCGTGCGATGGACGTAGATCGGCTCCGTCGCATTGATCATGATGTCTTCGACGGACGGATCGGCGAGGAGCTCTTCAATCCGATCGTAGGCCAGAAACTCGCGCAGAAACTCCTGGCGGTCCTGGTCAGAGAGGGGAGGGAATCGGTGGTGCCGCTGCTGATATAGGCTCTCCAAGCCGCCGGCGGCCAGCTGCCGGCGCTCCTCCGCAGGCTGCACGACCGTCAGCCGGCCGCGGAGCTGCTCCAGGAGCGCGTCCGTCAGCTCAAGCCACTTCATCCCGGCCTCGCGGCCGTCGTGTCCGTTGGTCGTGCCGGGCAGCATGGATGTCTCACGGTGGTGGCCGGTACTAGGCAACCGGCAGGGCGACAGTAGCTTAAGTTTACCTGAGCCACAGCCGCTTCTCCAAGGCCTGCCGGCATTTCTTGGGGGCACTCGACCGGTGCGGACGCCGGCGCTTGTGCTATAATGGGCGGCGCAATGGCCGCCCCGACCCCAGCGCAATCCGACGATCAGCCGAGTGCGGTGTTCCCCGCCGCCGCCAGGAAGTCCGAGGCGCCACGGCTGCTGCGGCGCTTCAACTACGCCTTCGGCTTGATGACGATCATCCCGATCCTCATCTGCCTCTATGTCATCAGCGAGCGGCTCTTCGCCATCTCCGTCCTCTTTAAGGGCGTCAACAGCGTCTACTTCCTCTTGGCCCTGGTCATCGCCCTGCTGGGGCTGCTGGCCGGCCACGAGGTCATCCGAGACATCATCCGGCAGCTGGTGGAGGCCAACGCGAAGCTGCTGCGGCTGTCCGAGCAGCAGGCCTCCTTCGTCAGCAACGTGGCGCATGAGTTCCGCTCGCCGCTGGCGGTCTTTAAGGGCGCCATGGACAACATGGCGGACGGCCTCCACGGGCCGCTGTCCGACGACCAGATGGAGCCGGTCTCCATGTGCCAGCGCGAAGCCAACCGCCTGAGCCGGCTGGTCCGCGACCTGCTGGACATCACCCGCATTGAGGCGGGCCGCCTGCCGCTGCTGAAAGACCAGGTCGACCTGTCGGCGCTGCTGAAGACCGTCTCCGAAGTCGCCGGGGCCATGGCCAAAGACCGCGGCCTGGGCCTCACCCTGGACCTGCCCGCCGACGGGTTCTTCGTGACCGGGGACCGGGACCGGCTGCACCAGGTCTTTTTCAACATCATCTCCAATGCCATCAAATACACGGAGCACGGCCGCATCAGTGTGACCTTGCGCCGCACCGGCGACCTCATTCAGGTGGCCGTGGCGGACACTGGCCGCGGCATCGAGCCGAAGGACCTCGAACGCATCTTCGATAAGTTCGAGCGCGTGGGCATCCAGACGGAAGAAGGCTCCGGCCTCGGGCTGCCCATCGCCAAGGACATCGTCAAGCTCCACCAGGGCCGCATCTGGGCGGAAAGCGAGGCCGGCAAGGGCAGCCGGTTCATCATCGAGCTGCCGGCCGCGCGCCCCGGGGCCGCCAAGTCCGCGCAGGGCGCCGATGGCCGTTAACACCTCAAGCCTGCTCCGGCAGCAGTTGGACGAAAGCCTGCAGGCGATCGAGCGCCACACGCGGCTGCGTCCGGAGATCGGCATCATGGTCGGCTCCGGCCTGGGCGGGCTGGCGGGGGCGCTGAAGGTCGAGGCGGAGATGCCGTATGACGCCATCCCCCACCTCTCCCAGGCGACCGCGCCAGGCCACGAAGGCAAGCTGGTGTTCGGCACGATCGGCCGGCGTCCGGTCGTTGTCCTCGCCGGACGCTTCCACTACTATGAAGGGTATACGATGGCGCAGGTGACGTATCCCGTCCGCCTCGTGCGGGCCCTCGGGGCGGAGACGCTCTTCCTGACGAGCATCGTCGGCAGCATGAATCCCGCGATGCCGCCCGGCTCGCTCGTCCTGCTCGAGGACCATATCAATCTTATGGGTGCCAACCCGCTCATCGGTCCCAACGATGAGGCGTTCGGCGTCCGGTTTCCCGACATGTCGCAGCCGTATGACCCTGAGCTGCGCCGTCTCGCGCGGCAGGCGGCCGAGGAGCACCGGCTGCCGCTGGCCGAAGGCGTCTACGCGGCCGTCGCCGGGCCGAACCTGGAAACGCGCGCGGAATACCGGCTCCTCCGCCAATTGGGCGCCGACGTCGTGGGGATGTCCATGGTGCCGGAGACGATCGCGGCGCGCCACGGCGGCCTGCGCGTGTTGGCCGTCACCGTCGTGTCGGATGCCTGCGATCCGGATCATCTGAAGCCGGCCGCGATTGAGGAACTGCTGCGGATCGCCGCAGCCGCTGAACCAAAGCTGACCACCCTCTTGCAGGGTGTGATCGCCCGTCTGTAACGCAGCCTCAGCTGCGCCCCCTCCAAGCATTCGGAGCGTCCATGCGCGTCAACGGCGTGTCCTATCGAACCATCTGGCTTGAGGGCAGCACCGTCAAGCTGATCGACCAGCGGCAGCTGCCGTTTCGCTTCGAAATCCTCGCCCTGCCCACCTATGAGGAAACCGCCGAGGCCATCCGCAACATGACCGTCCGCGGCGCCGGAGCCATCGGGGTGGCGGCCGCCTACGGCATGGCTCAGGCGGCGTTGCGCGCGCCGGCGGCGGCGTTCGAGGCCACCCTGGACCGAGCCGCCGTGCTGATCCGGGCCACGCGTCCGACGGCGCGCAATCTCTTCTACGCCGTCGACCGGGTGCTGGGCGCGCTGCGCCCCCTCACGGAGGTCGACGCGAAGCGCGCCCGCGCTGCGGAGGTCGCCCAGGCGATCGCCGATGAGGATGCGCGGGCGTGCGAGCGCATTGGGGAAGTTGGCCAGCCGCTCTTCGGGGCGTCGACCACCGTGCTGACGCACTGTAATGCCGGCTGGCTCGCCTTCGCCGACTGGGGCTCGGCCCTGGCCCCCGTCTATCGCGCCCGCCGCGACGGCAAGCACGTCGCCGTCTTCGCCACCGAGACGCGGCCGCGGGGACAAGGCGCCCGGCTGACCGCCTGGGAGCTGGCGCAGGAAGGCATCCCTTGCACGCTGCTGCCGGATTCGGCGGCCGGCCATCTGCTGCGGCAGGATCGCGTCGATTTCGTCATCGTCGGGGCCGACCGCATTGCCGCCAACGGCGACGTCGCCAACAAGATCGGGACGTATCCGCTGGCGGTCTTGGCCCACGCGCACCGCGTGCCCTTCTACGTGGCGGCTCCGACGACGACGATCGACCTGGAGTGTCCGTCAGGCAGCCACATTCCCATCGAGCAGCGCGCCGAGGAGGAGCTGCTGTGGACGACCGGCCTGACGAGCGACGGGCGGCTGGAGCGCGTGCGGATCGCTTCGGAGAATGTCGCAGCCTGCAACTGGGCGTTCGATGTGACTCCGGCCGAGCTCGTGACCGGTCTGCTGACCGAGCAGGGCCTGATGGATGCGACTCCCCACGCGATCGCCGGTGCCGTGCGCGCCGCGGCCGGGAGGCGCTGATGCGCAGTCGATGGGACGCCCGGCGGGTCCGCGGCCTCAGCCCGCTCCAGGCCTTGGTCTACCGTTCTCGGTTGTTGGGAGACGAGGCGCGGTTGGGGCTCTTCGGCGGCGGCAACACCTCCATCAAATGCCAGGCGCCCGATCTCTTCGGCGCGCGGCAAGAGGTGCTGTGGGTCAAGGGCAGCGGGGCGAACCTGCAAGGCTGCGAGCCGCGCCACTTTGCGCCTCTGCCAATGGCCCCCCTGCGGGCCCTGGCGAGCCGCCGGGCCATGACCGACGAGGAGATGGTCCGATTCCTGGAGCGTTGTCTCCTGGATCCGAAAGCTCCGCGGCCCTCCATCGAGACGCTCCTGCACGCCTTCATTCCTGAGACGGCTGTCGATCACACCCACGCCGACGCCATCCTCTCGCTGTCCAATACACCGCAGGGCGCCCGGCTCGTGCGGAGCGTGTTGGGGCCGAAGCTGCTCTGGATTCCGTACCTGCAGCCCGGCTTCGCGCTCTCGCGCCGCGTCTGGGACGCCTACCGGCGGCAGCCGGGGGCGGAAGGGGCCGTGCTGGAGCAGCACGGCCTGATCACCTGGGGCCCTGACGGCCGAACCAGCTATCTGCGGACCCTCCACTACGTGTCGCGCGCGGAACGCTTTCTCGTTGGCCAGCGGCGCCGGCGCCGCTGGTCGGCACCCGCGCGAGCCGCCCTGCCGCCGGCACGCCGGCAGGACGTGCTGCGCCACTGGCTGCCGGTCATTCGCCGGACGCTGAGCCAGCGGCGCAAGGTCTGCCTCACCGTGACGCAGACGCCGGAAGTCCTCGAGTTCGTCAACGCGAAGCGCCTGGCGGAGGTGACCCGGGCCGGGCCGGCGACGCCCGACCATATGCTGCGGACCAAGCGGCTGCCGCTCATTCTGCCGGGTGCTCCGTCGGCGTCCCCCCGGGACGTCGCGCGCCGGCTCGAGCGCTACGCCCAGCAGCACCGTCGGTATTTCCAGACCCATCGCACCGCGGGGCAGACGTTGCAGGAGCCGTATCCGCGCGTCCTGCTGATCCCAGGGGTCGGCATGGTGACGGCCGGAGCGCACCCGACCGAAGCCGCCATGGTGGCCACCATCTACGAGCACGCCATGGAGATCATGCGCAACGCCGCCGCCATCAGCCGCTATACCGCAGTGTCGGAGCGTGAGGCGTTCGGAGTCGAATACTGGCCGCTGGAACTGTACAAGCTGTCGTTAGCACCACCCGAAGCGGAGTTGGCGCGCGAGATCGGCGTCATCACCGGGGCGGCCGGCGGCATCGGCCAGGCGCTGGCCCGCCACTTAGTCCAACGCGGGGCGACCGTGCTGTTGACCGACCTCGACCAGCGGCCGGTGGTGAAGCTGGCGGAGGAACTGAACGACCGGATGCGGCGCCGGTGCGCGGTGGGGACGGCGATGGATGTCACGAAAGAAGCGAGTGTGGCGCGCGCGTTTGATACGCTGCTGTGCGCCTTCGGGGGGCTGGATTTCCTGGTGTCGAACGCCGGCATCGCGCACGTGGCGGCGGTGGAGCGCCTGCGGCTGGTCGACTGGGAGCGAAGCCTCTCGGTGAACGCGACCGGCCATTTCCTCGTGGCCCGCGCGGCCGTGCGGCTGCTGCGACGACAGCAGCTCGGCGGGTCGCTGGTCTTCATCGCCTCCAAGAATGTGCTCGCCCCCGGCCAAGACTTCGGCGCCTACAGCGCGGCCAAAGCCGCCGAAACGCAGCTGGCCCGCGTGCTGGCGATTGAAAATGGCTCGGTCGGCATCCGGGTCAACGTGGTCAATCCGGACGGCGTCTTTGACGGGTCCGGCCTTTGGAAAACCATCGGGACGGCCAGGGCGAAGAGCCATGGCGTGCGGCCCGAAGCGCTGCCGGCCTACTACCAACGGCGCAACCTGCTCAATGCGCGCGTGCTGCCCGAGGATGTCGCCGAGGCCGTCGCCTTTTTCGTTTCCCGGCGCTCCGCGAAGACGACCGGCTGCATCCTCACGGTGGACGGCGGGCTGCGGGAAGCGTTCCCGCGGTAAGCGGGCCCCGCGCTTTCGGTCCCGCCATCGGGCCACGACCTGTGGCCGTGGCCCAGCCGGTTCGCTTCAGCCCATGGGGGGGCGGGATGTCGCCCCACTTGGGGCGGGTGTGCAGGTGCCACGAGCTCTGCCCGTGGGGCTCCACTGCAGCGCGCGCGGGCGACGTGCGGTATAATGAACCCCATGCTGCATCCGTGGCACGCGATCATCCTGGGCATCATTGAAGGGGCGACGGAGTTCCTGCCCGTGTCCTCCACCGGCCACCTGATTTTAGCCAACTACCTCCTCGGGCTCGATGGAGAGGGCGTGAAGACCTTCGACATCGTGATCCAGGCGGGCGCCCTGGCCGCGGTGGCGGGCCTGTATCGGCAGCGGCTGCGCGCGATGGGAGCGGGCCTCATCGGCCGCGACCCCTCCGGACGAAGGCTGCTCCGCAATCTCGTCTTGGCGTTTCTGCCGGCGGGGCTGGTGGGGTTCGGGTTCCATCGAGCCATCAAGGCCAGCCTCTTCGGCATCTGGCCGGTGACGGCCGCACTCGCAATCGGCGGCCTCGCCATGGTGGCAGCGGACCGCTGGCTGCGCCGTCGGGCCGCCACGTCAAGGACGCTGGAGTCCATCACGCCGAGCGAAGCACTCCTCATCGGGACGGTGCAATGCCTCGCGCTGTGGCCGGGCACCTCGCGCGCCATGGTCACCCTGGTGGCCGGCATGGCGCTGGGCCTGCCGGCGGCGGTCGCGGCCGAATTCAGTTTCCTGCTGGCGCTGCCGACGCTGGGCATCGCCGCGGTGTTTGAAGCGGCCACCGGAGCTGTTGCCTTGGGGCAGCTGTGCTCGGCGGTGTCCGTGGTGTGCGGGTTCGTAGCCGCGATGCTCGTCGCTGCGGCGGCCATCCAGGGTCTGGTGCGATTTCTCAGCCGCGGCGGATTGGCCCCGTTCGGCTGGTACCGCGTGGGGCTGGCCGCGCTCGTGTGGAGCGTCCTCCGGAGCGCGTAATGGAGCTCCACGGGCTCTGCCCGTGGAGCGGAATCCCGAGCGACCCACCACAGTTCTTGGCGGAGAGTCGAGGGACCGCATGCCGGCTGACGCGCGCAACGCAAGGAGTACTGAGGTGACCCCATCCAAGGACCACGCGGATGCTTCCGAAGATTTGAAGCGGCACATCCGCGATATCCCGGATTTTCCCACCAAGGGCATCCTCTTTCGCGACATCACCCCGCTGCTGCGTGACGGGCCGGCGTTCCGGCAGGCCATCGACCGGCTGGCGGCCCGCCATCACGGGCAGCATCCGGATGCCGTCGTGGCGATTGAATCGCGCGGGCTCATCGTCGGGGCAGCACTCGCCCACGCCCTCCAGATCGGCGTGGTGCCGGTGCGCAAGGCGGGGAAGCTGCCGCACGCCACATACCGGGCGGCCTACAGCCTGGAGTACGGGCAGGACACGCTGGAAATCCACCGCGATGCGCTGCAGCCGGGGGCCCGGGTCCTGGTGGTCGACGATCTGCTGGCCACCGGCGGCACGATGGGGGCGACGATCCGCCTCGTGGAGCAGTGCGGAGGCCACATCGTGGAGTTGGCGTTTCTGATTGAGTTGACGGCGCTCAAGGGACGCGAGCGGCTCGCGCCCCATCCCATCATTTCGCTGATCCAGTATTAACCACAGGAGGGGACCATGGCCACGAAGCGGAAAGCCAAGCGCCCGGCGGCGAAGCGGACCAGCGCGCGCAAGCGCCCGGTCAGCCAGCGCAAGATGAGCGGCTGCTCGTGCTGCTCGTGCTGAACTTGCAGGGAGATTGACGGTTAGCGTATAGCGTTTAGCGTATAGGCAGCCCGCGTTCCTCTACGCTAGACGCTGTACGCTATACGCTAGAGCACATGTCTGAACGTGTCGTGATTATCGGGTCAGGGCCGGCGGGCCACACCGCCGCCATCTACACGGCTCGGGCGAACCTCAAACCCGTGTTGTTTGAAGGCTTCGCCGCCGGCGGCATTCCGGGCGGCCAGCTGATGACCACCACCGAGGTGGAAAACTACCCCGGGTTTCCCGCCGGCATCCAGGGTCCGGAGCTGATGGAGGCGTTCCGCAAGCAGTCGGCGCGCTTCGAGACCCGGATCTTCACCGAGGATGTGACCCGCGTGGACCTCTCCACACGGCCCTTCACCGTCGCCTCCTCGGAGCGGCAGCTGTCGACCCAGGGACTCATCATCGCCACCGGGGCGACGGCCAAGCGGCTGCAGTTGCCCGGCGAATCGCGGCTGTGGAACAAGGGGATGTCGGCCTGTGCCGTCTGCGACGGTGCGCTGCCCATCTTCCGGAACAAGACGCTGGTCGTCATCGGCGGCGGCGATTCGGCGGTCGAAGAATCCACCTTCCTGACGAAGTTCGCCTCCAAGGTCTATCTCATCCACCGGCGGGATCAGCTGCGGGCGTCCAAAATCATGCAGGAGCGCGCGCTGAAGCACCCGAAGATCGAGGTCATCTGGAACACCGTCGTCGTCGACGTGCTGGGGACCGAGGTGGTCACCGGTGTTGCGCTCAAGGATGTGAAGACGAACCGGGAGCGGGAGCTGCCGTGCGGCGGGGTGTTTTACGCTATCGGCTTCACCCCCAACACGGCGCTTTTCAATGGGCAGCTGCAGATGGACGACCACAGCTATCTCGTGACGACACCGGGCTCCACCCAGACGTCGGTCGAGGGCGTCTTCGCCTGCGGCGACGTCCAGGACAAAAAGTACCGGCAGGCCATCACTGCCGCCGGCAGCGGCTGCATGGCGGCCCTGGATTGCGAGCGGTGGCTGGGGGAGGCGGGTCATGCGGATTAACACGCGAGCAGCACTGGCGGCCGCCGTCGCACTCGGCTGGTCGGCCGCGGCGTGGGCCGACGGGGCCGTCGTCGGAACCGCGGCGCCCGATTTTACCCTGAACGATACGACTGGCCAGCCTCGGTCGCCGGCGCAAGTGAAGGGGCGGTTCCTCGTCCTGGAATGGAACAACCCGGAGTGCCCGTTTGTGCACAAGCACTACGACAGCGACAACATGCAGCGGCTGCAGCGCGCGATGACCGCCAAGGGTGTGGTGTGGTGGACCGTCAATTCGTCGGCGCCCGGCAAGCAGGGCCACGTCAGTCCGGAGCAGGCGGCAGCGATCACCAAAGCCCGGGGGGCGGCTCCGACGGCAGTGCTGCTGGATGCGGACGGAGCGGTCGGGCGGCGCTACGGCGCGAAGACGACGCCGAACATGTTCGTCATCAATTCGGACGGTGTCGTGATCTACGCGGGGGCCATCGATGACCGGCCGTCAACGGACCCGGCGGACGTGGAGGGCGCGGTGAATTACGTGCAGCGCGCGCTGGACGAAGCGATGGCGGGCAAACCGGTGAGCGTGCCGCAGACGCGTCCCTACGGCTGTTCCGTCAAGTACTGACCGTCCGTCTTGCCGCCCTCGGGCTACTTCACGACCCCGCAGCCAATCCGGTCTCCGGCATTGCCGGTCGGCTGGCTGAAGTCATCCGGCTGGGCATGCAGGATGACCGCGTGGCCGACGACACCGCGCGTCGGATCGCTGAGCCGCAGCTCCGGCACCGTCAGGGTCAAGGAGCCGCTGCCATCGGGGCCGATCGTGATGTTGCCGAAGTCGCCGGCGTGCGCGCCTCGGAAGCCGTCCTTGGGCAGGAAGCCGTGTTTGACATGGTCCGGATTGTAGTGCCCGCCCGCCGCCTTGCCCTGATTACCGCAGGCGCCGTGTTCGTGCAGATGCATCCCATGGAGCCCGGGCGGGGCCCCAGTGACATGCACAACCACGCGCAGGCCCTGCTTGACGGGGGTGAAGATCGCCGTCCCCCGGAGTGTTGCGCCTGATGTCGTGGGACGAATCACCGCCACGGCACGGTTCTTCAGCGCTTTGGCCGCCCCGACCGTGGACGCCGTGATACAGGCGACGATCAGCCCCAGCGCGAGCCACATACGTCTCGACATGGTCTGCACCTCCTGGGAGAATTATCCTCCATCGGACCGAGCGACGCAATGACTGTTCCTGCCAGTGACCGGTGCTGATGCATGGGCCGGGCCGTTGCAGCGTCCTCCTGGTGCTGGCCGCGGCGGCGACTGGTGGCTGGAGCTGCGCGCCTGAGCGCCCCACACAGACGATGCGCAAGGAATCGATGACCACGCCACCCGCCAACCGCCTCATTCGGGAAAAAAGCCCCTATCTGCTGCAACACGCCCATAACCCCGTCGATTGGTACCCGTGGGGCGAGGAGGCGTTCGCGAAAGCCCGGCAGGAGCAGAAGCCGATTTTCCTCTCCATCGGCTATTCCACCTGCTACTGGTGCCACGTGATGGAAGGGGAATCGTTCGAGAACCCGCAGATCGCCGCCCGCATCAATGCCGGGTTCGTGCCGGTGAAAGTGGACCGGGAAGAGCGGCCGGATCTGGATGCGCTCTATCTGGGGGCGGTCATGGCGATGACCGGCCAGGGCGGTTGGCCGACGACGGTGTTTCTGACGCCGGACGGCCGCCCGTTCTGGGGCGGCACCTACTTTCCGCCGGAAGACCGCGGCGGCCTGCCCGGGCTGCCCACCGTCCTGCAGGCGGTGACGGAGGCCTGGGCCACGCGCCGGGAGGAACTCCTGCGCTCCGCTGAGGCCATTACCCAGGCCATTCAGCAGCGCGCCAGGCCGGAGGCGGCGACACCGCTGACGGCGGCCCTGCTCGAGACAGCCGTCCAACAATTCGCCGGCCAGTTCGACGCGACCTTCGGCGGGTTCGGAGACGCCCCGAAGTTTCCGCGCAGCCACGGCCTGTCGTTCCTCCTGCAGCAGTGGGCCAAGCACCGCGACGCCCGCCTCGTGGAGATGGTGACGACCACCCTGGATGCCATGGCCCGCGGCGGCCTCCATGACCAGCTCGGCGGAGGGTTCCACCGCTATTCGACCGATGCCGAATGGCTCGTGCCGCACTTCGAGAAGATGCTCTACGACCAAGCCCTCCTCAGCCGCACCTACCTGGAGGCCTATCAGATTACCGGCCAGGCGCGCTATGCCGACGTGGCGCGCGACTGCTTCGACTATGTCCTGCGGGACCTGCGGGATCCGCAGGGAGGATTCTACGCGGCCGAGGATGCCGGCGAGGTCGGAAAGGAAGGCGAGTTCTACTTGTGGACGCCGGACGAGATCGAAGCTGCGGTGGGCGGCGAGGAGGCCGCCCTCGTGAACCGCGTCTACGGTGTGGCCCCCCACGGCAATTTCGAGGGCCGCAGCATTCTGCACGTCGCCCAGCCACCGGCGGAAATCGCGAAGCAAGACGGCGCGGCCGTCGAAGCGATCGAGCACCGGCTGACCCAGGCCCGTACTGCGCTGCTTGCCGCCCGCAGCCGCCGGCCGCGCCCCCACCGGGACGACAAGGTGCTGACCGACTGGAACGGGCTGATGATCGGTGCGCTCGCCTACGGCGCGCGCGTGCTCGATGAACCGCGCTACGCGGAGGCCGCACGAGCCGCCGCCGATTTCCTCCTGAGCCGGTTGCAGAGAGACGGACAGCTATTGCACCGCTGGCGGGATGGGTCGGCCGATGTGCCGGCGTTTCTGGACGACTATGCGTTCTTGAGCTGGGGGTTGCTGGAGCTGTTTGAAACGACCCAGGAGCCCCGGTGGCTGGAGGCGTCGCAGCAGCTCACCCGGCAGATGCTGGAGCTCTTCCGCGACGCGGACGGCGGGGGGTTCTTCCTCACCGGGACGCGCAACGAGCGGCTCGTCGCCCGCACGAAAGAGCTGTTCGACGGCGCGGTTCCGTCGGGCAATTCTTTGGCGGTCCTGACCCTGGTCCGGCTGGGCCACCTCACGATGGATGCCGGCTTCAGCCGGGAGGCGGAGCGAACCCTGCAGGCCTTCGCGGCGGATCTCCGGCAGGCCCCGAGCGCGTTTCCATCCTTCCTGTCGGCCCTGGATCTTTGGCTCGGGCCGTCTCAGGAGATCGTGATCGCCGGCGATGCCGCCGCACCCGCCACGCGCCAGATGCTGCGCGAGGTCTTCCGCCGGTTCCTGCCGCGGGCGACCGTCCTGCTGCATCCGACAGGAGCCCAGGCGGCCGCCCTCGAGCGTCTCGCCCCCTTCGTCGCAGCCCAGCAGCCGCTTCAGGGCCGGCCGACCGCGTATGTCTGCCAGAATCACACCTGCCAGCTGCCGACGGCCGACCTGGCCGCGCTCCAGGCCCAGCTCGACGCTCTTCGATGACGCCCCCGAAGCCCGCCATCCTCTTCGTCTGTGTGGCGAATTCGTTCCGCTCCCAGATGGCCGAAGCGCTGGCGCAGTTGTTCGCACCCGGCCGCTGCGAGATTTGGAGTGCCGGCTCGCAGCCGAGCGGGATGGTGCATCCATTGGCCATCCGACTCATGGATGAGCTCGGCCTGGACCTGCGTCGGCACCGGTCGAAGGGGCTGCCGGAGCTGCCGCCGCGGCAGTGGGACGTGGTCGTGACCATGGGCTGCGGGGATGCCTGTCCGGCCGTCCGCGCCGTCCAACGCTTCGACTGGGCCGTTCCCGACCCCGCCGGCCGGCCGCTCGAGGACGCGCGGCGCATTCGGGATGAGCTGGCCGCGCAGGTCCGCCAGCTGCTAGAGACGGTGCTCGGTCGTCCCCTTGACAAGGGTGCGGGGCAGGCGCAAGATAAAAACAGCTCTCCCCATTTTCCGCAGGCCCCGTAAGCCCGCAGTGTACAAGGAGGTCACATGCGTCAACGTCTGGGATGGGTTTTTGTCGCCGGTCTGGTGCTCTGGGCGCCTGTGGCACAGGCCGCGACCTACAAGACCGACAAGGACCACACCACCATCTCCTTCAAAGTGCGCCATCTCTTCTCGAAGGTCGAAGGCACCTTCAATGATTTTGAGGGGTCGTTCGTCTACGAGCCCGGCCATCCGGAGCAGTGGAAGGCCCAGGCGACCGTCAAGGCCGCCAGCATCGACACGCGGGTGGCGGAGCGCGACAAGCATTTGCGCTCGCCCGATTTCCTGAACGTCGACGCCTACCCGGACATTACGTTTACCAGCACCGCGGTCAGTGACGCGACCGCCACGACTGCCAAGCTGCACGGCCTGCTGACCATCCGCGGGGTGCAGAAGCCGGTCGTGTGGAACGTGGACATCCTGGGCGAAGGGAAGGACCCCTGGGGCAATGTCCGCGCCGGCTTCACCGCGACGACGACGATCAACCGCAAAGACTTCGGGATCATCTGGAACAAGGTGCTGGAGACGGGCCAGGTGCTCGTCGGAGAGGAGGTGAACATCACCCTGGAAGTGGAAGGAGTGAAGCAGTAGCGAATCCGGCATCCTACGTCATCGATCTGGCGGCCACACACTATAGGAGAAGGAGCGACGGCATGGAGAGCAAGCGACAGCGGGCGTTGTTAGCGGCATCGGTCGCGGGATTACTGGCGGCAGGGGCATGGGCGGCGACGGCGCACGCGAATGAAGAGGCCGGCGACAGCGGCACGGCACCCTGCTACGGCATCAACAAGTGCAAAGGCAGCGGCGACTGCGGCGCCAAAGGCAACTCCTGCTCCGGGAAGAACGCCTGCAAGGGCCAGGGGTTCATTGAGCTCGACAAGGACGACTGTCTGCGCATCCAGGGCGGGAGCTTGACCCCGCCGGCGGCGCAGTAACCCGCGCACGCGCGCGGCGCGCAACGGGGGAGTGGCATGGCACCTGCTCGATGGCCGACGCTCGGCTGCGGTGTGGGGCTGCGGGCGGAGCATTATGACCTCATCACCCGCGAGTGGCCCCGGATGGACTGGTTCGAGGCGATCTCCGAAAACTTCATGGACTCCGGAGGCCGCCCGCTGCGGGTTCTTGAGCAGGTCCGCCGCCGCTACCCCGTTGCGCTCCACGGCGTTTCCCTCTCCATCGGCTCCGCCGACCCCTTGAACGCCGCCTACCTGGCGCGCCTCAAAGCGCTGGCCGACCGCATCGAGCCGGCCATCGTTTCCGACCACCTCTGCTGGACCGGGGTGGAAGGCGAGAACCTGCACGATTTGCTGCCGCTGCCCTTCACGGAAGAGGCGATCCGCTACGTCGCGGGACGCGTGGAAGAAGTCCAGGCGTTCCTCGGGCGCCGGATCCTGTTGGAGAACATCTCGACGTACGTGACCTACCGCCATTCGACGATGCCGGAATGGGAGTTCCTCGCCGCCGTGGCGGAGCGCTCCGGCTGCGGCATCCTGCTGGATTTGAACAACATCTACGTCAACGCCTACAACCACCAGTTCGACCCGCGCGCTTACCTCGACCACATCCCCGGCGAGTTCGTCGGCCAGTTCCATCTCGCGGGGCATACCGATATGGGCAGCTACCTCTTTGATACCCACAGCCGCCCGGTCATCGGGGCCGTCTGGGAGCTGTACCGCGACGCGCTCCAGCGCTGGGGGTCGGTGACCACCCTCGTCGAATGGGATGACGACATTCCACCCTTTGAGCACTTGGCGGAGGAAGCCGAGCAGGCCCGGGCCATCTACGTCCAGGTCTGCGGCGGCCAGCCCGTTGAAGAACAACTCAAGGGTGAGGGTGCGAGGCTGGAGGAGCCCCGACGCCGACGCCGACCCCGATTCCGCTCCCGACTCCGAGCCTTGAGCCTTCAGCGCCGTGATCATGCCTGACGTGTCGTTGCGCGACGCGCAGCGGTGGATGCAGCAGCGCATCCGCCACCCGGCCGCCGGCTCGGACCGCCGGCTGTTGAACCCTCAGCGGGGGACGCCGGGCGAAGAGCGGCTGGCCGTCTATGCCGGCGGCTACGCGGCACGAATCCGCGAGGCCCTGGATGAATCGTATGGCGCCATCCGCCACGTGCTCGGCGACCGCGCGTTCGCCAAGCTCGCCGACGCCTACGCGAAGCGCCACCCGTCGCACGACTACAACTTGAGCTTTGCCGGGCGGGATCTGCCCGAGTTTCTGGGGGAGTATCCGCTCAGCCGCGACCTGCCGTTTCTGCCAGACCTCGCGCGTTTGGAGTGGCTGGTCTGCCAGGCGTTTCATGCCTTCGACCAGCCGCCGCTGGCACTGCCGCAGCTGGCCACCCTGCCGCTCGAAGCCTGGGCGCAGCTGCACCTCATCTTTCAACCCTCCGTCGGCCTGCTGAGTTCAGCCTGGCCGGTGCGGGATATCTGGGAAGCCCGCACGCGGCCCCGCGAGCAGACGCGGATCGACGTGCGGCAGCGCCCGCAGCGGGTGCTGGTATTCCGGCGCGGGGAGCAGGTGGCCTGCGAGCTGCTCGACGAGACGCCCTATCGGCTGCTGGAAGGCTTGCTGGCGGGGCGCACGCTGGGTGCGGTGTGCGACGAATTGGCCGCCCGCGGCGGCAGCGCGGAACTGCCGGTGGCCGCCTGGTTCGCTCGGTGGGCGGGGCAGGGGCTGATCGCCGGGCGGCGGTAGCGACCAGCGCTTTACAGGGAGAACGGAGGCGACTAGAATGTCGCTGTACGAGCGGGCACGTGAAGACTCGGGAGTGGACGCAGAGAAGAGGAGGCACGGGATGCGCCGTCCGCACGGGATGCTCGCGGTCGCCATGGCCGCGGCGCTGTTCGCCAGCGGGTGTTACGGGCCGTTCTATCTGACCCGCCGGGTGCACCAGTGGAACGGGGAAGTCAGCGACAACAAGTGGGTCGTGGAAGTCGTCTTCTTGGTCTGCGCCTGGCTGCCGGTCTACGGGATCGCGACGGCGGCGGACGCGATTATCTTCAACTCGGTGGAATTCTGGACCGGGGAGAACCCGCTCAAGAAGCCGATTGCGAGCGACACGACTCGGCGCATTGCCCGCGGCGACACGGAAACCGTCATGAAGCGCTCCGGCGATGAGCTGGTCATCCAGCAGTTCCAGCGAGGGACTCCTGGCCCGATGCTCCGGCTTCGCCGGGACGGCAACGGCACGATCGCGCTCAACAACGACGGCGCGGTGCTGTTTTCGTCCGAAACGTTGGCGGACGGCAGCGTCGTAGTCCGCGACGGGGAGCACCGCCAGGTCGCGACGTATTCGAAAGAGCAGGCACAGCAGTTCCTGGCGTCCCTGCCACAGTAAGCGTGCTGTTTCGTTCGGGGTAATCAAGCCACGTCACGGGGTGGAGCCGCCGCAGGGCGCTCCACCCCGTGTGGCTTTCGCGAGGCTTCCAGCGCATGACACGGTCGTGGTATTCCGCGGCGGTCTGGAGTTGTGTGGCCGCAGCCCTGGTCGGCTTCGTCCTGCCGTGGGCCCAGTTGGATATCGGGACCTCGAAGAGCAGCCGGGAACTCAGCTCGGACGTGCGCCATCTATTCAAAAAGGGCGGGACGGCGCATGAACCCAGCTGGATCCGGCATCGCAAGAATCCACCAGCCGTTCCCACCAAGGTCAGCGGGATTGAGATCCCGGCAATGGTGAACCGCAAGAACGTCAAGGTGGCGGTCCAGTTGATGAAACTCCTGACGCGGACGGATCGGGGAGACGTCGGGCTGAAGAGCTACGCGGTCTATCTCCTGCCGGGGATCGCCCTGGGGTGCGGCCTGCTGCTGAGCGCATGGGGCGAGCAGTGGTTCGTCTGTCTGTCGGCAGCCGCGCTCTGCGTGGCCGTGGCGGGCGGAGGGTTCTGGATGCTGCTGACGACGGACACCAAAACCCAGTTCGCGATCGTGATCGGCCCGGGCCTCTGGCTGTCGTTGTGGGCCTACGCTGGCCTCAGCGCGGTGGCCCTGCTCGCAGCGCTGCCGGCGCGCGCGGCACGGACCCCACGGTGAACGGTCCGGTCGACGGCCGGGCCGCTTGTATCTCCACACCCCCTATGATATGCTGCTCGCCGTGTGCCGCACGTTCAATCCCATGTCGCGAACATTCCGGACCCTGATCCTTGGCGTGGCCCTCGCCGTGTCGGTGGCGGGCTGTTACGGCCCCTTTAACCTGACCCGGCGCCTGCATCGCTGGAACGGCCGCGTGGGCAGCGACAAGTGGGAAGATGAATTTGTGTTCCTCCTCTTGGCGTGGGCGCCGATGTACAGCATCGCCGTGCTGGCGGACGCGATCGTGTTCAACATGTTTGAATTCTGGGGCGAGAAGAACCCGGTGGAGCCGCCGCCGCGCGCGGAGACTCCCCGGCCCGCCACGACACGGATCGCGCGAGGCGAGCAGGCCGCGGTGCTGACCTATACGCCCGGGACGGACGGCGGCCGGCTGTCGCTGGATGCCTTCGACCACGGCCGCCCGGCCGGCAGCCTCAGGCTGCAGCGGTGCCGTGGCGAGACCGTCGGGCTGGATGCGCAGGGACGTGTGGTGCTGCGGGCGGTCGAGCTCGCGGACGGCGGCCTCCGCATCCAAGACGGACAGGGCCGCGAGGTCGCGGCCTATTCCCGCCAGCAAGTGGACGCGTTGTCCCCGTCATATGCCAAGATGGCGCGAGTCAGGGACCCATGAGCACGCACACGCTGGCCATGGAGCACGGTTCGCACACGACCGCCACCGGGGTGCCCAACGGCAAGCTGGGCATGTGGCTGTTTCTGGCGTCGGAAGTGATGTTTTTCACCGGCCTCATCGGGGCCTACGTCGTCTTGCGGATGAGCAACCCCAATTGGCCGGGCCCGGAAGGCCACCTGAACGTCCATATCGGAACCCTGAATACGCTCATCCTGCTGTGCAGCAGCACGACAATCGTGCTCGCCCACTCCGCTGCGCACCGCGGAGCGCTCCCGGCGGCCCGGGCCTGGCTGCTGGCCACCGTCGTGCTGGGTTCGGCGTTCCTGGTCATCAAGGGGTTTGAATACGCGGCCAAGTTCAGCCATCACATCGCTCCCCACACGAACATCTTCTGGGCGTGCTACTTCGCCTTGACCGGCTTTCACGGCCTGCACGTGCTGGGCGGCATCATCTTCAACCTGCTCGTGGTGCGCTGGAGCCTGTCGGCGCGTCTCTGGAGCACCCGCTCGCAGCGGCTGGAGCTGGCCGGCTTGTACTGGCACTTCGTCGATATCGTGTGGCTGTTCCTGTTCCCTCTGCTCTACCTGCTGTGATGACCCCACCACCTGTCACAACAGCCCCTACCGGTCCTGCGGACCGGATGCCAGGTGGTGGGGTCCCATCACCTGACGGTCAGGCCGCCTCACACGTTGCCGAGTTGAGCGGTCTGACGACCTGGCAGTATTCCGAAGCTTATGGTCGGCAGGTGATGGGATGACCCAAACCGCCGGCGTCTCTGCAAAGCTCTACCTCATCATTTGGGGCTGGCTCGCCGGACTGATGCTGCTTGGGGTGTTCCTCTCCGAACTGCCGATCTCCAAGGCGGCCGTCGTCCTCATCGTGCTCGGCCTGTCGTCCATCAAGGCCGTGCTGGTCGCCCTCTACTATATGCACCTGAAATCCGACCGGCGGGTGCTGGCGATGGTCGCCCTCTCCCCGTTGTTGCTGCTGGTGTTGGTGGCCGTCCTACTGGGGTCCAGCACGCTCTTCCACTTCTAACCCGGGCGCGCCAGCACCCCTATCCCGCGTAAGCTGGCCAGAAACGAACACGCCCCCTGCAGCGCAGGGGGCGTGTGGTGTTTGTGGTCAGGCGGGGGTTAGACGGACAGGCTCGGGACCGGCAGCCGAAGGGTCTTGGGTGCCGTCGTCGCTTGCGGCAGCCGGGCCGGACCGCCCTGGGGCAGCCGGATGCGTGTGGCCAGGCCGAGCCATGCCAGCGCACGGATGGTCGCATACGTGATGTCAAACTCCCACCAGCGCAGGCCGTGGGCCGCGGAGTGCAGATACGCGTGGTGGTTGTTGTGCCAGCCCTCGCCGTAGGACACGAGAGCCACCCACCAGTTGTTCGTGGACCCCTCGTTGGTGTCGAACGACTGGTAGCCCCAGAGGTGGGCTGCGGAGTTGACCAGCCAGGTGGCATGGTAGACGAACATCGTGCGGAAGAAGAGCCCCCACACGAGGAACGGCAGCCCGCCCCATGCGAACAGCAGGACTCCCAGCGCGACGCTGTGCCACACGTAGGTGTCATTCAGCCACCGATGGACTTTGTCGCGGGCTAACTCCGGAGCGTAGCGGTAGTACTTGGTCGGATGGTCCAGGATTTCATCGGGGGCGAAGAGCCAGAGCAGATGCGCCCACCAGAACCCCCGCGTGGGGCTGTGCGGGTCCTGCGGCCGATCCGAGAAGGCATGGTGCACCCGGTGGGTGGCCACCCACTTGATCGCCCCGCCTTGGAGCGCCAGGGATCCGAAGAACGTGAAGACGTACTCCAGCCATTTGGGCAGCTGGAAGCTGCGGTGCGCCAGCAGGCGATGGAAGCACAGCGTGACGCCCAGGAGCCCGGTGATGAACTGCATCCAGAAGAACAGCCAGAAGGCCGGCCACGTGAACGTAAACGGTGCCAGCAGCGCCCCGGCATGAATGACGATGATGCCCGCGGCGATATCCCACTTGAATCTCAGACGCGGCTTAACGTCGGCCGTTGCGGCCTCAGTAGTCATCGCGCCCTCCCCAGTGTTCACCAAACGGTTTCGCTCGCGCTACAGACGTGCCGTCGCGGAGGCAGCAGACTCAATAGCGTTCAATCTGCCGCAAAAGGCAGTACACCAGCCGTTCATGGATCAGCAGCTTCACCAGCCCCTGCCGTAGCGCAGCCAGGAACTCTTCAGCCAAGGCGCAGCCCATTTCCTGGGCCGACGCCGCCTCGGTATAAAAATGAAAAAAGTAGGCGTCGATCGCCGCCGCATCGCGCGCCGGCAGCCGCCGCACGGCGGTATAGACGAGATCCTGATGAAACTCGTTCAAAAATTGATAGGGCACGCAGCGCAGATAGCTGTAGGGCGTCAGGATCCGCTGGCGCGGGTCCGGCGGATTCTCCAGGCTGCGGTACGTCTCCAGGATCCGGGGCCACGCCTGCTCCCGCAGCCGCTGGCTGAGCGGCCCCGCGTGCGTGTGCTGCGCCGCGAACTCGAGGATGCACTGCCGGAAGACGGCATGGACCAGCCGCGAGTAGTCCTTGTCGGTCATGACGCGGTAATCGCCGCGCGCGCCGAACTTCTGCTCACCGCGGCGCGGGAGGAACCGGCAGCCTTCCGTCGAGAGCAGGAAGTCCCAGCACGCCGTGGTCCAGGCGAAGAAAGGCTGGAATTCCGTGACGAGGTCCTGGTATTCTGGACCCAACGCCCCTTCGGGATGCGCCTGTTGGCGTTGCAGGATCTGGGCGGCGACCGTCTCCACACCGGCCAGCCGGCCTCGCTGCAGGCTGGTCAACTCCGGCTGCGTGAAGACCTGCGGCAGCGCGATCTCGAGGGCCGGTTCGTCCTGGACGTAAACCGTCCGTTGGTCGTGGAGGGGTTCAAGCCCCAACTCGAGCATCTCGGCACCACTAGTCTAGCACACGTTTCCGACGACCACAAGGAGAAACCCCCATGCGCCTCGTCGCTGTGGCGGCACTCGTGAACTGGCTGCTCGTCGCGGTCGCCCTGCTCGGCGTCATCCAGGGGCCCGGGCTGTTGCGGCGCCTGCAGCGGCTGGTGACGACCCTGGTGCTGGCTCTCCTGGCCACCCTGCTGAGTGCTGTCTGGCTGCTGGACCGCGCCTTTGAGGCATTCTCCGCCGCCACCCCGGTCGCCCGGGTCACCACCCAGCCGCTTGCCGGCGATGCGTTCGCGCTGACCTACGAACCGGCCGACGGCGGCCTGGCCGAGGCTCGGCAGGTGACCCTGCACGGCGATCAATGGGCGCTCAGCGGCGGGGTGGTGAAATGGCGCTACTGGCTCGCCGCCTGGGGTGTGCCCAGCTACCACCGGCCGATGCGCCTATCCGGCCAGTTCGCCTCAGTGACGCGGCAGCAGGCCGCCGCCTCCAGCGTCTACGCCCTCGACCCGGCGACGGATTGGGTCTGGGAAGCCCTCTATCGGGCCGCTCCCCGCCTGCCGTTCATTGAGGCGGCCTATGGCTCGTCGGCCTACGTGTATGTCGAGCCGAACGTCGTGTTCGAGGTCGCCATCACCCCGTCCGGCTACCTCATTAAGCGGCGGCAGCCGTAGCAGATACGTAAATCTCCCGAGTGCCGCCTCCGCTTTTTGACACCCCGCTGCTGCTATGCTAGAATACCTTGCTACGAAGGCACGCCTGTGCACGACACGTCCTGCCCTCCTACCGTGAACAGTAGAGTCGCCCTGGGTTTGTCCTTCCGGCGGGGCGACTGCCGGATGCTACCCATCGACCGCGAGCGCGTCCGATGATTCCCCGATACACCCTGCCTGAAATGGGTGCGCTCTGGAGCGATGCGCACCGGCTGGACGTCATGCTGGACGTCGAGCTGCGCGTGCTCGACGCGCAAGCCGCCCTGGGCCTCGTGCCCCGGCAGGCGGTGGCGGCCATCCGCCGCAAGGCGCGCGTCAACCTCGCCAAGATTCAGCAGCGGGAGGCGAGCACCCAGCACGACGTCATCGCGTTCATCGAGCATCTCGAAGATCACGTCGGCGCCTACGGCCGCTACCTCCACTTCGGGCTGACGTCCAGCGACGTGCTCGACACGTCCCTCGCCGTCCTGCTGGTGGGCGCCAGCGACCTGCTCCTGGCGGACGTGCGGGCCCTCCTGCAGGCGCTCGCCGCCCAGGCGCGCCGGCACAAGCACACCCTAATGATCGGCCGCACGCACGGCGTGCACGCCGAGCCCACGACGTTCGGCCTGAAGCTGGCGATGTTCTACGACGAGTTCCGCCGGCACTTGCGGCGGCTCGAGCTCGCGCGCGAGGAGATCCGCGTCGGGAAGATTTCCGGCGCCGTCGGGACCTTCGCGAACGTCGATCCGGCCGTTGAGCGGGCCGTCTGCCGCCGGCTGGGCCTGCGCCCCGCCCCTATCTCGACCCAGGTCATCCAGCGCGACCCGCACGCGGCCTATGTCACCACCCTCGCGCTGCTCGGCGCCAGCCTCGAGAAGCTGGCGACGGAAATCCGGCACCTGCAGCGCACCGAAGTCCGGGAGGTGGAAGAGCCCTTCGGCCGCCGCCAGAAAGGCTCCTCTGCCATGCCGCACAAGAAGAACCCCATCACCTGCGAACGCATCACGGGGTTGAGCCGCCTGCTGCGGGGCTATGCCGTGGCCGCGATGGAGAATATCCCGCTGTGGCATGAGCGGGACATCAGCCACTCGTCGGTGGAGCGGGTCATCCTGCCCGATGCGACCATCACCCTCGACTACATGCTGCAGACGATGACCGGAGTCATCCGCGGGCTCGTCGTCCACGCCGACCGCATGCGCGCCAACCTGGAGAGCACGCGCGGGGTCGCCTACTCGGGGCAGGTCCTCCTGGCATTGATGCGCCGGGGGCTGACCCGCACGCGCGCCTACGAGCTCGTCCAGCGGGCCGCGCTCGACGCCTGGCGCAACGGCAGCGACTTCAGCCAGGTGGTGGGCCGCGACGCTGTCATCGGCCGCTACCTGACGGCCGCCGAGCTGCGCCGCTGTATTGACCCGCGGCGCCACACGCGGCACGTGAACCGGATCTTCCAGCGAGTGGGGCTGTGATGCGCCGAGGCACCGGACTGCTGCTGAGCGTGCTGACCGCCGGCCTGGTGGCCGGCGGATGCGTGGAGCGTTCGCTGACGATCCGCACCCAGCCGCCCGGGGCCATGGTCTACCTGAACGACCGGCTGATGGGTAGCAGCCCTGTGCGCTTCGATTTCGTGTGGTACGGCTGGCACCGCATCATCCTGCGGAAGGATGGGTTTGAACGCGTGGAGGACCACCGGCTGCTGCGCGCCCCCGTCTATCTCTGGATTCCCATCGATTTCGTGATGGAGCTGCTGCCGCTGCCGATCCGCGACCGGCGCGCGTGGGACTATACGCTCACACCGGTCGCCGCTCCGCCGGCCCCGGTGGCTCCGGCTCTCACCCCGATGACGACCCCGGCCGTCCCACCCGCTGCCGCGCCGGCCGCTCCAGCACCCGCCACCCCCACAACTACCGAGGAGACCCATGACGCACGGTGAGAAGCTCTACGAAGGCAAGGCCAAGATCCTCTACGCGACCGAGGACCCCCAGGTCGTACTGCAGTACTTCAAAGACGACGCGACGGCCTTCAATGCCCAGAAGCGCGGGACCATCATGGACAAGGGCGTGTGCAATAACCGGATTTCCTCAGCCCTGTTCACCTACCTGGAAGGCCGGGGCATCCCGACCCATTTCATCCGGCAGGTTGACGACCGCTCGATGCTCGTGAAGCGGCTGGAGATCGTCCCGCTGGAAGTGACGATCCGCAACATCACCGCCGGCGGGATGGCCAAGCTGCTCGGCATCGAGGAAGGGATCGTGCTGAAACGGCCCGTGTTCGAATGGCACTACAAGAGTGACGCGCTGGGCGACCCGCTCATCACCGACGACCATGTCCTGGCGATGGAGTGGGCGACGGAGCAAGAGCTCGCGCGCATCCGCACGGAGTCGTTCAAGGTCAACGATGCGCTGAAGGCGTTTTTCAACGAGCGGCAGCTCGACCTAGTCGACTTCAAGCTCGAGTTCGGTCGGGCCAAGGGCGGCGTCATCCTGCTCGGGGACGAGATTTCGCCGGACACCATGCGGTTGTGGGAGCATGGCACGCGCCGCAAGCTGGACAAGGACCGGTTCCGCCGCGACCTCGGCAGCGTCGAAGAGGCCTATCAAGAGGTCTTGCGCCGGGTCTTGGGGGAATCCCGCCACGCCGTCAGCCCGTAAGCCGTCCGACGACGCCAGGAAGGAGCGCACGTATTCCATGAAAGCCCGTATTATCGTGACCCTCAAGCCCGGCTTGCTGGACGCCCAGGGCAAAACCGTCAAGAGCGCGCTGAGCACACTGGGGTTCAAGGGTGTCCAGGATGTCCGCCTGGGCAAGTATATCGAGCTTGAACTCAACGGCAGCACCGCGGCACGGGCCAAGCGCGATGTCGAGCGGATGTGCCGCAAGCTGCTCGCCAACCCCGTCGTGGAAGCCTATCGCATTGAGGTCGCGGCGCGGTGAGCGCTGGCCCATGACGGAGCGCTTCGGGTTCTGGCAGCAGCTGCAGGGCAGCCTCGGCGACGCGGCGGCGTATCGCCGCGTGGCCGCAGGCGGCGTCGGCAGCATGCTGGGGTACCTTACGGTGTTGGTCGGTGCCGCCACCGTCGCGTTCACCGTGCAGACGCAGGTGCTGACCTCGCAGACCATGGAGAACGCCCGGCCCTGGGTCCGGGAACATTTCCCCGAGATCCGGATTACGCAGGGGGTCGCCAGCAGCCCGGTGCCCCAGCCCTACACCGTGTGGGCCAAGGAGGGGGCCGGGGTGTTCATCGACACGACCGGTGCCACGACCTCGCTGGACCCGAACCGCTACCGCCAGGGGATGCTGCTGACGCGGACCGAGCTCCTCTTTCGGAAGTCCCCCGAGGAGGAGCGGCGCTACAGCCTCGCCAAGCTCAACCACGTGGTGCTGACCGCGGCCACGGTGGAGCAATGGCTCAACATCGCCCAACGCTGGCTGTGGGTCGTGGTGGGGGTCGCACTCTTCATCGCCTGGTGGATCGCCCTCGCGCTCAAAGTGCTCTTCTGGAGCCTGCTCGCTCTGCTGGTCAATGCGGTCGCCGGCCGGGCGCTGCGATACGAGGCGCTGTTCAGCCTCGGCGTCTACGCGTTGACGGTGCCGTTTCTGCTCGACCTGGCGAAGAACCTGTTCGGATGGCGGGCCGGCGCGCTGGGATGGGCGTCGCTGGGGCTGTATGTGGGCTATCTCATCTGGGGGATTCTGGCGCAGCCGAAGGCCGCCGACGCTCCGCCGTCGGCCTAACGGACGGATGCACCGCGCATGAAATTCGGGGTCGTCGTCTTCCCGGGCTCGAACTGCGACCAGGACTGCGTGCACGTCTTGACGGAGGTCCTGCGCCAGCCCGCAGTACCGCTGTGGCATCAGGACACGTCGCTGCGCGGGGTGGACGCGGTGGTCTTACCGGGCGGCTTCAGCTACGGCGACTACCTGCGCACCGGCGCCATCGCGCGGCTGTCGCCGGTCATGGCCTCCATCGCCCGCTTCGCGCGCGACGGCGGGCTGGTCATCGGCATCTGCAATGGGTTCCAGATTCTGCTGGAGAGCGGGCTGCTGCCGGGGGCGATGCTGCGCAACGTGGGCTTGCGGTTCATCTGCAAGTTCGTGACCCTGCGCGTGGAGCGCACCGACACTCCGTTTACGAACCGGTTCCAGAAGGGGCAGATCGTGCGCATGCCGATCGCCCACAACGAGGGCCGCTACACCGTCGACGCCGGCGAGTTGCCGCGCGTCAGCGCCCAGGCGGTCTTCCGCTACTGCGATGAGGATGGCCAGCTGGTTGAGTCCGCAAACCCGAACGGCTCGATGGACGGCATCGCCGGCCTCACGAACCCGCAGGGCAATGTGATGGGGATGATGCCGCACCCGGAGCGGGCATCGGAAACCGAGCTGGGCTCGGCCGACGGGCGGCTGGTGTTTGAATCGATGCTGCAGGCCCACGCCTATGCCTAGCACCACCCTGTCCCGCCCACGCGTCACGCGCAGCACCGCCGCGCCGCGGTCGCGCGTCACCGCACCGGTCGAGGGCACCAACGGCCACGCCCCGGCGACGATCGACGTGGCGTTGCTGAAGAAGGTCGCGGCATCGCACAACCTGACCCCGGCGCTGTACGACGGGATCGTCCGGCTGCTCGGCCGCCAGCCGACGCTGACCGAAGTGGGCATCTTCGGGGTCATGTATTCGGAGCACTGCTCCTACGGCAGCTCGAAGCCGTACCTGAAACAGTTCCCGACCAAGGGTAAGCGGATCCTGGTCTCCGCCGGCGAGGAGAACGCCGGCCTGGTGGATATCGGCGACGGGCTCGCGGTCGCGTTCAAGGTGGAGAGCCACAATCACCCGTCGGCGGTTGAGCCGCACGCGGGTGCTGCCACCGGTGTGGGCGGGATCATCCGCGATATCTTCACCATGGGAGCCCGGCCCATCGCGCTGCTGGACTCGCTGCGGTTCGGGCCGCTCACCGACTCCCGCACGCGCTTCCTGCTGCAGGGGGTCGTGAAAGGGATCGCCGACTACGGCAACGCGGTCGGGGTGCCCACGGTCGGCGGCGAAGTCCAGTTCGACCGGTCGTACCAGGACAACCCGCTCGTCAACGTGATGTGCCTCGGGCTGGTGAAGGCCAAGGAGATCGCGCGTGCGGCGGCCAAGGGGGTCGGCAATCCGGTGATCTATGTCGGCTCCTCGACCGGCCGCGACGGGCTCGGAGGGGCGAGCTTCGCCTCGCGCGAGCTGACCGATGCGTCGGACGCCGACCGACCGGCCGTGCAGATCGGCGACCCGTTCGCGGAGAAGTGCCTCATCGAGGCGACCTTGGAAGCGCTGGCGACCGGTCACGTACTCGGCATCCAGGACATGGGGGCGGCCGGGCTGACCTGCTCCACGTGCGAGACGGCGGCCCGCGGCCACGTGGGCATTGAGATCGACATTCTGAAGGTACCCCGGCGCGAGACCGGCATGACCCCGTACGAGGTGATGCTGTCCGAGTCGCAGGAGCGCATGCTGCTCATTGCCAGGCGCGGCCGGGAAGCGTCGATCATCAAGCTGTTCGCGAAGTGGGGGCTCAACGCCGTCGTCATCGGCCGCGTCACGCCGGACGGCAGGATGCGCGTGAACGAAGGCCACCGGACCGTCGCCGACATTCCGGCGCGCGCCCTCACCGACCATGCGCCGGTCTTCCACCGACCGGTCAAGCGGCCGGCCTATCTGACGAAAGCGCAGCGGCTGTCGCCGCGCAGCGTGCCGGTGCCGAAGGATCTAGCACAGGTGCTGCGGCGGCTGCTGGCGTCGCCGACCATCGCGGATAAGTCCACGATCTTCGAGCAGTACGACCACATGGTGCAGACCAACACCGCCGTGCTGCCCGGCCGCGGCGACGCGGCGGTGCTGCGCATCAAGGGCACCACCCGTTGGCTGGCCGCCGCCACCGACGGCACCGGACGGTATGGCTACCTGGACCCGGCCGAAGGCGGCCGGCTGGCGGTGGCCGAGGCCGCGCGCAACGTGGCGTGTGTCGGGGCGACTCCGTTGGCTGTGACCGACTGCCTCAACTTCGGCAGCCCGCAGGACCCGGAAGTCATGTGGCAGTTCAAGGAAAGCGTGAAGGGCATCGCGGACGCGTGCCGCGCCTTCGGCACCCCGGTGACCGGGGGCAACGTCAGTTTTTACAACCAAGGCCCACGCGGCGCCATCGACCCGACCCCAGTCATCGGCGTCATCGGCTTGGTTGAGGGGGCGGCCCCGGTGCCGGCGGCGTTTCAGCAGGACCGCGACGCCATCATCCTGTTAGGCACAACCCGGGACGAGTTGGGCGGCAGCGAGTACCTCCTGCGCATCCATGGGCGCAAGGCCGGCCGGCCGCCCCGCGTGGACCTGGCGCGCGAGCGCGCGCTCCACCGGCTGATGCCGGAGGCCGCGGCTGACGGCCTCCTCCACTCGGCGCACGACTGTTCGGACGGCGGGCTGGCGGTGGCGTTGGCGGAGTGCTGTGTGATGAATCCGGACCAGCGTCTGGGAGCCGCCGTGGACCTGACGGCCGTCGGCGGCCGCCTGCGGCCCGACGCGCTGCTGTTCGGCGAATCCGCCGGACGCATCGTGGTCAGCTGCGAGCCGCGGCATGTGGAGCGCCTGCTCCAACTGGCAAAGCGGCACAGCGTGCCCGCCGCTGTCATCGGCCGCGTGGGCGGGGCCGTCCTGTCCGTCGTGCCCTATCTGACGGTCCCGGTCGATGACCTCACCACGACTTGGCAGCGCGGACTGCCGAATGCATTGGAGGCGGCAACTCCCGACTGAGATGGACGACGGCGTCAAACACTACTGCGGACTCTTCGGCGTCTACGGCCACCGGGACGCGGCCCGGCTGACCTACCTGGGCCTCTACTCGCTGCAGCACCGCGGCGAGGAGGCGGCCGGGATCGTCTCGTACGACGGCAAGACGATGCACACGCACAAGGCGGTCGGGCTGGTCGCGGAAGCGTTTAACGAGGCCGCCCTGCGCGGCCTGCCGGGGCGCGCGACGATCGGCCACACGCGCTACTCGACGACCGGCTCCAGCACGCTGAAGAACTCCCAGCCGCTCGTGGTGACGTACGCCAAGGGCTCGCTGGCCGTTGCGCACAATGGCAATCTGGTGAACGCCTACGAGCTGCGGCGGCAGCTGGAGGGCACCGGTTCCATCTTCCAGACGACGGTGGACAGCGAGATCATCCTGCACCTGTTGGCCCGCGCGACGAACAAGTCGTTCGACGACGACCTGGCCGAGTGCCTGACGCAGTTGCAGGGCGCCTACTCGCTGCTGTTTCTGACGGAGCGGGAACTCATCGGCTGCCGCGACCCCAACGGCTTCCGGCCGCTGTGCATCGGCCGGCTGAATAAAGCGTACGTGCTGGCCTCCGAGACGTGCGCGCTGGACATCATCGGGGCGAAATTCATCCGGGAGGTCGAGCCCGGCGAAGTCGTCCTCATCGGCCCGAACGGACTACGGTCCCAGTGCCCCTCCAAGGGGCACGCCACGAAACGGTCGCATTGCCTCTTCGAGCACGTGTACTTCTCGCGGCCCGATTCGACCATCTTCGGGGAGAACGTCCAAGAGGTGCGCATGCGGCTGGGCCGCCAGCTGGCGCGCGAGCATCCGGTGGAGGCGGACTTCGTGATGCCGATTCCGGACTCCGGCAATTTCGCCGCGCTCGGCTACAGCCTGGAGTCCAAGATTCCGTTCAGCCTGGGCTTCATCCGCAACCACTACGTCGGACGGACGTTCATCCAGCCCGCGCAGGAGATCCGGGACCTCAAGGTCCGCGTCAAGTTCAACCCCGTCAGGGGGCTCATCAAGGGCAAGCGGCTCGTCATCGTCGACGATTCCATCGTCCGGGGCACGACGACGAGGGCGCGCGTGAAGAGTCTGCGGGAGGCGGGGGCCAAGGAGATCCACCTGCGGGTGAGCTGCCCGCCGACGAAGTACTCCTGTTTCTACGGCATCGATTTCCCGACGCGCAAGGAGCTCATCGCCAACACCCGCACCCTGGAGGAGATCCGGCGCTTCATCGGGGTCGAGACGCTGGGCTACCTCTCGCTGGAGGGCACGCTGAAGGCGGTCCGCAAGCCCGGCGACTACTGCACGGCGTGCTGGAGCGGCACCTATCCCGTGGCGTTCGGCGACGAGGGCGACAAGTTCGCCCTGGAGAAGCATTCGGGGCAGGGTACGTGTTGATGCCCGCGACCCGCGTGCCGGCGGCGTATCGCACGGCCGGCGTCGACATCGCGGCCGCCGACGGGTGGCTCAAGCGGATGGCGCCGGTCATCCGGGCGACCCGCCGGCCCGAAGTGCTGCGGGATCGGGGCCAGTTCGCCGGACTGTTTCGCCTGCCTCGCGGCCGCTGGCGCGAACCGGTGCTGGTCGCCTCCACCGACGGGGTGGGGACCAAGCTCAAGGTCGCCCAGCTCGCCGGCCGCCATGAGGGCATCGGCATCGATGCCGTGGCGATGAACGTCAATGACATTCTGGTCTACGGGGCGGAGCCGCTGTTCTTCCTGGACTACCTGGCCGTGGGGACCATGCAGCCGGCCCTCATGAGCACCCTGCTCAAAGGGGTCGCCGAGGGTTGCCGCCAGAGCGGTTGCGCCTTGCTGGGCGGCGAGACCGCGGAGATGCCGGGCCTCTACGGTCCGGGCGAGTATGACCTGGCGGGCTTCTGTGTCGGCGTGGTCGAGCGTCGTCGGCTCCTTGACGGGTCTCAGGTGCGCGCAGGGGACCGCATCATCGGGCTGGCCGCCTCCGGCGTGCACGCCAACGGGTTTTCGCTCATCCGAAAGATCTGGACGGCCTCGCAGCTGCGCCAATGGGCAAGCACCCTGCTCGTGCCGACGCGCATCTACGTGCGGCCCGTCCTGCAGGCGTTGCGCCGCGCGCCGATCCATGCCATCGCGCACGTGACCGGCGGCGGGCTGGCCCGGCGCCTGCCCAGCCTGGTGGCCGGCCGGCCCGGGTTGGCCGCGCGGCTGCAGCCGAAGAGCTGGCCGGTGCCGCCGATCTTCGCGGCGATTCAACGGGCCGGCGCGCTGAGTCCGGACGACATGCGGTCGACGTTTAATATGGGCATCGGCTTAGCACTGGTCTGCCCGAGCGGGGCGGAGCAGCGCCTGCTGCAGCACTTCCGGCGGAGCGGGATTCCCGCGTGGTCCGTCGGAGTGATCGAACGAGCGAGGAGCTGACATGCGCGTCTTACTGATCGGGTCGGGAGGGCGTGAGCACGCCCTCGTGTGGAAGCTGAGCCGGTCGCCCGAGGTGACGAAGATCTACGCGGCACCCGGCAACGGCGGCATCGCGGAGCTGGCCGAGTTGGTGGACATCGGCGCGGAGGACGTGGAAGCGCTGGCCGAGTTCGCCGAGAGCAAAGACATCGATTTAACCGTCGTCGGGCCCGAGGGGACGCTGGCCAAGGGCATCGTGGATCTCTTCGAGAAGCGGGGGTTGCGGATCTTCGGCCCCAGCAAGGCCGCCGCCCGGCTGGAGTCCAGCAAAGCGTTCGCCAAGAACCTCATGAAGAAATACCACATCCCGACGGGCCAGTTCGCCGTCTTCGACGACCCGCAGGCGGCCCGCGCCTATGTCCGCCAGCTCGGCGTGCCCATCGTCATCAAAGCCGACGGGCTCTGCGGCGGCAAGGGCGTCATCGTCGCCCAGACGCTCAGCGAAGCCCTGGGAGCCATTGACCTGCTGATGGAGGACCACATTTTCAAGCAGGCCGGGGAACGGATTATCGTCGAGGAGCGCCTGGTCGGCGACGAGGCGTCATTTCTGGTCGTGACCGACGGCGTGACGGCCCTGCCGCTCCTGCCGGCGCAAGACCACAAGCGCCTGCACGACGGCGACAAGGGCCCCAATACCGGCGGCATGGGGGCCTACGCGCCCGCGCCGATCGTGGATGCCGCGCTGGCGAAGCAGATCATGGACCAGATCATCCTGCCGACGATCCGCGCGATGGCGAGTGAGGGCCTCAGCTTCAAAGGGGTGCTGTATGCCGGGCTCATGCTGACGAGCGACGGGCCGAAGGTGCTGGAGTTCAACGTGCGCTTCGGCGACCCGGAGACCCAGGCGATCCTGCCGCTGTTGAAGAGTGATCTCGTGCCGATTCTCGACGACGCGGTGGAGGGCCGACTGTCCACGACACAGTGCCAGTGGGAGAGCGGCAGCTGCGTGTGCATCGTGCTGGCCTCCGGCGGCTATCCCGGCGACTTCCAGATCGGCAAGGAGCTGCGCGGCCTCGAGGCATTCAAGAATCGCCGCGACCTGCTGGTGCTGCATGCCGGGACCAAAGCGGACCGGGGGCGGGTGCTCAGCTGGGGCGGGCGCGTGCTCAACGTCGTGGGCCTCGGGCCGGACCTGGATGAGGCGGTGAAGCGGGCCTACGAAGCGATCGGCCCCGTGGGGTTCGACGGGATGGCGTATCGCAAGGATATCGGGTTCCGGGCGATCAAGAAACCGGCGGTGACAGGATGAGTCCAGCGACAGGGAAACGCAAGCCGCTCGTGGGCATTCTCATGGGGTCAGACTCGGACTGGACGGTGATGGAGCAGGCCGCCAAGACGCTGGAGAGCTTCGGGGTCGCGTGCGAAGCGCAGGTGCTCTCCGCCCACCGCTCGCCGGAGCTGGTGCGCCGCTACGTGCAGGGGGCGGCGGGCCGCGGGCTGAAAGTCGTCATCGCGGGCGCCGGCGGGGCCGCGCACTTGGCCGGGGTCGCGGCCGCCCACACGACCCTGCCGGTGATCGGGGTTCCCATCGAGAGCAAGAGCCTCAAAGGGCTCGACAGCCTCCTCTCCACCGTGCAGATGCCGAAAGGGGTCCCGGTCGCGACGGTGGCCATCGACCAGGCCGCCAACGCCGCGATCCTGGCGGTGCAGTGTTTGGCGTTGAGCGACCGCCGGCTGCAGCGAGCACTGGCGGCGCACAAGCGCCGCCTCGCAGCCGGCGTGCGGGCGGCCAACCAGCGCCTCGGGCGCAAGTAAGCGTCATGGGGGAGGGTCCGCGCGTCTTGTCCGTGCTGGGCGAGGCCCCGGATGCGGCGGCCATCGCCGAAGCCGCGGCCATCCTCAAGCGCGGCGGGCTGGTGGCGTTTCCAACGGAGACGGTCTACGGGTTGGGAGCGGATGCGACCAACCCGACCGCCCTGGAGCGGTTGAACGCAGTGAAGGGCCGGCCGCCGGAGAAACCGTACTCGCTGCACATCCATTCCATCAGCCAAGTGCAGGACCTAGCGGGTAGTGTCCCGCCGCTGGCCGCGCGGCTCATGCAGCAGTTCTGGCCCGGGCCGCTGACCATCGTGATTCCGGGGCGGGACCGCACGGTGGGCTTCCGGCTGCCGAACCATCCGGTCGCCTTGGCGCTGCTGAAGGCCGCCGGAGTGCCGGTGGCGGCTCCCAGCGCCAACCGGTCCGGCTCGCCCCCGCCGACGGATGCGCAGGAAGTCCTGGCCGCCCTGAACGGCTCCTTCGACTGCCTGCTGGACGCCGGGCCGACCCAGCTGGGGCGGGAATCCACCGTCGTGGAAGTCGTCGACGGACGCATCGAAATCCGGCGCGAAGGCGCCATCAAACGGGACGCCATTCTCGCCGCCGCATGACCAGCGCGAAACGCATCCTGTTCATCTGCACGGGCAACAGCTGCCGCAGCGTCATGGCCCAAGGGCTGATGCAGGCGGTCCTCCAGCAGAGCGGCCAGACGGGGGTCCAGGTGGAGTCCGCCGGCGTCTTCGCCGTCGAGGGCATGTCGGCCACGCGGGAAACCCAGCGCGTCTTGGCGGACGCTGGGATTGATGCCACGGCCCACCGGGCGCGTAACTTCTCGCCGGAGATGGCGCACCAGGCCGATTTGGTCTTCGTGATGGAGGCGTTTCAAAAAGAGGAAGTGCTCCGGCGGGTGCCGAGCGCTTCCGGCAAGGTGCATCTGCTCAAAGCGTATGGGCTGCCGGCCGGCGAGGTCGACCTCAACCCCAACATCCCCGACCCGATCGGCAAGCCCCTCGAGGTGTATGAGGTGTGCTTCCAGACCATCCGCGAGGCCGTCGAGCGCATCGCGAAGACCCTGAGCCTCGCATGATCCCCCCACCTGTGTGCCCCGCCATTCGGCGGGGCCAACCACGATGACGAAGCGATCTCCGGTTCGCCTACGGCGAACCGACACAGGTGGGGGGACTGTGCGGCGCATTGCCATCGGCGCGGACCACGGCGGGGTCGAGCTGAAGGCGACGCTGGTGGCCCTGCTGCGCGCCCAGGGGCTGGAAGTCGCCGACCTGGGCACCCACACGCCAGCACCCTGCGACTATCCGAAGATCGGCTACAAAGTCGCCGCCGCCGTGGCCCAGGGACGGTTCGACCGCGGCATTCTCCTGTGCAAGTCCGGCATCGGCATCGCCATCACGGCGAACAAGGTGCCCGGCATCCGGGCGGCGGTCTGCGGCGATACGTTCGACGCGGAACGCAGCCGCGCCCACAACGACGCCAACATCCTCGTCCTCGGGGCCGAGAAGCTCTCCAACGCCCAGGCCAAGCGGATTGTGCGGACGTGGCTGGCCACCCCGTTTGAGGCGGGCGGGCGCCACGAGCGGCGCGTGCGCCAGATCGCCGCCATAGAACGGCAGCTCTTGCAACGACGGCCCGCGTCCGCCCGGACGCGGCGATAGAGGAGTGATGATGGAGCACCTGCGGCACGTCGACCCGGACGTCTATGAGGCCATTCAGCGCGAAACCCGGCGTCAGCACGACCATTTGGAGCTCATCGCCTCGGAGAACTTCACGAGCCTGGCGGTCCTCGAAGCGCAGGGGTCGGTGCTGACGAACAAGTACGCTGAGGGCTACCCGGGCGCGCGCTGGTACGGCGGCTGCGAATTCGTCGATGTGGTCGAACGGTTGGCGATTGAGCGCGCCAAAACCCTGTTCGGCGCCGAGCACGCCAATGTCCAGCCCCATTCCGGCACGCAGGCGAACATCGTGGTGTTCTACGCGCTGCTCGAGCCCGGGGCCACCATCCTCGCCATGAGCCTGGCGCACGGCGGACACCTCTCGCACGGCCATCCGAAGAACTTTTCCGGCCGTTTCTTCACCATCGTCCCCTACGGGGTGAGCCAGCAGACCGAGCAGATCAACTACGACGAGCTGGAGGGCCTCGCGCGGGAGCACAAGCCGAAGCTCATCCTGGCGGGCTACTCGGCGTATCCCCGCACACTGGACTTCGCCCGGTTCCGGCGCATCGCCGACAGCGTCGGGGCGCTGCTCATGGTGGACATGGCGCACTTCGCCGGCCTGGTCGCCGGCGGCTGCTACCCGAACCCGGTGCCGCACGCCGAGATCGTGACCTCGACGACGCACAAGACGCTGCGCGGCCCGCGCGGCGGCTTCATCCTCTGCCGCAGCCAGTTCGCAAAGGCGATCGACGCCGCCCTCTTTCCCGGCAACCAGGGCGGGCCGCTGATGCACGTCGTCGCAGCCAAGGCGGTGTGCTTCAAGGAAGCGATGAGCGAGGAGTTCAAGGCCTACCAGCGGCAGGTGGTCGCCAACGCCAAGACGCTCGCACAGGAGCTGGGCCGGCTGGGCTACCGCATCGTCTCCGGCGGCACCGACAATCACCTCTTGCTCGTCGACCTGACGCCGAAGGGGTTGAACGGGAAAGAGGCGCAGGACGCGCTCGGCCAGGCCCGGATTACCGTGAACAAGAACGCGATTCCCTTCGACCCGCTGCCGCCTTCGAAAGCGAGCGGCATCCGGCTCGGCAGCCCCGCCCTCACCAGCCGCGGGATGCGCGAGCCCCAGATGCGGGAGATCGCCCAGCTCATCGACGAAGCGCTCACCCGCCGGCAGGATGCGGTAGCACTGCAGGGCGTCGCGCGCAAGGTCCAGGAGCTGGCGGACCGCTTTCCGCTGTATCCGGAGCTGCGCGCGGCGGTCCCTGCGGCCCGCTGACGGGATGATCCCACGCCCTACCGGGTTTCGCCATCCCTGTATGCAGACCGTATCGAGGCGAAACGTCCCGCCGATGGCGGGACGGCCTTCGGCCAACCGGCAGGGCGTGGGATGAAGTGCCCCTTTTGCGGTCATCAGGAAGATAAGGTCGTCGACTCGCGCGCGAGCTCCGACGGAGCGTCCATCCGCCGGCGCCGCGAATGCCTGGGCTGTGCGAAGCGCTTCACGACCTACGAGCACGTGGAAGAACAGCCGCTCATGATCGTCAAGAAGGACGGCCGCCGCGAACCGTTCGACCGCCACAAGCTGCTGGCCGGCCTGGTCAAGGCCTGCGAAAAACGGCCGGTGAGCATGGATGATCTGGAGCGCCTGGTGGACGATCTCGAGCGGGAGCTGTCCCAGGAGTTCGAGCGGGAAGCGCCTTCCCGCGAAGTGGGCGAGCGGGTCATGAAGAAGCTGCACGCGCTGGACCCCGTCGCCTACGTGCGGTTCGCGTCCGTCTACCGGGAATTCAAGGACGTCCAGCAGTTCATGTACGAGCTGAAGGACCTGCTGGCGAAGAAGGGAAAATAGCGGGCGGAGACCTTGACGGCCGGCTCTACCGTCAGGCAGACTTTGAGTGCGGGGTCAGTGCGCCCCACCGAGAAATCCGCCCGTTCGTGGCGGGTCCCGCCCAGGCTCGCGTGAGGTCGGGAGGCAAACCCACCGCAAGGTGGGGACGCAAAGTTTCGGGTCCCCCCACCTGTTGGCTTCGCAAAGCGAAGCTGGCGGGTGGAACCAAGGATGACAGGTTCGCCTGTGGCGAACCTGAAACAGGTGGGGGGATGGCCGAGCTGCCGAATGCAGGTCGCAGCTCGGCGTTTTTATTCATCCGTCATCCAGGGGTCTGGCGGTGTGGCCGAACGCGGGAGGATCGGCACCGACGATGCAGCGGATGTTGATCGTGGATGACGAGCGGGATATCTGCGAGTTGCTGGAAGAGTTCTTTAAAACGAAGGGGTTCTCCGTCCTCTCGGCCTTCAGCGGGGAAGAGGCGCTCGATCAGCTCGGCCAGAACCCGCCGGATGTGATTCTCCTCGATATCCTCTTGCCGGGCATTTCCGGCCTCGAAGTACTCAGGCGCATCAAGGAGCGCCACCCCCATACCCGGGTCATCATGGTGACCTCCCTGGACCGGGTCGAGCTCAAGACGGAAGCGCTGGAGCACGGGGCGGCCGACTTCGTCCTTAAGCCGTTTGACTTCTCTCTCACCACCTGGGCGGCGGCGCTGACCGACCGGCCGTCCTCTCCCGCCTAACGGCCTCAGCGCCCCGGCGGCTCGGCCGCCGGCAGCGGCTGCTCGACAAAGCTCTGCAGCTTCGCCTGCTGCCGCAACTCCTGCAGCCAGTCGCGCCAACGCCTCACCTGGATATCGGCCAGCGTCGTCTCCCGCAGGGTAGTGGCTTCCGCGGCAAATCCGGAATCATCGGCCGGCGTCAGCGCGTCCGGGCGAAGCAACACGTAGCCCCGGGGTGTTTCCAGCACATTGGTCCACTGTCCCAACGGTGTTGCGAACGCCGCCGTGTTGACCTCAGGAGCCAGCCCGAGGGGTGGAATCAGCCCGGCGCGAGTGAAGGTCACGGTCGTCGGCGCCGGAGCCCCGGCCGCTCGTGCAACCTCGGCCTGCGGCGTGTGCGTGGCGGCCGCCTCCGCGAGCTTCGCGGCCAGCGCTTCGGCGGCCTGCTGGGCCGCCTGCCGCGCGCGCGATTCGATGAGCTGGGTTCGGACCTGCGCTTTAACCTCGTCGAACGGGGGCACACGCGCGGGAATGCGCTCCGCGACCCGGGCGAGATAGAGGCCGCTGGCGGTGTGAATGACGCGGCTCAAGCGGCCTTCCGGCAGCGTGGACACGGCGGCGATAATCTCCGGCTCCAGTGCTTCCAGTGCCGGCGGGTGGTCGGCCGAAAACGGACCCGCCGTCCGGCTGAGGAGCGCCCGGCTCTTGACGATGTCGTCAAACGGGCGCTGGTCCCCCAGGTCGTCCTCCAGGTCGCTGGCCAGGGCCAGCAGCTGCCGCTCGACCCGCTGGGCGGTCAACCGTTTTCGGATGTCCTCCCGCACCTCGGCCAGGGGCGGAACGGTGCCGTCGGCCTTGGCGAACTCCTGCCGGTGCTCGTCATACCACGCCGCCAAGTCCTGATCGCTGAGCTGCACTTTCGAGGCGAGCGCGTCCCGTGTGGCACCGGCATACTCCACACGGAGCTGTTCCGGCACGCGGACCCCCTCGGGGTGGGCGTCATAGTGTTGGCGCACCGCCTCGTCCGTGACATCCGCCGCCCGTTTGTGGAACGCCTCGGGATTCAGCACGAACAGTGTTGCGGTCAGCTGCTCATGCGCGCGCCGGTACGCGGCGCGCACCTCGTCATCGCTGACGTGGACCGACGCGCGGAAGCGCTCGATGAGCTGCTCCACCAACAGCTGCTCGCGTAGCTGCTGCTCGAACTGGGCGGGGGCCAGGCTGTTGCGGGCGAGCACCTGCTCGTAGCGGTCGCGTTGGAACCGGCCCGCCTCCTGAAACACCGGCTCCTGTTCGATGGCGGCGCGCAGCGCCGCATCGCCGGTCCGCAGCCGCTGGCGCTTCGCCTCTTCCAATAGGAGCAGCCAGTCCCACGTCGACTGCACGATGAGCGGGCGCAGCCCCTCCGGCAGCTCGCCGTACTGGCTTTCCAGCCGGCTCTGTGCCATGCGGTAGTACCGCTCGAACGTGTCCCAGGAGACCGGCTTGCCGAAGAGTACCCCGGCCGTGCCGCCCGGGCCGGCCGGCGGCCGGAACGCGGTGGCATGGAAGAAGAAGATGAACGGCAGAATCAAGACGGCCGCAATGAGCCAGCTCACGCGCTGCCGCATGGCCTGGGACTTGATGAGGCGCTTGAACATCGTGGGCGGTATTGTACGCCACCCCGCCATCCCCAGCAAGCCTCTCCAATTCCCACCCCCACTTATGCGGCGGGTGGCAGGTGCGGGCCGTTGGCCTTCGGTCAACGGCACTTCCATCGGCCGACCCCGCCGCTGGCGGGGTGCCCGGCCTCGGTCGCGCGGCGAGGACGGATGGGATGTGCCGTGACAGGACCCGCCGCGCATTGACACCCCTCCGAACCTCCGGTACAATCGTGAGGCATTTCCGCTCGTCAGCCAGCGCCACGGACACCATCGCAACGAGGTCGCATTTCATGACGGCAACTCGCGCTTCACGCACGGCCACCGCCCGCGCTACCGGGGACGACGGCCGGCGCCTTAAGCTCGGCCTGCCGAAGGGCAGCCTCCAGGAGGCGACCGCCCGCCTGTTTGATCGGGCGGGCTTCAAGGTCGTCATCAGCGAGCGCTCCTACCGGCCGTCCATCGACGACCCGGAGATCGAGCCGATGCTGCTGCGCGCCCAGGAGATGTCCCGCTACGTCGAGCAGGGTGCGTTGGACTGCGGGATCACCGGCAACGACTGGGTGCTGGAGAACCGCTCCAAGGTGGACCGGGTGGCCGAGCTCGTCTACGCCAAGCGTACGCGGCACCCGGTGCGATGGGTCCTCGCCGTACCCGCGGCCTCCGCCATCCGCGGCGTCAAGGACCTGCAGGGCCGGCGCATCGCCACCGAGTTGGTCCACGTCACGACGGCCTACCTCGCGAAGCACGGGGTGAAGGCCGACGTCGAGTTTTCCTGGGGGGCCACGGAGGGTAAGGTGAGTGCCGGGCTGGTGGACGCCGTCGTCGAGCTGACGGAAACCGGCCAGACGCTCATCGCCAACGGCCTGCGCATTGTCGAGACAATCTGTGAGTCCACAACACAGCTCATCGCCAACTCCGCCGCCCTGGCCGATCCGTGGAAGCGGCGCAAGATTGAGAGTCTCAAGACGCTGCTCCTCGGCGCGGTCGAAGCTGACGGCAAGGTTGGCCTGAAGCTTAACGTGCCGGAGCGCAAGCTCCAGCAGGTCATGGACGCGTTGCCCGCCATGAAGCGGCCGACGGTCTCCAAGCTGTGGTCCAAGAACGCCCAGGATCCGTGGTGGGCGGTGGAAACCATCATTGAGGAGCGCCAGGTCAAGGCGCTGATCCCGCGGCTGAAAGATGCCGGCGCGCAGGACATCATTGAGTATCCCCTCAACAAGGTCATCTACTGACCCGACCCCGATGCCCGCACGGGCCCGCCTCCGGAGTATGCGCCGCTCGACCCTTGCCGGCCTGATGGCCGCGACCCTGTTGACCGGGTGCGCGGCCAGCCGTACGACCGAGCGGCGGCACGCCACCCAGCCGGCCTACGGCTCCTACCTGCGCGGGCTGCTGCTGGAGCGCGCCTCCAACTACCCGGCCGCCCTGAACGCCTATGACGCAGCACTGGCCCACGACCATGAGTCGCCGCTGCTCTATGTGCGGGAAGGGGCGACGTATCTGAAGCTGGGCGATGCCGCGCACGCCCTGCGGGCGTTCAACAAAGCGCTCGAGTTGGATCCGCAGCATCCCGACGCGCTGCGGTGGCTCGCCACCGTGCATCTGGCCCAGGGGCATCTCCCCGAAGCGGTGGCGGCCTACGAGCGCCTGCTGGCCCTGGCCCCCGAAGATCCTTTCCTCCTGAGCACCCTCGCGGACCTCTACGTGCTCCAGGATCAGCTACCGAAAGCGGTGGCCCTCTATCAGCAGCTCATCCGGGATTCCGGCCCGACCAGCCAGCTGCATTTCAACTTAGGGATGCTCTACGGCCGGATGGGCCAGTACCGCGAAGCCCTGTACGAGCTGTCCCGCGCCTATGAGCTCTCGCCGAACACGCTGGAGATCCGTGTCGCCCTGGGGCTGACCGAGGAGCTCAGCGGCGATTACGCACAGGCCGCCGCCCACTATGAAGGCGCCATTCAGCTCGACCCGTTCAACCCGCGGCTCTATCACCACGCCGCGCGGGCCTACCTGGGCGCGGGGCGCCTGCAAGACGCCGCGCTACGCTACCAGGCCGTGCTCGATTTGACGCCGCATGATCTGGAAGCGATCATGGGGCTGACCCGCGCGTGGGTCGCGCAGCAGCGGTTCGACGAAGCCCTCCAGTTGCTCGGGCGCAAGCTGACCGAGCTGAACGAGCCAGCCGAGCTCTACGTCGCCTTGGGGCTCGTGTACCGGGAAGCGAAGCAGGCCCAGGAAGCGATGCGTGCCTTCGAGCGGGCGACGGAGCGGCGGCCCGATTACGCGCAGGCCCAGTTTTACCTCGGCGCCCAGCTGGACCAGCTGAATCGACGCGACGAAGCCCGCCTGCGGTTGCGCCGGACCATCGAGCTGGATGACCGCCACGCGGACGCCATGAACTATCTCGGCTATCTCGACGTGGAAGACGGCCTCGACCTGCCCGAGGCCAAGCGCCTCATTGAGCGCGCGCTCGAGCTGGATCCGGATAACGGCGCCTACGTAGACAGCCTCGGGTGGGCGTACTTCAAGATGGGCGACGTCATCCGGGCCATCCCGCTGCTCGAGCGGGCGGCGGCCCTCGACGACACCGACCCGGTGGTCTTCGACCATCTCGGCGAAGCCTACCTGTCCCAGCGCGACATCGAGAAAGCCCGCGCGTCGTGGACGCGGGCCATGGCGATGGACCCGACCCAGACGGCCATTCAAGAGAAACTCAAGCGGCTGCCGCCGGCTCCGCAAACGGAGCGGGCGCACGGCCGCGCCGAGGACCCCACGCCCGCGGAACTACCCGCGGCCACCCGGTGACGCCCATGCCGACTACCGTGCCGGATCTGCCCGCCCTGCGGAAGCTGGCCGTCGAGCTGCGCCAGACGATTCTGAAGATGATCGCCAAGGCCGGCAGCGGCCACCCGGGCGGCTCGCTGTCCATGGTGGAGCTGCTCGTCGGGCTCTACTGGCACACGCTGCGGCACGACCCCAAGCGGCCCGACTGGCCGGATCGCGACCTCTTCCTCCTCTCCAAGGGGCACGGCTGCCCGGCGCTCTACACCGTCCTGGCGTACCAGGGCTATTTTCCCAAGGACGAGCTGATGACGCTGCGCCGGTTTCCGACGCGGCTGCAGGGCCACCCGGAGCGCGGGTCGGTGCCCGGGGTGGAGATCGCCGCCGGCTCGCTGGGACAGGGGCTGTCGATGGCCAACGGGATCGCCCTGGCCGACCGCCTCGACCATCGCGCGCGGCGCATCTTCTGCCTGATGGGCGACGGGGAAATCCAGGAAGGCCAGGTGTGGGAGGCGGCCATGACGGCGCACCACCACCACCTGGACGCGGTGTGCGCGATCATCGACGCGAACCAGCTGCAACAGAACGGGCCGGTCAAGCAGATCCAGGACATCGAGCCGCTGGCGGACAAGTGGCGCGCGTTCGGCTGGTGGGTGACGGAGATCGACGGCCACGACCTCGCCCAGGTCCTCCGCGCCTACGGCGAGGCCGGCAAGGTGAAGGGCCAACCGCAGGCGATCGTCGCGCGCACGGTGAAGGGCAAGGGCGTGTCCTTCATGGAACTGAACCCGGCCTGGCACGGGGTCGCCCCGAAGCCGGACGAATTGGAGCGGGCCTTGAAGGAGCTGCAGGCGGCACCGATCTGATGGCGGACAAACCCACGCGTGACGGCTTCGGTGAAGGGCTGCTGGCCCTGGGCAAGACGCACCCCCAGGTGGTCGCCCTCTCCGGCGACCTGGAAGACTCCGCCCGGGCGATCTGGTTCAAGAACGAGTATCCCGACCGGTTCTTCTCCGTCGGCATCGCCGAGCAGGACATGATCGGCACTGCGGCCGGACTGGCGCTGGCCGGCAAAATCCCGTTCGCCTGCTCCTTCTCGCAGTTCGTCACCGGCAAGACGCTGGAGCAGCTGCGGATGGCGGTCTGCTACCAGCGGCTCAACGTGAAGATCGCCGGCTCGCACGGCGGCCTGTCGGTCGGTGCCGACGGGGCCACCGCCGAAGCGCTCGAAGAGCTGCCCCACATGCGCAGCCTGCCCTTCATGACGGTCATCGTCCCGTGCGACGCCCTCGAGGCGAAGAAGGCCACCATCGCCTGCGCCGACTACCCCGGACCGGTGTTCCTGCGGCTGGGCCGCGCCCCCGTCCCCACCATCACGAAAGAGTCCGACCCCTACACCATCGGCGAGGCCGTCATCATGCGTCGGGGCGACGATGCGACGATTGTCGCCTGCGGAGTCATGGTGAGCCACGCGCTCCAGGCCGCCGAGGTCTTGGCGAAGGAAGACATCCAGGTCCGGGTCATCAACCTCCATACCATCAAGCCCGTCGATGCGGCCACCCTGATTGCGGCGGCGAAAGAGACCGGGGCCGTCGTCACGGCGGAAGAGCACACCGTCGTCGGCGGGCTCGGCAGCACCGTCGCGGAGGTGCTCGTCCAGCATCACCCCGTGCCCATGCGGTTTGTGGGGATTCAGGATCGGTTCGGCACCTCGGGCGACCCGGCCGAGCTGATGAAACACTTCCACCTCATGCCCGAGGACATTGCCAAAGCCGTCCGCGAAGTGCTGCGCCTGAAGCAGAACGCGCTATAACCGCCGGCTCAGCCCCGGCGCATCGACCGTCCCGCCATGCTGCAACGGCAGGCACCTGCCAAGCTGAATCTCTACCTCCGCGTCTTGGGCCGCCGCCCCGACGGTTACCACGAGCTGGAGACCGTCTTCGAGCGCATCGACCTCTCGGACACGCTGACGTTCGAGCCCGCGGCCTCGGAGATTACGCTCACCTGCTCGACTCCCGCGCTCTCCTGCGGGGAAGACAACCTGGTCCTGCAAGCGGCTCGTCTGTTGCAGGAGGCCGCGCAGACGCCCCGCGGTGCTCGCATCCATTTGACGAAGCGCATCCCCATTGCGGCGGGGTTGGGGGGCGGGTCGTCGGACGCCGCCGCCGCCCTGGTCGCGCTGAACCAATTGTGGGACTTAGGGTTATCGCTTACGGCGCTGCAGCCGCTGGCCGCCAGGCTCGGCTCGGATGTGCCGTTTTTCCTGCTGGAGAGCGCTTTTGCCGTCGGCCGGGGGCGGGGGGAGCGGTGCGAGCCGGCGAGCGGGCGCGGCACCTTCGCGCACGTCCTCGTCATGCCCGACGTCCAGCTGTCGACCCGGGACGTGTATCAAGGGGCGCATTTCGACTTGACAGCGTCGACACCCTCCAGTACCATGGTGAGACACGCCTTACGCAACGGCTCGCCCAGCGAGCTCGCTACGGGATTGTGGAACGATCTCGAACCTGAAGCGATCCGGCGTTGTCCCGTCATTTCGACTAGCCAGTCATGCTTGCGCGACCTCGGTTGTCTCGGAGTGCTTGTTTCAGGCAGCGGCCCGTCCGTCTTCGGGCTCTGCCACGACCTGCCGCACGCGCACGCCATCGCGGCACGCCTGTCGGCGCTGCAGTCTGAAGCCCCGGCACCGTCGCGACACGCACGACAGCCCTGGCGCATCGAGGTGGTTCAGACGCTGCACCGCACCGCGGCCGGTCCTGTGCCGCGCCCGGTGCGCCAAGCGCCTTAGGCGACCGTAGGCCGTACCGCGCCGTGTCGCGGGACCGGAGCATCCGCTTCACTGGGGAGTCGGCTAACGGTAAGCCATCAGACTTTGGATCTGAGTATCCTGGTTCGATTCCAGGCTCCCCAGCTTGTTCCATCGTCGCAGCAGGATCCTAGCAACGGGATGAGGTCAGCCCATGAGAATTCTTAACGCCATCATCTTAGCGGCCGGGGAAGGCACCCGGATGAAGTCGGAGTTGCCGAAAGTCCTGCACCCGATCTGCGGGCGTCCGATGATCGCCTACGCCCTGGACTTGGCGGCCTCCGCAGGCGTCAAGCAGCCCATCGTCGTGCTCTGCCACGGCGCCGATGCGGTCAAGCCGGCCCTGCCGAAGGACGCGAAGGTCGTCCTGCAGGCCAAGCCGCAGGGCACCGGCGATGCGGTGCTCGCGGCGAAGAAGGCCCTCGGCAGTGCCGCGGGCAGCGTCCTCATCCTCTATGCGGATACACCACTCTTGCGCCGCACCACGGTCCAGAAGCTGGTGGAGTCGCACTTCAAGACCTCAGCGACCTGCACGCTCCTGACCGCACACCTCGCGGACCCTAGTGGCTACGGCCGCATTCTCCGCAACGAAAGCGGCCAGATCGCCGGCATCGCGGAGGAGGCGGAGGCGACGGCCATCCAGCGCGCCATCCGCGAAGTCAACGTCGGCCCCATGGTCTGCACGGCGCAAGCCCTGCTGGACGCGGTGGCGGTCGTCAAGCCCAGCTCGTCCAAGAAGGAGCTATACCTGACGGACATCGTCTCCCACCTCGCCCGCCAAGAGGGGACGAAGATCCAAGCGACCCGTGTGGAAGAAGTCTCCGAAGCGATGGGCATCAACTCCCGCACGGAGCTGGCCCGCGCGATCGGGGTGATCCGCCAGCGGATCGTCGACGCGCACTTGCACAACGGGGTCACCATCGAAGATCCGCAGACGACCTTCATCGACCATGGGGTCACGATCGGCGCGGACACTGTCGTCCATCCCTACACCGTCATTCAAACCGGGGTGGCGATCGGCAAGCGCTGCTCCATCGGCCCGTTCGCGCGGCTGCGCAGCGGGGTCACCATCGGCGATGAGGTCACCATCGGCAACTTCGCCGAGCTGGTGCGCACGAAAGTCGGGCCGCGCGTGCGCATCAACCACATGAGCTATCTCGGCGACGCCGTGGTGGAAGAAGGCACGAACATCGGGGCCGGCACCGTGACCGCCAACTATGACGGCACGGACAAGCACCAGACGCACATCGGCAAGGGCGCGTTCATTGGCTCCGATACCGTGCTGATCGCGCCCGTGAAGATCGGGCCGGGGGCCGTGACCGGTGCTGGCAGTGTCGTCACGAGAGCGCACGATGTCCCGGCCAAAGGGATCGTCGTGGGAGTCCCGGCCCGCCCCCTGACCAACGGATCCGGCGGATCGGCTCGGCCCACGGCTCCTGCGGCGAGGGCCGTCCCCGCGCTCCGCCCATCGAAGGTGGCTCGTCCGAAGACCGCACGGGCCGGCAAGCCGGCGCCGAAGCCCGCGGTCCGGAAGAAGGTCGTGGCCGCACGGAAGGCCAAGCCCGCAAAGCCCGCCGCGAAGCGGCGGATGAAGCCGGCCAAGCGCGCGACCGCCCGCAAGCCGGTGCTGAGGCGCCGACCGGCTGCACGCCGCCGGCGGAGCGCCAAACGGCGATAACCGCACTGCGCGAAGGACGCGATGCCCCCCGCCCCCAATAAAAAACGACGGCTGGCTGCCGAGCTGGCGATTGTCAGCGGCAACGCGAATCCCAAGCTCGCGAAGGCCATTTGCCGCAACCTCGGGGTGCCGCTGACGGACTCCTTCGTCGGCCGGTTCAGCGAGGGCGAGATCCGGGTCAAAATCAACGAGAACGTCCGCGGCAAGGATGTCTTCGTCATCCAGCCGACCTGCCCGCCGACGAACGACAATCTGATGGAGCTGCTCATCATGATGGACGCGCTGCGCCGGGCCTCCGCGCGGCGCATCACCGCCGTCATCCCCTATTACGGCTACGCCCGCCAGGACCGCAAAGACCAGCCTCGGGTGCCCATCACCGCCAAGCTCGTCGCCAACCTGATCACGACCGCGGGGGCGAACCGCGTGCTGACGATGGACCTGCACGCCGGGCAGATCCAGGGCTTCTTCGATATCCCGCTCGATCACCTCTATGCGGTGCGGGTGTTCGAGCAGTACATCAAGCGCAAGCGGCTGGGCTCGCTCGTCGTCGTCTCGCCCGACGTCGGCGGCATCAAAATGGCCCGGGCGTACGCCAAACGGCTGAAGGCCAGCCTGGCGGTCGTCGACAAGCGGCGCAACAGCCCGGAGTCGACGGAAGTCATGCACATCCTGGGCGAAGTCCGGGGCAAAGTGTGCCTGCTGGTTGACGACCTCATCGCCACCGGCAGCTCGCTCGTCGAAGCGGCGGACGCGCTCAAGCGCGGCGGGGCGACGGCGGTCTATGCCTGCGTCACCCACCCGGTCCTCTCCGGCCCGGCCTACAGCCGCATCGCCTCCGCCAACAGCCTGAAGGAACTGATCGTGACAGACACCATTCCGCTGCGCCCGGAGCAGCGGACGAAAAAAATCGCCGTGCTGTCCGTCGCCCCGCTGCTGAGCGAGGCGATCCAGCGGATCCACTACGAGGTGTCGATCAGCCGGCTGTTCGACGGGATCACGAGCTGAGACACTCCACCAGAGGACGAACCCCACGATGACGAAGACGAAGACAGCGCACCAGCCCGCAACACTCACCGTGCGCGCCCGCACGCAGCAGGGCCGGCGGCCGGTCAAGCCGCTGCGCCGGGACGGGTTCACCCCGGCCGTGGTCTACGGCAAGAGCATGGAGCCGCTGGCGGTCGCGGTCAATCAGCGCGAGCTGATCAAGCTGCTGCAGACGACCTCCGGCGAGCACCCGTTGGTCACCCTGCGGCTCGACGGCGGCAAGAGCTGGGAGAAACCGGCCCTGATCCAGGCCATCCAGCACGACCCCGTCGATGGCCGCATCGTCCACGTCGATTTCCATGCCATCGTGCTGACCGAACGCCTGCGGGTACGCATCCCGCTGCTCCTGAAAGGCGACGCGATGGGGGTCAAGCAGGAAGGCGGCATTCTGGAGCACTTCCTGCGCGAGATCGAAGTGGAATGTCTGCCGACGGACATGCCGGCGAGCCTGGAGTTCGACATCACCGCCCTGAAGATCGGCGATACCGTCCACGTCAGCGACCTGACGCCGCCGCCGAACGTGAAGATCACGACGGCCCCGGAGGGCGCGGTGGTGTCGGTGCTGCAGCCGAAGGTGGAGAAGCCCGAAGAGGAAGCGGCGGCCGTCACCGAGCCGGAGGTCATCCGCGAGAAGAAGGAAGAGCCGGATGAGGCGGCTGGTGGAGAGGCCAAGGCGGAGAAGTCCGAGGCCAAGCCGGAAGCCAAAAAAGAACCGAAATCTTGAACCTCATCGTGGGACTCGGCAATCCAGGCCACACCTTTTCCGGCACCCGCCACAACGTGGGCTTCGACGTCGTCCAGCAATTGGCGGAGCGCCATGGAGTGGCCATCGAGCAGCGCGTCGTCAACCCGGACGACGGCCGGCCCGCCGGCGTCTACGGCGAATACCAGGACGGGGCGGAGACGGTCCGGCTGTTGATGCCGCTGACCATGATGAACGCCTCCGGCGAAGCGCTGAAACGTCTGGACGCGCCGCTGGACCGCGTGCTCATCATTTGCGATGACGTGAATCTGCCGCTGGGCGCGCTGCGCCTGCGGCCCCAGGGCAGCGACGGCGGCCATCACGGCCTGGCCTCGTGCCTGCAGGTGCTGGCGACCGACGCGGTCCCGCGCCTGCGCATCGGGGTGGGCACCGAAGCCCTCCCCAGCGATTTGAACCAGTTTGTGCTCTCGCGATTTGCCTCATCAGAACGCCCGCAGATGCAGCGGGCGCTGGAGCAGGCTGCGGACGCCTGCGAGACATGGGTGCGCGACGGAATTGAGGCTGCCATGAATCGATACAACGCGAAAGTGCAGGACGCCACATGACGGAACGAGACTACGAAGCGCTCATCATCCTGAAGACCGCCGGCACCGAGCAGGAGCTCGCCAAGCACGCGACCCAGCTGGAAGAGCAGGTCAAGCGCATCAGCGGCAACATCGAGCGCTCGCAGAGCATGGGCCGCCGCCGCCTGGCATTCCGAATCAACCGCCAGAGCGAAGGGCACTACCATCTGCTGCGGTTCCGCGCGCCGACCGAGCGCGTCGCGGAGCTGGAGCGGCTGTTCCGGCTCAATGAGACGGTGGTGCGCTTCATCATCCTGAACGCCGACGAAGCTCCGGTCTTCGCGCCCGCCCCGCGGGCCGCCGTCGCCGGATCGGCCGCGCCGGCGAGGAGCTGAGCCCATGGTCAGCCTCAACCGCGTGCTGCTCATCGGCAACCTCACCAAAGACCCGGAATTGCGCTACACGCCCAGCGGAACCCCCGTCGCCAACCTGCGTCTGGCGGTGAACTCCACGTTCAAGGACCAGAGCGGCAACCGCAAGGAAGAGACGTGCTTCGTGACCATCGTCGTCTGGAGCAAGCAGGCGGAGCTCTGCAACCAGTATCTGAAGAAGGGCCGGGCCGTCTTCATCGAAGGGCGGCTGCTGTTCCGGCAGTGGGAAGCGGAAGGCAAGCCCCGCTCGACGATGGAAGTGCGGGCGGACCGGGTCCAGTTCTTGGGCGGACCCGGCGGCGGCGGCCGCTCCGAGGCCTCGGGAGCTGCCGCTCCCGCGGAGGAGCCGGCGGCGGAAGCCGCACCGGAAAGCGAAGACGCGGATGTGCCCTTTTGAGGGGGGCACGGGATGACGGACAGGAGACAGTGAGAACAATCCATGGCGATGATTCGGCGGACGTTCATCAAGCGGTCGTGCCGGTTTTGCGCGGATAAGGTCGAGCAGATCGACTACAAAGACCTCGACCGGCTGGGCCGGTACGTGACCGACCGAGGGAAGATCATTCCCTCCCGGCTGACCGGCACCTGTGCGAAGCATCAGCGGGTGCTGACGCGCGCCATCAAGCGCGCGCGGTTCATGGCCCTGCTGCCGTACGTGCAGGCCTGACCCGTTCGGACTCAGAGGAGCCACCATGCGCACGATTGACGTCATTTTGCTGAAAGATCTCGACCGCCTCGGCGCCCAGGGGGCGGTGGTGCATGTCAAGCCCGGCTTCGCCCGCAACTACCTCCTGCCGAATGGGCTGGCTGAGCTGGCCACCCCGGCGCGCCTGAAGACGATCGCCGTCATCCACCAGCAGCAGCGCCGTAAGCGCGAGCGGGTGCACGCGGAGTTCGACGCGTTGAAGCGCCAGCTGGAGAGCCGCCCCCTCGCCTTGACCTTGACGGTCGGCGACGAAGAGAAAGCCTTCGGGTCCATCACGGCCCACGACATCGCCCAGGCCCTCGCCCAAGCCGGCATGCCAGTCGAGAAGCGGGCGATCCGGCTCGAGGAGCCGATCAAAACGCTCGGCGTGCATGAGGTCCCGGTGCGCCTGCACCCGGATGTCACCGCGACCGTGAAAGTCTCCGTCACCAAAGCCTGATTGTCGGAGTTGGCGTCGACGCATGGACGTCCCTGACGTGACCACCGTGGAACGCGTGCCCCCGCAGAACCTCGAGGCGGAGCAGGCGGTGCTCGGCTCCATGCTGCTCGAGGAGGAAGCGGTCGTGCAGGCCGCGGAACTCCTGGATGAGGCCTCGTTCTACAAGGACGCCCACCGCAAGATTTTCAACGCCCTCCTGGAGCTCTACAAGGCCAACACCCCGATCGACCTCGTGACGATCACCGACGAGCTGAAGCGGCGCAACCTGCTGGACGATGTCGGCGGGGCGAGCTACCTGGCGACGCTCACCAGCATCGTGCCCACCGCCGCCAACGCGGAGTATTACTGCCGGATCGTCAAGCAGAAGGCCCTCCTGCGCAATCTCATCCGTGCGTCCACCCACATCGCCACCGAATGCTACGACAGCACCGTCGAGCCCGACCTCCTCCTCGACCGGGCCCAGACGTTCCTCTTCGACATCGCCTCCAAGCGGGCCAGGCGGGACGCGATGGCGATGAAGGACATCATCAAGAGCTCGATCGAGATGATCGACGCGCTCTACCAGCGCAAGGGGATGATTACCGGCCTGCCGACCGGCTTCGTCGAGCTGGATCAGCAGCTGGCGGGCCTGCAGCCGTCCGACCTCATCGTCGTGGCCGGACGGCCCGCCATGGGCAAGAGCAGTTTTACGCTGTGCGTCGCGGAGCACATCGCGTTGGTCGAGAAGATCGGGGTGGCGATGTTCAGCCTGGAAATGTCGAAGGAGAACCTCGTCCAGCGCATGCTCTGCTCCCATGCCCGCATCAACGCCCACAACGTGCGCTCCGGCATGCTCTCGACCAGTGACTGGCCGAACCTGACCAAGGCGGCGGGGAAGCTCTCCGAGGCCCCGGTCTTCATCGACGATTCTCCCAGCATCTCCATCTTGGAGCTGCGCGCGAAGGCCCGCCGCCTGAAGAGCCGCCACAACATCGGGCTCATCATCCTCGACTACCTGCAGCTCATGGACGAGTCCATGGCTGAGAACCGCCAGCAGGAAATCTCCGTCATCTCCCGCAGCCTGAAGGCGCTCGCCCGGGAGCTGAACGTGCCCGTGATTGCCGTCAGCCAGCTCTCCCGCGCCCCGGAGCGGCGCGAGACGTTCCGGCCTCGCCTGTCCGACCTGCGCGAGTCGGGGGCGATTGAGCAGGACGCCGACGTCGTGCTGATGCTCTTCCGCGAGGACTACTATAACCCGAGCGATGAGAATAAAGGCATCGCCGAAGTCATCATTGCCAAGCAGCGCAACGGCCCGACCGGGACCGTGAAGCTGGCGTTCATCAAGGAGTACACTCGATTCGAAACGCTCGCCCAAACCTGATGCGGATCGTCGGCTCCCAGGGGAGGATGGTCGTACGGTGGAACGCATGGTAACGTCGCGGCGGACGGGGTCGTCCGGCCAGTCCCGGTACATCCTCGCACTCGCGGCCTGTCTGCTGGGAGGAGTCTCGCTGGCCGGATCGGTCCGAGCCGCCGATACCGAACCGCCGCGCATCCTCGAGGTCCAGGTCAGCGGGCTGAAGACGATCGCGCAGGAAACGGTGCTCTCGAAGGTGCGCAGCCGGTCCGGCTCGCCGTATGAGGACGCCATCGTCAGCGAAGACATCCGGCGGATTTTCGCCCTCGGCTACTTCACGGACGTCCGGGCCGACGTGGAGAAGCTGCCGGATGGACTGCGGCTCATCTTCGTCATCACGGAAAAGCCGGCCGTGGACGCCATCGAGGTGCAGGGCAACCGGATCCTGCCGAAGCCCAAGGTGCTGGAGCTCTTCGCCGTCTCGAAGGGGGAGCTCTACGACCCCCGGAAGGTGAAGGAAGGCAGCGACCTCCTGAAGGCCGAATACGGCCGGCGGGGGTTCTCCCAGGCGGAAGTGCTCTCGAAGACCGAGGCGCACGCGGCCGCCAACACCGTCACCGTCTATCTGCTGGTTGACGAGGGGCCGCGGATGCGCATCCGCGACGTCCTGGTGGAGGGCAACCGGGCGTTCTCCGACCCGCGCATCCGCAAAGTGATGAAGACCAAGCGCCGCTGGTGGTGGTTCTCCGGCGTCTATAACGAGCAGGTGCTGGAGGAAGACCTGGAGCGGGTGCGCGCCTTCTACCGCAAGCACGGCTACCAGGACATCGCGGTCAGCCAGCAGACGTACCGCGATCCCAAGGGCAAGGGCTTGCTCGTGCATCTGGTGGTGGTGGAAGGGCTGCAGCACCGCGTCGGACAGGTCGCGGTGCAGGGCGTCACGCTCTTTCCCGAGCGGGAGATCCGCCGGGTCATCACGCTCAAGCCCGGCTCGGTGTTCAGCGACGACGCGCTGCAGGAGGATCTGCGGCTCATCAAGCAGTACTACGGCGACCGCGGCTACATCCATGCGGATGTCGTTCCCAACACCCAGCTCGACGCGGCGACGAAGCGGGTGAACCTGACGTACCAGCTCACCGAGCACGACCTGGCCTATGTCAACCGCATCGATGTCGAAGGCAACCTTCGGACCAGGGACGTGGTCGTCCGCCGCGAGATGCGGATCTATCCGGGCGAGGCGTTCAACGGGACGAAGATCCGCAAGTCCATCGACCGTCTCTACAACCTGGGCTACTTTGAGGAAGTCAACGTCGATACCCGCAAGACCGACACGCCGAACCAGGAAGACCTCATCTTCCGGGTGAAGGAATCGAAGACCGGCAGCTTCAGCTTCGGCGGCGGCTTCTCCTCCGTGGATCGGCTCGTCGGGCTGGTCGAGCTGGAGCAGCGCAACTTCGACCTGACGAGTTTCCCCCACTTTACGGGGGCCGGGCAGGATCTGCGGCTGCGGGCGGAGGTCGGGACCGTGCGGCGGTACTTTGACCTGTCGTTCACGGAGCCGTGGATCTTGGGCCATCCGCTGTCCCTCGGCATCGACGCCTTCAACCGGACCCAGCTGCAGAGCCGCGACCTGGGGCTCGCATTCCAGCAAGAGCAGCGCGGGGCGGGCATCCGCCTGGGCAAGGAGTTCATGGACAAGCTGCAGGTCGGCCTGGGCTACCAGCTGTTCCGGACGGTGATTTCCGACATCGTGGATGAGGCCTCAGCCGACCTGAAGGCGGAAGCGGGCCGCAACTACGTCAGCACGGTCAGCACCTCCGCGACCTTCGATAGCCGCAACAGCAAGTTCGACCCGACGACCGGCTACGTCCTCTTCTCCTCCATGGATCTGGCCGGCGGCGTCTTGGGGGGCGACAAGGACTTCTACCGGCTCCAGGGGGGTGCCAGCTACTACTGGCCGCACGGCGGCCGGTTCGTGCTGGAGTCCCGCACCCGTGCCGGCATCGTGCAGGCCTACGGCAACAGCGATGAAGTGCCGATCTTCGAACGGTTCTTCGGCGGCGGGACCGGCACCATCCGTGGCTTCCGCGAACGGCGCGTCGGCCCGCTGGACCCGGCCTCGAACGACCCCATCGGAGGGGAGTCCACGCTGCTCGGCACGCTGGAAGAAGTCATGACGATCGTCAAGGATGAACGGGGCCGGCCCATCCTCAAGGGCTCGGCGTTCCTGGATATTGGTAATGTCTGGCGGCGCGTATCAGATTTCGGAGGATCGTACAAGGCAGGCGCCGGCGTCGGCATCCGGGTCAACACCCCCATCGGTCCGGTTCGGCTGGATGTGGGGTACCCGGTCAGCAACGTCCCGAAAGACGACCGGCGGCTGCGACTGCACTTCAACGTCAGCCGGAGCTTTTAAGCGCCTCTTCAGGGCCAAACAGCGAAGGGAGTCGACGATGCGTAGGATGACCGTGTGGGCACCGAAGATCCTCGGAATCGCGATGGGGCTGGGCCTCCTCGCCGGTATGGGTACCTCCGCGAGCGCGGCCGAGATGAAGCTCGGCTTCGTGAAGCTGACCGACGTCTTCGATAGTTATCAGCGCACGAAAACCTCTGAAGCCTCGCTCGAGCAGGTCGGCAAGCAGAAGGAAGCGGAGCTGCAGGGGCGCATGGCCGAGCTGCAGAAGCTGCGCCAGAACCTGGAACTGCTCAACGACCAGGCGCGGGAGGCGAAGGCCAAGGAAATCGAGCAGCGGACGGATGAGTTGCAGCGGTTCCGCCGGGACACCGCGCGGGACTTGCAGCGGCAGCGCGACGCCGTGGCCAAAGAAATCCTCAAAGACATCGAGGCCGCCATTGCGGATGTGGCGAAGGCCGGCGGCTACACGCTCGTGCTCGATGAGCGCTCGCTCCTCTACGGGCAGCCGACGGACAATCTGACGGACGACGTCCTGAAACAACTGAACAGCCGCTACACTAAGAAGCCGTAAGCGCCAGCGACCCGATGGACGAACCAAGGCAGGAGTCCCGCACCGGCATGAGTGAGCGGCAGCACACCGTGGCGAAGGATGTCTTCATGAACGGCTGCGGCATCCACTCGGGCGAACCCGTGTCCATCCGGGTGCTCCCCGCGCCGCCGGACACCGGTATTGTCTTCGTCCGGACCGATCTGCCCCACCGGCCCGCCATCCCCGTCAAATCCGCCCAGGTCGTCGATGTGGGCAAGAGCGTGCGCCGCACCACCCTCTCCTGCAACGGGGCGGAGGTACAGACGGTGGAGCACTTCATGGCCTCGCTCTGGGCCATGCAGATCGACAACGCCTATGTCGAAGTCACCGCCAGCGAGTTGCCCGGCATGGACGGCTCGGCCGTCGAGTTTTACCGCCACTTGAACACGGTCGGCACGACGGAGCAGCCGGCCCCCCGGCGGTACATCACCCCCCGGGAACCGGTGCTGGTCGAGGAGGGCGAGTCGTCCATCAGCGTCTTCCCGGACCGCGAGCTGTCTGTCTCCTACATGCTGAGCTACCCTCACCCCCTGCTGAAGTCGCAGTTCGTGTCGTTCCGGGCGAGCGTGGCGTCGTTCGAAGAGACCATCGCGCCGGCCCGCACGTTCTGTCTGCGGGAAGAAGCCGACGCGCTCCGTGCCGCTGGCTTCGGGAAGGGCGCGACGTACGAGAACACCCTGGTGCTCGACCGGAACGGGGTGATCGACAACACGCTGCGGTTTGAGGACGAGTTCGCGCGCCACAAGGTGCTCGACCTGCTCGGCGACCTGTACCTGCTGGGCGCCCCCTTGCGGGCCCGCGTGGTCGCCATCAAGAGCGGCCATCCGTTGAACGTCAGGCTGCTGAAGAAGCTGGACCAGGCGATGGAGCAGTGGAAGCTGGGCTCCCTGCAGTCGGCCTCATCCCAGGTCATGGTCGGCCCCCGGCTCGACATTACCCAGATCGAGAAGATCCTCCCCCACCGCTACCCGTTCCTCCTGGTCGACCGCATCACTGAGCTGACGGAGACGCGGGCGGTCGGCTTGAAAGGGGTGACGATCAATGACTACTTCTTCCGCGGCCATTTTCCCGGCCACCCCGTGATGCCCGGCGTCCTCATCGTGGAAGCGATGGCGCAGGTCGGCGGCATCATCATCCTTAACAAGCGGGAGCACCTCGGCAAGCTGGCGTATTTCGCCGCGGTCGACAAGGCGCGCTTCCGCAAGCCCGTCGTACCGGGCGACCAGCTCATCATTGAGGCGGAGCTGGGTAAGATCCGCTCTCGGACGGGCCAAGTCACGGGCCGCGCGCTCGTCGACGGCAAGGTCGTCTGTGAAGCCGAGTTCATGTTCGCGCTGAGCGAATGACCGTGGCGGTCCGCCGGCGCGCCAAGAGCCTGAAGCCCATGCCCCCGACCCCTCGCAAGCCAGCGGCTGCGCGTCGCACGATGGTCCATCCGACTGCCCTCGTGCATCCGAAGGCCCGGTTGGCCGAGGGGGTCGTCGTCGGGCCCTACACGGTAATCGACCAGCAGGTTACCATCGGGCCGGGGACCCGCATCGGCGCCCAGTGCGTCCTGGAAGGGCGGACGACGATCGGTGCTGAGTGCGAGATCTTCACCGGAGCGGTCATCGGGAGTGCCCCCCAGGACCTCAAATACCAGGGCGAGCAGAGCGAGCTCGTCATCGGCGACCGGAACAAAATCCGCGAGTATGTCACGATTAACCGGGGGACTAAGGGCGGGGGCGGGAAGACGGTCATCGGGTCGAACTGCCTGTTCATGGCCTACTCGCACGTGGCCCACGACTGCCAGGTCGGCAGCCACGTGGTCCTCGCGAACAGCGCGGCACTCGCCGGCCACATCGTCGTGGAGGACCGCGCCGTCATCGGCGGGCTGGTCGGCATCCACCAGTTCGTCCGCATCGGCACGCTGGCCTTCATCGGCGGCTGCTCCCGCGTGGCCCAGGACGTGCCCCCGTATGCCACCTGTGTGGGGTATCCGGCTAAAGTGTACGGGCTCAACCGCGAAGGGCTGCGGCGGGCCGGGGTATCCGCTGAGGCCAAACGGCAGCTCCACCGCGCCTTCCGCGTCTTGTTCTACTCCAAGCTCTCGATGAGCCATGCGCTGGAGCAACTCGCACAGGACGCCGGCGCCCACCCGGAGCTGCAGCACCTGCTGACCTTCATCCGGCAGTCGAAGCGCGGCGTCTGCCGCACGTAACCCCTCCGGCCGCCGTCATGCCCTCCCGCGTGGCCCTCATCGCCGGAGCGGGGCGGTTTCCCTTCGAGGTCGCCCGGGAAGCGAAGCGCCAAGGGCTCCAGGTCGTAGCAATCGGCATCCAGGGATGGGCCGACCCGTCGCTGCAGGCGGAAGTCGACGCGTATGAAGAGCTGCCGATCGGCCAGATCGGCCGGCTGATCGAGCGCCTCAAGGCCCACCAGACCACCCAGGCCGTGATGGCGGGGAAAGTCACGAAGCAAGTGCTGCTGGGGCCCAAGGCCGGCTTCGACGTTGAAGCGCTCGCCCTGCTGGCCCGGACGAAAGAGATGTCCGTGCCAGCACTCTTGGGGGCCGTGGCCCAGCGGCTGGCCCGAGACGGCATCACCCTCCTCGATTCCTCCACCTTTCTCCAGGCCAACCTCTGTCCCGCCGGGGTGCTGACGACGCGCCATCCGACCGCCGCCGAATCCGCCGATATCCAGCTTGGCATCCAGGCAGCACGGGCCATCGCCGCGCTCGATATCGGACAATCGGTCGTCGTCAAAAGCGGTGTCGTGGTCGCGGTCGAAGCGCTGGAAGGCACCGACGAGGCGATCCGCCGCGCGCACGCGCTGGCCCGAAGCGGGCTGGTCGTGGTGAAGACGGCGAGTGCCACCCAAGACCGTCGCTTTGACCTGCCCATCATCGGGCTGGAGACGCTGGAGGTCTGCCGCGCCCATGGGGTGGCCTGTCTGGCGGTCGAGGCCCGCATGACCCTGTTGCTGGACCGCGCGCGCCTCCTTGAGCGCGCGAACGCCGACGGGCTCTGCCTCATCGGCGTCGACGTCCCGGCCGCCGGGACGTGACCCGCGTCCCCCCGCTTCTCCTCAGATGATCCCACCACCTGTCGCACCACAGCCTATCGGCCTTGCAGGCCGAACGCCAGGCGGTGGGATCCCATCACCTGCCTATCAAGGCGGCGCGTACGTCTATGTGATTCAGAGTCTAGCGACAGGGAAATTCTACATTGGTGCCACAGCAGATTTGCAGCGCCGCCTTGATCAACATGCCAGAGGGACGACCGCCTACACGCGATCAGAGCGGCCATGGCGATTGATCGGCTACGAAGTCTACCCCACGATGCGAGCCGCTCGCGTTCGAGAGCACACACTGAAGCGCAACCCCCGCATGCGATTCTTCTTCGTCAAACGAGCGCTCGCGGGTTCTCCGGGTTCCCGCATCGCTCCTCCTCGGACAGGCAGGTGATGGGATGATCCCCCTGCGCGACACGATTCCCTCCAGCCGCGTGGCCTGGGTCACCCGGTTCCTGCTCGCGGCGAACATCGCGGCATTTCTGCTCGAGCTGCGCCAAGGGGCGGCCCTCCAGGCGCTCATCTACCGCTTCGGCGTGGTGCCGAACCAGTGGGTGCTCAGCAGCCCCGGCGACGTGCTGGCGTGGCCCGCCCTCTTCCTCACGCTGCTGACCTCGCAATTCCTCCACGGCGGCTTCTTCCACCTGGCGTCGAACATGCTCTACCTTTGGATCTTCGCGGATAATGTCGAAGACCGGCTCGGGCACGGCCGTTTCCTCTTGCTCTACCTCGGCAGCGGTGTCGTGGCCGGTGTCACCCAATTGTTGATGTCGCCGCACGCGTCCGTCCCGATGGTGGGGGCGAGCGGGGCCATCGCCGGCGTCCTCGGTGCCTACCTGTTGCTGTTCCCCTCAGCACGGATCATCACCCTCGTGCCCATCGTATTCTTCTGGCAGACCGTCGAGCTGCCGGCCTTCCTCTTCCTCGGCGTGTGGTTCCTGCTGCAGTGGTTCGAAGGGCTGCACGAGATCGGCCAGGTGGCCAGCGTCGGCGGCGTCGCCTTCTGGGCCCACATCGGTGGGTTCATCAGCGGCATGCTGAGCGTCGCCGCGCTGCGGCCGCAGCGGCGCTGGTGACCCCACCTGTGTACGTGCAGATCTGAGGAACATTCTGATAAGACACGGGTCCCGCCTCTCGGCGGGACCCGAGCACAGGTGGGGTCATCCCCCCACCTGTTTGCGCCGCCGATAGGCGGAGCTGCTCAAAGACCTTGCGCAACCTGGAAACAGGTGGGGGGATAACGGGTCCCATGCAGGCCGCCGCGTCACTCGCCAGTGAGAAGGCCGACTACCCGCGCATTCCCGCGCCCTGTCCGGCCTTCGGCGAATGCGGCGGCTGCGCGCTGCAGGATTTGGCCTACGACCATCAGCTGGCCCTGAAGCGCCGCCGGCTGGAGCAAGCCCTCGCTCCGCTGGGGGTCGTTCCGCCGTTTGAGCTGGTGGGGTTGGACGAGCCCTGGCGGTACCGCAACAAAGCCGAGCTGACCTTCGGGCAGGAGGACGGGCGGGTCACGCTCGGCTATCACGCCGCCCGGTCGTTCTGGCGCGTGGTCGATTTGGAAGACTGCCTGCTGCTGCCGCAGCCGCTCTGGCCGATGGTGCGCGAGGTGCGCGCGCTCGCACAGCAGACCGGTCTGCCGGCCTATCAGCCGCGCACGCACCAGGGGGTATTCCGCCACCTGATCGTCCGCTACAGCCACGCGACCGGACAGGCGATGGTGTGCCTGGTGACCGCACCCGGACTGGATCGCGACGCCACCCGCCGCATCATGGGAGAGCTGGCCCAGACCCTTCGGCAGCGTCATCCGCAGCTGGCGAGCGTCTACTGGGGTCTCACCACCCGGCTCGCCGATGTGGCCCAGCCCGATGAGCTCGTCCTGCTGGAGGGCGATGCCTATCTGGAGGACCGGGTGGGGCCGTTTCGCCTGCGGCTGCATCCGTTGAGCTTCTTGCAGCCGGCCAGCGTCCAAGCGGACCGCCTCTACCGCGCGCTCTGTGACGCACTCGGAGGGTGTGCCGAGCAGGTGGCGTGGGATCTCTACTGCGGGGTGGGGCTGATCTCGTTCTACCTGTCAGCCTGCGTGCGGCAGGTGTACGCGATTGATTCGGAGCCGCATCATTTGGAGCTGGCCCACGTCAACGCGGCGCTGAATGGCCTGTCGAACATCGAATTCCGGACGGGGAAAGTCGAGGTCTTGCTGAAGGATCGCCGGTTCTGGCTGCAAGAGGCCCGGCCCGACCTGCTGGTCGTGGACCCCCCGAGGGCCGGACTGCATCCGGACGCGGTCAGCTCGCTGCTCGCCGCCAGGCCCGCCACCCTCGCCTATCTCTCGTGCAACGTCCACTCGCTGGTCCGCGACCTGCAGCAGCTCAGCACCGGCTTCCCGCGCTACCGGCTGACGCACCTGCAGGCGTTCGACATGTTCCCGCAGACGAACCACGCCGAAGTGCTGGCCATCCTGCGGCGCTAACGCCGCGTCCGGCGGGCCGCCAGGACGCGCAGCATCGCGGTGTGGATGTGGCCGTTCGAGGCGACGAGTCGGCCGTCGTCCAGGGCGACGGATCCACCCGAAATATTGCTGATGCGCCCGCCCGCCTCCCGGACCAGGACCAAGCCCGCCGCGATGTCCCACGGCTTCAAATCCTGCTCGTAGAATCCTTCCAGCCGTCCCGAGGCGACCGCCGCCAAACTGATGACCGTCGACCCCAGCCGCCGCACGCCGTGCGACCGGCGCTGGAACGCTTTGAACCAGGTCAGGTACGGCTCCGTGTGCTCCAGAAACGCCGAGGAAAATCCGGTGGACAAGAGGCTGCGCCCCAGCTGCCGCGTGGCGGACACCCGCAGGCGCCGGCCGTTCAGTCCTGAAC